>WBZO01001444.1_pt1 | contig 37136 bp, 32 predicted proteins | sample 5204261 | NCBI WGS metagenome assembly WBZO01 (sample SAMN12412400, study PRJNA552823) | activated sludge metagenome | isolation source: activated sludge from anammox sidestream of wastewater treatment plant... | place: USA: North Carolina | collected 2017-09
TGGAGTTGTCCAGCATTCTGCCCTCTTGACCTCAACAGAAATCCGGATAATCCCAAGAATTCACTGGGATGTGACCCGCATCCTTCGGCCACCTCACCGGCCGCGAAGGCCATCGATATAGGCGACCACAGAGCTTCCCAGCACATCCACATTGTATCCTCCCTCGAGGATGCTGATCAGCGGATGTTCTCCTGCCAGGTCAGCCAGCAATCCACCGATCCTGGTATAGGCTTTCTCATCGAGAGGAAAATCACCCAATGGATCGCGACGGTGGCTGTCGAAACCGGCCGAAACCAGGATTGCATCCGGATTGTACTGCGAGATGGCTTCAAGCCCTTTGTGGAAAGCTTCAAACCAGGTCTCCTGGTCGATACCGGGAGGCAGAGGGACATTCAAGGTGGTGCCCTGCCCTTCTCCAGCGCCAGTTTCCTCGGTCTGCCCAGTCCCGGGATAATGGGGATACTCATGCAGGGAGAGGAAAAAAACATCGCCACGCTCATAAAAGATATCCTGGGTCCCATTTCCATGGTGGACATCGAAATCGACAATGGCCACCTTGCGGATGGAGTCAAGTTCGAGCATGGCCTCAGCGGCAAGCGCAATGTTGTTGAAAATGCAGAACCCCATCGAACGCTGATGGGTGGCATGATGCCCCGGGGGGCGAACCACCGCGAATCCTTTGCGAAACTCACCCTGGACAGCAGCCCGAGCCAGTGCGATCGAGGCGCCGGCGGCCTGGGTGGCGACCCGTGCCGAATAGCCCGACAGGATCGTGTCCGGGTCGAGGAATCCCCCACCCTTGGCGGAAGTGGCAAAGGCCCTTTCGATCATCTCCTTGCGATGGACCTTCTCAAGAAACTCTTCTTCAGCCGGCTCAAAGGAAAGGCAATGGCAGGATTCCAGAATCTTATGCTCTTTGAAAGCGGAATCGATGGAATCCAACCGTTCCGGACGCTCCGGGTGGCGTCCGGTGGCATGGTCTCTGAAACACGAATCCACAATGAGTCCGAAAGACATGCGGCGGCCACTTATCCTTTCATCGAAGGGGTCAAAGCATTGACCTGCATGTTAAGAGAGGATCTTTTATTCTGTCCAGTTGGACGGAATCCCGCTTTTCCCGGTCTGGCAGGCTGAATCAAGTGGGACCGGACACAGAGTCCCAAGCTCCTTCTAACCGATACCGGCAAATTCTGGTAAATGTAATCCATCCCCGAGAGAAAACCTGAAGGATCGAAACCACGCCACCATGATGACATCGCGCCAGAGAATTGAAGCAGCACTCAATCATCAGGAACCGGACCGCCTCCCGCTTGACCTGGGGGGCTGTTCTGTGACCGGAATGCATGTCAGTTCCGTGTACAAGCTGCGCCAGGCCCTCCAGCTCGATCCTCCCGGCACTCCAGTGAAGGTTGTCGAGCCATACCAGATGCTGGGTGAAATTGCGTCTGATCTGATGGATGCGATCGGGGTGGATGTGGTCGGATTGAGGGGTTTGCGCACCATGTTCGGGTTCCGTAATGAGAACTGGAAGCCCTGGGAATTGTTCGATGGCACACCAGTCCTGGTTCCGGGATGTTTCAATACGGAACCAGATGAAAACGGTGACATCCTGATGTACCCCGAGGGGGATCTTTCGGCTCCGCCCAGCGGGAAAATGCCCAAAGATGGATATTATTTCGATACCCTGATCCGCCAGGAACCGATCATCGAAGACCAGCTTCGAGTCGAGGACAACCTCGAGGAATTCAGAGATCTGTCCGATGAAGGTCTCGAACATTTTATACGCCAGGCGGACCATCTCTACGCAACCGGCAGGGCGATTCTGGCCGGCCTGGGAGGAACCGCTTTCGGAGATATTGCGCATGTCCCTGCGCCCTCCCTGAAGCACCCGCGAGGAATTCGGGATGTAACCGAATGGTATATCAGTACCGCTTCACGCAGGGATTTCATATACGAGATTTTCGAGCGCCAGTGTGAAATCGCCCTGCGGAACTGGACCCGCATCAATCAGGCTATCGGATCGAAGATCACAGCTGTTTTTGTCACCGGCACCGATTTCGGCACACAGCAGGGGCCATTTATTTCACTGAAGGCCTACCGGGATCTTTTCAAGCCTTTCCATAGGAAGGTGAATGACTGGATCCACACGAATACCTCCTGGAAATCCTTTATCCATTCCTGCGGATCGGTGCGTGTGTTTCTGGAGGACTTTATCGAGGCAGGTTTCGATATCCTGAATCCGGTCCAGTGTTCGGCGGCCTGCATGGATCCGGAAGAACTCAAGCAGCAGTATGGGAATCGCCTGGTTTTCTGGGGCGGAGGAGTGGATACCCAGCACACCCTTCCCTTCGGCACCGCTGAGGAAGTTGCCGCGGAAGTCCGCCACCGCATCCGGATATTCGGGGCTGGTGGAGGCTTTGTCTTCAATCCCACCCATAATGTCCAGGCACGAATCCCTGTCGAGAACCTGCTCGCTCTGTACCGGACTGTGCAGGAATACGGAAAATACCCCCTCAGTTAATTCCACCGCAGTTTAATTTTCAGCCCTCTGCCATGGCCTGCGCAGCGGGATATCAATTTTTGTCACACGCCTCAGGCAGGATGCACTCCAGATGCTTCGATTTGGCCAGGGAGAATGGCCAGCTGAATCATGGAGGGCTGATGAAATGGGTGAAATTGTAGCGTTTCCAATCCGAAAACAAACCTCAATCTGTATTGGCTCCGACTGTTTCAAAACAGAGCCACCGGAGGAATTTCTCGAGCGGCTGGCGCAGGTGCTCAGCCAGGTTGCCGAGGACCCCGGCGCCGACGCACCTCGATCAAAGCCGCAGCCGGGCTGTGTGATTCGCCTGCCTGGAGTTCTGAATGGAACCGAAGGAAACAACTCCCAGGTGCTTTAGGGAGCGCCAAGCCGGTTGATTAAGGCAGCCTGGTAGCCCGCACCGAAACCATTGTCGATGTTCACGACAGAAATGCCGGAGGCACAGCTGTTCAGCATGGCCAGCAGGGCAGCGACCCCACCGAAGCTGGCCCCATAACCGACACTGGTCGGGACTGCGACAACCGGCACCGACACCAATCCAGCCACCACGCTGGGAAGTGCTCCTTCCATGCCGGCCACCACCACGAGAACCCGGGCTTCCTGAAGGGCCTGAGTCTCTGCCAGCAGGCGGTGGATTCCGGCGACCCCGGCATCATTGATCTGATGCACCTCCGCCCCCATGAGGTGGGCGGTGACTGCAGCCTCTTCTGCGACCGGCAAGTCCGAAGTTCCGGCACAGACAACCAGAACATTGCCGACCCGTTTCTCATCAGGGCGCCGATCCAGCGCCAGACAGCGCGACTGAGGATGGTATCTGACCTCCGGGAGCGAACGAGAAACCGCATCCGCAGTTTCAGGAGAGGCATGTGTGGCCAGAACACGATCGCTGCGCAAGGCGATTTTCTCAAAAATCGCCCGTGTCTGTTCTGCGGTTTTTCCACCCGCGAAGATGACTTCCGGAAATCCCTTGCGCAAAGCGCGGTGATGATCGAGGCGCGCAAACCCCAGATCCTCAAACGGCAGCCGTGCCAATTGGGACAGCACCTGGTCCCGATCCAGTTTCCCCTCCCTGAATTGATCGAGAAGGCGGGCAAGTTGGCTGGGATCCATCGGGCAGATTATCCCTTTTGAGCTTTCTGGATGGCATTGCGAAGCTGATTCACAGCGGGATCATCCGGGTCAATCTGATAGGCCTGATTGATCAGACGCTCCGCCCCATCAAATTGTTTTTTACGATAGAGGCCGAGCGCCTGCTCGGTGAGCTGTTTCTTGCGCTGGTAGAGGTCTTTTTTTCGGTTATCCGGGGCTGGCCTGGCAGCGGGTTTCTTTTCTTCCACTTTCGATGAGTTTGAATCAAGGCGGCGGACCTTGACTGGCCGTGCCACAGAGGACTCACCACTGGCAACCGGCACAGTGTCAGGTGGTTTTGGAAGGGCAGTCGGAGCAGGGGCTTTTTCAGGCTCAGGCTCCGGCTCCGGTTTTGGTTCGGCCTTTTTCCTGGGTTCAGGGGTTGGTTTAGGCTTCTTCTTTTCGGATGTTTTTGGAGTTGGTTTTGCCTCTGGCCTGGGAGTGGGTTCGGCCTTGGGTTCAGATGGTTTGGGGGTCGCAGTCGGGGCGGGTGGCTCGGGCCGGGGTGATGGCTCAGCACCAAGTGATTTGAGTGTATCGGCGATAGCGGCATCCTTCGGTGCTTTATCCTGGACTTTGCGCAGCGCGGCGCGTGCATCATCCGGTTTGCCGGCCGCGGCGAATCGGACCGCTTCCAATGCGCCATTGAGGAGGAAAAGGACCTCTTTCGAATCGACCTGCGGGGTTCCCGGAGCTGATGGAGCCGATCCGGATCCCTTCAACTGGGCCACCTGGGAGGTGAGCGCTGTAATTTCCGATTTCAAACGGGTGGCTTCAGTCGCAGTGACCATGTTGACTGCTGCGGCCTCAAGATCAGCCGCATGGTTCCGGGTTGAAACCAGGTCGGCCCGTGCTTTGTTGAGTTCATCCTCGAGCCGTTTGCGCTCATCATTGAGAGTCTTGTAGTTACGGTTGAGTGTGTCGATCTCCTGGCTTTTCTGGGCGATCTGGGAAGTGAGGTTCTGTATTCCCGAAGCGCTCCCGATCGCATCCAGCTGGGCTTTCATGGTATCGATGGTTTTCCGGGCTGCCGCCAGTTCACTCTGGACACGGTTGCGGAGCTCCTGTTCATGCTGGAGATCCCCTTGAGAGACAGTTCCGGTTTTGAGCTGGTCATTTTCTTTTTTCAGTTCGACAAGTGTCTTCGCCGATTCGTTGACCTGGGCTTCGAGGTTATTTTTTTCTGTCAGGATGGAATCGAATTTCGCCTGTTCGACCATGCCCTGCCGGGCCTGAGCCACCTCGGTGCGGAGGCTTTCGATCAGGGTTCGATCAGCGGATTTGGACCGGTATGAGAGCACAGCGGCAGAGACTGAAACCACCACGAAAAAAGACAGCAGCGCAAGCCCGAGGAAATTCCAGCGGTTGCCGCCGGATTGATTCTGCACCCGCATTTTTTCGGCTGTTTCGATTCGCCGAAAAACTTCTGCATGATCGGGATCACATTCGATGGAGCGCTTCCACTCGGCCAGGGCCATTTCAAACAGGCCCTTGCGGGCATACAGGCTCCCAAGCAGGTCATGGTAACGGCTGTCATCCTGAGAAACGGCGATGGCTGCTTCAACCGCCAGGATGGCCTCATCGATTTCCCCCTGCCTTGCAAGCTCGAAACCTCGGCGGAATTGTTCCTCTGCAACCGGATTCGGCCCGGTTGGACCGAATGTCTGACTTTCCATGGGTGGCTATCCTCGTATGAAAACACTCATGAGTGAAATCGAGTCACTCAAAAAACCATTGTAATGGGAGACTGCATCTGTGGGAACAAGGAGAACCGAGATTGGTGAATTTCAAAATAAACTGTTTTTTTCACCGATGAGGAGCACGTCCACAGATTTCGAGCAGAAGGAAAAAAAGGCCGCGCAGGGTGATTCCGAGGAGTGTGGTCACATCCATGAGCGGAATTTCCAGGCTGTAATGCTTCCGGTAAAAGGTGTACATGCTCCGGTGGCGCTCCCACAGGGCACGGTACCGGTTCCTGCTCGAGGAACCTCCGACCCGATGCCGCACAACAGCCCCTGGTTCATAAACAATGGTTCTTCCTTCCTTGTGGAGGCGATAACACAAATCCACATCCTCAGCATAAAGAAAAAAAGATTCATCGAACCCTTTGAGATCCTCGAAGTCCGAACGGCGCATCAGCATGGCAGCCCCACTGACCCAATCGACACAGCGGGCTTCGGTGTGGCTGCGGCCGGATTGTAGGTAATCCGCTGAAATCGGGTTGAGTGGGAACCAGCGGGTCAAAAGGGAATACCGGTGGCCCAGAAAGGTGGAGTATCCGGGAAAGGCACGGCAGCTGAACTGAATATTCCCTTCAGAATCTTCAATCCCCGGTCCGACCATGCCGATTTCCGGACTGCTCTCGAGGCGGTCGATCAGCAGTTCGAGGGTCGAGTCACGAATTTCTGAATCTGGATTGAGAAAGAACAGGTAGCGTTCTTCCGCATCCTCAACGGCGCGGTTGTTGGCAGCGGAGAACCCGATATTCCCCGGCATTTCTTTTAGAATGCTGTGGGGATGCTTCTCGACCATGTCACGGATTGAAAACTGGTCAGCGCTGTTATCCGCAATGACGATTCGATAAGGCACCGAGGGGGGGAACTGGCTGAAAGAATTCAGGCAGCGCTCAAGCAGTTCTTTCGCGCAATAATGAACAATGCTGACACAGACGCTCGATCGCAGGCAGCCACTCATCGGTGAGGATTATGCCACCTCTTCCTCCCATGGAGGAGATGCCCGGGAGATTGTGGCTCATTTCCGGAAAAGCCTCTGTTGCCGGGATCAGGCCCCTGCGCCGGAACGGACCAGATGGCGCCGGCCGAGCTTCAAGGTGTTGAAATAGAAATTGAGAATCTGGCGGTAGTTTGCGTTTTTCTGTTTCACCAGCCCGATGGCGCCACATTGCGACAGGCCGACACCATGTCCAAGCCCGCCGCCATAGATGGTCCAGCCGCTCCGCCAGTTCTCTTTGATGACAATCAAAGAGGAATCCAGCTGCAGGGCTTCACGAATCGTATCGGAGTCACGAGCCTCGACTGTCTGCTCACTTCCCACAATCGTCATGCGGGTCGCATGGCCAGAGATGGCACGGGCATCCACAGAAATTGTCTTAACCTGCCCGACCTGATCGTTCCAGTAATCATTCACCAGGGCATCCATCTCTTCAGAAGACAGGGTTCGTTTCCAGCGGAAAGCCTCTCCCGCAGCTTCCCGGTCATACGTGTTCGGGGGGGAAGCGAGCCACTCTTCCAGAATGGATTCATTGCCCGCGAACCCATTTTCTGGAACGGCAAATCCCACCACTGCCGGATCAAAATCCGGACGAGCGACGAGGTAATCCGGGATAGACTGCCCTGTGCCTCCCCAGACCGAACGGGCATCCGCCACATAACCCCCGCTGGAGAAGCAGTACACCGGTGTCGCCAGATTCCCACTGGGGTCTACCAGGATTTCACCCGCGGTTTCTTCGACCGCCAGGCGGATGTTCGGGGTTTCTCTGGAGCGGCCGGCATAAGGCCATTCCGATTCCGGATCTCCCGGGAGATCATAGCCATACTCGGCGCTGTCTCCGCTCTGTATCAGCTTCAGTGCATAACAGCGGCACATGACTGCCTGGGCTTTAAGGACTTCAAAGGGGGCATCTCCGGGAATCTCCTGTGGGACAATTCCAGAAATATAATCTTCCAGATCGAGCTCGTTCACCAGAACCAGCCAGTCATCTCCCGGGGCATAGGCCTGGAAATTGCCATAAAATCCATTGTTATTATATTCAAGGCGCGAGCTGGTCAGTGGGACAATATCCAGCACAGTGCCCGGATCGGTGACAGCCTGCCCGGATTCATCGAACATCTGGATAGTCCCCTTGGCAACAGGCTGGAGCGGAGGAACCAGCAGAGTCTTTCCAGCGGCAGTGCTTTGGGCAGTTGATGATTTCGTTTCCAGCGGCTGCCCGGAAGTTTCACCATCCGCCAGCTCCCCTTCAGGGAGTTCGAGGACAGGTGGCTCCCCCCTTTCTTTGGGAAGGGTTGCGGTCTGAGGCTCCTCAAAAGGTTCCAGTTTCCGTTCTTCCGGAGCGGGTTCCCGGCTCTCGGCTGGAGGTGGCGTCACGGCCAGCATCTCCGGCTCGACTTTCCCTTTTTCTTCATCGAGAGCAGCAACTGGTTCGGCCGGACCTTCGGGAGGGGCTGAACCGGATTTCATGGCAATTTCGGAATCCACCGGCTTGTTGAGGGCCGAAGCGAAGCTCTCTTCAATGTCATACTTCGGCTCAGGTGGAGGCCCGACAATCGGATCTTCCCACCAGAAACGACGGATCAATGGAAGAGATTTGATAAAACCCGGAACCCGGAACCGTTCGCGCTTGGGAGCGAAAGCAATTTTTTCGTCTTGAGATGGAGCCTCCGGAGTCGGGGCCGGTTTGGCGACACGTGGCTCCAGGCGTTTTCTGGGTGGTGGCGAATAAGCCGGCTCCGGCGCAGGTTCGGGCATGGGTTTCAACAGAAAATCATCCTCCGGAGGAGTCACATAGCGTGGCTCTTCGACCGGTGGCGGTGCAGCTTTTACAGGGGGCGGAGCCGGGGGGAGGGCTTCCTGCTTGCGCGGCATAACCTGAGGGTGGCGTTCTCCCTGAGGGGGCGTTTCGACAAATCTTGGACGCCTGACCCGCCTGGGCTGATTGGACGGGGCCGAGGCTTGTGGAGGCGGCCCCATGCGTGGTGAAACTACTGGCGGCTGGGGGCGGCTTTGCGGCGGTGAGACTCGCGGGCTGGAGGCTCCGACTCTGGGAGGCGGAGGAGGCAGTTTGCGGGTGGATCCGGTGATTCTTTCCGGCGCGCCTTTGGATTTTTTCTCAGGCGCCGGGACCCAGCCCAGCTCCGGGCCAAGGTCAGCGGGCGCTGGTTCAGGCATGGGTTCGACCACTCGCTGTTCCACTGTGGGTTCAGGACTCGGTACAGTCACAGGCGGCTCCACAACCGGGGCCGGTTGAAGCTTCTTTACAGTTGCAGCTTCAGGTTCATCGAGCCTGAGGAGTTCTTCCGGGATCAGGTCCAGAGGAGCAAGGTCCTGCTCATAACTTTCCGTAGTTTCTTCAGCAGCTGCGGGTGGAAGTGTTTCGCTGGAAGGTGGCACCGATGGCGATGGGATGGAGGGAGCTGCCTGGGGTTGCTGCCCCTGGGTGCTCAAGCGCCGTGATTTGAGAACCGGACTGGTCAGAGCCGGTCCCAAATCGGCATACCCGAGATCCCCGGTTGCAGTTGAAATGCGTGCGGGAAATCCGGCCCGGCGGGCTTTCTCGAGCGCTTTTCCGGCCATGTACTGGTTCGGAAAAGGCCCCATGTGCACGACTCGATTAGCACCTTCTTCAGATACCTGGATTCGCCCCTTGAGTTTGACCCGTGCATCCCTTTCGGCGCGAGCGGCAACCTCTGCCGAGGGGGTTCTGACCAGCTCGACTCTCCAGCTTTCTGTTGATCCTCCTGGAGCGCTGGTCAGGATGAGTTCTTCGGGCGGGGCTGAGACAATGCCTGCCACAAGCGGGGCGGCACGATGGAAATCCGGGGCTTCGACCACAGCCAGCATATAGGTGCCGGCCTGCAATTCCTTCCCCTCAGTTTTACGCCCATCGATGGCCACCTGAAGAGGCCCATCGCAGCGAATTTCAATCTGTTTGGCGCGTGCCAGGCCGACCCTGACATTCTCTTCTCCGCTGGCTTGCTGGCCGAGCAGGACAATTCCCACCAGCAGAAAGGATAACAAACGCCTGATGTTCGATTCAGTTTGCATGGCATCCCCCTCAAGATGCACCCAGTTTCGTTTCCCCATGGGATATTGAATCCAACAGAATTTCAGTTGGAGTTCCTTTCCGCAAAAGCCAGGCCTGCCGCCCCGATGATACCCGCATCGACACCCAGCTGAGCACCAACCACATCCACACTCTGCACCCGTTGGTGATACACACGCCGGCGAAGGTGTTTCCGAATCGGTTCGAACAGCATTTCGCCGAGCAGCGCCCCGCCGCCGCCAATGATAATGACAGCCGGGTTGAGTGCGATCACGGTTGAGCCGATCCCGACACTCAGATAAAAAGCCGCCCGCTCGATCACATGCCTTGCGAGCGCATCTCCCTGAGCGGCAGCTTCCCCAACAGATTTGCAGGTGATCTCATCAGGACTCATTCCTGACAAGATCGAGTTATCATGGATCTCCGACGCCTGGCGGGCATAAGTGGCAATCGCATTGGCGGACGCGTAAGATTCCATGCAGCCATGATTCCCGCAGGGACAGTAGATCCCCTCGGGTTCAACTGTCACATGGCCCAGCTCCCCGGCAAATCCCCAGGCGCCATGAAATACCTTTCCGCCGATCACCACACCGCCACCGATGCCGGTCCCGATGGTGTAGCCCACAGCCACAGAGGCATCACGCCCCGCACCGGAGCGCGCTTCAGCCAGCACAAACACATTGGCATCATTATCGACACGAGTCGGCAGCCCGAGCTCGGCTTCAAAAATCGAACGCATCGGGGTCCCATTCAGACCAGGGATATTGACAGCCCCGGCGACCAAAGCCCCAGTCTTGAAATCAAACACTCCCGGAGAACCGATTCCGATTCCGATAATCTGCCCGGATTGGATGCCTTCCGGCAGCTCCGACAGGATTTGGCGGCATAAGGCAATCATCCGGGCGACCACATATCCCCCGCCTTTTTCAGCTTCGGTTGGAACTTTCCATTCACGCAGCAGTGTTCCATGCGCTGAAACCACTCCTGCTTTGATCCCGGTTCCTCCCAGATCGATCCCCAGGGCATATTCAGATGATGATGAGGCAGTCATGCTCGATCCTTGAGACGTTATTTCACCGAGTTTCATTCAGTTCCCGGAGTCTGAATTGGGTTTTCTTTTTAATAAAGAACATTACTTTCATACACTCAAGCTCATAGATATTCGCATGTTCTGTTATATACGTCAAGACTCCATTTTTCTTTTTCGCACAGTCCAGACCACCTCCTCTTTCAGAGATCGAGACCAGGCCAGGCCAATTGTCAGCTCTCATAGACACAATCAATTCCAATAGATATCATAAAAATGGATGAGGGAACTCAATAACCTCGATTTATCCCCAACCCTCGATGCATCATTGGAGGAAAGTTCATGAAGACGCTGTCGCGTTTCGTCTTGGTGTCATCCCTGCTTGTGGTGTGCTGCCTGAGCATCACACTGGGAGTGCAGAAGACGGTGTATGCCCTGGATCACCTGCGCAACTCTGATGAAGAAATGCGCCAGCTGGTCACTGTTTATGACGAAGTGCTGAAAAACTATGTGGAGATCAAGGATGCTTCCCCGGCTGACCTGATGGAAGGCGCGATTGTGGGGATGCTGCAGACCCTGGATCCCTACAGCCAGTATTTCCCCCCCGCGGAATACAAGAAATTCAATGAAGCCACCCAGGGTGAGTTCGGCGGGCTGGGGATCCGCATCATTCTTGCACGGCCGGATGCACGCTGGCTGCCGGGCTGGCTGACTGTTGTCGAGCCGATCAAGGATACCCCGGCGACACGCTGCAAGGCGACTCTGGAAGGCAAAGAATTTGTCGGGCTCAAGCCGGATGACAAGATCGTGAAAATCGGCAAGGACCCCACCCGGACCATGTCGCTTGAATCTGCGGTCGATAAATTGAAAGGCCCTCCCGGGACCACTGTCACCATCCAGATCGCCCGCAAGCCCACCGAAGGGAATCCGGTCCTGCTCGATTTTGTGATCGAACGCGCGATCATCACGGTTCCCCCGGTCGATGACAAAGACATCCGGATGATCGATGACGACATCGGGTATATCTGGCTGAAAGACTTTACCAGCCATGCTCATGAAGTGATGGAAAAGGCGATCAGTGACCTCAAAGGCCAGGGGATGAAGGCCCTGATTTTCGACCTGAGAGATAACACAGGCGGGCTATTGCCGGTTGCCATCGAAATCTGCGAAAAATTCATCAAAAAAGGGGAGGAAATCCTTTTCGTCGATTCGAGGAACGATCAGGGGGATGAAACCCACTGGTCACGCAAGGAACCGGTCACTGATGTTCCAATGATTGTGCTGATCAATCAGAACTCGGCTTCGGCCTCCGAAATTGTCGCCGGCTGCATCCAGGATCACAAGCGCGGGCTGATTGTCGGGCCTGAACCGGGAGTGACCACCTATGGAAAAGGTTCGGTCCAGACTGTCATCAAGCTCGATGATGGATCGGGATTGAAGCTGACCACAGCCCTGTGGTACACCCCGAACCGCCAGAAGATCCATGGCCATGGAATCAAGCCGGATGCCTGGTCTGACATGTCGGTGGATTACTGGCTCAACCTTCGGCAGGCGGAGAAGGTCGGTTTCCTGAAACCCAAGATGCTCCGCAGCCAGCATGCCAATGAAACCGAAGAGAAAAACAGCGAAGTGACTGTCGAAGAGCTGCTGGGCAAGACCTCCCAGAGCGATGCCGAAAAAGATCTGTATGATAAACAGCTGTTCTTTGCCGCCCAGCTGCTGCATGCCGAGCTGGAAGAACAGACTGTTAAAAAAACTCCCGCAACCGCTGACGCCAGGTAAGCGCCATTCCCGACTGCCGAACCCGCCCGGTCTTTCATGACCGGGCGGGTTTTCTTCCGAGACGATGAGACTTCTGGCCATAGAAACCTCCTGCGATGAGACTGCGGTTGCACTGGTTTCAAAACAGAATGGGGTGGAATCCTCCCTGGTGGCCTCACAGATTCACCTGCACCGCCCATTCGGAGGTGTCGTTCCGGAGGTCGCCTGCCGTGCCCACCAGGAGTGGCTGCCACGCCTGGTCAGGGAAGTCCTTGACGAAACCGGAACAACACCCAATGCCATCGATGGAATCGCGGTAACTCGCGGACCCGGCCTGGTCGGGGCACTGCTGGTGGGGCTGTCCTTCGCACGCGGGCTGGCCTGGGGCTGGAAAAAGCCCTGGGTGGGCATCAACCACCTTGAAAGCCATCTGGCTTCACTCGATCTGGCCGATCCTCCATTTCATCCCCCGTATGTGGCACTGCTGGCATCGGGCGGGCACACTGATTTTTTTCATGTGAGCCGGGAATGGGACATCCGATTTCTCGGGGGAACTCTGGATGATGCCGCTGGAGAGGCATTCGACAAGGTCGCCCACCTTCTGGAGCTGGGTTATCCCGGCGGCCCGGTGATCGAAAAAGCAGCCGGTGCTCACAGTGGGGCAATCCATGAATTTCCCCGCCCGATGCAGGGTCATCCGGGATGCAATATCAGTTTCAGCGGGTTGAAGACCGCTGTCGCGATTGCTTTGGAAAAGGAAGCCGGCCTCAACCGGAATGGCAGGACTGCCTTTTGGGCTGCTTCTTTTCAGCAGTGTGTGGTTCTGGCACTGGTGAAGAAGCTCGAAGCGGCTGCAGAGATGGCGGGATGCAGTCGTGTCGCCATTGTGGGCGGGGTAGCGGCCAATCGCCTGCTGCGTGATGCTGTAACGAACCTGGCGGAAAGAAATGGATGGGAGGTCGGGATCGCCCCTTTGAAGTATTGCGGTGATAATGCTGCCATGGTGGGCGCGGCTGCTTTCCGCTGCCTCGCACGCCAGGGATGGTCCCCCTCAGACCTCGATGCCGACCCGCGGCTTTTCCTCGGCGAGGATGAATGACAGAGAAGATGGAACCAAAAGAGAACAGGACTGTTTTCGATGAGCTTCGGAGCACACGCCCGGTGGTGCTGGCCCCCTTATCCGGGATCACCGATGCTCCCTTTCGGGAAATCTGCCGGAAGCAGGGGTGCCGTTTTGTTTATGCCGAGATGACCAGTTCCGAAGCGCTTGTGCGCAGCAATGACCGTGCCCATGCGCGCATCCGCGGGCTGAATGCGCCTGTGCCGACAGTGGCCCAGCTGCTCGGGAACCGCCCCTCCGTGATGGCGGATGCGGCGGAAATGTGTGTGGAAATGGGAGCCGACGCAGTTGACATCAATCTGGGCTGTCCAGCCAAACAGATCGTCCGTGGAGGTGGCGGCTCGGCGCTGATGCGCGAGCCGTTGCTGGTCGCAGAGATTATCCGCACAATGGCCAGCCGAATCCGCAAACCGGTGAGTGTGAAGATGCGCGCCGGCTGGGATGACCAGTGCCGCAATGCAGTCGAAATTGCACTCCTTGCAGAGGCCGAAGGGGCTTCGGCGATTGCCGTTCATCCACGCACCCGGACACAGGCTTTCAAGGGTCATGCCAACTGGGAGGTTATCGCACGGGTCAAAGAGGCGGTTTCGATTCCGGTCATTGGAAATGGAGATGTCCGTTGCCGTGAAGATGCAGTCCGGATGTTCGACAGCACCGGCTGTGATGCGGTCATGGTGGGACGGGCGGCACTCGGCCACCCATGGATTTTCCGGGAGATTGAAGATCCCGGATTCGAACCGCCAGATTTCACCCGCCGGATCGACATCGCCATCGAGCACATCCACCTGCTGGTGGAAGAAAAAGGAAGTTACCGTGGCGCCCTCGAATTCCGCAAGCATCTGGCCTGTTATCTGAAGTCGATGCCGGAAAACAAGCTGGTGCGTGAACAGATGAACCGGCTTGATTCTCTTGAAAGTGTTGTGGACATCCTCGAAAGATACAAGCAGCGCCTGCATGAGTTTTCATTCCAGTAAGAGTTGAAAGCCATCAGCAACCCCTTGCAGGAACGGGATCGGGATCTTTTTTCAGTTTCGAAATGCCCTTTCCGAGCCAATGAAACTAATCCATACTTAGGGCAGCCTGATCAAGATGGCGGGCACTGGCTGATTACCAATCCTCTGAAACGGTCTGTCAATGTCTGAATGTAGCGCACAACTCACCCGAAGAATGGCCCGCGGCCGGATCCTGGTCGTGGATGACACCGGGTTTAACCGGATGGTGATCGATCGTTGCCTGACTTCGGCTGGCTATAAGGTCATCCAGGCATCGGAGGGATACACTGCCTTGCAGCTTCTGAAAAGTCAGCCCTTCGATCTGGTGATCACCGACCTGAAGATGGCCGGATTGAGCGGGCTGGAGCTGCTGATCAAAACACGCGCAGCCGGTTCGGAAAGCTCACCCTGCCCCCCTTTTGTTCTCTGCACAGCGATCCAGGAAAAAGACACGATTCAGACAGCGATCCTGAATGGATTCAGCGAAATACTCATCAAACCGGTCGACCGGGACAAGCTGTTGAATGTGGTTCAAAAGCATGTGAGATCTTCCCGGGAAACACAGAGTTTCCGGGAGCCTGAACCTGATGACGCGGGCGAAGCAAGGACTCTGCAGAATCTGGCTGCCAAAATAGGAGCCAGCCAGGAAGCTGTCCGGAATGCTGTTATCGAGGAATTTCTTGGTTGGGCGCCAGCTTTCGAAATCACAAGCCTCGAAGAACTGCATCAGAAGCTGCGGGAAGTTTTAGGAGAAGACAAAGAGGAAGCAAACAAGGGGGTGTCTGATGCAAGCCCACCCCCTGAAACCAGCTGAATTACTTGACTTCGACTGTAGCGCCAACCTCGACCAGTTTGGCCTTGAGGGATTCGGCTTCTTCCTTGGACACGCCTTCTTTGACCGGCTTGGGAGCGCCTTCGACCAGGTCTTTGGCTTCCTTGAGGCCAAGGCTGGTGATTTCACGGACCACCTTGATCACCTTGATCTTTTCGGCACCGGCTCCAGCGAGAATGACATCGAAAGAGGTCTTTTCTTCGACTGGCTCCGCAGCGGCCGGAGCGGCGGCGGCCATCATGACCGGAGCGGCGGCGCTGACACCGAATTTCTCTTCAAAAGCCTTCACCAGTTCAGAAGCCTCAAGCAGGCTGAGGCTGCCGATCTGTTCCAGAATTGCATCAATTTTTTCACTTGCCATGAGTTTGTATCTCCTCGATTTTTTCGAATTGAGAAGCTGTGCTCAAGCAGCAGCTTTCTCGAGTTTTTCGCAATAGGCCTGCAGGAGTCCCACAAGCTTGGTTGGCACTGCATTGACACAGCCGAGAATGTTCTGCGCAGGCGACTGAATCGAACCCAGCATGCGTGAGAGCAGCTCCTCACGCGAGGGGGTTTTCGAGAGCGCATCCACCTGGTCCGCGCTGAGGATCACATTATCGAGAACCCCGGCTTTGGGCTTCAGGAAAGGATGATCCTTGGCAAACTTCATCAGAACCTTGGGGCCGCTAACCCCATCGGCGCTGTCGACAGTCACGGATGTGGTTCCAGCCAGGATGGGCCGTGCTTTTTCCCGCAGATTCTCAGGCAGCGCCAGGAGAATCAGGGTGTTTTTGGCAACCACATATTCCAAACCGGCATTACGGCACTCACGCCGCAGGGCATTCACCGCCTTGACCCGGAGTCCTTTGTATTCACAAAAGGTCAGGGATTTCGCCTGGGCGAATTTTTCTGTGAGTTCCTGCAGAATTTCCGCTTTTCCAGATCTGTCCAAACAACTCACCTCCTTTCAGAATCAACAAAAAAAGCCCACTCCTTCGAGTGGGCTTTTGGAATTCAGTCTGCATGAGGAGGCCGGAGCCTCCTTCAGACATCACCTGCCCAGTCTCGGTAGGATTTTACGGATTAAGCCTCAAAGGCTCCTACTGTCTACGACCGTGGTCTGGTTTATGGAACGCAATCAATCCAGAGCCGGACTATTCATCTCCATCAGGCTTTGATTTCACTCGAATCCACCCGGACACTCGGTCCCATGGTGGTCGAGAGGTAAACCGCATTGATGTATGTACCCTTGGCGGATGAGGGCCTGGCACGAACCAGCGCATCGGCAACGGCATGGATGTTTTCTTTGAGCTGTTCGGCAGCAAACGATGCTTTTCCAACCGGGGTATGGATGACACCCCCCTTATCGACACGATATTCGATGCGCCCGGCTTTGAAATCGGCAACCGCCTGAGCCACATTGGGGGTGACTGTTCCGGTTTTCGGATTAGGCATCAAGCCTCGAGGGCCGAGGATTTTGCCGAGCTTTCCAACCTCGCGCATGACATTGGGAGTGGCGATGGCCACATCAAAACCGGTCCAGCCCTCGCCTGTGATTTTCTGAATGAGATCCTCCAGGCCGACAAAATCCGCGCCGGCATCCTGGGCGGCTTTGACATGTTCGCCATCGGCAAACACAGCCACACGAACCACCTTGCCGGTCCCATGCGGCAGCGAGACAGTTCCACGGACCTGCTGGTCAGCGTGGCGTGGATCGACGCCGAGATTCACGGTAAATTCGACAGTGGCATCGAATTTAGCCGGCGAGGTTTCTTTAGCGAGAGCGATGGCTTCATCCAGCGGGTACTGCCGTGAGCGATCGACCTTGGCAGCGGCTGAACGGTATTTTTTTCCGTGTTTCACTCTCTCCCTCCTTGACTGTTAATCATCAGACTGCCAGGCAGTCTTTTACGGCAATCAACCTTCGGTCACCTCAAGCCCCATGCTGCGTGCGGTACCGGCGATCATCTTAGTGGCGGCTTCCATATCCATGGCATTCAGGTCGGGCATCTTGAGTTTGGCGATATCCCGCACCTGGCTGTATGTCACCTTCCCGACTTTGTCTTTCTGGGGAACCGCCGAGCCTTTCGGGACTTTGGCGGCTTCTTTGAGCAGATAAGGAGCCGGGGGAGTTTTGGTGACAAAGGTCATCGTACGGTCGCCATAGACCGAGATCTCCACCGGGATGATGACACCGGGCTGATCCTTGGTGCGATCATTGAACTGCTTGCAGAATTCCATGATGTTGACACCATGCTGTCCGAGGGCCGGGCCAACCGGCGGAGCCGGGGTGGCTTTGCCTCCCACGCACTGCAGTTTGACAATCGCAACAACCTCTTTTTTCGGCGGCATTTCTTTATTCTCCTGAAGACTATGCAGCGATCTTTTCGACCTGGAGGAAGTCCAGCTCGACCGGGGTCGCTCTTCCCAGCATTTCGATCATCACGGTCAAGCGACCGCGTTCTGGATTGATCTGCGCCACTGTTCCCGAGAAGTTGAGAAACGGGCCATCGATGACTTTGACACGATCGCCTGTTTCGAAGGTCACCTTCGGGCGTGGAGCTTCTCCACTCTGTTCCATCATCCCGAGGATATTCCTGACCTCATCTTCTGTGAGTGGAGTCGGGGATTTTCCTGGGCCGACAAACCCGGAGACACCCGGAGTATCCTTGATCAAGGCCCAGGTGACCTCATCGAGAATCATTTCGACAAGGACATAACCGGGCATGATCTTGCGAGTGGCAACTCTTTTTTTGCCATCCTTGATTTCAGCCACTTCTTCGGTCGGTATGACGACTTTGCTGACCAGGGATTCGAGTTTCTGCTTGCGGACAGCGGTCTCGATGGATTCTTTGACCCGGTTTTCGAAGCTGGCGTAGGTATGGACAGCGTACCACTTGGTTTCACTCATTGTTTGATTCAACTTCTTTCAATCCTCATGTCTGTTCCGGGAAAAATCCTCAGATCAGCCTTTTCATCAGATTATAAGTTGCGGTCACCAGAGCCTGTGCTCCTCCCATGTAGATCGACATGACCACCATGACGATGAGTGTCACGAAGGTCGAGTTTTTAACCTCTTCATAGGTGGGCCAGGTGACCTTCTGGAGTTCCGCCAGGACAGAAATCAGGAACTGCCCGGCGCGTGACTCGCGAATCTTTTTCGACTTTTTCAGATTATCAATGCAGCGTTGAATAAACTGTTCCATTGAACCATCAACCTGTCCTTTATTCGGAATGGCAGGCCAGGAGGGATTTGAACCCCCGACCCCCGCGTTTGGAGCGCGGTGCTCTACCGGGCTAAGCTACTGGCCTGCAGGTAATCGGAGCCTCTATATCAGCGGGTCTCCCGATGGGGGAGATGTTTTTTACAACGCGGGCAGTATTTCTTTACTTCCACACGTCCCGGATGGACCCTTTTGTTTTTTGTGGCGATATAGTTGCGCCCTTTGCACTCACTACACGCCAATATCACCGCTTCGCGTGGCATAGGTTCCATCCTCCAACGGAAGAGGTCAAGACAACTGGACCACACGAGTCAAAAAATTTTGTCTTTTCCCGATGCCGGATGCGGAATTTGCCTGCAGCACACCCGTTCATCCTAACCTTTCAAGATATAGTCGAGGCGCCCTGGCCTGTCAAGCCCAAGGTAATTTCAGCCGCTGAATCGAGAATATAGGTGGGGGTGGGGCGCCACTCTCGAGCCTGGTCAGGGTTGGTGACACCGGAGAGCACCAGGGCGGTTTTCATTCCGGCATCCAGCCCCATCTTCATATCGGTTTCCAGCCGGTCTCCCACAAGCAGGACCTGTTCCGGAGGCAATGCCAGGTCTTTGAGGATCACCTCGAGCATGATGGGAGAAGGTTTCCCCAATATGGTCTCCACTTTTCTCCCCGAGCAGGCCTGAAGTGCGGCAATATTCGCTCCGCAATCCGGAATGACTCCATCCTCCACCGGGCAGGTGACATCCGGATTGGTGGCCATAAGCGGCACTCCTCTCAATGCTGCGATCATCGCCTGATGAAGTTTGACATAATGAAAGTTACGGTCGAATGAAAGGAGAAGGAGATCGCATCCATGCCCGTCATCCACCACTTTGAGGCCTGCCTCCAGAAGCTCGCCGATGAGCGGGGCTTCCCCGACGACATAAATCCTGGCCCCGGGATAATGACTCGCAAGGTACTGGGCGGCCACCGCGGATGAGTTGATGACCTCGTGATCCGCGGCTTCGACATGGAGTGCGCGCAGCTTGGCGGCATAATCCCGGCGGGTTTGCAGCGGTTTGTTAGAGAGGAAACGGATTTGCTTTTTAAGGCCACGAAGGGTTGAGAGCATTTCGCCGACACCATCGATCAGGTTGGGGCCTAGATAAATGGTACCATCCAGGTCAAAGACATACCCGGAAAATGAGGTCAGCAGTGGTCGAACAGTCAAAGCAGCCTGCACTCAAACAGGAAGTAGAAACCCGGCGCCGAGGCCGAGAAGAACCAGGCCGAGAACAAGCATCAATGTTCGTGCGGTTCCCATAGTTCTGGCTTCCGGGGCATAATCTTCCGGCCGGGGAGGGTAATATCGTCCCCGTGCGATATCCTGGTGGATGAAATAAGGCCCCACCTGTATCATACATTCCTGATGGTAGACATTGTGGGTTTCGACACACAAACGTTCCCCAGGGAGTCCGGGATCATCAAATGACCCGAAGAGAGGGCCTTCGCGCTGCCAGACAGCTATGTCCGGATCGATTCTGCTCATACTTCCCACCTATAATGAACGGGAAAATCTGGCCCCATTAATCAGGGAGATTTTCGCTTTGAAAATCACCAGGCTCGAGGTCCTTGTCGTCGATGACCAGAGTCCCGATGGCACCGGCATTATCGCAGACCAGATGTCGAAAGATAACCCGTGCATTCATGTTTTGCACCGCCCGCCTCCCCGGGGGCGCGGACTGGCAGGGATCGATGGTTTCCGCTGGGCAAGGGATCATTCTTATGAATATGCGATCGAAATGGATGCGGATTTTTCGCACCCTCCTGAGTTTATTCCTTTTCTTCTGAAACCCTTCGAGGATCCGAATCGACCGGTCGATCTGGTGATCGGTTCGCGCTACATCCCCGGGGGAAAGATTAAAGGCTGGCCTCGCTGGCGCTACTGGAACAGCTTTGTGGCCAACCGGCTGGCGCGATGGGTCCTGGGCCTCAGGGCGATTGACTGCACCTCGGGATACCGCTGCTTTTCAAAAAACGCGCTCGAGAAAATTCCCTGGGAAAGCCTGATTGCCACAGGCCCGGTCATTGTCGAGGAAATCCTCTTTCATTTTGAACGGGCCGGTTTGCGGCATACCGAAGTTCCCATCACCTTCATCGAACGAACCCAGGGGACATCCAAAGTCCGCTTCAGCACCATCCTCCGTTGGATTCGGGAGCTGGTCAGGATTCGATTGAAGGGGATCCCGCAACGCCATTGACCGAGGCCGCTCACCCGACCCAGAAGTTGTTGATGTGCCGGAGGAGAAAGAGGATCTGCAGGGCGAACAGCCCCGCGAGTATGACAGCCTGCCCGAGTGAGTTGCGCATCCTCGCCAGCCGCACCCCCCAAAGCATGAAAACCGGAAACACCACCAGAAGGTAGCGCATATAGGCCATGAACGAGACAGTCATGGCGGGGATCAACCCCATGGGAAGGGCATACCAGAACAGCAGAGGATGAATCCTCCAAACCCCCATCAGGGAAGCGCAAAACACAATAAACCAGATTCGGTCCAGCACAGATCCTTCCATCCCATGGAGAGAATCGATATCAAAAAAAGACCGAATGAAACTGCCGATATCGAAAATCTGAAAGATTGACGATTCAGCAATGAACAGTTTCTGGGCAGCAAATCCTTCGAAGGCATTGCCGGTAGCGGCAGCCATGACCGCGAGATAGGCCCCGAACCCCAGCAACGGAGCCAGCAGGCACAAGGCTTTCGCAGCCCTGTTGAGTGTATAGTCCCGATCCATTCGCAGAACCTGCCAGAGAATGGGCAGAATCACAAACACTCCAACCGCACGGGTCAACGGAAGCAGGAAGGCGGCACAAGCAGCAGGGAGGTACTTCTTCTTCAGCAAAAAAAGCAGCAGGGCAACAGACAACAGAAAGAACAATGATTCGGAATAGACAAACAGGAAAAATATCGCGCCGGGATAAGCCAGTAACAGCAGCAGGCTTTTTCTGGTTTCCACCTCTCCGAAGAATTCCAAGCAAAGACGGAAGAAGAGGATGAAGGCCCCCAGGGAAAGGAGATTCGCCAGCAGCAATCCGGCAATCAGGTGGCTGCCACCCGCCAACGGAGCGGCAAGGCGGATCAGAAATGGCCAGAGCGGGTAAAAAGCGCAGGGCATCGTGCCGGGGACATATCCATGCTGGCTGAGAAAGAGGTAATGCTGGGCATCCCATGTTTTATAGATGCAGTCGCGGGTCGGTTCGGCATGGAGGGGATCATGAAAATTCCCCTTGAAACCCTCCACAGAAAAAAAGACCGGGAGCAGCGCCTGCGAGAGAATGATGACTGCGAAAAGGATGATCTTCAGGCCGATCAGAGGAAGGGCAATCTGGCTCACGGCAGGATTCGATGCCCGATCGTGGTCATTCATGAGATGGATCGCCGCCAGTGTGCTGGCTGCGCCAGAAGTGAACAAGTTCCTGGTAGCTGGCCAGCGCGGCATGACCTTCAGGACGCAGGCTATAAAGTCCATGCCCGATCCGGTCAAACCACCCATGGAAATTGTTCGACAGGATCGAAAGAGTTTTTGCGCCGGTTCCGAGCTCCCTCAGCGCTTTGGGAGAGAGAGGCCCATACAGGTCGAGGCAGACCGCAATGTGGATGCAGTTTTCACGATAAGCGGTGAGCAGCGGAACCCGGCTGGCGCCCCCCTTATTCCCATCGACCGAGCGCATTTCCACCTCCTGAAGGACTGCGCGCACCAGGTCATGCTTTTTGCGCCTGGGTGCAGTGACCGGATGAAATTCGACATGAGCCTGCGGCGGTTTCTTCTTCAAATCGACCAGGATCAATCCCAGCTCGAGCCGCTGGCAGACATGGCGGACCGAACGCCAGCGCCTCCCCCATCGCTGCACCTCTTCGACAGGAACAGCCACATACACCGATTCGGTGATTTTCTGGCGCTGAGCTGCCTGAGCGAGAAGCTCGAGATTCAAACGAAGTTTCTGTTCGATGACAACGATCTGTTTGTCTTTGACTGCGACCAGGTCACAGGAGAGGACCTCGCCACGAACCTTATACCCGCAGTGTTGCAGGAGATTCCGCAGTGGTTCATAAAGATCGGTCTCCAGGATCCTTTGCGGCGCCCCAAGGCGTGGCCTCGATGGCTTCCCATTTTTCGCAGGCTTCGCCGGCATCACAGTTCGGTCGGTGGGGACGCGAGAGCATCCCCGAGGAGATTGAATGACAGCACGGAAAAGACAATCGCAGCCGAAGGAAAAACCGCCTGCCACCAGGCGAACTGGATGCGTGTGTATCCATCCAGAATCATATTGCCCCAGGAGGGGTTGGGAGGCTGGATGCCCAGCCCCAGGAATGACAATGCAGCTTCGGCGATGATGGCAGTGGCCAGGCCAAGGGTGGTCACAACCACCAATGTGGGGAGGACATTGGGGAGGATATGGCGCAGCATGATCCGCCAGGGTGACAGCCCGAGGCAGCGTGCCGCATCGACAAATTCACGTTCCCGAAGGGAAAGAACCTCTCCTCTGACTACACGGGCCACCCCCACCCAGCCAGTCAATCCAATGGCCAGGAAAATATTTTCCGGACGGTTCCCCAGTGCAAACTGAATGGCTAGAACCAGGAGCAGATAGGGAAAAGCCCAGACGACATTCACTAACCACATGATCAGATGGTCAGTCCAGCCGCGAAGGTAACCGGCCGCCAACCCCAGCAGCAGGCCGAGCGAGACGGAGACGCCCTGCGCGATGATTCCCACCGAAAGGGACACCCTGGCGCCATACAGGACACGTGAAAAAATATCCCGGCCCAGGCGGTCAGTTCCCATCCAATGCTCACCGCCAGGAGGCAGATCGCGGTCAGCCAGGCTCTGGGCCAGAGGGTCCTGTGGCGCCAGCCAGGGCGCAAAGATCGCGATAAGGATCAGCAGCACCACAAAAACAAAACCGATTCCGGCAAATGGATTGGTGCGGAAAACTTGGAAGTAAACTGTATTTTTCATCAGGCCAGGCTCAAAGGGTGAATCAATTGTTTCCGTTATCCATTTCAGGCCGCATGATACGAAGGCTATGGCGGATGGTAAACGGAGAAATCCAGCGGGAACAGGGAGAAAGCGATAAAGATTTTTAAGTTTCGATTGCCGCCTGCTCGGAGATGCGTGTGGGGGAAACCCGGCAGGTTTCCTCTTCGGGATAGGACCCCAGGAGTTTGATGTGTGTGCAGAATTCCTCGAGGTCGGTCAGCGCCACCTGAACCCGGTCCTCCTGCACATGCCCTTCGAACTCGATGAAAAAGAGATATTCCCAACGCTCACTTTTGGTTGGGCGGGAATCGATATGGGTCAGGTTGATTTTGTGTTTCCGGAAAGGTTCGAGGGCTGACAGAAGCGAACCGGGGCGATTACGAAGCTGGACAATCATCGAGGTTTTGTCACGTCCGGTAGGCTGTTCGGAATCATAGCCGATCACAACAAACCGGGTGGTGTTGTGAGAGCGGTCTTCGATATTGGGATACAGAATCGGGAGATTATAGATGATCGAGGCCAGCTCGGCGGCGATGGCCGCGGTTCCAGGTTCTCGGCTGGCGCGCTCCGCTCCGAGCGCGGTGTTGGCAACCTCGATATATTCAGCCTGGTGGTAATGTTTCTCGAGCCATTCACGGCACTGCCCGAAAGCCTGGCCATGGGTGTATATCCGCTGGATTTCCTCAGGCTTCGAACGTGAGAGGAACTGGTGGTGCACCTCGAGGTGAGTTTCAGCATAAATCCGCAGATCGGAGCGTATAAAGTTATCGATGGTTTCCGCGACCACACCATGGGTCGAGTTCCGAATCGGAACGACACCATATTTGCACTCACCTTTTTCAACCGCACGGAACACATCGCTGATATGTTCAGGCTGGTGATGAAAGGCTGCCGAATTTCCGAAACGGTTGATGGCGGCAGTGTGGGAGAAGCTGCCGGGGGTTCCGAAATAAGCGATATTCAGAGTGGCTTCCAGGGAGCGGCAGGCGGAGATGATTTCACGAAAAACCAATGGAACCGCCTGCTGGGGAAAAGGCCCCTGGTTTTCACGTGAAAGCCGTTCGAGAATATCGCGCTCACGGCGGGGGACATAAGTCGAAATCCCTTTGCCGGCCTGTTTGACCCGGCCGACTTCCTCGACAATGGCAGCCCTCTGGTTCAGCAGATCGAGGATCGCCAGATCGACAGCATCGATTCTTTCACGGAGAGAGGCGATCTGCTGGCTGGCCTCAGAGATCTCCGGGCGGGTCAAGATGAGGCTCCAGCCATGGAAATCTCAGTGGTAGAAATCACTGATGGTTTCATCGAAATGGCCTGGTGATTTTTTCTGGCTGGAGAGCATATCTTCGAGGAGGTCTTCGACTTCCTCAATGGTGACATCTTCAGGTTCCATCAGCAGTATCCGCTCCACCAGGTCTTCACGTTGAATCGGGTCGATCACACCCAGCTTGACAAGCTGGCTGAGATAGCCTCGAACTTCAAGTGGGACATGAAATTCTTCGAGGTAGATGAAAAAGTTCTCTCCCAGGGAGTGCTGAATCCCGGTGTAGGGAAAATCGAGCCTTTGTTGAATTTTTTCCACAATACTCAACGCTGCGTTGATATCACTTGGGTTATGTCCTTGTTTGACCAGAGTTTCAACAAGATCCTCACGGTCGCCGGCATCCCATCCGCCTTCCATTGTCTTCCTCAGAAACAGGTTAACCATTTCAAGCACGCGAGCGGTCATAGATACCCCCCGAAAAAAGTTTCCCTTCAGAAACAGTATAGCCTAAGCCTCACGCCAGGTCAAAATACATTCCTGGGAGACGTTTAACGATACCCTTCATTTCGAGAAGGAGCAAGCGTTCGGATATTTTCCCAACCGGATGGCCGAGATCGGCAGCCAGGCGGTCGATATGGACCCGGCCGGCTTTCAAGCGCTTGTAAAGCAAAATATCCAGTGGATCCTGCAAGGTGGATTCCGCCGGTTCGCCTGGAGGATTCAAGGCCGATGGGGCTGGCTGAGCAAGTTCCCGGTCCGGTTTTGGGGAAGGCTTCCGTGCCCTGGGAGTTTTTTTCTCCGAAGGCTGCGGAGAGGTTTCTGGAACAGCCTGGCTGGTGATCCCAAGGCGGAACCTCAGCTCATTCAGGATATCCTGTGCCGAATGCACAAGCCTGGCCCCATCCTGGATCAGGCGATGAGGCCCCTCGGATCCGCGCTCATCGACTCTGCCGGGAAGAGCGAACACTTCACGGTTCTGCTCGAGGGCGAAACGCGCGGTAATCATCGCTCCGCTGTCGATGGGCGCCTGGACAACAAACACACCCAGTGAGGAACCAGAGACCAGGCGGTTCCGGGAATGAAAGCAGCGCGGAATTGGTTTGGTTTGAGATGGGTATTCGGACAGGACCGCCCCCTGCGTGGCGATTTCATTCATCAGGTCAAAATGTTCCGGAGGATAAATGGTGGAGAAACCACATGGGAGAAAGGCGATTGTGCGTCCACTGACCGACAAGGCTGCACGATGGGCAGCGCCATCGATCCCATGAGCCAGCCCACTGACTATGGTCAGGCCTTTGGATGCCAATTCACCGACAATTTCGCGTGTCATCCGCAGGCTGTAAGAATCACAGCTGCGTGTCCCGACGACGGCGAGTGGAGTGTAATCCGCTTCGATGATTCTGCCTTTCATAAAGAGAAAAACCGGAGGATCTTCGATTTCTCTGAGCAAGGGTGGGAATTGCGGATCTTCGGGAAAGATGATTTCGAGGTTCTGTTTCTCGATCACCTTGAGTTCCTGATCAAGCGCTTTGTCCAGGCATCCACGAGCGGTCTGGAGCAGGTTATGGATGGCTTCACGTGAAAGGCGGGGGACTTTTTCCAGAGCGGATTGGGGGGCTTGAAAGATGTTCTCAGGTGTCTCAAATGCCTGGAGGAGACGCCTGATCGCCCCGGCACCCACCTCCGGAGTCAGCACCAGCCTCAACCAGTTCATCACATCGACATTATCAGGAGAGTGGTTCAATGCCGTTGAATCCATCCTTTGAAATCCGTTTCGAGAGTGGCAACTTCCTGGACCCGGAATTCGGTGGAATCCAGCCCCCAACTCCCGACAGGCAGTGAATCTTCCGGAAGAAGGCCGACCAGATGGGATCCGGTTCCGGTCAGGCAGACTCCGGCGCACCCACGATCCAGCAGAATCTGGCAGAAGGTGTCCAGCTCCGGCCGTTGAGAGAAGACCACCTCCTGGAAGGCATTGAACATCCGGCTCCCCATGAGATTCCAGTCGGCTTTCCGCCAGGCCAGGATGAAATCTTCAGCGGGTGGGTGGGCACGGCGTTCGCTGGGGACCATGCGGGCATAGACCGACCGGGTTTCATGGTTCCCTCCGGGGTCGAGCAGGGCCAGCCGCAGTGGAGGCACACCCTTCAGTGGTGCAACCCATTCCCCTCTCCCCCGGACCCGTGCCGGGCCGCCATGCAGGCAGAAAGGGACATCCGAGCCAACCAGCAATGCTTTCTGCATCAGGCTCCGTTCACTGGCCTGCAGGAATTTGCCGAGGTAGCGCAGCAGGACACCCGCATCGGCGGTTCCTCCTCCCAGGCCGGCCCCCACCGGGATGCGTTTATGCAGCCGGATCGAAACACCATACCTCGTTCCTTCGAGCAGCATGGCCGCTGCCTTGAGCAGGTGGTTGGTGTTATCAGAAGGGATATGATCCCAGTTGCATGAAAGTTCAAATGTCCCGCTCTCGTTGATCAGCAGTTCGATTTCATCGAACAGAGAGACGGAAACATTGACAGCATCGAGATTATGGTAGCCATCCGGACGCCGGTCGAGAACATCGATAAACAGGTTCACCTTGGCGGGAGCCAGAAGGGTCACCGCCTGGTTGACTGGATAAAGAGGGAGGATTTCCGCAGGCATGGGGCAAGCCGGTTCCGATCTGCTGGGCATCACTTTCAGGCAGATTCATCCTCATCCATCGATTCGGAGGAAGCGCCGAAGTCTCTGGGATTCAGTGCCAGCCTTTCCAGTTTTTCCTGGAGATTCTTACGGTGCATGCCAATCGATTCGGCAGTTCTGCTGACATTGCCCTTGTGGCGAGCCAGCCACAAGCTGAAAAATTTCCGTTCGAAATCATCCAGCAGGCGCTGCTTGGCCTCTTTGTAGGAAAGATTTTCATCCTCCAGCCAGTATTGTGAGAAATCCTGGACAGGGGGTGGTTCCGGCTGTGGGGCCAGGGAGGTCCCGACCTGCCCCATGAGTTCAGGGGCATCCAGCACCACGGCTCGCTCCACCAGGTTGCGCAGCTCCCGGACATTTCCCGGCCAGTTGTAACGCATCAATGTTTCATAAACTGTCGATGGTATTTTGAAGGTTTTGGGATCTCTTCCGAGCTGGTTGAGAAAATGGGAAATCAGCAGTGGGATATCCGCCGGATGATGCCGCAAAGGCGGCACCAGGATCGGAACCACATTCAGGCGGAAAAACAGATCCTCACGAAATTCCCCCTTGCGGACTGCATCTTCGAGGTTCCGGTTGGTGGCCGCAATCACCCGGACATCCACCCTCTTCGAGCCTCTGCCTCCAACCGGCTCGATGGTCTGCTCCTGAAGAACCCGCAGGATCTTCCCCTGCAGGTTCTGGCTCATGTCACCGATTTCATCGAGGAAGATGGATCCCCTGTCGGCAAGCTCGAAGCTGCCGATTTTATTTTGAAAGGCGCCGGTGAAAGAGCCTTTGACATGGCCGAAGAGGGTGCTTTCGAGAAGCTCCGAGGGAATGGCGATGCAGTTGATGGGAACAAAGGCATTGGCAGCACGATTCGAGAAGTTGTGCACCGCCCGTGCCACCAGTTCCTTGCCGCTGCCGCTTTCACCCAGAATCAGGACAGTGGCATCGCTTCTGGCAACTTTTTCCAGAAGAGAAAAGAGCGTCTTCATCGGTGCTGATTCACCGACCAGCCCGGTCTGCCCGGGGCCAACCGAAAGTTCACTGCGCAGAAAGAGGTTTTCGAGAACCAGGCGCTTGCGGTCGATGGCGCGGCGCACAGCGGAGATCATGTCTTCCTGGTTGTAGGGTTTGGCGAGGAAGTCCACTGCGCCTTCCTGCATGGCTTTGACCGCCAGCTGCACATTGGCATGGGCTGTCAGGAAGATGATGGGCAGCGAGGGATTGATCTTTTGAACCTCGGCCAGGAGCTGCTCTCCGGAGAGGCGGGGCATGCGCAGGTCCGATATGACACAATCAAAGGATGAATTCTGAAGAATCTCCAGGGCGGCCTGGCCATCTTCGGCGGTTTCAGTATCGAAACCCTCCGCTTCGAGCTGCAGGCTCAAAGCCTTTCTCAAGCGGGGTTCGTCATCGACAACAAGAATCTTCGGCATGATAGGTTTCCGGATCAAAAATTCTGGTCGGAAACTCTTATCTTGTATTCACGAAGTTTTTCCTGCAAGTGCCTCCGGGAAATTCCACCCACAAGGGAAGCGCGGGTGACATTGTAATCATTGGCGGCAAGCAGCGAGAGGAAGTAATTTTTTTCGAAAGCAGCTTTGGCCTGTTTGTATGGAAGCTGCTCGATCTCCTCGATTCCTGTGGTCCATTCAGTTTCCTGGAGCAGTTCTCTGGGCAGGCCGGATCGGTCGATGGTCTGGCCATCCTTCGTGATCACCAGGCGTTCGATCAGATTCTGGAGTTCGCGGACATTGCCAGGCCAGCGGTAGCTGCGCATGACTTCCATGGCTTCCTGGGAGAAGCCTGCCAGGGTTCGGCCCATCCGGCGCATGCAGATGGCCAGGAAATGGTCCACCAGCAGGGGGATATCATCTTTCCGTTCGCGCAAAGGCGGGATATGGATCGGAAAGGTGGAGAGGCGGTAAAACAGATCCTCCCTGAACCGCCCGGTTTCCTGGTCCGATTTCAGGTCTCTGTTGGTGGCGGCAATCACTCGCATGTCTGTTTTGCGGAAGTTGACTCCGCCAACCCTGCGGTGCTCGCCAGTTTCGAGAACACGCAAAAGTTTTACCTGCAACTCCATGGGCAGATCACCGATTTCATCCAGGAAAAGGGTGCTGAGGTTCGCCTTCTCGACCAGGCCGGCTTTGGAGGCATAGGCGCTGGTGAAAGCCCCTTTTTCATGGCCGAAGAGTTCACTTTCAATGAGGTCGCGTGGGAAAGCGCCGCAATTCAGTGTCACCATGGCATGATCCGACCGCCGGGAGTTCTGATGAATGGCGCGTGCAACCAGCTCCTTCCCGGTACCACTTTCGCCGGTGATGAGGACTGTGGCATCTGTCGGAGCCACCTGGGCAATCGCTTTCCCGAGTTCCTGCATGGCGGGTGTGGCACCCACCAGCTGGCCTGGCCCGAGTTGATGGGCCAGCTGCTCGACCAGGGTTCGTTTTTCTTTGCGCAGGCGGTTGAGTTCGATGGCATTGCCGATGATCCGGACAAGGTCATCATTGTCAAAAGGTTTGATCACATAATCGAATGCGCCCGCACGCATGACTTCCTGGGCCAGCTGGACATTGCCATAGGCAGTCATCACCACCACGATCAGTTCCGGATCACGGCGTTTGCCTTCACGGAGAAAGGCCAGTCCATCCAGCTGCGGCATGCGGACATCGGTCACCACACAGTCATAGTTGCGCTGGTTGACCTTTTCGAGCGCCTGGGTGCCATCATGGGATACATCCACCTGGTATCCTTCATCACGCAGGACCCGGGACAGAATCCGGCAAAGATTTTCCTCATCATCGACAATCAACAGGTTGCCACGGCTCATGGTTGTGTTTTCATCCCACGCAGGCGCTGGAACTCTGCCCGGAGGAGTTCGTGCCTTTTTTTTTCTTTCTCCAGCTCCTCAGAGTAACGTGTTTCGATGGCATTCATTAACTTCAGGTGCTCAGTCAGAAGCATCTCGCGCGGATCCCGTGAATCCGTCGAAACCATCATCCATTTTTCATTCCATAGATTTGCAAGCCCCTCGGGGATCCACCACTGGCGGGTTGCCGAGGCACACACGATCAATACACCCAGCATAGCCAAAAAGGTCCATAACTTTCTCAGAAAAATTGAGGAGCCTGGGGGCGGCATGAGTTTTTACCGAATGACAGCAACCCTTATTTCAGTGAAATCAGATTGATTCGATGCTTTCCACGCAGCGTGACATAGACCCTCCCATCCGAAGCCAGAGCCAGCCCTACAGGGGAGCCGGGAACCGGAGTCTGGGACACAACCTGTCCCTGGTTGTTGAACACGAAGATCTGGTTGTGCTCGGGATCCGAGACCAGGAGCCTCTGTCCCGCATCATCCCAGGCAAGATGCATCTCATTGGTGGTTCCTCCAGTCGATTCAGTCGGAATCTTCCATTCTTCGAGGAATTTCCCACGCCCATCATAGAAGACCACACGGGTATTGCGTGCATCTGTGACAGCCAGCCCGAGCGGTGTGATTTCGACATCCACCGGTTCAGCCAGGCGGGTATTCTCTTCCCCCGAATTGCCGCACTCAAAGGCTTTTTTTCCATCTGGAGTGTAGGCTTCGACCGATTTCTCACCGGTATCGGCGATAAACACCAGTTTGTCGGAAACTGCAGCCCCTTCGGGGATTTTGAATAAGCCATCATGTTCAACCGCATAAGGAATCCGCCCGACAGCAATGCCACGCGGCCCGAAGGCGCTGACAGTGAATATCCGGGCAATTTCACCGGTCGGGCTGAATACCTGAACACGTGCATTCCAGGTATCCAGGACATAAAGCTGTCCGGTCTCCTCATCCAGCTCGAGATCATTCGGTTCTTTGAAATATCCCGGTTCAACGCCCTGCTCACCCAGGGACCACTGAAAAGCAGTCTGGCCATTGAAGTTCTGGACACGATGGTTTTGGGTATCGGCCACATAGATGGAGCCATTTTTTGAAACAATGACCGCGCGCGGTTCACGATACTGGCCCGCACCAAAGCCTTCAGCACCGCGCAGCAGCGCCAGGCCTTCATCGCGGACGAAGAAGCCCTCTTCTTTTGTGGCCGATTTGACAGCCGCTGACTGCAGGCGGTAAGCGGGATCGACCTGGTAAATGGCCACTCCGGGAGGTTTGATTTCCGATTGAAAAACAGGCCGGAAGAGGTCCGGCCACTCATCGAACTTGTCAATGCCCTTCCCTCCGGCGGCTGAATACAGCGAGCGCTCGGTCGGGCCGACAATCACATACCGGACTTTTTCACGCTGGAGCAGGTCCCGCACCTTTTCACGATTGACAGAGGTATACAGCAGGCGGCAGTCCTCGATGCGAGGCTCGGGGCTGTTGCCCCGTTCACGGCTGTGGTGAACCCATCCGATCAGAGTCGGCAACCCGGTGTGGGTCGAGAAGCGTGAACGGTGGTCCTGGTAAGATTCACCCGCGGCTTCAACAACAACGGGTGTTCCAATCACATTGCTTCGCAGCCAGTCGATCCCTGCAGCGACATCCGGTTCCTTGATGCGCAGGAAATTCAACCCATCCGCGGTCTGAACCCCGGTGATCTGGCGGGTTCTCCCTTCAAAGCCATCGCCATACGAAAAAATGTAAGGGGCTGCCAGCGGAAAGACCGCTGCCACCATCAGGGCAAAGATCATCAACGGATATGCGATCACATACCGTCCGAAACGCCCCAGCAGCCTTAGCGCAAAGGGAAGCAGCGGGCGCCGGTAATTCCACCAGGCGCCGGCAATGCAGCCCACACCGATCGACAGGCACAGCCAGGCCTGAAGATGGAACTTGAAGATGGTATTCCAACGGTGGGTGGGTGGAGACCAGCCTTCGATGATATAAACCACCTCACAGCCTGCGATGATCGCCAGCCCAAGAGAAAGGACCATGGCCGCCATGCGTTCTTTGAGGCTGGTTCCCCTCCTGAAAATGAAAGGCAGCCAGAGCAGCAGGAGGAAGAAGATGAAGCCTCCCACCAGGTAGGCGATATCCGCATCGAGGTACTTCCAGTAAATGATTTCATCCTGCTTTGAAGGGGCACGGCTCAGGGTGGAGGGATCGAATGCCTTGCGCGCCAGTTCCCGGAGAAAAACAGTTCCGAGAGTGGCTGCAAACGCTGACAGAACCCACCAGCACAGTGCCTTGAATCCGGCTCCACGTGTGGAGGTGATCCAGCGCCAGTAGTGCAGAATCAGTCCCACCATCAGGAACAGCATGAAAACGCCGAAGATCTGAATCAGTTCATCGGGGGTGGTCCATCCAGAACCTGCCTGGTGCATCCAGCCGATTCCTTTGACTCGCTCGGGAGTGGTGAAGCTCTGATGGAATGGGTAGAAAAACACCCGGCTGAACAGGAAAACCGCAGCGGCTGGAAGCAGGACTTCCTGAAGAAGCCCCATTTTCCACCACCCCAGCTTCCTGAAACGGTCCCCCCAGATTCCCATCCTTACAATGGAGCGCCCGACAGTCCAGGCAGTCGCCGGGAAAAAAGTTCTGCGGTGTGTTATAAAAAGCAGCAGGCATGAAACACTGAAGAAGCCGATCAAGCCCGGGTAATCCCAGGTATTGGTAATGGACACAACCCCCAGAAGCAGGCCGATCACAAGCAGCTGGGAGAATGTGGTCCAGGGTCCCCCTTCGAGATCCAGGGCATCGGTCATCCGCCCCTCGGTCCGAAGCCGCCAGACCTCGGCCTTGCGCAGACAGTAAGCGATCGAAAGAGAAAGGGTCAGCATCCCGATCGGCATCACCAGCAGGTGGGCATGGAGGTCAGCAAAGGTGGCGCTCCAGGCCGGGAATTCACAAGCCACCGAGCTTTTGATGATCCGGCTCAATTTCCAGAAATAGCTGTCGAACCCGAGCAGGCTGGAGAGATGCTGGTCCTGTGCGGGAGTGAGGTATTCGGTTGGACTGAGAGCAGCCCGAAAAGCCAGCCACACTTTTGACCAGACTTCAGGGAAAAGGCCCAGAGCTGCCTTGATCTGAATCCAGGCATCATTCAGATAGCCCACCAGCCCATCATGGGGGATATAGTTCTCCCGAAATTCTTTTGGATCGGCTGGCCCTCCCGGAACATGCAGGTTGGCTGCAATCTGGATGAAAGCCTTGACACTACCCGCCATGGTGGCGAGAAAACCGGCGATCAAACCACCCAGCCGGCTGCCGGAGAGGTTGAACACAATGCCGAAGATGAGCATGAAAACCAGGGACGGCCAGGTTCCTGCCGCCAGGTTATAAGCATACTCCGGGGGTGCTCCCACCCAGCGTCCGAACAGGCCGACAATCAAATGCCCATAGTAGTAATAGTTGGCCGGGCGTCCGGCATACCAGGGATCGGCCGCCGGAAAGGACAGATTCTTGTAGGCGGCATTGACGAAGGAGGCATCCATGGCTTTTTCACCCCAGTTGATATCGGGATTGGAGGTGCGGATGCCGAAGAAGAATGCGAAAACCAGGAGGAACAGGATCTCGGAAAAAAGGATCAGGCCGCCATGTGTGCGAAGAAATCTGTGAATGTGGTGGCGGTTGATGCGGTAACAGATGAAAGACAGTGCAGCCAGAATTCCAAGGACGAATGTGGTCGCCCAGGCCTCGTTCGGCCACCACCCCACACTCGCTCCAAACCAGGCCCCATAGGTGAGGAGGACCATCGCGAGCATCCTGGCAGCGAAAATACCCCCATCGGCCAGACCCCGGAAAAGTCCGAAAGTGACAGGCCAGACCAGCCACCCCAGGATAAACAGGCCCGCAAGCCAGGCCGGGGTTGCATAAGTGGCAGGCGGGGCGAGGATGGAACGGTGTTCATCGGCGGCCAGAATCTGAGTTTTATCCAGGCTGTCGATCCAGGCAGGCGGATTGTTGATGCGTTCGACAATTTCTTTGTCATCGATATCCTCGGTCCGCTGGAAAATATGAACAGTCGGATGGTCGTAGAGGGAGAGCGATTCATCCGCCAGCTCATAACGGATCGGAATGCCCAGAACAGAAACCGGCCTTGAAAAAGTCTTGACCAGTTTCAGCCCGAGGTTGCCCGCAAAGAGGGATTTGACCATGCGGATGCGATTGGGGGCTGTTTCAGGGGATTGGAGAAAAGCTCCATAATTCCGTTTCGAGGAGAAGCAGTAATAATCGGTCCAGGACATCGCTTCGGCGATCTGGCGGATGTTGGAGGGATCATCGCTGTGGACCGGCTGGGTGGTTCTGGTTCCATACCGGCTGGAGACTCGTCCATCCCATGGGACACTGTCATCCCACTGCTCGGTGACAATTCTTTTCCCTTCCGGAACATTTGTTTCGAACCACTTCGAGCAGACTGTCCAGGTATGGTCCTCACGGTAGATTTCGACAAAAGCAAACGAATACAAAGCCGACCAGACCACCGCCACAATCGCCAGAGTGGCAGGAACGAGATGCCAGCGCCCGCTTCTTTCCGGCTGCTGATAACGGCGATGGCGGAGCCAGGCATAAGCCCAGATCGCCACAGCCGCCGCCCAAAGACAGAAGAATGGAATTTGCGGGGTGAGGTAACGCGGAAATTTGGTGTGGAACATCATGGTGGTGATGAAATTGGGCGCCATCCAGAGCCAGTGGATCCATTCCTTCCAGTCCGGCCGGTAAAAGGGCTTGCCGAATCCCCATGCCAGCCCGATGAGGCACAATAAAGCGAGGGGAATCCCCATGCCGTAATACAGCAGATTTTTCCATTGATAAATGAATGGCGTGGTGTGGTTATACTGGCGTGTCCAGGGAACCCCTCCCCCGCTGACCGCCATCTGCTGCTGTTCATACACATCTTTCCAGTGGCGTGAGCTCCCGATTGTCAGGCGCTGCTCGAAAGGCCGCCGGGTATCGGGATGGAACAGAGGACCGAAATGAAAACCAAGCGGGGAGGTGATGGGATTGATCCGGTCTCCCACATCCTGAAGGAAAGAGCGGATCGGGCTGTGGGGTTGCCCGGGGCGGTCCGACAGATCGAGATGAACAAAACTCAGCGCAGGTTTTTGCGGCCCTTCAAGGTAGTTCAGAAAGGCGAAGGGCTGCCCCGCAAAGGCCGCCAGCCAGAATACAAGGAATGTGGCCAGCCCAAGAATCTGAAGATGGAGGGCAAACAGGATTGTCCGGGTCTTCAGCAAGGCGATCTGTGGGCGATGGACATAGAAGATCATCAGAATGGCGGCACCCCAGGGGATGAAGAACAGGATGACACCGAATTTGGTGGCGAGACCCAGTCCTGCCATGATGGAAGCGGCCACTCCCGCACGCCAGCGCCGGCACCACTTTTCAGCATCCAGCAGCACCAGCAGTGAATACACCGCCGCTGTGGAGAAAAATGCCTGGATGACATCGAAGGTGTAAAAATGACAGAGCTGAATGTGGAGGACTGTGAAGGTCAGGAAAATTGCCGCCATCAGGCCGGCACGGCGGGAATACACTCGCGCACCGATCCGGTAGGTGTAGAGGATCGTCAGTGTTCCAAAGAGGGCGCTGATCGGCCTCCCCAGCAGCCCCCAGGTTCCATACCCCCACACCAGCCCTTCCACTTTGAAGAAGAAATGTGCTCCCCAGGCAAGCAGGCCATAAAGGAAACCGGCCGCCGCAAGTTCAATCAGCAGGCGCTTGAAGGTGGGGTGGGGGCCTCTACCCCACTGGCCGCGGCCGAGCAGAAAGGCCCAGCGTGCCAGGAACAGCACCAGCATCCATTTCAAAAGGAATATCCTGGCTTCAGTGGCGGTAAAAGTATTCCCCAGCCAGGAAAGCAGGATCAGGAGGTAATAAGGAAAGGAGCCATAATTGAATGAATCGATGTTCAGGCCGCTGTCGCGGTCAAGAAATCTGCGTTTGAAGGCACGAACCTGATAATCCAGGAAGGATTCACCGGTTTCATGTGGGACCGGATCCCAGCGCAGCCCGGCAGCTTTGCTGTAGACACCCCGTTCATCCGGATGAATATATCCCCCCTGGGCATCCGGAGGGGAATCCGGCAGACGGTCATATCCCCAGTCAAATCCACACAGGCGAAGATAGCCGCCTGCAAGCAGGCATAGAGCCAATCCAGTTAAACAGATTTTGCGGTTTTTATTCATGGTATTTTACAGGCCCCAGTTTAATCAGAAACAGGCTGTCTGGGGGAGATCTCTATTGAAAAATGCCTCGAACCCGGTTCAGGGGAGAGAGTCTCCGAAGGTTATTCCAGAACAGGCCAGCGCCAGAAGCCTTTTACCGGCACAGAAGGATCGGTTCAAGGCCTGCGTGAGAAGGCTGGCATTTTGATATAAGCCACCACAACCCACCCCAGCTGGCAACAGAATCCCCGGCTTGAGGTTTTCCATTTCCCGATGAGAAAGGGTATGCCAATCTCCGGCCATACATCCACAAAGGGAGATCACCTGTTTTCCGTAGAGCACAGCACGATGTGCCCAGGGAGATCACCCATTTTCCGAAAGGGCACGTCATGCCGTGCCCCTGCAGAAATAACGCTCTATGGGGCGAGAGCCTTCTATCAAAACGCCAGCAGCCACGGGGAACCTCTTGGTCAGTCAGGCGCTTATGCTAAACTTTGTCTCCATGTCGCTCGATCAGCCCTGGTTTGTCGCTCAAGGAATCACCAAATCTTTCGGCGGTGTGCATGCGCTCTCCGGGATCGATATCTCTGTGGGGAAAGGCGAGATTCTGGGCCTGGTCGGAGAGAACGGGGCTGGAAAGAGCACCCTGATCAACATCGCCACGGGAGTTCACCGTCCTGACAACGGGTCATTGAGCCTCAATGGCCAGCCAC
>WBZO01001445.1_pt1 | contig 37130 bp, 34 predicted proteins | sample 5204261 | NCBI WGS metagenome assembly WBZO01 (sample SAMN12412400, study PRJNA552823) | activated sludge metagenome | isolation source: activated sludge from anammox sidestream of wastewater treatment plant... | place: USA: North Carolina | collected 2017-09
GGACCCGGTGAACGCGGTGGCGCCGCCGGGCACGGCCGGTGCCGTCGCCGCCGCGGTGCCGGTCAGCGGGGCCTGCGCCCGATCGCTGTCACGCTTCAGCGCCAGGAGCCGCTGCTCGGTCAGCGCGAGGCGCTGCCGGATCTCGGGGCCGCCCAGGCTGCGGTCCTTGCTGTCGACATACACCGTGATGGTCCGGAGGTACTCCAGCAACTGATGCTCGAAGCGAATCAGCCCTTCGAGGTGCTCGCGGAACGCCTGGACGAGCGCGGCCAGGGAGGCCGCCGCCTGCTGGTGCGCCGCCACATTCCGGTTCAGGTGATCCGCAACGGCACCGTTGAACGCGCGCTGCTGCTCGAGCGCCGGGCCCACCAGCCGCCAGACGAAGCGACCGAGCCGGCCACGCCAGGACCGGTCGAAGGCGGGCGCCCCTGACGGCAGCGTGTCCCAGCCACGGTTGACGTCCGGCAGGCGCGAGGGATCGTAGGCAGCCGGCGCAACCGGCAGCGCGGGCATCGCCTGCAGGGCACGGTCGAGCGCGGTCAGGGCGGTGTTGTACAGCCGGTCGGCGTCGAGCCGCTCCCGCTCGAGCCGGGCCAGGAGGTCCTCGACAGTCTGCTGTTCGGTCACGTGCTTATGAGCCTAGCACTAGGCCTGCCGCCCGGCCATCAGCACCTCGACCTCGATGCGGGTCGGCATCCCGCCGCGCGCGCCGAAGTCGCGGCAGTTCAGGGCGGCGACCGCGTTGGCGTAGGCCATGATCGCCTCGACGTCCGCCCCGGGATCGAGGAGGCAGGCCGACGCGAAGCCGCCCCTGAACGCGTCGCCCGCCCCGGTCGAGTCGACGCACGCGACGCGGAAGGCCGGCGTCCGCACCTCGTGTCCATTCACCAGCGCGAGGCTTCCCTCCTCGCCCAGGGTGACCGCCACAATCGGCGCATGGTATTCCCGCGCGATCGCCGCCAGGGCACGGCCCGGTTCGTCGTGGCCCGTCAGCGCCGACGGAAAGTGTTCGGCCGCAATGATCACGTCGATGTTCGCAAGCAGGTCGCCAATGCCGTCGCGCACCTTCTCGACGTCGATCACCGTGGGGATGCCGGCGGCCCGCGCCAGGCGGGCGGCATGGGTCGCGGCGGCCGTCTCATGGCAATCGACGATCAACATGCGACCGGAGACCACGGCGTCCGGATCGATCTGAGACGGCAGCATCTTCAGGCCGGGATGCCGGTTCCACAGCACGGTCCGCTCCCCCGTCGTCGCATCGACGATGACGACCGCGAACTGGCTGGTGGCCTCCGGCACGTACCACGACCGGCTGACGTCGACCCCTTCCGAGGTGAGCGACTCGCGTCCCTCCAGGGCCAGTTCGTCGTCGCCGAAGCTGCCGATGTAGCGCGTGCGCCACCCGAGCCTCGCGCAGACCGCCGCGGCCGTCGCCATCTGCCCACCGGGCCGCTCAAGGTAGCGGTCGAGACGGGTCTTCGCGTTCCACGCGGGGTAGCGCTCGACCACGGCAATGCGGTCGACGGAGTTGAGGCCGACCGTGACCACGTCGAATGGTTTGTCGTCGGCTGGCGGGATGGCGAGTGGCAGGCGCACGGGCAGGGATCGTAGCTGGAATGCGCGCGAAAGCGGATGCTAACATTTGGCGCGCGATGCCTGACGTACCGCGGGGCCGGAGCGCAACGCTCCAGGGACTTGGCAGCCTCGCCGTCTTCGCAGCCCTCGCTGTCGTGCACCTCTGGCCGCTGGCCGCCGCACCAGCCACCCTGTCGCGCAACGACAACGGCGACTACGTGCTGCACGAGTGGATCATGGCGTGGGTGGCGCACGCTCTCGTCACCAACCCGCTGCACCTGTTCGACGCCAACATCTTCCATCCGGAGCAGGGGACGCTCGCCTACTCCGACCACCTGTTCGCACAGTCGCTGCTCGGTGCGCCCCTGCTGTGGGCTGGGCTCGGCCCGGTCCTCGTCCACAACCTCGTGCTGCTGGCCGGCTTCGCGCTGACCGGGTGGACGACGAGCCTCGTGATGCGTCGCTGGACCGGCTCGTGGCTGGCGGGCATCGGCGCGGGGTCACTCGTCGCCTTCAACGCTTTTTCGCTGACCCGCCTGCCCCAGATCCAGGACCTGCACCTGCAGTTCTTCCCGCTGGCCTTGCTGGCACTCGACCGGCTCCTGGCCGACCCGCGCGTCCGCCATGCGCTGGCGCTGGCCGGCTGGTTCGTCCTGCACTCGCTCACGGGCACCTACGTGATGGTGTTCTCGAGCCTGTCGCTCGCGGCGGCGGCCCTGGTGCGGCCGGCAGACTGGCGCGGGGCGCGGTTCGCGAAGGTGGCCCCGCTGGTGGCGTTGGCGGCCCTCGTCGCGATCCTGCTGCTCTCCCCGTTCCTGCTGCCCTACTACCGTGCCAGCGCCGAAGTCGGACTCGGCCGGTCGCTGGAGGAAACGCAGCGCTACTCCGCCGAACTGACGGATTACCTCGCTGCGGCCGGGCGTATCCACTTCGACATGCTGCAGTGGAGCCGCCCATTCTTCCAGGGGGACGCGCTGTTCCCCGGCCTGGTGGGGCTGGCACTGGCCGGCCTTGGCGTCTGGCATCGGGGGCTCGGCGATCCGCGCACGCGCATGCTCGTCGCCATCGCGGTGGTGGCCTTCGCGCTGTCGTTCGGCCCGGCCTTTCCGCCGTACCGGCTGCTGTATCGTGTGTATCCGCTGCTCACCGGCATCCGCGGAGCGGTCCGGTTCGGACAGTTCACGCTCGCCGCGATGGGCATGCTGGCCGGATTCGGCATCGCCGCGCTGCAACAGCGGGTGTCCACGCGGGCGGCGCTGCCCCTGGGCCTCGCGCTCGTGCTCGCGGTGAACGGTGAAGCGCTCCGGGCGCCGCTGGGCTACACCGAGTACCGCGGCACCCCGCCCATCTACGACGCACTCACCAGCATCGGATCCACCTCCGTGCTGGCGTTCTTCCCGTTCTACGACTCGTCACGCTTCCACATGAACGCCCCGTTCATGCTCGCGACCGCCTCCACGCGAACCTTCCACCGCATGGTGAACGGCTACTCGGGCTTCAAGCCGGCGAGCTACTACGAACACGTGCAGAAGCTGGCGCCGTTTCCCGACCAGGCGTCGGTCGACTATCTGCTCGCCCTGGGCGTGACCCACGTGCTCGTGGACGGGCGCAGCATGCGTCCAGCCCAGGTGGAGGCCCTTGCGACGTTCCCCGAACTGCATCTCTGGCAGACCGACGGGAACGTGCGCATCTACCTCCTGACCTCCCGGTGACGCCTACTTCCGGCGGCCGTCCCGCTCCTCGGCCCGCGCCCCGCGCAGGATCCCCTCGAGCCCGTAGTTCGCCTCATGGCAGGCGTACTCGAAGATCGGCTCCTCGAGGCGCGTCATCGGCAGTTCCACCGTGAACGGCCGCGTGAAGGTCGTCGGGTCCTCCACCGTGAACCGATAGTCGATCGCATCCTCGCTCACCCGGCGGAACCGCTCGAGGATGCGCAGGTGGTCGGCGGCGCCCGGGCAGCAGTAGTAGGAATTGAAACCGGACAGCGAATGGTAGTTCGTCGTCTCGACGACGAGCACGTCCCCTTCGAAGTGCCCCCTGGAGTCGCCCAGCCAGGACCTGATCGAGGGCGGCAGGTGCGGGCGTCCGTCGAGCGGGATGATCCGGGCCTCGTGAATCATCTCCTGCATGATCATCACGTAGCCGGGCGTCTGCACGATCTGGACGTTGTTGTTGTAGCCGCCCGGCAGCTTGGGCGCGCCGCGCGTGAGGCAGCGCTCGGCGAGGTTCCGATCCTCGGGCCCCTCCGTCACGCCCCGCAGGCGCCGCGCAATGGCCGTGGCCCGCTGCTGTCCCTCCGGCGTGAGTGCCGGGATGCGCCCGTCCGGCGGATCGACGATGAGCGAGGTTCGGCGGGACGCGACGGTGGCGCCGCGGTCCCACCAGACCTGGTTGTACGCGGCGTCCACATCCTGCGCCGCATCGTCGGGGCGCTGGTCGTAGCGCTCGGCGGCGGCGGCATCGAGCCTCCGGACCTCGTCCGCGGTGAGGAACTCGCGGCCCGCCAGTTCACGCGGACGCTCGAGCGGCGTAATCGTCGAGTTGTTCCAGGTCCCCTGCAGGTCCGGGTGCCCCCAGGGTGTGCGCGGCCCCTGCACGGCCCGGATCCGCCCCTGCCCCTCGAGTACGGTGGTCAGGCCGATCAGGGCTGCCACCGCCACGAGCGCCGCCACCTGCGTCTGCATGCGCATCGGCCCCTCCCAGTTCCGCGTCGCGCGGATGGTAACACCACGGCCAGGCGCGAACAGGCGAACAAACAGCGAGAACGTCGTTGATTTTCGCTTTTGCTTTGCATATAGTCCGAGCAGCTCAGGAGGCGACCGCATGCTCCCGCTCACGAAACGGCAGCGAGAAATCCTCGATTACCTCAACGAATTCATCCAGCAGCATGGCTACGCCCCGAGCCTCGAGGAAATCGGGCGGCGATTCGGCCTGTCGTCCCTGGCCACCGTGCACAAGCACCTCACGAACCTGCAGGAGAAGGGTTTCATCCGCCGGGCGTGGAACCGGAGCCGGTCGGTCGAGATGGTGCAGGCGCGGACCGGCAGCCGCGCGGTCGAGCTGCCGCTGCTCGGCTACGTGGCCGCGGGCCTCCCGATCGAGGCGGTGGCCTCGAACGAAACCATTGCCGTGCCGGAGGACTTCGCCGGACGCCGCGACACCTACGTGCTGCGGGTCCGTGGCGACTCGATGATCGACGAGCAGATTCGCGACGGCGACTTCGTCGTGGTCGAGGATCGCAAGACAGCCGACAACGGCGAGATGGTGATTGCGCTGCTTCGCGGCACGGACGTCACCCTCAAGAAGTTCTACCGCGAGAGCGGCCGCATCCGGTTGCAGCCGGCCAACACGGCCATGCAGCCCATCTTCGCGGCGCCAGACGACGTCCAGATCCAGGGCGTGGTGGTCGGCGTGATGCGCAAATACTGAACGTTCCGAACCTGGGACCTGGAAGCGAGCAGGTCGAACTGGAGGCCGGAGGCTCGAGTGCCGGCGTCGTCCGACCTCTGAGTTCTGACCTCTGGCTTCTGAGTTCGGCTACGATCCGTTCATGTCCGACAAGCCCAAGCAGATCAACTTCACCATCGTCCCTGCAGACGACGAGCACGACAACCCGCGCACGTACTCGAACTTCTGCTCCATCGCCCACACGCCATTCGACTTCACGCTGACGTTCTGCGAGGTGATGCCGCTGTCGGACAGGGAGATCCGGGAGGCCGAGTCGGAGCACGTGGTGAAGGCGCCCGTGCGCGCGAAGATCGTGGTGCCGGTGCAGTTCATCCCGAACCTCATCGGGGCGCTGCAGGAGCACATGCGTGTCTACTCGGAGTCGTACAACAACGTGGGCTGGAACAAGGGCGGTCCCATCCACTGAGGTGCGGCGTCGAGCCTGCCGCTGCCCGCTGCCATGACGTCACCACGCACCGCGGTCGCCATCTTCGATCTGCTGGACGAACAGCATCCGGGCGCCGACACCGAGCTGCATTTCACCAACGCGTACGAGCTGCTCGCGGCCACGATCCTGTCGGCGCAGTCGACCGACCAGCGGGTGAACATGGTCACGCCTGAGCTCTTCCGGCGCTATCCCACGCCGGCCGCGCTCGCGGCCGCGAACCAGGAAGACCTCGAGGTGGCAATTCACTCCACCGGTTTCTTCCGCGCCAAATCGAAAGCGCTGATCGGGATGGCGCAGGCGCTCGTCTCGGAGCACGGTGGGCAGGTGCCGGCCGACATGGAGGCACTCACGAAGCTGCCCGGGGTAGGACGGAAGACGGCGAACGTCGTGCTCGGCCACGCGCTCGGCGTCCCGGGCCTGCCGGTGGATCGACATGTGCTGCGGGTCGCCAACCGTATCGGGCTCGCCGAGGGCGAGGACGCCGAGAAGGTGGAGGCGCAGATCTGTGCGCTGCTGCCGCCCGACCGGTGGACGCGCGCGTCCGACTGCCTGATTCTCCACGGTCGTCGGGTCTGCAAGCCCAAGCCGCTCTGCCCCACGTGTCTCGTGCAGGACCACTGCGCGTTCTTCAGGGCGAGCCAGGTGCCGGCGGTGCCCACGGCCCGCCCACCTGCCGGCGCGCACCGTCGCGGCGCGGCGACGACAGCCGCCAGGCGAACTGCCACACGCACCACCGGCAAGGCCGGCGCATCCGCGAAGCCGGCAGCCGGCCGCACGCCGCCCGCCGCTTCTCGCGGGCGGCGCGGAAAGCGGTCGTCATGACGCGCGCGGCGTTCGAACGTGTCGTGGCCGACGCGCTGAGGACCATCCCGAAGCGCTTCCGCGACGCCATGGAGAACATCGCGATCGTGGTCGAGGACGAGCCGGACGATGCGCTGCTGGACGAGATGGGGGCGGAGGAAGACGACACGCTGTTCGGCCTCTACACCGGGACACCCCTCACGGAGCGGCAGTGGGCACAAGGCAACCTGCTGCCCGATCGCATCATCCTCTTCCAGGGTCCGCACGAGCGTGAGGCCGAAGACGAGGACGACCTCATTGTCTCGATTGGCGAAACGCTCATCCATGAAATCGGTCACTACTTCGGGCTGAGCGAGGACGAGATCGAGCACATCGAGAACGAGTACTGGCGGGGAGATGGCCGCGCCGACTGAGCGCGCGGGGCATCGCAACCCCCGCGCCAAGAAGCGATTCGGCCAGAACTTCCTCGAGCCCGTGTGGGCGCGGAAGGTCGTGGCGGCCATTGCTCCGCGGCCGACCGACCTCTTCGTCGAGATCGGTCCCGGACCCGGTGCCATCACGCGGCCGCTGTCCGAGGCGGCCTCTGCCCTGATCGCCTGCGAGATCGACCGCGACCTGGCCGCGGCCCTGCGCGAGGAGGCCCTGCCGAAGGTCCACGTCATCGAGGCGGACTTCCTGCAGCTGTCGCGCGAACGGCTGATCGAGGACGTGCATGCCGTCGCGGCGCCTGGCACGCCCATCAGGGTTGCCGGCAACCTGCCGTACAACGTCGCCTCGCCCATCATGTTCCGACTGCTCGACCTCTCACGCCAGGGGGTGCCGCTTCAGGACGCGACGATCATGCTGCAGCGTGAAGTGGCCGACCGGCTGCTGGCAGTGCCTGGGAGCACGGACTACGGGCTGCTGACCGTGCTCGTGGGTCACCGCGCGACAGTGAGCCGGCTGCTCAACCTTCCACCGGGTGCGTTCCGGCCGGCGCCGAAGGTCCAGTCCAGCGTCGTACGGCTGGGCTTTCACCCGCCAGAGCCCCCCGTGACCAGCGAGCCGCTGTTGGCGGCGGTGACGGGCGCGGTGTTTTCGCGACGGCGAAAGACCCTGGGAAACGCGCTGCTGGCCTACGGTGGCCTGACGCCCACCCTGGCTGCCGACGCGCTGGCGGCGGCCGGTATCGACCCGACCCGACGCGGCGAGACCCTGACCATCGCCGAGTTCGTGGCCCTGGCCAATGCGGTCGGCGTCGTCGTGAACGCAACGCGGGCACAATCGCCCCCGATTCCTGTGCTATAGTTTTCGAGCTATCTTGTTCTACCGACGTGTGTTGTCGGTCAACCCGCCCCGTAGATCTCAGGCGCGCCCAGCAGCCTGATCGAGCTGCCCCACCGGCGGCTCCCGTCGCACGCGAGCGTTCCGCCCGGAACGTGCGGGTGATGGTGTGTGCAAACCAGGCTTGATGCTCGAAATCGTTCCGCTCGGCGGGCTCGGCGAATTCGGCATGAACATGCTGGCCCTCACCTACGGTGAGACCACCATCGTGATCGATGCCGGCGTCATGTTTCCGGACCCCGAGTTGCTGGGGGTGGACCGGATCATCCCCGACCTGACATACCTGCAGCAGAAGGGGCGCGCCGCGGCGCTCGTGCTGACGCACGGCCATGAGGATCACATTGGCGGGGTGCCGCACGTGGTCCCCCACCTTGCCGGGCCGATCTACGGCACGCCGCTGACGCTGGCGCTGGTCGAACCCAAGCTGCGCGAGCATGGCCTCGAGGACACGCCGACGCAGGCCGTGCGTCCCCGGGACCGCGTGACCATCGGCCCGTTCGACGTCGAGTTCATCCGCGTCACGCACAGCATGCCGGACTGCGTGGCGCTGGCCATCCGCACCCCCCTCGGCACCATCGTCCACACCGGCGATTTCAAGATCGACCAGACCCCGCTCGACGGGGAGCACTTCGACCTCCATCGGTTCGGTGAGCTGGGGTCGGAGGGGGTGCTGGCGCTGCTCGCGGACAGCACGAACGTCGACCGGCGGGGATTCACCGGATCGGAAACCGAGGTCATCGACGCATTCGAGGAGATCTTCACCAGCACCGAGGGCAAGCTCATCGTCTCGGCCTTCTCGTCCAGCATCTACCGGATGCAGATCGTGGTGGATCTCGCGGCGCAGTTCGATCGGAAGGTGGCGTTCGTCGGCCGCGGCATGATCGAGAACTCGGCGATCGCCCAGCGGCTCGGGTATCTGCGCATCCCGGCGGGCCTGCAGATCCGCGACTCCGACGTGATGAACTACCCCTCGCAGGACGTGCTCTGCCTGACGACCGGCTCGCAGGGTGAGCCGATGTCGGCCCTGTCGCGGATTGCGGTCGACGATCACCGTCACGTGAAGCTGGCAGACACCGATACGGTGGTGCTCTCGGCCCGTGCCATCCCGGGGAACGAGAAGTCGATTGGCCGGGTGATGAACCACCTCGCCCGCCGGGGTACCACGATCATCCACGAAGGATCGAAGCACGTGCACGTTTCGGGGCACGGCAGCGAAGAGGAGCTGAAGCTCGTGCTCTCGCTGATCAAGCCCCGCTACTTCATCCCGGTGCACGGCGAGTTCCGCCAGTTGTCGCATCACGCCGGCGTGGCGCGCCGCGTGTTCGCCGGGCGCGATCCGCGGCCCGAGATCCTGCTGGCCGAGAACGGCGACATCGTCGCCATCGACACGGACGGGGCGCGGCTGGCTGGAAAGGCACCGGTCGGGCGGGTGCTCATCGACGGAACGCGCACGGGCGAAATCGGCGACGAGGTGCTGCGCGACCGGCGGCACCTGGCCGAGGACGGCCTGGTCGTGCCGGTCGTGGCCATCAACAAGCAGAACGGCACCCTCGAGGGGGTGCCGGACATCATCACGCGCGGCTTCGTGATGGAGAACAGCCAGGAACTGCTGGCGGACGGGGCGCGGGTGCTCGCCGAGGCGATTGAGCAGGCCAGCCTCGAGGAACGCACCGACCAGGGAATCATGAAGGAGAAGCTGCGCGTCGAGCTGCGCCGCTTCTTCCGCAAGCGCTCGGGCCGGCGGCCGTTCGTGCTGCCGGTCATCATGGAGATCTAATCGCGTGAAGGCATCGACCATCTCACGCCGGGTGAGCGAGTTCGTCGGCGTGGCCCTCTTCGCGGCCGCGCTGTTCTGGATCGTGTCGCTGGCGAGCTACGAGCCGAAGGACCCGGCGTGGTTCTTCCGGGTCGGTGAATCGGCCGACACGGCCAACTTCGCCGGCCAGGTCGGCGCGTTCCTGGCCGAGCTGAGCTTCCAGATGGTGGGCTTCACCGCCTTTGCCATCCCTGTCGCCCTCATCGTCGTGGGCTGGAACTACTTCTGGTGCCGAGAGGTGGACGCCCCGGCCACGAAGGCCTTCGGCGGCACGCTGCTCTTCGGCTGCGTCAGCACCTTCCTCGGCATGGCGTTCTCGGGCACGGGCGGGCTGGGCATGGCGCAGAACACCGGGGGGGGCAACCTGGGCCGGTGGCTCTCGCTCGAGATGGTGGCGTACTTCGGCCGCACCGGGTCGCTGATCATCCTGCTGGCGCTGCTCTTCATCGCGGTGATCGTCTCGACGCAGTTCTCGTTCGGTCGGGCATTCGCGGCGATCTTCGGGACCCTGGGCACGGGCACGTCGCAGATGGTGACCCGCGTGCGTGCGTGGCGCGAGGAGCGGGAGCGCGAACGGCAGCGGCGCGAGGTGATCGAGAAGCACACCAGGAAGGCTGGGGCCGACCCCGCCGCGGTGACGGCGATCGCCGATGCCGGTGCGCGGGCCGTCCGCCGGAGGCAGGTGCAGGAGGCCGGCGAGCCGGCTGCCGCGGCGGTGGCCCCCGCACCGGCGCCACCAGCCAGGCCGCTGCCACCCCGTCCGCGCGTGGCCGTGGCCACTCCGCCGCTGCCACTGGTCGACGTCGAGCCGATGAGCAAGGCGCCCGCCGAGCGTCGCGTCGGCGACTACACCCTGCCGCCGATGGCCCTGCTCGATGCACCGAAGGCCGAGCGGAAGATCGACGAGCGCGAGCTGATGGCCAGCGCGCGCCTGCTCGAGGAGAAGTGCCGCGAGTTCTCGGTCGAGGGGTCGGTCACCCAGATCCATCCGGGACCGGTGGTCACCACCTACGAGTTCAAGCCCGAGGCGGGGGTGAAGTACTCCAAGATCACCGGCCTTGCGGACGATCTCTGCCTCGCCATGCAGGCCGAGTCGGTGCTGATCGACCGCATCCCCGGCAAGTCGACGGTCGGCATCCAGATCCCGAACAGCCAGCGGGCGCAGATCTCGCTCCGCGAACTGCTCGAGTCCGAGGCGTACGAGAGCTCGAGCGCGAAGCTGCCGATCGCGCTGGGCAAGACCATCCATGGCGACCCGTACGTCACGGACCTGGCGGCCATGCCGCACCTGCTCATCGCGGGCTCGACCGGCACCGGCAAGTCGGTCGGCATCAACTCGATGCTCACGAGCATCCTGTACCGGGCCACGCCGGATGACGTCCGCTTGATCATGGTCGATCCGAAGCGGCTCGAACTCGGCATGTACGAGGACATCCCCCACCTGCTGACGCCGGTCGTCGTCGACCCCAAGCAGGCCGCCAACGCGCTGCGGTGGGCGGTCCGCGAGATGGAGGAGCGCTACAAGACGCTCGCCTCGGAAGGCGTTCGCAACCTCGAGCAGTACAACCGCAACATCCGGCAGGCCATCGCCGAGAAGCGCACGCCGAAGGAGGGGGCCGAGCACCCGCGTCCGCTCCCCATGATCATCGTGCTCATCGACGAGCTGGCCGACCTGATGATGGTGGCCGGCAACGAAGTCGAGCAGTCGATCTGCCGCCTCGCCCAGATGGCCCGCGCCGTCGGCATCCACCTGATCCTCGCCACGCAGCGCCCGTCGGTCGACGTCATCACCGGCCTCATCAAGGCCAACATGCCCTCGCGCATCTCGTTCCGGGTGGCGTCGAAGATCGACTCGCGCACGATCCTGGACAGCAACGGCGCCGAGCAGCTGCTCGGCCGCGGCGACATGCTGTTCCTGCCGCCGGCCTCCTCGCGCGCCATCCGCCTGCACGGTCCGTACATCTCGGAGCAGGAGAGTGCCCGGCTCGCCAGCTTCCTCCGCAAGCAGGGCAAGCCCACCTACGACGAGACGATCACGGCCGAGGAGAAGTCGGCCGCCGAGGGCGGGATCGACCTGGAGAAGGACGACCTCTACGACGAGGCGGCCCGCATCGTGGTCCAGAGCGGCCAGGCCTCCATCTCGTACCTCCAGCGTCGCCTGCGCATCGGGTTCTCGCGCGCGGCGCGGCTGGTCGACATGATGGAGATGGAGGGCCTCGTCTCTCCGGCCGCCGGCGGCAAGCCGAGAGAGGTGCTGGTCGACAAGGGCTACTTCGAAGAGGTGGACGCACAGCTGCGATGAGGGGACTGGTGCGCGCCTGCACGCTCGCCGCCTGGACCGCGTCGGCGATGGTCGCCGGAGCGGCCCCCGTGCGGGCGCAGACCCAGCCGCCGGCCTCGACCACGCGCTCTGCCCCGACGGCCGACGTGCTCTTCGCGGATGCCTCGGCCAAGGAGGCGGCGGTGCGCAAGGCGCTCGCCGCAACCTCGCCACAGCCCACGGTCCTGAGGGCGGTCCGCACCGTGGTCGCCGAGTACGAGGGGGTCGTCCGCCACTACCCGGCGAGCGGGTACTGCGATGACGCCCTGTGGCGGGGAGCGATGCTGGCCCGCGACGCCTTCGAGCAGTTCGGCGAGTCGCGCGAGCGGACCGCGGCGCTGCGCATGCTCAGGCTGCTGCAGTCGGAATACCCGACGAGCAGGTTCGCGAAGACCACGCCGCAGCAGGTGGCCTGGCTCGATGCACACCCGGCCCGGCTGAACACGCCGACGTCGGTGGCGGCCGTTCCCGCCACGCCCGCCCCTGCGCCCACGCGCAGCGTTGTCCCGGCGAACGCGGCCGACAGTCCGACCTCCGGACCGACCCGGCTGGTCAACGTGAAGGCCATCCGCCGCGCCGTGATGAAGGATGTCGTCCGCGTCGTGATCGAACTCGACGACGAGGTGGCGTTCCACGACGAGCGCATCGACGGCCCCTCGCGCATCTTCGTGGACCTGCAGTCGACCCGCTCAAACCCGGCACTCATCGACCAGACCCTCCGGTTCGACTCGGACTCCGACGTCGTACGGCAGATCCGCGTCGGGCGCCACCCGAACGCGGTGACGCGAGTCGTGCTCGAGGCATCGGGCGTCTCGAGCTACAGCGTGTACCCGCTCTACAGCCCCTTCCGGCTGGTGATCGACTGCCTCCGTGCCACGCCGCTCACGGCCGCCCTCGATGCGCCACCGTCCAGGTCGGCTGCGCGGGTCGTGGCGGTGACGGATCCCGTCGCCCCACCTGCGCCGGAGCCTGAGCCTGAGCCGACGGCGGTGGCCGAGACACCGAGTCAGCTGGGTGGTTCCCGGCAGCCCCCGGTCCTTCCGGCACAGCCCATACGGTGGGTGCTGAAGATGCCGACGCTGGCGACGGCCGCACTCCCGCGCGTCACGCCGACCGCAATGTCGGCCGACACGCCAACCCGAAGCGCGGCGGCACCGACGACCTCCTCCCCGCCTGCACCGCCGGCCACCAACCTCGCCGGCGGACTGTCCATTGCCAGGCAGCTCGGCCTCGGCGTATCGCGCATCGTGATCGATCCGGGTCATGGCGGCCATGATCCGGGCGCGAGGGGTGGAGGGCTCACCGAGGCGGAGCTGGTCCTCGACGTGGCACAACGCCTCGAGCGCCTCCTGTCCAGGATTCCCGGCGTCGAAGTGGTGCTCACGCGACGCGGCAACGACTTCGTCTCACTGCAGGAGCGGACCGCCATCGCCAACCGGGAGAACGCCGACCTGTTCCTGTCCATCCACGCCAACGCGAGCACCGTGAAGTCGGCGCGCGGCGTGGAGACCTACTTCCTGAACTTCGCGAAGACGCAGAGCGCGGCCGCCGTGGCCGCGCGAGAGAATGCCGCGTCCGGCCAGCCCATGGGCGCCCTGCAGGATGTGGTGACCACCATCGCGCTCAACAGCAAGGTGGACGAGTCGCGCGACTTCGCCACCTACGTGCAGCGGGAGATGACGGCCAGGCTGAAGCGTTCGAACGGAGCGTTGAAGGACCTTGGCGTGAAGCAGGCCCCCTTCGTGGTGCTGATCGGCGCCGCCATGCCCAGCATCCTCGCGGAGATCTCGTTCATCACCAACCCGCAGGAGGCCAGGCTGCTGAAGGGGGCCGGCTACCGGCAGAAGATCGCGGACGCACTGTTCGAAGGCGTGCGGAAGTACCAGCAGTCGCTCGGCAACCCGCTGGCTGTCGCCGCGCAGCAGCAGAACTGAGCCGGCCGCGCAACCGGCCTGGCCTCAGCGCGTGATGCTGCCCGCGGGCCCGCCGTCGCCGGGGCGCTGTTCGGACGCCGACGGGAACGGATCACCGAACCAGAGCCGGTAGAGGTAGAGCCCCCCGGCGAACACCAGTGCCAGGACGACCGCAGACAGCACCAGCAGGCCCACGAGGCCGAGCGAACCGAGGAGCACATCGGCCAGCCCTTCGACGTCGCTCGGCGGCTGCATGATCTTGACGACGAAGCCGTCCGACGGCTGCGGCGGCTGCTGGGCGGGCTGCTGGAGTGCGAAGACCATCACTTCCACACGTCCGTGGTGAAGGGCAGCTCGGCCAGGGTGCGGACGGCCACGCCCGTCGCGCCCTTGGGCATGTAGGGCTTCGCCTCATCGGCCCAGGCAGTGCCGGCGATGTCGATGTGCGCCCAGGGCAGACCGCCGGTGAACTCCTTGAGGAACACGGCAGCCGTGATCGGGCTCGCCACGCGTCCAGCGGTGTTGATCATGTCGGCGATGTCGCTCTTGAGCTGGTCGCGATACTCGTCGAAGAGCGGCAGGCGCCACATGCGGTCCCCGGCGCGGTCGCCGACGCGCCGGACGTGGTCCACCCACCAGTCCGGCGTGCCGAAGATGCCGCTGGTGATCTTGCCGAGCGCCACGGTGATGCCGCCGGTGAGCGTGGCGACATCGACGAGGTGCGTGGCGCCGAGGCGCCGCGCGTACCAGAGTGCGTCTCCGAGCACGAGGCGCCCCTCGGCGTCCGTGTTCGTCACCTCCACGGTCCTGCCCTCGGCACTGCGCAGCACGTCCCCTGGCTTGAGCGCCCGACCACCCGGCATGTTCTCGGTGGCCGGCACGATGCCGATGACCCTGACCGGGGCACCGAGCCGCGCGATGGCGCGCATGGCGCACGCAACGGCGGCGCCACCCGCCATGTCGTCCTTCATGCGCTCCATGCCCTCGGACGGCTTGATCGAGATGCCGCCGGTGTCGAAGGTGATGCCCTTCCCCACCAGCGCCAGCACGGGTCCGGCCTTCACCTCCGCCGGCGTGTGACGGAAGACCATCAGGCGCGGCGGCTCGCTGCTGCCGCGCGCGACACCGAGCAGCATGCCCATGTTGAGGGCTTCGATCTGCGTCTCGTCCAGGATCTCGACGGCGGCGCCCCCCTCGGACGCGATCGCCTCGCAGCGGACGGCGAACTCGCGAGGCGTCAGCGCATTGCCAGGTTCGTTGGTGAGCGCACGCGCGAGGTTCGTGGATTCGCCGTACACGCGTCCCCGCAGCGCCGCGCCCTGCACCCGCCCCGGGCTCTCTGGCGACGTGTCGCGCAGTTCCGGCACCACGATCGAAAAGGCGATCGGGTCGGGGCGCGGGCCTTCCCCGGTCTGGTAGGTTCCGCAGTTGAACTCCGAGAGCGTCAGCCCTTCGGCGATCGCCTGGGCGAACCCGGCCACATCGACGTCACCCGATGGCGCCGCCACTCCGGGGCGGATGACGAACCCGAGTGTCCGCACGCGGCGCACCCGCGCCGCGAGCGCCGCCGCGGTGGCCACCCGCCTGGCGAGGCTGGGCGTGAACGCGGCGGCAGGCCCGGCCCCGACCAGTGCAACACGACCGGCTTTCCAGGCGCGGGCGACGATGGGGGTGATGAACAGCTCGAAGGGGCGCGACCGGAACTCTTCCGAGGCCAGCGCCCTGGTCACCTCGCTGCCCGTGGCCGCATCGAGCCCGGCAACGGCTGCGGGGGTCTCTCCTTCGAACCAGGGCAGGACCAGCAGATCGACCTCAGCCGACTGACAGGGCCCGAACACGCAGGGAATCGGGGCGGAATGGGACGTCGCGGACATCACGGTATTATGGCGTGAACCCGGTTGCTGCGCCCACAGGGCGCCGGTAGAATTGCGCACCGGATGACTCCGGTGCCTGGTGCGAGGAACACGATGGTCGAACTTCGGCGGATGATTCTGGCAGCGGCCCTGGGTGCCGCCCTCGCGGGCACCGCCGGAGTGGTCGGCGCGCAGCAGCGGAACGAGAAGCCGGCCCGGGAGCAGGACGCCAAGCGACCGAAGATGTCCTTGCGGGTGAACCCGCAGGTGGCGATAGCCCCGGCCCGTGTCACGCTCACGGTCGAACTGACCGGGGGCGCGGACGACTTCGAGGAGTACTACTGCCCCACCGTCGAGTGGCAGTGGGGCGACGACACGAGTTCGGAGTCGACCACCGACTGCGAACCGTACGAGGCGGGCAAGAGCCAGATCAAGCGGCGGTACACCACGCAGCACGTGTTTCGCCGGCCCGGCAACTTCAAGCTCTACTTCCACCTGAAGCAGAAGGACCGCATCCTTGGATCGGCCACCACCAACGTCCAGGTGCAGCCCGGGCTCCAGGGCGGACCGTTCTGAATGGTGTCCGCCTGAAGGCGGACACGACATGCGGCCTCTCACCTCACGTCGAACCCGAGTTCGGTGACGCCCGCCTGCTCGATCCTGAACAGCCGCATTTCGGGCCCGTCCGGCCCCACCCCGGCGATGAGGTGCAGCACGCCGAAGTAGCCGCACTCGGCGATGTCGGTTTCGGACGGATAGGCACGCGTCCTGGGGTGCGAGTGGTAGAAGCCGATGACGTCGTGCCCACGCAGGCGCGAGTCGCGCATGGCACGGATGTGATCGATCGGGTCGATCTGGAAGCGGGTCGTGCCAGCAGCCACGTTCCTCGCTCTCGCATGTTCGAGGATCTCGGTCTCGCGGCCGATCAGCACGCCGCAGCACTCCCGCGGCGCCTCTGCCTCCGCATGTGCGCGCACATCGTCCAGCACCTGCCGGACGATGACGATCACAGCGCTTCGACGGCCATGGCGATGCCCATCCCGCCGCCGATGCACAGCGAGGCGACTCCGTAGCGCTCGCCACGCGCACGCAGGGCGTACACGAGCGTGGTGAGCACGCGCGCGCCACTCGCACCGATGGGATGGCCGAGGGCGATGGCGCCGCCATTCACGTTCACGCGTGCAGCGTCCACCTGCAGTTCGCGCACGACCGCCACCGACTGCGCCGCGAACGCCTCGTTCAACTCGAAGAGCCCGATGTCGGCGAGGGCGAGGCCCGCGCGGTCGAGCACCTTGCGCACGGCCGGCACCGGGCCGATACCCATGATCTTCGGATCCACGCCGGTCGAGACGTACGCCAGGATCCGCGCCAGAGGCTTCGTGCCCACGGCGCGCGCCTTTGCCCCGCTGGCAATCACGAGTGCCGCGGCCCCGTCGTTGATGCCAGAGGCGTTGCCGGCGGTGACCGTGCCGTCCTTGCGGAAAGCCGGCTTCAGCGCCGCGAGCTTCTCGACCGTCGTGCCTGGGCGCGGATACTCGTCCACGGCGAAGCGGACCGGGTCGCCCTTCTTCTGCGGGATGTCGACCGCGACGATTTCATCGGCGAAGGCCCCGGCGGCGATGGCGGCCCCCGCACGCCGCTGGCTCTCCGCGGCGAACGCGTCCTGATCCGCGCGCGAGACGCCGAACCGGTTCGCCACTTCTTCCGCCGTCACCCCCATGTGCACCTGGTTGATGGCGCAGGTCAGGCCGTCGCCGATGAGGGAGTCGATGGCTTCGGCGTTACCCATGCGGTAGCCCCAGCGTGCGTTCTTCAGCACGTAGGGTGCATTCGACATCGACTCGGTGCCGCCCGCGACAATGGTGTCGACGTAGCCGACCCTGATCGCCTCGACGGCATGGACGACCGCCTGCAGCCCTGAGCCACAGACGCGGTTCACCACCTCACCGGGAATCTCGTTCGGGAGTCCGGCCTCGAGCAAGGCCTGCCGGGCCACGTTCATGCCGGCTCCGGACTGCAGCACGCAGCCGAGGATGACGTCGCCGACATCCTCGTTGGTCACCCCGGCCCTGCGGATCGCCTCGCGCACGACGATGGCGCCGAGGTTGGGGGCAGTGAGGTCCTTGAGCGTCCCGCCGAAGCTGCCGATGGGCGTCCGGCAGGCGCTGAGGATGACGACTTCGAAGTCCTTATTCAAAGGTGCCCACCTTCCCGGGAATCGCCAGCGGCGTGCCGGTGGCCGCCTGCACATGCTCGATGGTCGTGTCGGCAGCGATTTCGCGCAGGACCAGGCCGTCCGGTGTCACGTCGATCACCGCCAGTTCGGTCACGATCATGTTCACCACCCTGAGGCCGGTCAGTGGCAACGTGCAGCGATCGAGGATCTTGTGGCCGCCATCCTTCGTGGTGTGCTCCATCGCGATGATGACGCGCCGGGCGCCCGCCACGAGATCCATCGCGCCACCCATGCCCTTCACCATCTTCCCCGGGATCATCCAGTTGGCGAGGTTGCCCTCGCGGTCCACCTGGAGCGCGCCGAGCACGGTGAGATCGATGTGGCCGCCACGGACCATCGCGAACGAGTCGGCACTGCTGAAGTAGGCGCATCCTGGCAGTTCGCTGACGGTTTCCTTCCCGGCGTTGATCAGGTCGGGATCGACCTCGCCTTCGAGCGGGTACGGCCCGACCCCGAGCATGCCGTTCTCGGAGTGCAGCGTGATGTCGATGCCGGCCGGGACGAAGTTGGCCACCAGGGTCGGCATGCCGATCCCCAGGTTCACGTAGTCGCCATCCTTCAGCTCGCGGGCAATCCGGCGGACGACGCGGGTGCGGATGTCGGGGGCGTGGCTCATGACTGTCGCACCGTGCGCTTCTCGATGCGCTTTTCGTACCCGCTGCCAACGATGACATGCCTGACGTAGATGCCGGGCGTGACGATGGTGTCGGGATCGAGGTCGCCGGGCTCGACGAGCTCCTCGACCTCGGCCATCGTGATCCGTCCGGCGGTGGCCATCACCGGGTTGAAGTTGCGGGCCGTGCGTCGATACACGAGGTTGCCGAGGCGATCGCCGCGCCAGGCCTTGACGAAGGCGAAGTCGGCCGTGATGGGCGACTCGAGCACGTAGGGGCGCCCCTCGATGATCCGGGTCTCCTTCCCCTCGGCTGCCAGCGTTCCGTACCCGGTCGGGGTGAAGAAGCCGCCGATGCCGGCGCCACCAGCCCGGATCCGCTCGGCGAAGGTGCCCTGCGGCACCAGGTCGACGGCCAGCTCGCCGCTCAGGAACTGGCGCTCGAACTCCTTGTTCTCGCCCACGTAGGTGGCCACCATCTTCTTCACCTGCCTGGCCCGCAGGAGGACGCCGATCCCGAAGTCGTCGACGCCGGCGTTGTTGCTGATGACGGTGAGGTCGCGCGTGCCGCGGGAGCGCAGGGCCTGGATCAGGTTCTCCGGGATCCCGCAGAGGCCGAACCCACCCATGAGGATGGATGCCCCCTCGGGGACCAGCGCGACAGCAGCCTCGGCGCTCGGAAGCACCTTGTTCATGGGCCGATTATAGCTGCGAGCGCTGGACGAGCTCGTCGCGCCACCGCGCGGCGTCGGCGAACAGGTCGGTGAGGTAGCGTCCGGTCGGCAGGTCGTCGCGCAGGCGCTGCAGCACGGCTATCAGCGAATCGAGCGCCGGACCGATCTGGTCGGCGTTGACCGCGGCCACGTCCCGCCAGATGTCCGACGGGCTGGAGGCGAGCCTGGTGGTGTCGAGCAGGCCGCGCCCCGACAGGGCCAGCCCACCGCCGCCAACGGCACCGCCCGCCACCGACATCAGGGCACTCACGACCAACTGCGGCAGGTGGCTCACGTAGGCGAATACGCGGTCGTGCTCGGCCAGTGTCATCACGCCCGGCTCGGCGCCCAGTGCGGCCACGAACGACGACAGGGCCGACACTGCGGCCGGGTCGGTCCGCTCCGATGGCGTGAACAGCCACGGCCGGTTCCGGAACAGGTCGGCCTGCGCATTCGCGAAGCCACCGACCGCAGCGCCGGCAATCGGGTGTCCTGCCACGAACGTCACGCCGTCCGGCAACGCGGCGGCCACCTCGACGATGTCGCGTTTGGTGCTGCCCACGTCGGTGACGACCGCCGTGCGCTTGACCCTCCCCGGCAGTTGCGGGAGCAGTTCCAGGTTCTGCCGGACCGGGGCGGCGAGCACGACGAGGTCCGCCTCGGCGGCCGCATCGAGCGTTTCGGTGCCTGCATCGATCGCGCCGGCCGCCCGTGCGTCATCCAGCACCGCCCTCCGGTCGACGGCGACGATGCGCAGCGACGGCCACGTCGCTCTGGCCGCGAGCGCCACGGACCCGCCGATCAGGCCGAGACCGACGATGCCGACGGTCCCGAAGGGCGTGCTGCTCACTTGCCCCAGCCCCGCCGCGGGGCGTTCTCGAGGCAGATGGAGCGGCCGATGGCCGGGGCGATGATCCTGAGCTCCGCCATCAGCCGGTCGAACTGCGCTGGGAACATCGACTGTGCCCCGTCGCTGAGTGCATGGTCCGGATCGCAGTGCACCTCGACGATGAGGCCGTCGGCGCCGGCGGCAACGGCCGCGCGGGCGAGCGGCGCCACCATGTCGCGCCGGCCCGCGCCGTGGCTGGGGTCGGCAAGCACCGGCAGGTGGCTCAGCTTCTTGACCATCGCGATGGCCGACACGTCGAACGTGTTCCGCGTCGCGGTCTCGAACGTCCGGATGCCGCGCTCGCAGAGGATGACGTCGGTGTTGCCGCCGCTCAGGATGTACTCGGCCGACAGCAGCCACTCCTCGATGGTGGCCGAGATGCCACGCTTCAGCAGCACCGGCTTGCGCCGGTGGCCCAGTTCCCGCAGCAGGGTGAAGTTCTGCATGTTGCGGGCGCCAACCTGGAAGATGTCGCAGTAGCGCTCGATCAGGTCGATCTGGCTGATGTCCATCACCTCGGAGACCAGCGCCATGTTCTCCGCACTCGAGGCATCGCGCAGCAGGCGCAGGCCCTCCTCGCCGAGCCCCTGGAAGGAGTAGGGCGAGCTGCGCGGCTTGAAGGCGCCGCCGCGGAACACCTTGGCCCCGGCCCGCCGCACCGCCGCCGCCGTAGTACGGACCTGCTGCTCGCTCTCGGCCGAGCAGGGGCCGGCCATGACGATGACCTCGTCGCCCCCGATCCGCAGGTCACCAATGGTGACCACCGTCGGCTCCGCCTTGAAGGTGCGGCTCGCGAGCTTGTATGGCGACGAGATCCGGACCACCTCGTCGACGCCGTCCATCATCTCGATGAGGGCGGCATCCGGGCGTCCCTGCCCCACTGCCCCCAGCACGGTTCGCGAGACACCGGTGGACTTGTGCACGTCCATCCCCATCTCGACCAGGCGCTTCACCACCTGCTCGATCTGGCCGTCGGTGGCCCCCTCCTGCATCACCACAACCATGACGTCCTACACTCCCTGGTCCTGCCTGGCCGGCTCATGGCCGGCGTCGTCGGTCTCGCCGTGAATGACCCGGCGCTCGAGCCGCCGGGCCTCGTCGATGATCCGCTCGAACAACCGCGCGATCGCATCGGGGCCGAGCGGCCCCTCCGACGCAATCGCGCGCACGTGCGCGAGCACCTGCTTCTCGCGGTCCGGCTGGTAGATGGCCATGCCGGTCTCCTTCTTCAGCCGGCCGATCTCGCAGACGCACCGGGCCCGCTCGTTCAGCAGCCGAACGAGCACCTCGTCCACGCGGTCGATGTCGTTGCGCAAATCCTCGAGGGTCATGTCTAGGCCTTCGCCGGCAGGCAGGCCGCGCGCAGCGACCTGACGTACGTCTCGACACGGGGGATGAGGTCGTCACTCCCCCCGGCTTCTGCAATCAGCGCCACCAGCGCGCTGCCCACCACGGCGGCATCGGCGTAGGCGCCAACCTCGGCGACGTGCGCCGGGGTCGAGATGCCGAACCCGAGCGCCAGAGGCAGCCCGGTTGCGGCGCGGATACGCCGCACCATCTCCTCAGCGCCGGTGGCCACGGTGTCGCGCGCGCCGGTCACCCCGAGCCGGGAGATGCCGTAGAGGAACCCGCGTCCCAGCTCGGCCGCCTTGCGGATGCGGGCATCCGTGGTGGTCGGGCTCAGGAGGAAGATCGTGTCGATCCCCACCTTCGTCATCGCGTCGCGGAACTCGCCCGCTTCCTCGATCGGCAGGTCGAGCGCCAGCACGCCGTCGACACCGGCCGCAGCCGCGCGCCGGGCGAACGCGTCGAGCCCGAACCGTACGATCGGATTCGCGTAGCTGAAGATCACCACGGGTGTGTCGACCTCGCGCCGCACCTGCTCGACCAGGTCCAGGGTGGCGCGGAGGCTGCCCCCGGCCGCCAGGGCGCGCTCCGTGGCGCGCTGGATGACCGGTCCGTCCGCCAGGGGGTCGGAGAACGGGACACCCACCTCCAACACGTCGGCCCCGGCGCGTGCCAGCGCCTTCAGGATCTCCCCCGAGCGCGCGAGGTCCGGATCGCCGGCGGTCGTGTAGGTCACCAGTCCGGGACGTCCTTCGGCGCGGAGGCGGGCAAACGTCTCAGCGAGTCTCGACATACTGCTCCATCGTGTGGACGTCCTTGTCGCCCCGTCCGGAAAGGTTGACGAGGATGATGGCTCCAGGGCCCAGCCTCCGTCCCAGCTGACCGGCGTAGGCAATGGCATGCGACGACTCGAGCGCGGGCAGGATCCCTTCGAGCCGCGCGAGGGTCTTGAAGCCGTCGATGGCCTCGGCATCGGTGATGTACGCGTACTCGGCCCTGCCGATGTGCCGCAGGTAGGCGTGCTCGGGGCCGATGGCCGCGTAGTCGAGCCCGGCCGACACCGAATGCGTCAGCTCGATGTTGCCGTCGTCGTCCTGCAGCACGAATGTCCGCGTGCCCTGGAGGACGCCCATGCTGCCACCGGCGAAGCGCGCCGCATGGCGCCCCTTGACAATCTGCTCGCCACCAGCCTCGACACCGATCAGCCGCACATGGCTGTCGGCCACGAAGGCGTCGAAGATGCCCATCGCGTTGCTGCCGCCGCCGACGCAGGCCACTACGGCCTCCGGCAGGCGGCCGGCCTGTTCCAGGATCTGGGCGCGCGCCTCGCGGCCGATCACCGACTGGAACTCGCGGACCATCAACGGGTACGGATGCGGACCGAGCGCGGACCCCAGCAGGTAGTACGTGCTGGTCACGTTGGTGACCCAGTCGCGCATCGCCTCGTTGATGGCGTCCTTGAGCGTGCGGCTGCCGGCGTCCACGCCGACCACCTCGGCGCCGAGCATCCGCATGCGCACCACGTTCAGGGCCTGCCGCGCCATGTCGTCGACGCCCATGTAGACGTGGCATTCGAGGCCGAGGAGCGCGCAGGCGGTGGCGGTCGCCACTCCGTGCTGGCCCGCGCCGGTCTCCGCCACGATCCGCGTCTTCCCCATCCGCCTGGCAAGGAGCGCCTGCCCGAGCGCGTTGTTGATCTTGTGCGCACCGGTGTGCGTCAGGTCTTCCCGCTTGAGGAAGATGCGCGCGCCGCCACTGGCCTCGGAGAGCCGCGCCGCCTCGTACACGGGCGTCGGCCGCCCGACGTAGTGCTTCAGCAGTCGCGCGAGTTCACTCTGGAACGTGATGTCACCGCGTACGGCGTAGTACGCGCGCTGGAGTTCCTCGATCGGCTCGACAAGCGTCTCGGGAACGTACTTGCCGCCGAAGGGCCCGAAGTAGCCGCGCTCGTCTGGATCGCGGCGAACAGGAGTCTGCATCGTCCTCACCGGGCGCGGTCACCACCGCGCATCGTCTCAGTCACGTCAGCCTCGCCACGCGCGAAGCGCCTCGAACAGCGCCCGGATCCGGTCCGGGTTCTTGATGCCGGGCGCGTCCTCCACGCCCGACGATACGTCGACGCCGAACGGCCGCACGGTCGCCACGGCGTCCAGCACGTTCTCCGGCCGGATGCCACCGGCCAGGATGGTCCGCCGCTGACCGGCCAGCCGCGCGGCCGCCGCCCAGTCGGCCCGTGCCCCGGTGCCGCCGTGATTCACCGGGTCGTCGGCATCGACCAGCATCACCACGCGGGTCGGCCAGCGCGCGGCGGTCTCCGCGTCGATCCGCCCGGTGGCCTTCACCACCGGACGTTCCAGCCGCGCCAGCACCTCGGGCGACTCGTCGCCGTGCAACTGCACGGCCCCCAGGCCGACGAGGGCCGCAACCTCGTTGATCCGCGCCGGCGCTTCATCCACGAAGACGCCCACCGGGGTCACGAAGGGCGGCAGGGTGCGCACGATCGCCCGCGCCTGTTCCGGCTCGACCCAGCGCTTCGCGGGACGCCAGAAGATGAAGCCGATCGCCGACGCACCACACTCGACGGCCACCTGCGCGTCGCTGGCGCGGGTGATGCCGCAGATCTTCACGAACATCAGGCGCCCTTCAGCAGCGTAGCCAGGGCGGCGCCCGGATCCGGGTCGGTCATGAACCGCTCCCCGATCAGGAACGCACGATAGCCGAGCGCCGACAGCCGGGTCAGGTCGGCGCTGGTCCGGAGCCCGCTCTCGCTGACGGCGATGACCTCCCTCGGCATCATCGACACGAGCGTCTCCGAGGCATGCACGTCGACGACGAGGGTGCGCAGGTTCCGGTTGTTCACGCCGATGACGGTCGAGCCCGCGTCGATGGCGATGCGCAGTTCGTCGGCGTCGTGCACCTCCACCAGCGTGTCGAGCCCGAGCGAGGCGGCCGTGGCCGACAACTGCCGCAGCTCGGCCGGCGTCAGGGCCGCGACGATGAGCAGGGCGGCGTCGGCGCCCATGGCGCGCGCCTCGACGAGCTGGTATTCCGAGACGATGAAGTCCTTGCGGAGGAGCGGCACCTGCACCGCCTCGCGGACCGCCTCCAGGTGTGCGGGGTCCCCGTCGAAGAATGTCGGCTCGGTGAGGACCGAGATCGCCGCGGCGCCGGAGGCGGCGTACGACGAGGCAATCGCAACCGGGTCGTACGCAGCGCGCAGCACCCCCTTCGACGGCGAGCGGCGCTTGCATTCGGCGATCACGTTCCAGCGATCCGTACGCGAGAGCGCCTGCGTGAACACCCCAGGTCGAGGCGTCCGCTGCTCGGCGCGTGCCAGGAGGGCCGCCAGCGGCTCGCGCTCGGCCCTGAGCTCGGTGACGCGACGGGTCGCGGCGACGATCGTCGCGAGCAGGTCGCCGGTCGCCGGCGGCTGCTGGGCGCTCATGGCGCCACTCCCGCGGCGTCTGCCTGCGACAGCGTCACCAGCTGGGCGAGGGTGGCGCGCGCGGCACCGGCGTCGATGGCCAGCGCCGCCTGGTGCATGCCGTCACGAATCGACCCGACCCGGCCGGCGACGAAGAGGGCGGCGCCCGCGTTGAGCACGACCACGTCGCGCGCCGGCCCAGGGACACCGTCGAGCACGCCGCGGATGATCGCGGCGTTGTCGGCGGCCGAGCCGCCCTTGAGCGCACCGGCAGACGCCTTGTGCATCCCGAAGTCGGCGGGATGGAGGTAGAAGGTCTTCACGGCACCATCCCGGCACTCCGACACCTTGGTGTAGCCGGTCGTCGAGATCTCATCGATGCCGTCGGCGCCATGCACGACCCAGGCGCGCTCGGACCCGAGAAGCATCAGGCTGCGCGCCATGAGCTCGGTGAACTCCGGGCGGGGTACGCCGACAATCTGCCGCGAGGCGCCAGCAGGATTCGTGAGGGGCCCGAGCAGGTTGAAGGCGGTGCGGACACCGAGCGCGCGACGCGCGGGGCCCGCGTGCCGCATCGACGGATGGAAGGTCGGCGCAAAGAAGAACCCGATGCCTGCCTCCGCGAGGCACCGCTCGACCGCCGCAGGCGGTGCGCCCACCTGCACGCCCAGCACCTCGAACACATCGGCGCTGCCCGACAGGCTCGACACGGACCGGTTGCCGTGCTTGGCCACCCGCTGCCCGCAGGCAGCCAGCACGATGGCGGCGCAGGTGGAGATGTTGAAGGTGCCCGACCGATCGCCCCCGGTGCCGCACGTGTCGAACACGTCGTCGAACCGGCGCGACAGGGCCACGGCGTGCGCGCGCATGGAGCGCGCCAGGCCGACGACCTCCTCCGGCCGCTCACCCTTCATGGCCAGGCCGATGAGGAAGCCGGCAATCTGCGGGTCGGTCGCCCGGCCCTCCATCACCTCGGTCATGGCGGCCGAGGCCTCCTCGCTGGTGAGGTCCTCGTGGCGGATCAGCTTTTCGATGAGAGCCTGGAACATCAGTCCAACCGCCCCTCGATGAAGTTGCGCAGGATCCGGCGCCCCTCACTGGTGAGAATCGACTCGGGGTGGAACTGCACGCCGTGAATCGGCAGTGTCCGGTGCCGCAGGCCCATGATCACCCCATCGTCCTTCGTGCGGGCGGTCACTTCGAGCTGCCCGGGGAACCCCTCCTCGGCCACCACGAGCGAGTGGTAACGCGACGCCTCGAACGGGGCGTCCAGCCCGGAGAACAGCCCGCGGCTGTTGTGTTCGATGGTGGAGGTCTTGCCGTGCATCGGCGCCGCAGCCCGCACGACCGACCCGCCGAAGACGGCACCGATGGCCTGGTGTCCGAGGCAGACGCCGAAGATCGGCGTGGAGGCCCCGAGTTCCCGGATGACGTCCATCATGATGCCCGCGTCCTCAGGACGGCCCGGACCGGGCGACAGCACGATCCGCTCGGGGGCCAGCGCGCGGATCTCGTCCACGCTGACCTCATCGTTCCTGCGGACGACCACCTCTGCCCCGAGTTCCCCCAGGTACTGCACGAGGTTGTACGTGAACGAGTCGTAGTTATCGAGGACAAACACCATCACTCACCCACTTGCTCCACCCGAATCATCCCTAGAGTCCGGCCTCGGCCAGTTCCAGGGCGCGCATCGCTGCCCTGGCCTTGTCCCGCGTCTCCTCGAACTCCGCCGTCGGATTGGAGTCCATCACGATGCCCGCGCCGGCCTGGACGAAGGCCTTCTGCCCCGACATGATCACGGTCCGGATGGCGATGCAGAAATCCAGGTTGCCCGCGAAGTCGAGGTAGCCGACCGCACCCGCGTACAACCCGCGGGCCGCCGGCTCGAGTTCGTGGATGATCTGCATCGCCCGCACCTTCGGGGCACCCGACACGGTGCCCGCGGGGAAGCAGGACGCGAGGGCGTCGAGCCGATCGCACTCGGGCGCCAGGCGCCCCTCCACCACCGACGTGAGGTGCATGACGTGCGAGAAGCGCTCGAGCGCCATGAACTGCGGCACGCGCACCGAGCCGTAGTCGCACACGCGGCCCACGTCGTTGCGCCCGAGGTCGACGAGCATCACGTGCTCGGCCCGTTCCTTCTCGTTGCGCTTCAGCTCCTCGGCCAGCCGCAGGTCTTCGTCCTCGCTCCTGCCGCGCCGGCGCGTGCCCGCGATCGGGTGCGTCTCGACGCGCGCTCCCTCGACGCGGACCAGCATCTCGGGCGACGAGCCCACCACCGACACGCCGGCCATCCGGATGAAGTACATGTAGGGCGACGGATTCACGTGACGGAGCGCACGGTAGACCGTGAACGGGTCGGCCTTCACCTCGGCCTCGAAGCGCTGCGACAGCACCACCTGGTAGATGTCGCCCGCCGCGATGTGCTCCTTGGCCACGCGGACCTGCTGCTCGAACTGCTCACGCGTGAAGTTGGACGTGAAGGTCAGCGCGTCGCCATGCGCCCGCTTCGGCACCGACAGGTTGCGCTCGAGCTCACGCTCGAGAAACCCGATCTTCGCGCAGGCGAACTGGTAGAGCGACTCGAGGTCGTCGTCGGCGGTGATGCGCGCGTTCGCGATGATCAGGATGCGGTGCTGCACATGGTCGAAGGCCAGCACCGTGTCGAACATCATGAAGCCCGCATCGTCGGCGCCGTCGGCCGCGGTGCCGAGATCGCCCAGCACCGGCTCGAACCAGGTGGAGGCGCCGTAGCCGAAGTAGCCGACCGCGCCGCCCGTGAAGCGCGGCAGGTCGGGGACGAAGGGCGACCGGTAGTCGGCCATCAGCGTCCGGAGCGTCCCGAGGAATGGCGCGTCGGAAGTCGTGACCTCGCCCGCGCGTTCGATGGTCGTGGTTCCGTCCGACGCCCTGAGGATGAGGAACGGATCCTTGCCGAGGAAGGAGTACCGCCCGACGTGCTCGCCGCCCTCGACCGACTCGAGGAGGAACGCATAGTCGGCCTCCTCGGCAATCTTCAGGAAGGCCGACACCGGCGTGAGCAGGTCGGCCACCAGCTCCTTGCACACGGGCACGAACGTCCCGCGCCGCGCGAGCTCCTTGAACTCTTCAAACGAGGTGGTTTTCATCGGCCTTGAACTCCGAAAGCCGCCGCGCCGCCGCGGCACGCATCACGCCGGCGGGGGGCGTCACACCGGTCCACCACTCGAACTGGGCCTGGGCCTGCGCCACCAGCATGTCGAGGCCGCCGATGGTGTCGCAGCCGGCGGTGGCCGCGTCGCGCATCAGGCGTGTGATCGAGGGGTTGTAGATCAGGTCGTAGACCACCCCCTTGTCGAAGGCGGTCGCCGGCAGCGGGCTGACGTCGATCTTCGGCTCCATGCCGACCGGCGTGCAGTTGACGAGCAGGTCCCACGAGCCGGCCTCCGGCGGGTATGGGCCGACCGCGCCCGACGCCAGTTCGGCCACGGCGGCCGCCTTCCGCGCGTCGCGGGCATGGACGGTGACGAGCGCGCCTTCCGCAGCCAGGCCCACCGCGATCGCGCGGGCCGAGCCGCCGGCGCCGAGGATGGAGGCACGCCGGCCCGCCAGCGGCACGTGCCTGTCGCGCAGGGGCTGCAGGAACCCTCCGACGTCCGTGTTGCGCGCTTCCCACCGGTCGCCGGCCATGCGCAGCGTGTTCAGGGCGCCAACTGCGCGCGCCAGCGGATCGACCGCCTGGACACGGCCCAACAGATCCACCTTGTACGGGATGGTGACGCTGGCCCCCGCGATCCCGAGGGCACGGGCGAATGTCAGGAAGTCGTCTGCGTCGGCGGCCGGCAGCGGAAGGTAGACCGCGTTCAACCCGGTGGCCATGAAGGCGGCGTTGTGCATGTCGGGCGAGACTGAATGTCCGATGGGCCGCCCAACGAGACCATAGATGGAGGTCGAGGCATTGACCGACCGGAACCGGAACTGTTCGAGCAGGCGGCGGGCGGAGACCTGCCCGACATCGCGCACGCCACCCGCATAGGTCCAGGCCGCCCCGAACCGCTGTGCCAGCACCCGCGTGGACAGTCCGGCGTCACCCATCGCGATCAGGACGGTCCGTTCATCGGCCCCGAACGTGCGGCTGAGGTCGAGCAGCGGGAGGCAGTCGCTCAGGCGGCTCGCCGCGACGGCGATCTTCACGACGCCGGCACCGGTGGCGCGCATCGCCCTGGCACGCTCGGCCAGATCCGCCGGCACGCCGTCGAAATCGTGTGACGAGAGCACGATTCGGCGGCCGTCCATCGCCAGCAGGTCGGTGAAGCCGGCGCGCCATTCGACGTCGACGAAGTCGGCGCCCAGTTCGAGGGCCTGGCGGAGGATGGCCTTCCGCTCCTCCTCGGAGCCGGCGAAACCGCCACCCTCCCACCGTGCGCGGCAGGTGACGATGACCGGGAGCGTGCGTCCGTCGAGCGCCGCGGCCACGTCGGGGTCGCTGACACTGTCCAGCCGGAGTTCGACGAGGTCGGCGTCGACGACCAGGTCGCGCTGGCGCCGCAGTTCAGCCGTCGTGGGGGCGGTGATGGTGACGCAGAGCCGTGGTGTCGTAGTCACAAGTCCAAAAAAAAAGCCTCTTCAACAGTTGGTTGAAGAGGCGGTCCGTTCGTCGCGCGGTGGCAGGTCAGGCCAGGGCGAGTGCCTCTTCGGATGCACACCAATACCACCACGCCGACAGGCCAGCGCCGGTCGCATCGAGGAGGTTGGCGAAATGAAGAGGTGCGTGACCAGTCACGAGAAGTCTGGACGATAACAGAACGCCGTCTCGAGTGTCAACGCCAAAAGCCCATTTCTCCTTGACCATCAAGCACTTCTCCCCTATAACCGAGATTGATTCCATGAAGATCCGACGCCTTGCGATCGCACTCAGCCTGTCGCTTCTCGCCCTGTCGACGCTGCGCGCCGCGACCCCGCAGATGGGCGTCGACGACATCCGACCCGGCATGGTCGGCATCGGCCACACCGTCTTCGACGGAACCCGGGTCGAGGAGTTCAGGGCACACATCATCGGTGTCATCGAGAACGTGATCGGCACCCAGCGCAACCTCATCCTGGCCAAGCTCGAAGGCGGGCCGCTGGCAGAAACCGGGGTGATCGCCGGCATGAGCGGCAGCCCGGTCTACATCGACGGCAAGCTGATCGGCGCCGTCTCCTACGCCCTGGGCAGCTTCCCGAAGCAGCCGATTGCCGGCATCACGCCAATCGCCGAAATGACCGACGCCACGGCGCTGAGTGCGGCGCGGCCGGCCGGCGCGAGGGTACAGGTCGAATTCCCGATCCAGTCCGACTCGCTGCTGTCGGCCTTCCGCAAGGCGCTCAACTGGAACCGCCCGTTCGCCGAACGCGCGGGCGACACGCAGCTGATCGGCGTTTCGTCGGTCTCCGGGATGGGCGCCGAGATCGGTACCATGCTCCGGCCTATTGCGACACCGTTGGTTGCAACCGGCTTCGACCCGGCCGTGTCCGACGTGCTGGCCTCGACGTTCCGCAGTTCCGGTTTCGTCCCGGTCGCCGGCGGCGCCGCGGCCCGGCCGGGCATGGCCGAGTTCGACGGTCCCTTGAAGCCGGGCGATGCCGTGGGTGTCACCTTCGTCAGTGGCGATCTCGAGCTGGGTGCCACGGGCACCGTCACCCACGTCGACGAGAACAAGGTCTACGCGTTCGGCCATCCGATGTACAACCTCGGGCCGATCGACTTCCCGATGACGCGGGCGTACGTCTACACCGTGCTGCCCAGCCTGTTCTCCTCGGCCAAGCTCTCGAGCACCGGCGAGATCATCGGCACCTTCAACCAGGACCGGGCGACTGCCATTGCCGGGCGCCTCGGCCCGGGCCCCTCGCTCCTGCCGGTGAAGATGACGCTCGACGCCGACCGCGGCATCGGCGCGCGGACCTTCTCGTTCCGATCGGTGAAGGACCAGCTCTTCGGTCCCCTGATGACCTACACCGCGCTGGTGAACACGCTCACGTCGTACGAGCGGCAGTTCGGCACCGCCACCTACTCGGTGCAGGGTCGACTGACCATCAGGGGGCACGAACCGGTCGTGCTGGACAACATGTTCGCGGGCGAGAACGCCGCGTCGAACACATCGGCCTACATCGTGGCGCCGATCACGGCGATGGTGAACAACGACTACGAGAGCGTCGACATGGAGTCGCTCGACATCTCCGTGAAGTCCACCGAACAGCCGCGCACGGCGCAGCTCGAGCGCGTGTGGCTCGACGACCCGCGGCCTCGTCCCGGCAAGACCGTGCCGCTGAAGGTCCTCCTCCGCAGCTACCGCGGCGACGACATCATCCAGACCATCCCGATCGAGATCCCCGCCAATGCCCGCGGCTCGCTCGCGCTCATGGTCTCCGACGGACAGCGCCTCAACCAGACCGAACAGCGCGAGGCGCGCCTGCCGCAGCCCCGCAGCGTCCCGCAGGTGGTCCGAGCGCTCAACAAGACGCGCCGCAACAACACGATCTACGTGAAGCTCATGGGATCGGACTCGGGCGCCGTCGTGCGGGGCGAACTCCTCTCGGCCCTGCCCCCGTCGGTGCTGGCCGTACTCGAATCCGACCGCAGCAGTGGCACGCTCAACCCGCTGCAGACATCGACCCTCGGTGAATGGCAGCTCCGTACGGAGCAGGCCATCAGCGGTGTACGGACCCTCACCATCCAGCTTTCGGCGAACTGACACGCGTCAGCCGCCTCTTGCAGAGATACACGATGGCACCAACCCGGTTCGCGCGGCGCGCGCTCGCCGCCGCCCTGTTCCTTGCCTGCGCAGGTGTCGTCACCCGCGCCTCGGCCCCGAAGTTCTTCGTCGCCGCCACCCAGCCCGACTTCCTCAAGGGCGACCTCGAGAACCTGGCGGTCGACTCCCGTGGACAGCTCACCCTCGGCCCGGCCTCCGAGCTGGTCTACGAGACGGCGTCCCCCTTCCTGTGGACCCTGCTGCCGACACCCGACGGCTCGGTCTACGTGGGCACCGGCAACGACGGCCGTGTCTACAAGGTCGACCCGCAGGGACGCGGCTCGCAGTTCTTCGACGCAGCCGAACTCGAGGTGCATGCGCTGGCGACCGGCCCCAACGGCAGCCTCTATGCGGCCACCTCGCCCGACGGGCAGGTCTACAAGGTGGATCGCGACGGCAGGGGCACCGGCTTCTTCGACCCCGCCCAGAAGTACATCTGGGCGCTCGCCACCGACGCCCGCGGCAACGTCTACGCCGCAACCGGCGAGCGGGGCGTCGTCTACAAGATCACGCCGGATGGCAACGGCTCGCTCTTCTACGACACCAAGGCGACGCACGCGACGGCCCTGGTGTTCGACAAGGCCGGCAACCTCCTCATCGGCACCGAGTCGCCGGGGCGCGTGATCCGCGTGGATCCCTCCGGCAAGGGCTTCCTGCTGCTCGACACGCCGTACCAGGAGATCCGGACGCTGAAGTTCGACGACAAGGGCACCCTGCTGGTCGCAGCCGCGAACGGACGGCCGAACAGCGGCGCGGCACCGGGCACGCCGACCGAGACAACGCCACAGCAGACCGGCAGTACGCCCGGCGCCCCGGTGGCCTCTGTCTCGGTCTCCACGGAGATCACGGCGGTCGTCGTCGATTCGGCAAGCGCCAGTAACGCGAGCGGCACTACGCGCCCGGCGGCGGGCGCCTCGAAGGGGGCCGTCTACACCGTCGCTCCCGATGGACTCTGGGACATGCTGTGGGACGCCCGCGAAGACCTGCCCTACGACCTGGCGTTCGACGCCGAAGGCCGTGTGCTCGTCGCCACGGGTGACAAGGGCAAGATCTACCGGCTCGAGGGCAACCCGGTTCGTCCCCTGCTGCTGGCCCGAGCTGCCGCCTCGCAGGTGACCGCGCTCTACCGCGACAGCCGGGGGCGGGTCGTCTACGCCACGGCGAACCCGGGCAAGGTGTCGCGCCTCTCGGCCGGACGGGCGCCCCGCGGCACGTACGAGTCGGAGGTCCGCGACGCGCTGCAGGTGTCCTCGTGGGGTTCGATCTCCTGGCGCGCGTCCGCCACCGGCAGCGCGCGCATCGAGATAACCACCCGCAGCGGCAACACCGAAACGCCCGACGAGACCTGGAGTGACTGGTCTGCGCCGTACGCCACCTCGGGCTCGGCGATCTCGAGCCCGAAGGCGCGCTACCTCCAGTGGCGCGCGGTCCTCACCGGCGGTGACGAAGGGCCTGCGCTCACCTCGATCACCGCAGCTTACCTGCCACGTAACATCCGGCCACAGGTCCGCTCCGTCACCGTCCACCCTCCGGGCATCGTCTTTCAGAAGCCGTACAGCACCGGCGATCCCGACCTGGCCGGCTTCGACAACCAGAGCACGCCTGAGCGAAAGCTGACGCAGGCCGCCCAGAACCAGGGCGCAGGATCGTCAGTCGGGCGCCGTACCTACCAGAAGGGGCTCGAAACCCTTCAGTGGCGTGCGGACGACGACAACGAGGACGAACTGACCTACGAGGTCCAGTACCGGCGCGAAGGGGACACCACCTGGAAGGTGCTCCGGTCAGGCCTCAGCGACACCATCCTGGTCTGGGATACGACCACGGTGCCGAATGGCACCTACATCGTCCGGGTGATCGCCTCGGATGCCCCGTCCAACCCGGACGCGGCGGCGCTCGCGGGTGAGCTGGACAGCGCAGCGTTCGACATCGACAACGCCCCACCGGCCTTCGCAACCGCGACCGCCAGGGTCGATGCCGGACGGACGGTCGTCTCCGTCGAGGTCCGCGACGACCACTCCCCCATCCAGAAACTGGAGTACTCAGCCGACGGCGAATCGTGGAGGACGGTGTTCCCGTCAGACGGCCTGGCCGACACACGCAGCGAGCGCTACGAGTTCCCGCTTGAGGGTGCCATCGGACCGCGCGGGCTCACGCTGCGGGCCATCGATGCCATGAACAATGTGTCGACCACGCAGGTGTCAGCGCCGGCACAGGGCGGCGGACGGTAAGCCCGCAGGCCCGTCTCCCACCATCAGCGACGTTCAGTCCGTCACGCAGGCCAACAGTTCACGGCCGCGGGCTGGCGTCGTTGCATCCAGTGCACAGGCCTGGTGGCCACCCGAGCGGGGCCAGCCGGAAGACGCGGGCAGCCGAGGGCGATGTGCGAGGCCGTCAGGCCTCGCGTCTGGCAATGGGCTGAAGGACGTGTGGAGACCGGCGGAGCGCTCAGGCGACCGTACGGCGAGGTTCGGACGGCAGCAGGATGTCGACCCTGCGCTTGCGGAGCCCCGGCGTGGCGACGGTGGCGGGCGCGTTGGCCACGGGCACCGGCAGTTCGAGGGACGTGACCTTGGGGGCGCGGACCGTGGTATTGGCCACGAGCCAGACCATGCTCACCGCAATCGGGAGCCCCTGCACGCGGGCCGGCTCGAAGCGGGCCAGCGACGCCGTGTTGAGCAGCGTATCCACCGTCTCGGCCTCGCGGCTGCCGGCCTTCGGCGTACGGCCGCTCGGTGAGTGCCACTCGAGGCTGGCAATCCGCCCCTCGCGCGTGACTACGGCGGACAGCGTGAAGACCGACTCGTCGGTGGCCGACGCGGCGGCCAGGAAGATCTGGTCGAGCGCGCGGGGCATCAGCATGCGCGCGTCCACGACCATCGGGTTCTTGTTCATGCCAGGGGCGTACTCGTCGACCTTCTCCACCTTCGGCGACGCCAGCAGGCTCACGATGGCCGCGAGCGAATCGGGCCGCTCGTTGGTGGCGTATCGCATCATGCTCGACAGCACCAGCACGCAGAACACCGTGGCGGCCGCAGCACCAACCCCGGCGTACACCATGTGCACGTCGTCCAGGACCTCGCGCACGCGCGCCGACCAGGAGACACGCGCCTCGGCCTTGGCCCTCGAGATGACCCCAGCCTCGAACGTGACGCGGTCCTGCTGCTCGAGCAGGCTCTGGCCAGGTGCCGTGGCCCGGACCAGCCCGCGCATCAGGCGAAGGTCCGCGAACACCTCCGAACACTCGTCGCACCACTCGAGGTGCGCGCGTACGGCGATCTGATCACCGACGGGCAGTTCCTCGTCGTGATACTCCTCGAGCAGGGGGCGGGCTTCTTCGCAGATGAGGACCTTCATGCCGTCCTCGCCTCGCGCAGGCCGGCACGGAGCGTCTGCCGGGCGCGCGTCAACCGTGACTTCACGGTGCCGACCGCCACCCCGAGCGAGAACGCGATCTCGTCGTAACTCAAACCATCCACTTCACGAAGAACGATGGCGGTGCGCTGATCGAACGGCAGTGCCTCGAGGGCATCCTGCAGGCGGGCGGCCAGTTCCTTCTGGGCCAGGATGCGGTCCGGTCCGGCTTCGGCGCCGCACTGGAAGTCGCCGTGGGCCTCGACGTGCGCGTCGAGCGAGACCTGGTCGGACCGGCGGCGACGCCGCCAGAACCGGTGGCGGTTTCGCGCCTGGTTCACGGCAATGCGGTAAATCCAGGTGCGCAGCGCAGACTGGCCGCGGAACTGGCCAATGGTCCGGAAGACGCGGATGAAGACATCCTGCGACAGGTCGAGCGCTTCATCGCGGTCGCCCAGCAGGTTCATCGCCAGCTGGACCACCATCCGCTGGTGTTCGGCCACCAGCTCGGCAAAGGCGCTCTCGTCGCCGGCGGCGCAGCGCTGGATGAGCGCTGCCTCGCGGACGCCGATGTCTGACCATTCGACGGCCCTGGCCTGCTTCACGGACAACATGTTACCGGAGTTAGACCCCGGCACTCCGTGAAAGTTCCCTGACACGTCCGGGACTGGTAGGATAAACCCCGGTGAAACGAGCACTTGTCCTCACCGCGCTGGTCGCCGTGGCCGCCGTGGCCGGGGCGCTCGCCTACCGGGCCGCCGCCCGCGAGCGGAACTACCGCGTGCTCCTCGCCTCGGGCGAGGCTGCGCTCGCTGCCGGTGAAACGCTGGCCGCGGTCGAAGACTTCAGCGGCGCCATCGCCGTCCGGCCCGACGCCATGCTCCCCCGCCTGCGCCGGGGCGAGACCTACCGCCTTCGAGGCGAGCTCGACGTGGCCGCCCGCGACTTCCGGGCAGCGTCCACGCTCGACCCAACCGCAACTCGACCACTCGAGGCGCTCGGCGATGTCCTGTACGCGCAGGAACGCTTTCGCAGGTCGGCGGAGACCTACGAGGCGAGGCTCGCACTGGACGAACGGTCGGCGCTCATCCGGTACAAACTCGCGCTCGCCCGTTACCGCGACGGGACCGTTGCCATCGCCCTGGACGACGCCCGGGCGGCCACCGCCCTGGACGACGGCCTCGCGGACGCGCACTACCTCGTCGGCCTCTGCCTGCGCGACCAGGGGCGGCTCGACGAGTCCATTGCGGCGCTCAAACGGGCGGTGGAACGGGCTCCGGGTTTCGTGCCCGCACGCGAGGAACTGGCCGATCTCTTCGCGGCCACTGGGCGCTATCCGGATCAGCTCGGGCAGTTGCAGGTGCTCGCCGGGCTCGACACCCGGCGCGCCGAGCGGCAGGTGGCCATCGGCCTCGCCCAGGCGCGCAGCGGCAAGGCCGACCTGGCAATCGCCACCCTCTCGGCCGCGGCGGAGCAGGCCCCGGAGCAGTCTCCAGTCAATGCCGCGCTCGGCCGGGTCTGGCTCGACGTCGCCGAAGCGCGGAGCGACCGTCCCGAAGCCCTCGGCAAGGCGCTCGAAGCGCTCGAGCGCGCGGCGTCCGCGCTGACCGCCACGAGCGAGACCAAGGCCCTGTACGGGCGCGCCCTCGCACTCTCCGGACAGCTCGACGCCGCCGAGCAGCTCTTCCAGCAGGCCCTGGAACGGTACCCGCTCGATCCCTCGGCCTTCCGGCAGCTCGCCGACGTCGCCGAGCGTCTCGGCCACACCGCCACGGCTCGCACTGCGCTGGTCGACTATGTCGCGCTCACCCAGCCTGACGAGGCAGCCGCCGACCACGCGGCGCGGATTGGGCAGCTCTCCCTCGCGCTCGACGACGCGGACGGTGCCGTGCCCTGGCTGCAGCGGGCCTTAGCGGCACGCAGCGATGACGTCGCCCTGCTGGCGTCGCTCGCGGACGCGCTGATGCGCACCGGCGACCTGCCTCAGGCCCGGGCCGCGGTCACCCGCGCCCAGATGCTCGCGCCGGCCGACCGCCGGATCTCCGCGCTCGATCGCAAGCTGCAGAAAGCCGGCGCCTGATCGACCGCCTCAGGCGGTTGTCGTGTGCCGCGGGTCGATCCGGTCGCGCAGCCCGTCCCCGAGAAAATTCAGCCCCAGCACCAGCAGCGCGATCGCCAGGCCGGGAAAGATCGTGAGGTGCGGTGCATCCAGGATGTGCGCCCGCCCTCCGTTCAGCATGGTTCCCCAACTGGGCGTGGGCGGCTGCACCCCGAGCCCCAGGAAACTGAGC
>WBZO01001446.1_pt1 | contig 37119 bp, 25 predicted proteins | sample 5204261 | NCBI WGS metagenome assembly WBZO01 (sample SAMN12412400, study PRJNA552823) | activated sludge metagenome | isolation source: activated sludge from anammox sidestream of wastewater treatment plant... | place: USA: North Carolina | collected 2017-09
GACAGGAGTCTCAGTGAGTCGAAAGCCGGCGTCCTGGACCTTCTTCATCAACTCAACACAGATAACGCCACTATCACTGGTGAGATGTACTTGATCAAACACCTCCCGTCGCATGAGGCGAAAATCGCAATCGACATCCTTCAGCTTGAGACCAAAAGCAAGTTTGATAGTGTACTGGTAGATGCGGCCGATGATGATGCGATGCAGCGGGTCCTGACGCTCGGTCTTCCAACCATTGATGAAATCCACCTCATCGCTCACCAACGCAGCCAGGTTCTTAAGCTCGCGAGGATCATATTGAGCGTCCCCGTCCGTGTAGAAGATCCAATCCTTCGTAGCGCTGGTAAAGCCTGTGCGCAACGCGCCGCCATAGCCCCGATTCTGCGGGTGATGGATGATGCGCACTTCACCAGGGTAGACACGGGCCAATTCATCGAGGATAGCGGCCGTATGGTCCTGGCTGCCGTCGTTCACTACAACAACTTCGTAGTCATCGGTCAATTCACGTAAAGTGAGCAGCACGGTGATAACCATGCTGCTGATGGTTCCGGCATCGTTATAGGCCGGGAAAAAGGCAGATATACTGTACTGTTCGCTCATATTTCCTGGGATCACTTATACCCGGTTCAGACGAGGCAATCATATCTTTATTCGGAGGCTTTGCCTACCTCAGCTGTAATCAGTACCGGAAAAAATAATGGAGGCGCGGGCCGGAAATTTCATTGGGCTGGACGTAACCTTGCGCTAGAATACGCTCAGACCGCCACATCCGCTCTCTCGGGATTGTGCAGCCGAAGGCACGCCACATGAAAAATCATTACCTGTCCAAGTCTGACTTTAAAGTCGCCCAAACCTGCCCTACAAAACTGTACTATCGGAAACGTGGTTATCCCACGACCAATGAGACCAATGAACATCTCACGCTGTTGAGCGATCAAGGCTACTTGGTCGAGGCGATGGCGCGCGCGCTCTATCCCAATGGCCAGTGGGTGGGGCAGGCGCGAGACGCGGAAACAGCCGCACGAGAAACGACGGCGGCGTTAACCGATTCATGCGTCCTGTTCGAGGCCACGTTCCTGAGCAGAGGCAAGCTTGCCCGTATCGATATTCTCGCTCGCCACGGAGATGTCTTCGAGCTGATTGAAGTCAAATCCTGCTCCTTTAATCAACAAGAGAACGGTAAAAGGCTCCAGGAGGGTAAACCTAACCTGTTTCGCTCGCTCAATAAGCCGTCAGAGATATTGCAGAGTTGGCGTGAATATCTGGAAGATGTGACTTTCCAAACAATCGTCTTGCAGGAGGTATTCCCGCATGTCACGATCGTCCCGTATCTGATCATGCTGGATTCGAGCGCGCCATGCCAAATAGACGGGCTACACCGGTTATTCGAAAAGCGGGCTGATAGCGATGCGCCTGATATGAACCACACCGTCGTTTTCGCCGGAGATCCGAATGAATTGGCACGTAATCCGATCCTGGCGCAGGTCAATGTCGCCGAAGAAGTTGAACTATTGATACCCGAGGTTCGCCGGCAATCCGAGATCTACCTGGATTCCTTGTCGCCGTCTCTGACCCGAATCGAACCCGTACTCACCACCCATTGTCGTTCCTGTGAATATCGCACGACCAAGGGGCAGATAAGCGGTTTTCGTGAATGTTGGGGGGAGTTAGCCGACGTTCAGCCACATATCCTGAGTCTGTATCGCGCCTCCTCCGCCGGCGGCACTCGTACGCGTCTCGTCGACACGCTCATCGCCCAAAACAAGGCCAGTCTGCTGGATATTCCGGAAGACAAGCTCGTGAAGAAAGATGGCACGCAAGGCCCAGTCGGTAAGCGACAGAGTCTGCAAATCACTTACACGCGAGAAAACCGGGAATGGGTAAGTGACGGACTGGGCGCCTTCCTCGAATCCCTTGCCTATCCCCTCTATTTTGTCGATTTCGAGACCTGCGCGCCGGCCATACCCCGCTACAGGGGCACGCGGCCGTTCGAAAATCTCGCTTTCCAATGGAGCTGCCAGACGATCACCGCGCCAGGCGCGCGCCCCAAAGCGAGCGAATGGTTACAGGAGGAGGACAACCATCCCAATCGAGCCTTCGCCGAAGCGCTACGTCGCCAGGTCGGCGATAGCGGGTCGATACTTGTCTGGGCATCTCACGAATCAAACATCCTGGGCGGCATTCCGGCTTCCTTGAAAGAGGAGGGCCGTGATTCATTGGACGTAGCTCTATGGATCGACGATGTGTTGGCGAACGGCCGCCTGATCGATCTCAATCGGGTAACATTGAACCACTATTTTCATCCACGTATGGGCGGCAGCACATCGCTCAAAATCGTAACTGACGCTATCTGGCATGCAAACGCCGATATCCGCCGGCAATTGCCCCAATTTGTAGCAAAGGCTGAGGATGGCGAACTCCTCAGCCCTTACCGTACTTTGTCGCCTATGTCGATTGACGGTCGGGAGACTTCCGTAGCTGAAGGAACGGGGGCCATCCTCGCCTATTACCGCATGATCGACTGCATGACGAACGGGGCGGCGGCCGAGGCTGAGCAGTTACGGCAGTTGCTGCTTCGCTACTGCGACCTGGACACGCTGGCGATGGTGATGGTCTGGTGGCATTGGCGCGAGCTAGTCGGGCAGGCGAATTAGCAGGACCGACAGGCTGACCTGTCGCTGCGGATCATCCTTGGCTCGGAAACGATAAGCCAGGCGCGAACCACTGCGATGCCCCTCAAAGCCCAAATATCCAGGGTGATGAGGCATAGCCTGAACAATCGCTTGTGTGACCAGAGAAAGTTCCTGGCCACGGAGAAATACGACCATCGTCGCGCAGGAATCCGCGCCGGTCAACGACCGAAACAAGGAATCAACCGACTGCAGGAACGGCTTCTGCCCTCGCCAGAGGCTACATTCAGCCACAAATGCGCTACGTCCCTCAGCCCGGGCCAGTATACCAGCGCCTCCCGAAGCATAGAAGACAGGGTTTGAGGCAATGCCTGATTGGGTGCTACGTAACGAAGTCAGGAGAATATCGCGCAAGCCCTCGTCGCTTTGGTCACGGTAATCACCTGGACGACGCTCGATATCCCGGCCGGCTGCGTCCATACCGCCTATGAGGCATTCGCTAAAGGCCTGATCTGGTGCGGAGGCCGCACCAGTCACAAGAGAGTCACCCGTATCGCAAAACGACGATAGCACTGGGGGTACAGGGCGAACTCGCTTGACCTGCCCCACATATTCCCGTAGCCATTGGTCAAACAGGTAACTATCGGGCCACAGACGATCGCCCGTTCGAGTCAACACACCGTAATGGCATAGCCGGCTGACCGCTTCCTCGATCTCCGGTTGTTCATATGCCAAACGGGATACAGGCTGTTCCCTGATGACGGCGGCCAGGACCTCACGTTCTACATCGCTGAAATTGCGCATCCACTGCTCGTAATAAGGCCCCATTTCCGACACGAGCCGCTGCGTTATCTCACGAGAGTTCGGGCGGCGACCCTGTTGTTTGTTTGTCAACCAGACCGTCGCCATCGCCTGAACAAAGAAGGGCAGCGTCCCGGCGATATGGCGCACATAGGCCACATCCTCATCATCGGCGACTACCCCCACTCGCCGCGCGGGCACGCGCACCAGCTCGTCCAGTTCAACCGGCCCAAGGCCGGAGAGATGGATCGGCGTGGGGTAGAAGATATTGTAGAAAGGTGACGTGGGTGGCAAGCCAACAAATTTTCCCAAGCGAAACAGATCCCAGTAAGACGCTGTTACGTAGGACAATTCATAATCCCAAACGCTGGCCAGCGCGCGCAACTCAACCATGAAATCATCGCCAAAATCGGCCGTTCGCAACTGGTCGAATTCATCCATCAAGAAAATAACGCGACGGCCCTCAAATTGGTAAAGCAGCGATTCCACCGCGTAGATATCGGCCACCGATCGCTCACGATCGGCGCCGGCGGCCGCGCGTGGCAAGGCGTTCAGCAGTTTCCGATAGACTCGTGTGTAAAAATCGCTTGACGTCTTGCAGGCCGAGATATCGACGTACACCATCACATAGCGGTTCGAATCCGGCAGATGGGTCGCCATAACCTGGGGATGGGAGATGTGCTGCAGGAATGATGTCTTGCCTGCCCGGCGCAGCCCTAATACGCTGACAGATTGGGCCTGGGGACCAGCCAATGCATCGTAGAATTGGCCGGCCTGGCCAGCACGACCGAAAAAGTCGTTCGGCATCTTGATCGGTGGGCCGACAACATAAGGCGTTCGCATCATCGTGGAGCCTCCAATGTAACGGGCGGAAGCTGGAAATTCCAGCCGGATAAATCATCACCTAGCCAGTCGCGGACAAATCCTTCCTTGTCCAGCGCGCGCAAGATCTCTTCAACATCGCTCGCCTGGATCGAGCTCCGCTGGTGACGCCGATTCATCAGGCTGACCAGGCGATGACAAATCGTCTGAATCAGAAAAGGATGTCCGGCCGTCTGCCGCCAAATCATTTCAACGGCCTCGTCCTCATAGCGCATTTGATTCTCGAGCGGCGCCCGCACCAGCGCGACGGCCTCTTCGTAATCCAGCATACCCAACTCATAGCGGCTCATCAGGTTGACGATAGGATTCCAGAAGGGGTCCAGCAGACCGAGCGCGCCGCAGATTAGGAAGGTAATACGGTGGCGATGCTGGATCTGAGAGCGCAGGAAGGGCAGTACATCGGCGTCCAACGATCCGCTTTCGATACCCGATCGGATTTGCTCGAATTCATCCAGGGCGATAAGGATGTGGCCCCCCTCGGGCAAGGTATCCTCCAGGTGATCCAGGTAGAGATCAAACGCGGCGTAAGCCGACTCGTCGTCGTTTACGCCCCCAAAGGTAAATCGGGAGTCACCCGGGGATTCGACCCGGCGATAGATATCACGAACCAACTGGCGCAACCACCCCTCTGTCGGCCGTCCGGCATATCGCTGCAGGTCGACATAGACCGGGTGAATGAGTCGCGCCGGGTTCTCGCGCAAGGCACGGCCGCGCTCCCCCTCAACGAGCTGATACAGGGTGGAGGTCTTGCCAATTCGGCGGCGGCCGTAGAGCATGAGGGCGTTGGGTTGCCCCACACAACTCAGGTTTTCCTCAAACCAGGTGAAAACATCGTGGCGGCCGAAGAAGAGCGAGGCAGAGGCCCTGGTTAACGGGCGGCCGACGATGTAAGGATTGGTCGTTAGCTTTTCGTGTTGGTCCGGCGATAGATTCATATGATCCGGGCATAGTCCTGCTATCACGCCTCCAGCGTCAATCATGCAGGAAGGAGGCGCACAACATCATGGACAGTCGCCAACCCTGGCCGTCAACCAATACAAATTGTGGATACTACCGTTAAATCTCTTGTTACACCGACCCGGTGCGGGCACGATCAATGCCTCGCTGCATTAGTTCGAGCGAAGCGTTGATTATGTCATCATTATAGGTATTTAAGCTTAGTTTGCAAGCGATCGGTCAATGAAAGTCCGGCCGCAGGAGAGATCGGTACAATGTGGAGAGTTGCCGGGCGGCTGCAGCCCAGCTGAATCGCCCGACTTGCTCGTACCCAGCGGCGATCAGCCGGCCACGTAGTTCCGGGTCGCTTAATAACCGGATCATCGCGTCCGACCAGGCCGCCTCATCATCTGGCGAGATCAGGATAGCGGCCTCGGACTCGCCTGAGCGAGCCACTTCGGGAAGGCTGGAGGCGTTGGACGAAATGACCGGTGTCCCACAAGCCATCGCCTCCAGGAGAGGCAGGCCGAAGCCCTCATAAAGGCTCGGGAAAGCCAGGATATCAGCCGCGGAATAGAGCGCCGGCAGGTCGGCGTCATCCACAAAGCCGGCCAGGAACACGCGTCCGGCCAACCCTTGTCGCTCGATCTCAGCCGGGATCTCCTCGGAGAGCCAGCCCCGACCGCCGGCGATGACCAGTGAATGGGGGAATCGTTCAGCCACAGGGCGAAAGGCGCGGATGAGGAACGGGTAGTTCTTGCGCGGCTGCACCGTGCCAACGGCGAGAACAAACGGCGCGCCGCCTAGGCCGAGCCGCTCACGGACCGCCGCTAACGTGACCGCATCGGTAACTGGCTTGAATCGCTCGTTAACGCCACTGTACAGGACAGTGATCTTCTCTTCCGGCACCGACCACATGGCCTGCAAATCCCGCTTGGTGGAGAGGGAGTCAGCCAGCACCGCCCGGGCGCGCTCAACTGACCAGGGCACAGTCCGATTGAGATAGTTCACGAGTGTGTCGGGGAATGTTTCCGGATAATGCAGAAAGGAGAGATCGTGGACGGTCAAAATGGTCGGGATAGATCCCATCACGGGAGGTAGAACGAAATCGGGCGAATGAAACAAATCAATCCGCCCGAGAAATGTCTGGACGGGCAGCGGCAACCGGGCGCGATACCATAATCGATAGAGCCAGCGCTCATCGATCGGCGCGGGCCGGTGGATGATATTCGGAGCGGCGGGCAATGAATCAGGAACAGGAAGGGAGGCCGGAGGACGGGCCGAGAAGAGTTTATAGGTGTAGCCTGGTGATTCGCGTGTGAGGGCGGCGATCAGCTCTCGCGTGTACCGGCCGATCCCGCCGCCCTGCGTCAAGGCCGCAGTAACATCGAAGCCGATAACGCCCGAGTCGTCTCGCCCACCCATCACTCGACGTCGTTATAAGTCCAATAACGATTGGCGAAGAAGTTCCAGAAAAGAACGACCAGAACAGCCACGGCTAGAGACAGGTTATCGGCCAGACGTATAGCGTGGGTCTGGAGCGCCCCAACGGCAGAGACCATTGAGCGGAAGGCGGGCGTCGTAAAAAACACGATAGGGATGCGGATCAATATGCCGACTACGCTGACAACGAAGAACATCGTAAACTGGCGGCGGCGCGAGCGGGAGCGGGAGTCGGGGTAGGTCCAATGTCGATTCCAATAGAAGTTGCTGATCACGGCGGCGACAAAAGAGATAGTCGAGGCGACAGTTGGCCCAAGATGGATGATGAACTCCTCGCCAAACCCTAACCCGAACAGAAGGTTATAGGCCCATGTTCCGACTGAAAACAAAGCATTAAACGGGTTCAATAATAAATTGAAGATGCCAAAATCGACAACAAAGCCGATCATGCCGACGATAAGAAATTTAACGAAGCGCTTGGCCTCCCTGGGGTTTAGCCCAAAGCGATTCGATACGACCGTGATATATGTTCCCATTCTTGACATTCCTAATCAGACAGCGCCTTCGTTTCATCAAGCCGCCGGCCGCGCTTGTTTCCAGTCCAAAACCCGGACCAAGCGAACAATTGTAGCAAGCCGATCATCACGCCCAAATGGACGTATATATTATTCACGTAGAGTTTATCTACGAGAAGATGCACCGCCAATGCTACCCATGCCGCCAATAGCCCCACGGCAATCCCACGTTCGGGCCACGCCAGCCGCTGGATCAGCAAAATAGTTTGGACAACGATGACAAACCAGAAGAACAAATAGGCCAGCAAGCCAGGCGCGCCAACTTCGGCCAGAAGGTTGAGGTAATAGTTATGCGCGTGGCCGAGGGCGGCCGGAAAATTGATGAGCGCGTATTCGGAATAGGCGGCTTCGTAATTACCGAAGCCGACGCCGGTCCACAAATCATCGCGGGCCATATCGACCGCAGCTTGCCAGTGAGCCAAGCGTTCCAGAACGGCATAGTTATCATCATTGATATCCACGCCGCGCACATCGCCGAGGGTAAACTCGCTACGAAAGCCGCCCAGACGCTCGGTAATCGCCAGGGCGGGACTAAATCCGGCCGACGAACCGAAGGCCAGAAGCGCGGACATGGCCGTCGCAGCCACCAGCATTAACCCCAACCCGAGCCAGACGCGACGGGTGCTAAAAAGGACCAGGACGGCCGCGCCGGCCAGGAAGCCAAGCCAGGCTCCCCGACTCCAGGACAGGATCAGGCCTAACGAAGCCGCGCCGGCACAGAGAAGCGCATAACCAAACCACCACGAGAATGGTCGTAAATGTTCGCCATCGCCTGAGCGACCACGCCGGCGTGCCAGCCACGAGGCCAGCAATCCCATCACGGTTCCAAGCGCCAGCATCGCCGTCAAATTCATATACCCGCCAAACGGGTTAGGCTGTTCAAATGTACCATAAGCGCGATAGAATCGGCCGAGAACCATGAAATGCTCCGGGCCGGTCCCGCGCAGGCCAAATTGCCAGATCCCGATAAGCGCCTGAATCAATCCCGAGAACAGAAGCATGCCCAGAATCAGGCGCATTACCTTTGAGTATCCCAATTCAGCTCGACCGGCAAAATCAAGCACGAGCCAAACCAGAAGGGCGATCTCGAGCCATTTCAGAAGCTCCACCAGGCCAAGCATGACAGAATAACTGTCCAGCAAGGTCAGGGTAGCGATAAAAATGAACAGGAGCCAGGGGAGGTTGAATGCGGTGGCAGGAATCCGCAGCCGCCGGCGGGCCAGTCCCGAACCAATCCAGGCTGCCAACGTGAGCATGAGAGCGAGTTGACCGCTATCGAGGAGCGAGCTGCCCAGAACAACGCTCTCCAAGGCTCCAAATGGCCCCAGGATCAGGGCTATTCCCAGACCGAACAAAGGGTAAGCGAAAGTCAGCAGCAGGATCGCTGAGACAGTAACCAGACCGGCGGTCACCAGTAAAGGCAAACGTATGATGGCCAGGGCCAGGACGACGGCGATGGCGGCGAGCGCGGCTGTCACTCGCAGCGATCTGTCAACAGCCAGAGTATTAGCGAGTCTTCGCGCGATCAAGCCTTTTGCCGGAAATATTCAATCGTCCGCGCCAGGCCTTCGGCCACGGGGACAGTTGGCTCCCAACCAAGGATAGTTCGCGCTCTGGTAATATCAGGCCGGCGCATCTTGGGATCATCAACGATACGGTCATCCGTAGGTTCGATGCAAATGATCTCGGATTGACTGCCGGCCGCCTTGACGACCATTTCGGCCAATTCCATGACGGTGATCTCCGTATCAGGGTTCCCGATATTGACCGGCATGGCCTCATCAGAATGGAGCAGGCGATAGATACCCTCGATCAAGTCGGTGTAATATTGGTAGGCGCGAGTCTGAGTGCCACGACCGTAAACGGTAATGGGCTGGTTGGTCAGGGCCTGGTAGATGAAGTTCGGCACGGCACGGCCATCATTCAGGCGCATACGCGGGCCATACGTATTGAAGATGCGAACGATGCGCGTCTCCAGATTGTGATACCGATGGTATGCCATGGTCATCGCCTCAGCGAAACGCTTGGCCTCGTCATAGACGCCACGCGGTCCGATAGGATTGACGTGACCCCAATAAGTCTCCGGCTGCGGATTCACCTGCGGATCGCCATATACCTCAGATGTCGACGCCAGCAGATACCGCGCCCCCTTTTGCTTGGCCAACCCTAGCGTGTTGTGCGTGCCCAGGGAGCCGACCTTGAGTGTTGGAATGGGATGTTCCAGATAGTCGTTGGGACTGGCGGGCGACGCAAAATGCAAAACGGCATCGACCGGGCCGGCGACATAGATATATTGGCTGACATCGTGTTTGATGAAGCTGAACCGTTCATGTCCGGCCAAATGAGCCAGGTTATCCATGCTGCCGGTTATCAGGTTATCCATGCCGACGACAGTGTGACCTTCACTTAAGAAGCGGTCACACAAATGAGAACCCAAAAAGCCGGCGGCTCCAGTAATTAAAACGCGCATATTATCTCCAGGCTGTGTATAGTGCCCGGGATTGAATCCAAACCGGTCACCAAACTATCCATTTTATATCCAAGAACGCAATTTTACATCCCCGGCTATGTCCGGTCGAATCAGCCGTGCTATAATCCCCGGCAATGAAAGACCGACCCACCCCAACGAACACGCCTGAAGGCGCCGATATCCACGAGCAGCGCAAAGCCGATCACATCCGCATCAACCTTGAAGAAGATGTTGCCTTCAAGAAACTGACCAATGGTCTGGAAGAGTACTTTTTCATGCACCAGGCCCTGCCGGAACTGGATCTGGCTCAGATAGACACTTCCGTGCGGCTCTTCGGCAAAACACTCAAAACGCCCTTGCTCATCTCTTCGATGACGGGTGGAACGGCCAAAGCGCGCGAGATCAACCAGACGCTTGCCGCGGCCGCCCAAGAGGCAGGTATGGCCATGGGGCTTGGTTCGATGCGCGCCGGCATCGAGGATCCGTCGCTGGAGCCGACATACCAGGTACGTAACGTCGCGCCGGATATTCTGTTATTCGCCAATTTGGGGGCCGTCCAGCTAAATTATGGGTATGGGCTAAGTCAATGCCAGCGAGCGGTCGATATGATCGAAGCTGACGCGTTGATCCTGCATTTCAACGTCCTGCAAGAGGCTGTGCAGCCCGAGGGCGACGGCAATTTCGCCGGATTGCTGGACAAGGTAGCCGCCATCTGTCGCACCCTGCCCGTGCCCGTCATCGCCAAGGAAGTCGGTTGGGGATTTTCACGAGAGGCCGCCCGGCAATTGGCCGACGCCGGGGTGGCTGCCATCGATGTGGCCGGCTCAGGCGGCACCTCATGGAGCCAGGTCGAGATGTACCGCGCCCCTACGAAACGTCACGCGCGCCTCGCCGGAGCTTTCATCGATTGGGGAATCCCGACGGCCGTCTCCCTCGGCTATTGTCGTGAAGCCGCGCCCAACGTATCCGTCTTTGCCAGCGGCGGCATACGGGACGGCATCGAGGCTGCCAAGTGCATTGCTCTAGGGGCGACGCTGGTCGGGTTGGCGGGCGAATTCTTGCGCACGGCCGATCGCGATGGCGTGGCCGGCGTTGTTGACTTGGCCGGCGTTATCACCGACGAGTTGCGCGTGGCGATGTTCTGCTCGGCCGCCGGAGATCTACAGGCTCTGTCGCAAACGCCGTTATACCGATCTTTTTGATTCGCGATTAAAGAAGCCAGGTCGACGATATCTATAGCGTAAACATGACTCAAAAACTCAATGCCCTGTCGGCGGATTTTCTACCCGCCATCGAAGATGAAATGCGCTCCGTCCTGGGAGCGACTGAACAAGCGTCCAGTGCAACTGATCCCTTCCAGGGCATGATCCATTATCATATGGGTTGGGCCGACGAACAGTTGAACCCGGTAACCATCAAGAGCGGCAAGCGCATCCGGCCTCTCCTCCTGCTGCTGGCCAGTTCGGCCGCCGGCGGCGATTGGCAACAAGCAGTTCCGGCCGCGGCGGCAGTGGAGATCATCCACAATTTCTCGCTCGTGCACGACGATATCCAGGACAATAGCCCCACACGGCGTGGCCGCGCAACCCTCTGGACGCTATGGGGGCAACCGCAAGCTATTAATACTGGCGATGCGATGTTCGCCATGGCCCACCTGGCGTTAAACAGGCTCGTCGATCGAGGCGTGCCGGCCGACATTGCGGTGCAGGCTCTGCGTCGCTTCGACGAAATGTGCGTTGATCTGACACGCGGACAATATAATGACATGAGCTTTGAGACACGCGACGGCGTGGCCGTGGATGAATACCTCGCCATGATCTCGGGCAAGACGGCCGCCTTGATCGCCCTGTGCACGGAGTTAGGGGCGCTCGTAGCTGGGGCGGACGAAACTCGGGTACAACATTTCGCGGAGTTTGGTCGGAATTTAGGTCTGGCGTTCCAGATTCAGGATGATATCCTGGGCATCTGGGGCGACGAAAGCGTCACCGGCAAATCCGTGGCAACGGACATCATCACGCGCAAGAAGACCTTGCCCGTACTTTATGCGCTGGCCAGGAGCGACGACTTGCAGGCGTTATATGAAGGTAATGGCGAGGACGGCGAATTTGTCCGGCGCGTAGTTACCTTGCTGGATGAGACGGGCGCGCGTCGGTACGCGGTAGACGAAGCGAAACGTTATTCAGATGGGGCGATCGACAGCCTGTCGGCCGCACAGCCGTCCGGCCCGGCCGCTGAGGCGCTCTTCCAGTTGACCGATACTTTGCTGCGCCGCGATTTCTAACCCCGGTAGAGTTCGAATATCCCTGAAAATAAAAAGAGACCGGCATTTCTGCTGGTCTCTTTGATTATTGACTCAACCGCAAAAGCTAGTCGCCCGACTCATCCCAATCTTCGTCGCCACCTTCGACGCCGAGGTCTTCAACATCCTCATCTTCCCAGGCGCTTTCGTCCTCGTCCCAGTCGCTCTCTTCAATGTCCATGTCATCTTCATCGTCGCTGAGGAGCGCGAGGCGGGAGGCATCGGCCGCCGCCGCCGCAATCGCGGCCAGGATTTCGTCATCAGTGTCGTCGCCGATAAGCGGGCTGCTGGTCAGGCGACCGCCGCCAAGCATCTCGGGATCCATGAAGAAGTCTTCCGGTAGTTCCATCGGCTCGTCTTCTTCGGGTCGGAAGCCCGTCCCTGCCGGGATAAGCTTGCCGATGATGACGTTCTCCTTCAGGCCAATCAGGTGATCTTCCTTACCGGCAATGGCCGCGCCGGCCAGCACCTTGATTGTGTGCTGGAACGAGCTGGCCGACAGGAAGCTGTCGGTGTTCAACGATGCCTTGGTGATACCCAGAAGCACCGGTTCAGCTTGCGCGGGTTGACCGCCCTCGGCCGTCACTTCGTTGTTCTTCTCATGGAATATCGGCGTGTCGATCAAATCACCGGGCAGCATGTCGGTATCGCCTGATTCCGTAACAACCACCTTGCTCAGCATCTTGCGGATGATGACTTCAAAGTGCTTGTCGTGGATGTTCTGACCCTGCGGCCGGTAGACCTGCTGAACTTCACGCAGCAAGTATTGCGTCACCGCGTCGCGTCCCAGAATCTCCAGGATGCGATGGGGATTGCGCGAACCTTCAGTCAACTGATCGCCGGCCGTAACCCGCTGGCCATCGCTGATAAGTAACCTCACGCCGGCAGCGATCTCATAATCGCGCTCGTCGCGGCTCTCCCAGGTGACTTTCAGGCCGCTTTCATCCAGCGTCACACGACCCGGGTGGCGAGCGTAGATAACTTCATCGCCGCTCTCGGCCAGAGTCTCGCCCATGGCGACTTCCTGGTTATTCTCGACCAGAATCGACCAGCCCTCAAGTACTTCGTAGATATCATCCAGAAGCTTGACATTGGTAATGAACGCATGACGGACGCCGTCGATGATGCGCAAATTCGCGATGCCGTCGATCTCCGTCATGACTGCTTCGCCTCGCGGCCGTTGGCGCGCCTCGAACAACTCCTCAACGCGCGGCAGACCCTGAGTGATGTCACCGCCAGCCAACGCTGTACCACCAGTATGGAACGTACGGAGCGTTAGCTGCGTGCCCGGCTCGCCAATAGACTGGGCAGCCACGATACCCACCGCAACACCCAATTCAACAGGCTTACCACGGGCCAGGTCGGTGCCATAGCATTTACGGCAGATACCTTGACGTAGCTCGCAGGTCATGGGCGAATAGACGTAGACTTCGCTCACGTTCAACGCATCGACTGCATCCGCGTTTTCAGCTACGAAGTATTCGCCTTCGGAGATAGCGATCTCGCCTGTCTCCGGATTGGTAATCGTCTCGGCCGCAACACGACCAATCAAACGTTCGGCCAATGTTTGCTTGCCGAAGTTATCGACACGACGCACATAGATGCCCTTGTTCGTGCCGCAATCCTCTTCCATGATGATGATGTCTTGCGCCACATCAACCAGACGACGGGTCAGGTAACCGGCATCGGCCGTACGCAGAGCGGTATCAGCCAGACCCTTCCGCGCGCCGTGGGTGGAAATAAAGTATTCCAGTGCGTCCAGACCCTCGCGGAAGTTCGACTGGATGGGAACCGGGATGATGCGCCCCTGCGGGTCAGCCATCAAGCCACGCATACCGGCCAACTGCGCAATCGGGCCAAATCCACCCTTGCCGGCGCCGGATAGCGCCATGACCGCCAACGGGCCGCTGGGGTCCATCGACTCCTTCACGGCGTCGGCGACCAGGTCCTTGGCCTCGGTCCACTGTTCAATCGTACGCTGGTATTGCTCATCTTCAGTCAACAGTCCACGGCGGAACTGGCGGTCGATCTCATCAACGCGTTTGCGTGCCGTATCAAGGATATCCGAGCGTTTCTCCGGAATAGTCAGGTCAGACACGGCGATCGTTGTTCCAGATACAGTAGCAAAGCGAAAGCCGATGTCCTTGATCGCATCGACCATCTCGATGGTAGCTTCATCGCCGAGCACTTGGTGAACACGATTAATCAGCGCATTCACACCGCCCTTGTCCAGCATGCGGTTGACGAAGCGAGCTGGTTCGGGCAGGGCCAGATTAAACATGACCCGGCCGGGGGTCGTCGCGATGATACGCGTACGCGCCTTGCCGTCAGCATACCGATTGCCATCTTCCTTCCAATAAGTCGATGTCCGCACCTTGATCTTCGCGTGAATATCGAGGTAGCCTAATTCATAGGCCATCTCGACCTCTTCCAGGCTGCTATAGGTATTGCCTTCGCCCTTGTGGTCGTTGGCGTCCATAGTAATGTAATAGACACCCAAAACCATGTCCTTCGACGGGCCGACGATCGGCTGACCGTCAGCCGGCTTCAACAGGTTGTGCGTAGCCATCATCATCGACTTGGCTTCGTTGACAGCCTTATCCGACAACGGCACATGAACAGCCATCTGGTCGCCGTCGAAGTCGGCATTGAAAGCTGCGCAGACCAGCGGATGCAGCTGGATCGCCTTGCCCTCCACCAACTTGGGCATGAAGGCCTGGATACCCAGACGGTGCAATGTTGGCGCGCGATTAAGCAGAATGGGGCGACCCTGGATGACTTCTTCCAGAACCTCCCAGACCTCAGGGGGTTGGCGTTCCATGAAACGCTTGGCGCCCTTCACATTGCTGGCATGGCCATACTGCACCAGCTTGCTGATGACAAACGGACGGAACAACTCAAGAGCCATCGTCTTGGGCAGGCCACATTCGCCCATCTTGAGCTTGGGGCCGACCACGATAACCGAGCGGCCGGAGTAGTCGACGCGCTTGCCAAGCAAGTTACGACGGAAACGTCCCTTCTTGCCCTTCAGCATATCGGACAGCGATTTCAATTCACGACGGCCGCGACGGCTCAACGCCTTGCCGCGTTGGCTATTGTCGATCAAGCTATCGACGGCTTCCTGCAACATGCGCTTTTCATTGCGGACGATGACATCCGGCGCGCCCAGTTCCAGCAATCGCTTGAGGCGGTTGTTGCGGTTAATCACGCGACGATAGAGGTCGTTGAGGTCAGATGTGGCGAAGCGGCCGCCGTCCAACTGGACCATCGGTCGCAGATCGGGCGGGATGACCGGTAGTACAGTCAGGATCATCCACTCCGGCCGGTTGCCGCTGGCACGCAAGGCTTCAACGACCTGGAGTCGTTTGGTCGCCCGCTTGGCGGCTTGCTTGGACCGGCTGGTGCGAACTTCGCGCCACAGGTCGCGAGAGAGTTTATCGAGGTCCATATTGCGCAGGATCTCATGAAACGCCTCGGCGCCCATGCCGGAACGGAACACGTTACCGAACTTGCTTTTCAGCTCGCGGTAATCGTTCTCAGTCAGGAAGTTCATTTGTGCCAGGCCTTCCAGCTGTTCGCGGTTGGTCTGAGCCTGCTGACGCAGGCGAATGAGCTTCTGATCCATGCGCTCGCGCAGCCCTTCACCGGCATAGCCGATCTCGCCGCGCAGCTCCTCGATCTCATGATTTAGTTCTTCCAGGTCGCGTTTTTGATCGTCTTCGAAGGACTTCTGGATAGTCTCCAGCAGTTCCTTGGTGATCTCTTGAACCTGTACAGTGTATTCGCGGCCGACTTTCTCACCTTTCTGAACGATGAGTTCGCCGGACAGGATGATATCCTCGGTCGCGACTGAGTTCTTCAGGTTCGACAGGCGCTGCTCAATGCTCTTGGCTTCCTGCACCAATTCATCCGTGCGAGCGCCAAGTCTATCGTCGAAGGTAGCGATCAGTTGATCGCGGGCGGCCTCCAGTTCAGTCACACGCGAGGAGGCATCGGCCGTCGTCTCTTCCAGTTGCTCCTGAAGCTTCAGCTCAAGCTGAGCCTCAGCCTCCTGGAGTTCCTCAGCCAGGCGCTTGAGCGCGCGCTGGCGGGCGTCTTCGTCAACGTGAGTAATAACATATTGGGCGAAGTAGAGAACGCGGTCCAGGTTGCGGCGCGAAATATTGAGCAACAAACCCATATAACTGGGCACGCGTCGGGTATACCAGACATGCGCGACGGGCGCGGCCAATTCGATATGACCGAGCCGTTCACGTCGCACAGACGAGCGCGTAATCTCAACACCGCACTTATCGCAGACGATGCCCTTGTAACGAACGTTCTTGTATTTGCCGCAATAGCACTGCCAGTCCCGAGTGGGCCCGAAAATAGCTTCGCAGAATAGACCGTCTTTCTCCGGACGTAACCTGCGATAGTTGATGGTCTCGGGTTTAGTGACTTCGCCATAAGACCAGGAGCGAATCTGCTCCGGGGACGCCAGGCTGACACGTAACGAGCGGAAATCTGTTGTCTCCACTAATGACCTCCCAAATTCTCTAAAAACTCTGCCCTTTTCCGATAAAAGGGGTAGAGCGCTGCAATTTAATCCAGGTCTGAAGTTCAGTGGCTAAACGCGCAAAAGAGCGACTGGACTTTCGTCAGCGCTCTTGATTACGTTCTGATTGATCAAATTATAAGACCTATTATATCGGCAACCGTCGATATTTCAATTCCTTTAAGCTTATAAAATCGTTAGCCGCGCGATCTAGAATTATACCATTTTTGGCAGGAAATACAAGGGGACCATTCATTCGCAAAAAATAATCGCCCTTTGATCATCGGCCGTTTAGATTAGAGAGCATTGCGGTTATTCTTTCACCAACTCGCCCGCATCCATCGCGCCAGGCCCTTCGCCGACCTGCTGACGGAGATAGGCTTCCATGAAATCGTCCAGGCGGCCGTCCAGCACAGCCTGGGTATTGCCAACTTCATGATCGGTACGGTGATCCTTGATCATCTTGTACGGTTGCAAGACATAGGAACGAATTTGGCTACCCCAGGCCGCATCGACGTCCTCGCCCTTCAACGCGGCAATCTCAGCATTCTGATTGCGACGAGCCAGATCGAACAATTGGGCTTTCAGGACGTTCATCGCCACCTGCATGTTCTGCGTCAACGAGCGCTGGTTCTGGCATGAAACGACGATGCCCGTTGGGATATGGGTGATACGCACGGCCGTTTCGTTCTTCTGAACATGCTGGCCGCCCGCTCCACTGGCCCGAAAGCGATCGATGCGCAGATCTTTTTCGTCGATCTCAATATCGATATCTTCGGCCACATCGGGCCACACCTCCACCTTGGCAAACGACGTATGGCGGCGACTCGAACTATCATAAGGGGAGATACGCACCAGTCGGTGGACGCCCCGCTCAGACTTGAGCCAACCATAGGCATAAGGACCGGAGATAGAGATCATACAGCTCTTGATCCCGGCCTCGTCTCCGGCGCTCTCGTCCATGATCTCGACCTTCATGCGATGGTGTTCTGCCCAGCGCAAAAACATACGTTGTAGCATCTGGGCCCAATCCTGAGCCTCGGTCCCGCCCGCCCCCGCATGAATAGCCAGGATGGCGTCCTCGTTGTCATAATCGCCCGACATGAGAGTCTGGAACTCCAGTTCGTGCACCTCGGTCGTCAGACGCTCGACTTCGGCCGACAGTTCATCGAGTAACTCCTCATCCCCCAGATCCGCCAGCTCGAGCGTGTCGGCCAGGGAGCGGCTGATGGTTTGCCAGACCGAAACCTGCTCGCGCAAGCGAGTCAGCTCACGCATCACTTTTCGGGATTCATCGGGATCGTTCCAGAAATCGGGATCGGCTATCTTCTCTTCCAGCTTCGCAATTCGTGATTCCTTAGCGGCTACTTCAAAGACGCCCCCGTAGCAAATCGATGATGTGCGTTAATTCGGTTAGTTGATCGATTAATTCTTCCACGGTGGATGTCATTACTCCTCGACCGGCTCGCCTGTACCCGGCCGGCTATTATTCGTCAAACAGGCCGGCCACAAATTGGTCGGCATCGAAAGGCGCCAGGTCCTGGATACGCTCGCCTGTGCCGATAAAGCGCACGGGGAGGCCCAGCTCGCGATAAATGGCGAAGACCATGCCGCCTTTGGCAGTGCTGTCGAGCTTGGTCAGGACAACGCCCGTGACCTTAACCGACTCCTTGAATTTGGCCGCCTGGGCCAGAGCATTTTGCCCTGTGGGCGCATCGAGCACCAGCAACACCTCATGAGGCGCAGCGTGAACGCTTTTCTTGCAGACGCCGTAGACTTTCTCCAATTCCTTCATGAGATTAAATTTCGTGTGCAGGCGTCCGGCCGTATCGATAAAAAGCAGATCATAGCCTCGAGCGCGGGCCGCGCGGATGCCGTCGTAAGCTACCGCCGCTGGGTCGCCCCCCGGTTGCCCGGCAATGACAGGCACGCTCGCCCGTTCTCCCCAGATCTCGAGTTGGTCGATCGCCGCGGCACGAAACGTATCGCTGGCGGCGAGCATAACCTTGCGACCCTGCTCCTTATAGCGCTGGGCCAGCTTGCCGATCGTCGTAGTTTTGCCCGACCCGTTGACACCGACGACCATCACGACCGTCAGCAACCGCTTCTCCTCCAGCTCAAACGGTGGGGGATCAACGAGCATGGCCCGCAGTTCACCCCGCAATGCGCTCAAAAGCTGCTCAGCCCGATACAGGCCGTCGCGACGCACGCGCTCGCGCAAGGTATCGACCAGATAGATCGTGGTCGGCACCCCAACATCAGCCTGGATCAGCAACGCTTCCAGGTCTTCCCAGGTTTCTTCAGTTATATCACCCGCGCCCAGGGCGCCGGCGATCTGGCCGAACACCGATTGGCGCGTTCGGCTCAGTGATTCACGAATGCTCTTGAACAAAACAGCCTCAAAATTTGAACAAAGGATGGAGCGAGATGGGGTGATACACGACCACCTCAGACAGGTGGCGCCAGATCGACGATCTCGCCGTCTTCGGTCAACTGTTCGACACGAAGTTGGGCTTGATCCAGCAACTGTCCGCAATAGGCGGCCAACCACTGACCACGTTCAAACAAGCTCAGCGACGCTTCCAGGGTCAGATTGCCGGACTCCAGTTGCGCAACTGTTTCCTCTAATTGCTGTAGCGCTTCCTCGAACGTTAGATCCTGCATGGCATCATTCATCCACGCTATTGTATGATAAATTCGCCCCGCTTACCAATCGCTTACCATAACGAACCCGATTGACTTGATAGTGAAGATGGCCAGGGATTCTCGACTAAGGCTCTTGCTCGAAACAACCTGGCTGGTAGACAATAGACGGTACTTCGGCTATACTTTTCTCAACTTCGCCATGAAGAGTGCAAACGGAGATCCACGTTCGCTTGACCTTGCTCAACCGCCTGCTAGTCAGTCGCCGGCGGCTTTGAGCATTACTTAATCCACGCATCATCAATGCATATAGTGGGTAAGGAATGTCCAGCCGCGACCCCGGCTGGGCCGATTCTTTTTGTATTTAGTGAACCAATAATAAAGTAGTTACGCAGAGAGAAGTTGACATGGTAAACGATGATGTCTTGTACCTGACACCGGAAGGGCTGCAACAAATCAAGGACGAATTGGAGAATATCCGAACGGTGCGTCGGGAAGAAATCGCCCAGAAACTGGAAATAGCCATCAAGCAAGGCGACTTAAAGGAAAATGCCGATTACCATGACGCCAAAGAGGAGCAAGGCCTCCTTGAGGCGCGCGCGCGCCAGTTGGAAGATATGCTCCGCCGAGCCAAGGTCATCGAAAAGAAAGGCCCGTCAAACATCGTGCAAGTCGGCAGCACCGTCACTGTCAGCGAAGACGGCTACGACGAAATGGAGACCTATACAATCGTGGGCGCTCTGGAAGCCAACCCCGCACAAGGGAAGATTTCTAACGAGTCGCCGATCGGCCGGGCGCTGCTCGGTGCAACAAAAGGCTCCACGGTGAACGCCTCGACGCCGCAAGGACAGATCGCGTTCACTATCCACGACATTTCCTAATCGCATTTGGACTCCGCAGGGGAGTGGCTATCCGTCGCTTCCCTGCGGCTATCAAGCCAGAGATCGGTCACGGAAGATCGATCGTCACATAATCTACGCCGTCGACGGTTGCCAGGCGCGCCCCGTCGATCGGATTGTAGACCCCCAGGCGCAGTTGTGCGGTCGCCTTACCCACCGTCAGGATCTGAATGACGGTATCGCCTGCCTGCCAGTACTCGGCCGGCGCTCCCAATCCATCGTCCTGCGAGGCAACTTCTCCATTCTCGGTAGCATGAAGGAAGAAACGTCGGGGGCCATCGGCCGGGGCGAGCACACGCCAGAAAGTAATGACCTCGCACACTTCGCCGGCCACACAAGCCCCACTCAAGTTGTAGCCAAGAAACCGGAGTTGGCCGCCAAAGTCGACCCCGGCAGCATAGTCCGGTGCAAGCCCTAAATCCGGTGAAACTTCGTAGAGAACAAAATCGCCCTCTACGCGTCTATCAGGGATGACCCCGTCTAAAACAGAAGCTAGCGGCAGAATACTCGGTGTCACTATGCGAATGAATTCCCCGGAAAGCGACACCGGCACGATCACCCCTTCCCTCGGGTCGAAATAGCGAAGCGACAGATCGTCGCGGCGCAAGGTCAATTTCATTGTCGGCGGGTCCATCGTCTCGGGCGTCCAGCCGCCGACGGCCACCGGCCCTGTTTCCAGCGAGTGATCCAAATAGGCACCTGCTTCGGTCAACGCTGCCTGCCACACAAAACGCACCTCATCGTTGGCCGGCCAAACACCCCATAATCCGACGACCGTACTCGCGGCCGACCATAAGAGTAGTGCCCCTAATAGCCAAGCCGACGTTCTTGTGATTAATTTTGGGGATAACTTATCCCATCTTGTGGATAAGGAGGTGGCACTGTGGACAAATATGAGAGGAAAAAGCATCAAAACGGGTAACAGGTTGATGATGCGGATGCTGCTGGGAGCGTCGATGGTAACCAGGCTGGGAGTGACCGACGCGGCCAGCCATAATAGAATGAAGGCATGGCGCTTGTCTCGCCAGCGCCACAGGCTGAGAGCTACCCCGGCGTAAAAAAGGGCGGCCATCGCTATATCGAATACCGGCCGCCCGGCGATATTTTGTCGCCAGAGGGGGTCGCCAGTCACCCCAAACATACCGGCGATCCTCAGCGCATTCTCCAGGACAGGTCGCGCGTCCCCAGCGCGAAGAGCACGTAGAGGCGCATCGACCTCGGCAATTCGAATCTCAGAGCCTGGATTGCCAGACAAATACACGGCCAATGGCGCACTGACGACGATCATCACCAGCCAGAATAAGATGATCCCCTGTCCGTATCGCCGGAGAATAGGGCGATGGAACAGCGCCAAATAAGCGGTATAGAGAGCGAAAAAGATGGGTACAGCCCGCGCGGCCATATAGGTATGCAAGCTCAAACCCGCAAAGAGGCCGGAGAGGGTTAGCAGCCAGGTGGAGCGGTGGCTGGTAGCATCAGGAGGTATCTCGTCGGGAAAGGCGCGCCACCAGAACCACGCCGCCAACCCGGATAAAACCGGCAAGGAAATAGCGCGCAGAGCCAGCCGGCTATAGAAGACCGGCCAGAAAAGCACCGCCAGGAACGCAGCCGACCAGAGGCCGGCCTGTTCGCCGAATAAACGCCGCCCCAGCGCATAACCGACGGCGACAAGGAGTACGCCAAAGTAGATCGACGGCAAGCGAAGGGCCAGCGCATGGTCACCGAGCAACATGCCGACACCCGCCTGGATGTAATGGTAGATCGCCTCATGACCATAAGCTTCGGTGAAATAGATGGCATGATGCCCGGCCAGGATGTCCTGATTAATCAACCAGTGAGCGACTTCATCGTGCTCCAGGCCCGGTGGCGTCGCGTCGCGAGGTGTGGGGAAGTTATCAACGTTGATAACGCGAAAGGCGGTGGCAATCAGAAGGATAACGATGAGGATGGCGATGGAACGCGGCCGGCGACCGGTCGATAGTCGCAGTTCGGCGATCATCCTTCTCTCCACCTAAGCCGCTCCGCCAGCCCGGCGGGCAAGATTGCGGCTATGGCCCGACGCTCTTCCGGCTCAATAATGCGCAAGGCGATCAGTCCGGCCGGATAGACAAGCAGGCCAAGTGCCAGAGCAACGGCGAGGTGTATCTGGGCACCCAACCACATAACGGCCAGCATGATTAGGGTTAACAGGATCGGCCGGGCTACAAGACCCAACCACCCTACATTCGCGCCGCGCTGCCGCAAATAGTAGGCGAACATGAGCATCAGTACTACTTCGGACAGGATCGTCGTCACACCCGCAGCGACAAAGCTGAAGCGGGGAATGAATAGCCAGTTGCTCAGTACATTGAAACCAACAGCTATCGCAAAAGCGCGCGGCTGCATCCGTTCCAGTCCTAGTGCAATGAGGACGTAGTTAGTGACGCTGTTCATCCAGCCGAAGGGGATCGACCAGATGACGATTTGAAGAGCGATGGCGCCTTGCGGCAGGAATTCAGCTCCACCCAACACCCCGATGAGGGGTGTCGCGGCAAATGTCGTCAGCGCAGCAATAGGCAGCGCGAGCAACAACATAAGTTTGATCGACGTGCGATACATACGCCGGGCCGAGTCCATATTCTGCCCAATGGCTCGAGAGATGATCGGGAAGAGGGCCAGGGTGAAGTAGGACGGGATGATCTGCAGAGCATTGAACCATTTCCAGGCGCTGTTATACCAGCCGGCCACTCGCTCACCGTCGGGCAGCAGTTGCCGCAACAAAATAACGTCTATAGAGATAAAGATCGTCTGCAGCAGGTGAATGAGCATCAGCGGGAAGCCGAGCCGCAGCATACCCATGAGCATCGGCCAATCCAGCGTCCATGGACCGTGAAGCTCAAACCGGCGGAGCGCCAACGCCAACAGCAGCAGGAGCGTGACCATATTGACCACGATAGAAACGGCCGACAAGCCGACAAAGCTGAACCCGGCTAACAACACGACGACGCCCAGGCCGACTTTCAGGATGGTCGAGACGGTTGACACAGCCGCCGGGATCTCGGCTTGCTCGTGGACATAGAACAACCCAGAGACGCCAAGCGCCAGGCCGGAAAAGAACATACCGATCATCATGAAGACAATGGCGGTGATTTCGGCCGAACTAAGTGGATTAGTTCCGCGGGAAGCCATGGCGAAGTAGACGATGATAGGCAAGGTCGCGACAGCGGCCGTGAATACCCTCAGGAGGCTAGAGTTGAGCAGGAACCGCCCCGCCTGCGACCGATCTTGCGACACATCACGGATGAGCAGAATATTGAGGCCATAGTTAGCGACGATCTCAAACAGCCCGGCCGTGGCAATGGCCGTAGCGAAGCTACCCGCCTCAGCCGGCCCCAGCACGCGTAGATAAAAGGCGGCGAATACGAAGTCGATGCCCTTATTGAACAGATTAAGCACCATCGGCGCAGCGCTATTCTTGGCGACGCTTCGCGTGGTCGATGCAGTTGAATCCGGCCGGTAGAAGCGTCCCCAGGCCCAGACGCCAAGCGTAAAGACCAGCACGATTACGCCCATAAACGACATCAAGCCGCCTAGCTGGAAACTTCGCGGACTATAGCGGAAACGAACGGTCCAATCGCCCGGTTCAAGGGGAACACCCCGGAAGTTGCCGTTGACGCGGGTAATCGTGCTCTCGACCTCCTCCTCTTCGCCGCTGCCGGCCGGACGGACGTAGGCCCTCCAGCCGCTGAAGTAGCTATCGCCCAGGATAAGCCACGATGGCGCGGCGGCCGAAGCTGTAACAACGACCTGGTTGTTGGTGGCGCTATCGATGGTCGCCGGGAGCCATTCGCCCGGTTGCGACATGGCATGCGAAGCAACCGTCGATTCGACGACCACGTAATGACGAGGATCGTATTGCGTCAGTGCGGCCAGGGCATCAGGAACGTCCACCTCGGCCGTTTGCGGCAAGACATAAGCTCGCGGCATGGCGGCCAGATTTTCGTAGATAGTCACCCCTTCCCCTTCCCACACGGAGCGGTACTTGGCAGAGGCAATCGGCTCGGCCGAGATGACATACTTGACAGCCAGCACATCCAGCAACGGCGAATCCAGCGCCTCAGGAGAGCCGACGGGTTGGATACGATTGAACGGCAGGCCGTTCTGGGGCTCGATGACCGCCATATACTCAGTGAATTGGCGAGGGATAATAGAGTCGTAACCGCGGATATCGGCCAAATCATGGAGCCACGGTGTGTTGGCGTTCAGTGTGCCCGCACCGGTCGTATCGTAGGTGGTGATGCGCCAGTCGCCCGGCTGTTCATTCAGCCAGCTCACGGCCGCCGGGGTGTAGTCCAGCAAGGCGGGGTCGGCTGAAGCATGGAAACCGGCGCTGGCAGCGTAAAGATCGAGAATAATCAGGCCGCAAGCGAAGACAATCCACAGACGCGATCGACGAGCGAGCCAGAGGATGACGCCGGAGGCAACCAGCAACGTACCCAGGAGCAGGAACTGCCAGAAGAGATAGCTATAGAAAACATCAGCGCTGGGAAAGGCGTATTCCGCTCCGGCCAGGCCATGGAACAGGCGCTCAATAAGCGGCCGCACACCGGAATAGAAAAAGCGGCTCAGGATCGTACCGGCAAGAACAGCAAGGCCGCCGAAGAGCGCCAACCATGGCACCAGACAAACGACAGACCATGGCCGGCGAACCACCATCTCGCCCCCAGCCACATCCGCCAAATCATCCGCGCCAAAACCAGCCAAGACAGCGGTCGAGAGCGCCAGTGGGAAAACCCACCGGAACGGTGTGTGAAGCTGGTTGATGAACGGCAGCCCATAGTAGAGAAGAGCATATAGCGGCGTGCCGAAAACGAAAGCCAGAGAGAAGAACGCCAACCCGGCAAAGAAAAGTGTGCGGGAGCGTCGCTCGACGGCCATTGTTCGCCAACGGCCGAGAGCCAGTAGTCCGAGGCTCGCCAGCAGCAACGGCAGGATGCCCATATAGGCTGCGCCCTCGACATAATTCTTCGTGCCCCAACTCGTGGTGTTGAAACCATAAGGGTTCCGGTCGCCGTAGAAGTTATGTTCGACGGAGAGGGCCTGCCCCGTAAAGGCATCCCGGACCATGTGGTGCGTGGGATTGCCAAAGAAGTCAGGCAATACGAAGATCAAGACGTTGCGAGGCGGATATGCCCAGCCGCGTACTTCTTGATAGGAGGCCGAGCCGGCGCGGAAGTTGACCTGGCCGACTTCGAGAAGCGGCACCAGTTGCAGCGCGCCAATGAGCAGCCCGGTAGCGACCATGGCCGATAGCCACAGAAACGGCCGTCCGGCGGCGTGCGCCAGTTGAGAAAGAGGCGATTGAGCGTTTGGCACCAGATGCGTGGCCGTTGACCCACGTCTCTTGATCTGCCACCCGGCCACAATCTGCCAGAGGGCATAGAGGGCCATAATCAGCAGCGTGTAGTAGGTGAACTCAGCATGCCCGGCGAGGATCTGGCAGCCAAGAGCAATCGCCCCGACCGTGACCCACAGGATCGTCCGCCGGCGCTCCTCGCCGGAGGATGTGGCCGTGGCAATGACGCGATCGACGCAGCCGAGAAGCAACGGCAGCCAAACGACGGCCGCGGCGATCATGGGAAAGACGGCCGCACTGATAACCAGAAACTGCGCTCCCTGATAGACAAATCCGGCCAGCGCCGCCCCGCCTCGTCGCATACCCAGGATGCGGCCGAAGAGATACATTGATACACCCGCCAGCCACACCTGACTCAGGGCAAACCAGCCGTATGCCTTGGCCAAAGGCATGATCAGGAAAATCAAACCGAACGGATAGAGGGCCGCATGTTGGCCGTTAGCCAGGAAAGGCGCCCCGGCAAACAGGTAGGGATTCCAGAGCGGCAAATCTTTTGAGCTTAGGCTATCGAGGATGAAATGTTTCCAGGCATAGTTCTGGATGATGAGGTCGCCGATGAGGGCGTTATGCGGCGTCGTGATGCCCAGCTCGGCCGCGGCCGCGCGCCATGGCGGCCATTGAAACAGGTTATCGGCCGGGAGCATGGTGCGGGAGCCGACAGTAACCCCCGCATAAAGCAAAAACGGCAGGATGAGATAGGCCAGGATGATGAAGAAATCCGGCCTCAAGGAGCGCAGGCGAGCGCGGATCATGGGGTATGGTCCAGATATCGCAAGGCCGCACCGACTCGCTCATCAATGGTCGAAATCTCACGCGGAACGTGTTGCAAGGCGGACTGGGCTTCAATGATACTGAACCCGAGGCCGGTGAGGATATCGATCACATCCGCGTCGACGTCGCTGACCAGAGGGATAGCGGTCGTGGCCGTGTCGAGCTTGAGTTTGTCGCGCAGATAAAACATGATGCGCTCGGCCGTCTTCTTGCCGACGCCGGGGACGCGCTGCAAAACAGCCGCTTCCTCGCGCATGACGGCGCTCTTGAGAAGCTCGGGGCTGAGCGTGCCCAGGATCGCCAGCGCCAATCGGGGGCCGACGCCGTTGACACCTAACAGTACCTCGAACAGTTGCAGGTCCTCTTCGGTCTCGAAGCCATAGAGGGAGAGGGCGTCCTCTCGCACCTGAAGATAGGTGTGCAGGACGATGCGGCGGCCAATCTCGCCCACATCTTCGAGCACCGTACGGGGTACGTTAACGCGCACGCCGATGCCGCCGACCTGGATAACAAGGCTGTTGGCTTCGATCTTCTGAACGGTTCCGCTAAGACTGGCGATCATGGTTTGAACAAGTCAACGGGTTATGACGCGTCAATCGCCGCCTCGAAGGCTACATATCGCGCGTGGGTAATAGCGACGGCCAAAGCGTCGGCCGCGTCGTCGGGGTGTGGCGCCTCGTCCAGATCGAGCAGATGGCGCACCATCAACTGCATCTGCGCCTTGCCGGCTTTGCCGTAGCCGGTGATAGCCTCCTTGATTTTGGGCGGGGAATATTCGCTCATAGCGATGTTCGCATCGGCCAGAGCCAGCAGCAAAACGCCCCGTGCCTGTCCCACGGCGATGGCGGTTGTGATATTACGACCGAAGAAGAGTTGTTCGACAGCGGCGCGATCCGGCCGATAGACAGCGATCAGGGCGTTGATCTGATGAAAAATCGACTGGAGTCGCTGCTCAGGAGGATCGCCGGCCGGCGTCTCGATTACGCCGTAATCGACCAACCGCAATTGGCCATCGACAACGTCAACGATGCCGTAACCGGTTGTCGCTGTGCCGGGATCGAGGCCGAGGATACGCATCGCGTCGCTATGGCTCCCCATCCCGGGAAGCGCCTGACGGCTTCCGGGATCGTCCTGCCGCGATTAGGCCGTCTCCAGGGACGCGAGCACCTCATCGCTGACTTCGAGGGCTGAGAAGACATTCTGCACGTCATCCAACTCTTCGATACGTTCGATGAGATTCAGCACCTGTATCGTCTCCGACGAACTGAGTTCGATCCGGTTGGCGGGGTCGTAGATGAGCGACGACTCGTCCATCTTATAGCCAGCGGCCTCCAGCGCTTCCTGCACAGCGCGGAATGAATCAAGCTCGACATAGATCTCGGTAATGCCGTCGTTGAACTGGATATCGTCCGCGCCCGCCTCAGCCGCGACCATGAATAATTCATCCTGATCGACGTCATCGGTAATGCTGATGTAGCCCTTGCGCTTGAATTGCCATGACACAGATCCGGCCTCAGCCATGTTGCCACCATATTTGCTGACTGCATGGCGTACATCGGCAATGGCGCGGTTACGATTATCAGTGACGACTTCGATCAGAATACCGACGCTGTGCGGGCCATAGGCTTCGTAAACGGCATCGATCAATTCTCCGCCTTCCAATTCGCCCGTACCACGCTTGATGGCCTTGTCGATATTATCCTTGGGCATGTTGGCTTCTTTGGCCTTGGCCACCGCCAGTCGCAAAGTCGTGTTCGAGGCTGGGTCGCCGCCCCCTTCGCGTGCGGCGATCGTGATCTCTTTCGCGATTCGAGTGAAAATCTTACCGCGCTTGGCGTCGCTGGCGGCCTTCTTGTGCTTAATGGTAGACCATTTAGAATGTCCTGACATCGGTCGTCTCCAGATATTGGGTGCGGCCCGGGTATGTTCCCGGGCAACGGCCGCTCCTCGGAGCGGCCGCAGATAACGAGATTTTAGCGGACAGAATTATAACATGAAATGAGCGGCAGGGCACACGTTCGCAGGGGGTTGCACGTGAATAAATCACCATCATCACAGCGTCCGCCGACCCGCGCGCGCCATCCGGAACACAGGCTGCGTTGGCCACGTTTAGGCTATAATTGGGCCATGGCACACGCAACGATGACTTTCCCGCCCGATTTCCTCTGGGGCACTGCAACCTCGTCCTATCAAGTCGAGGGCGATAACACAAACAGCGACTGGTATACATGGGAGGCGGCCGGCCACATCAAGGGCGACCTGGGCGCAGGGCGCGCGGCCGACTGGTGGGAAAACGCCGAGCGCGACCTGGACATCGCCGCCGAGATGGGCAACAACGCCCACCGCCTGTCGCTGGAGTGGAGTCGCATCGAGCCGGAGCCAAGCGTCTTTGATGAAGTGGCCATCGCCCGCTACCGCGCCATCCTGCAAGGTTGCCATGATCGGGGGCTGGAGCCAATGGTGACCCTCCATCATTTCAGCAACCCGCTATGGCTGGTAGAAAAAGGTGATTTCAATAACGATATCGTCATCAACTATTTCAGGCGCTACGCGACCAAGGTCGCTACCGAACTGGGCGATTTAATCCCGAAATGGATCACCATCAACGAGCCAATGACCTACTGCGTGATGCGCTATCTGACAGGTGAATTTCCTAAACCGTCACGCTTGGGGTTCGGCGGCCTGTTTGAGGCGATTCACAATCTGCTGCGCTGCCACGTAGCCGCCTATCATGCCATTAAAGAGATACATCCCGAGGCGTTGATCGGCACGGCTAATAATATCCAGATATTCGAGCCGCGGCCCGGCGGCAACATCATCGACCGCTGGTGGGCCAACCTCGTCCGACGCATCTATAACGACAGCTGGCAGGACGCGCTACACACCGGTCGATATCGAGGGTTGGTGGGCAGCAAGTTCTTCGAAGGGCTGGCTGGAACCTATGATTTCGTGGGTGTCAACTACTACACGCGGTTCTACGTGCGCTTTCCCCCACCGCCGGGATTCGTGGAGCGCGACTGGGGTCCCGACGCAGTGGTCAGTGATGGCGACTATGGCGAGGTCTACGCGCGCGGCCTGTTCAAAGTGATCGACCACGTCTGGAAGCGATACCGGAAGCCGATTTATATTACCGAGAACGGCGTGCCCGATGCGGCCGACCGGCTCCGGCCAAGTTTCCTGCTGGATCATCTACGGCAGGTATGGTACGCGATCAACTTCTGCTATCCGGTGATGGGCTACTATCACTGGTCGCTGGTCGACAATTTCGAATGGGATCGCGGTTGGACGCAACGCTTCGGATTGATCGCGATCGACCCGCAAACGCAGGAAAGAACATGGCGGCCGAGCGCGCGTCTGTATCGCGAGATCTGCCAAAGCTACAGCCTGAACGACGAAATGGCTCAACACTACGCGCCAGGGATGCTGCCGGTGATGTGGCCAGGAGATCTGCCGGGAAGCAGTGAACCCAGGACCTTATGAGCGCAATACAAAACAATAATAACTGGAAAGCACGGACGCTAGAGCGAGTGCAACAATTACGCCAGAATCGACGGCCCGGCGCAGCCCGGCGGATCATGCTCGATTACGCCGTGATCATTCTGGGAAGCGTTATGTTGGCCCTGAGCATGCACCTCTTCTTCATCCCCCACCGCCTTGTCGCAGGGGGACTAAGCGGCACGGCGCAGCTAATCAATAATTTCACTGGCTGGCCCATCGGCACATTGTCGTTCATCCTCAATATCCCGCTCTTCGTCCTGGGCTGGTTCTATCTCGGTGGCTATCGTTTCCTGGCGCGGACGGTATTCGCCTCACTTGTGTTCTCGGCCGTGCTGGACGGGATGCAATTCTTCTGGCCGGATGTAATCCTGACCGATGACCTGGCGCTCAACGCATTCTATGGCGGCGTGACGGCCGGCGTGGCCGTGGGGCTGCTATTCCGGGCGCATTCGACCAGCGGCGGCACAGATATCCTCGCCCGCATCCTGGAACGGCGATTCGGCACGCCGCTATCACGAGCCTATCTCTACACTGACGGCGTGGTCGTATTTCTGGCCGGACTCACGTTTGGTTGGGAGTTGGCTCTCTACGCGGTCATCGCTCTCTATGTAGGCGGCGTGCTGGTCGAAGTCACGCTCAACGGACCAAACGTCATGCGCGTGGCCGCGATCATCACCACACAACCACAAGCCGTGGCCGATCGCATCCTGGCCGACCTGGAACGCGGTGTCACCGAGTGGTCCGGCCGAGGTATGTACACCGGTACAGAGCGCCACGTGTTGCTGTGTGCCATCAGCCAGGTCGATACCGTCGTGCTCAAAGAGATCATCCACGACGTCGATCCCCAAGCGTTTGTGATCATCGGCAAGGCGCAAGAAGTGTTGGGCGAGGGGTTCAGGAGTTTGCGGGAAGGCGCCTAGCAGATTCGTTTATTACTTTGCCGGCCTGTTCTCAATATGCTAAACTGCCGTGAACATATCGTTCACAATATGAACAGGCAGGAAAGCTATGCGGCCGCGAATTCAAATCCTTGACGACTCCTTAACCCAGCAAATAATCGCCGAGGCCAAGCGCATATTGGCCGAAGTTGGCATGGAGATACGTGGCCCGGCGCTTAAGCAGCGATTGCTCGACGCTGGGCTGCCCCAAACGCCGGATGGCCGCATTCTTTTCCCGCCCGACATCGTCGAGCGCGCTCTCGCCACTGCGCCGCGCTCCTTCACGCTCTACGATCGCGACGGCAACGCCTGCGCCGAGATCGGCGGCGACAACGTTCATTTCACCCCCGCTTCAAGTGGCCTCAAGATTCTCGATCATCGCACCGGCGAAACCCGATTGGCGAACACGGCCGACTTTGTCGAGTATGTCCGGCTAGGAGACGGGCTAAGCAACATCGCCTATCTGGCGACGGCTTTCTCCACCAACGACGACATCGAGGCGCTCGTCTCTGACGCCTGGCGGCTCTATCTTTGCCTGACAAACTCGCGCAAGCCGATCGTCTCCGGCGCGTTTACCGAGCACGGCGTCGGTCGTATGGCCGATATGATGCAGTTCTTCCGCCACGACCGAGCCGATTTGATCGCGCGGCCGATGTCGATCTTCACCATCACCGCCACCGGCATGTTCCGCTATAGCGAGGATTCCTGCCAGAACCTGATCGATTGTGTCGAGGCGGGCATCGCGGTAGAGATCGTTCCCGTCACGCTGATGGGCCTTATTGCTCCGGTGTCCCTCGTAGGAGCGACAGTCTTCCACACCGTCGATACATTGGCCGGGGTGGTCATGGCCCAGATTATCAAACCGGGCGCGCCGGTATTGTTCGGCGGCGCGCCGGCCGAGTTTCATATGCGTGCGGCCACTTCGCCCATGCTGGGTATCCAGGCGCTGAAGCTCGACGTAGCCTATGCCGCCATAGGCAAAGCGCTAGGGTTGCCCACGCAGGCCTACATGGCCCTCAGCGACGCCAAATTCCTCGACGCCCAGGCTGGAGCCGAGACATTCGGCAGCGCCTTGATGGCGGCGTTGGCGAGCGTCAACTCGGTGTCAGGACCGGGCATGCTCGATTATGTTCTGACCTTCAGTCTGCCAAAGCTGGTCTATGATGACGATCTATGCGGACAGGTTCTGCATTTCGTCCGCGAGGTCAAGCCGCTCGACGACCTGCCGACGATGGAACTGGTCCGCGAAGTGATGGCGGAGCAGCATCTAATCACGGCCGAGCACACCATGGCTCACTGGCCACAAGAGCTATATATGCCCTCACCCGTGACCGACCGCGACAACCGCGAGAACTGGACCCGCGCCGGGAGCAAGGATCTGGTGCGGCGGGCCACTGACGAAGTCGAGCGGCGATTGGCTGCTTACGAGCCTCTGGAAACCGATCCGCTGATCATCGACGAAATGCAGCAGATCATCATTGCCGGCATGAGCGAAGTCGCGCCTCTGCCGGAGGTGCCCACACCCGCCGGTCATACCGGAGCAGCTACCGACGACGGCGGCCGGCGGCGTAAACGGAGGTTTGCCCGATAATCAGCTCCACCGAGCCAATGGCCGGCACGCAATCTATCCAGCGCGCTGTAGCCATGCTGGAGGCCTTCACTGACGAGCGACCGTCATGGAACGTCAGCGACCTGGCCGAGGCTGTCGGTCTCAACCGAACGACGGCCTATCGACTGCTGACCGCTCTGGAGAGCGCCGAATACGTCGTGCGAGACCCTGTCACCGATGATTACCGGTTGGGATCAGGATTGATCGTTCTGGGCGCAAGGGCGGCCCGGGCCAACTCGATCAGGGCTATCGCTCTACGCGAGCTGGAGGCGCTGGCATTGGAGACGGGGGAGACGGCAACATTGGAGATCCTGTCTGATCGGCACATGATCATCATTGAGGAAATCCTGGGCGAATACGTCACCAGCGGCAGCCAACACATCGGCAGCCGCTGGCCAGCTTACGCGACATCTACCGGCAAAGCCATTCTGGCGCAAATGATGCCGGACGAGCTGGACGCCGTCCTTCCCAAACCGTTGCTACCTTTAACCAAGCGGACGATCATCTCGCCGGATTTGCTGTACGAACATCTGGCAGAAATTCGCCACCGGGGGTATGCCGTCTCGGCCGAGGAGCTGGAGATGGGCTATCTGGCCGTCGGCGCGGTGGTGCTCGGCTCCTCGGGCCGGCCGGTCGCCGCTATCAGTCTGGGTGGCACGCTGACGCGAATGACCGACGAACGAGTGCCCGAGATCGGTGAACAAGTGCGCGCGGCCGCGGAGCGCATCTCGCATCGGCTAGGCTACCGAAGATAAACAAATTATTCGATTTCAAAAGCGAACCGTGAAACCTGCGAAGAAATCATTTTAAGGAGAGTTTATGCCCCTACCGACCCCGTTCCACACCCGGACGTCGGCCGTCTGCGAAAGTTACGAATGGCGAAACTGGTCCGGTTATTTATCGGCAGGCATCTACGAGATGTCCCACGATCGAGAGTATTACGCCATCCGCAACAGTGCGGCGCTGATCGACGTCTCCCCCCTGTACAAGTACGAAATCACCGGACCTGATGCCGCTCGCCTCGTCGATCGAGTCATCACCCGTGACGTCACGCGGCAGAAGATCGGCCAGATCTATTACACGCCCTGGTGCGATTCCGACGGCAAAGTCATCGACGACGGCACGGTATCACGACTGGATACAAATCACTTCCGCATCACCTCGGCCGACCCCAACTGGCGCTGGTTCAAGGATGTCGGCTACGGTCTAAACGCCGACGTAGTTAACGTCAGCGACGATCTGGCGGCGTTGTCGCTCCAGGGGCCGCGCAGTCGGGCAATCCTGCAAGAGGTCGTCAGCGGCATTGATTTCGCTAATCTGAAGTATTTTCATTTGGCCCACGGCCAGGTCGAGGGGTTCCCCATCACCGTCACTCGTACCGGCTACACGGGCGACCTGGGTTATGAGCTATGGGTGCGACCCGAATACGCCGAGCGACTATGGGATCGCCTGATCGAGCACGGCACCGGCCATGACATTCTGCCGGCAGGCATCATACCGATGGACATCGCGCGCGTCGAAGCAGGCTTGATCATGATCGCCGTCGATTACATTTCCAGCCAGCACGCCGTCATCGAGAGTCAAAAATCGTCACCCTACGAGATCGGTCTGGGATGGGCGGTCTCGCCACGCAAGGGTGATTTCATCGGCCGGCGCGCCTTGGCCAAGGAACGGGAACGGGGTTCCCTCTGGGGCTTCGTCGGCGTGCAATACGACTGGGCGACGCTGGAGCGACTGTTCGCTGAAGAAGATTTGCCGCCTCATGTGGCGGGGCGCGCCTCGCGCTCGGCCGTACCTGTCTACGAGGCAGGCAACTCCAGCCATCACATCGGCCAGATCACAACCCATACCTTCTCGCCTGTTCTGAAACAATACATCGGCATTGGCACGCTTCTAAACCCCCATACCCAGATCGGCAATCGGGTAGACGTAGAAGTGACTGTCGAATTCAAACGCAAACGATGCCCGGCAACGATCGTGCCAACACCGTTCTTTGATCCGCCAAGGAAAAAGGCCTGAGGAGTGGAGGAGCAACTGACCCATGAATAACCAATACGATGCCATCGTCATCGGCGGCGGACACAATGGACTGGTCGCCGCCGCTTACCTGGCCCGCGCAGGCAAGAAAACTCTCGTCCTGGAGAAGCGTTATCTGGTAGGCGGCGCGTCCGTCACCGAAGAGATCTTCCCTGGCTTTAAATTCACCGTCTTTTCCTACGTCGTCAGCCTCTTCCGACCGGAGATTATTCGCGAACTCAACCTTCCGGCCCACGGCCTGACTATTCTGCCCCTGGAAAGCACCCTGACGCCCACGCTGGACGGCCGCGACTACCTCTACCGCGACGGCGATCATTACCAGACTCTGCGTAACATCGCCCGCTTCTCACAGCGCGACGCCGACGCCTACGACGAATACGCCCGCTACATGTACTTCATGGCCAAGGCGGTACGCTACATCATGGGCATCATCCCGCCTGACCCGACGACGTTCAATCCCAAGGACATGATGGGGCTTGTCGACATGGCCCGGCACTTCCTGAACCTGGACCAGGACCAGCTCTACGTTCTGGCCAAGCTAATGACTATGAGCGCGGCCGATTTCGTCGAGCAATGGTTCGAGTCGGAACCGCTTAAGGCGACGCTCTCAGCCAGCGGCATCATTGGCACGTTCCTTGGCCCACGCTCGCCGGGCACGGCCTACGTCTTGCTGCACCATTACATGGGCGAGATCGACGGCGCTTATCGGGCCTGGGGTTTCCACAAAGGCGGCACAGGCGGACTGGCGCAGACGCTGGCCCGCGCGGCCGAAGCACAAGGGGCCGAGATTCGTTGCAACGCCGGCGTGTCGAAGGTACTGGTCAAAAATGGCCGCGCCTACGGGGTCGTTCTGGAGAACGGCGACGAGATTCATGCTCCGCTGGTACTGTCCAGCCTCGACCCGAAGCAGACCTTCCTCAACCTGGTCGAGCCAAACCAACTGCCCGACGATCTGGTGGGCGCAGTTCGACGCTTCCAGACCCTCGGCTCGTCGGGCAAGGTCAACCTGGCGCTGGACCGCCTTCCGGAATTGGCCTGCCGCCCCGGGCCTGGCCGGCACCTGGCCGGCGCCATCTCCATGAGTCCCAATCTCGATATCATCGAGCAAGCTTACGACGACGCCAAGTACGGCAATTTCTCGCGCCGGCCATATATGGATGTCATTATCCCGTCGATGATCGACCCGGATATGGCCCCGCCCGGCAAGCATGTCATGTCCTGCTTCGTGCAGTACGCGCCTTACAAACTGGCCGACGGTGAATGGACGGACGAGAAACGCGAGGCGTTCGGCGACGCGGTCGTCAATGTGCTGGAAACCGCCTTCCCGGATATCAAGGACATCATCCTGCACCGGCAAGTACTGACACCCGTCGATATCGAGCGGACGACCGGCATCACCCAAGGAAACATCTTCCACGGCGAGCTAAACCTGTCGCAACTCTTTTTCTTGCGACCGGCGGCCGGCTACGCCAAATACCGCACACCCATCAAAGGCTACTACCAGTGTGGTTCCGGCACCCATCCCGGCGGCGGCATCATGGGCGCGCCCGGCCGGCTGGGCGCGCTGGAGGCGCTTAAGGGCGGGCACTGAGAGACCTGCAGGAGGTAGGAAGGACGGCCCTCAAACATGCCCCCGCCCCGCTTCCTCATTCTCTCGCGCCTCGACAGGAGACATGGCGAACTCTTATGGATAAACAATACGACGTAATTGTAATCGGCGGCGGCCATAACGGGCTGGTGGCCGCGGCGACCCTGGCTCAGGCCGGCAAGAGCGTGCTGGTGCTGGAGCGCCGCGACATACTGGGCGGCGCGGCCGCCACCGAAGAGCTATTCCCCGGCTACTGCATGGATACCGGCCATAGTGACACGGCGCTCTTCATGAATGAGATCTCGCAGAAGCTGGACCTCGATCGGCATGGCTTGAAATTCTACGAGAACCCCGCCCTGCTATTCGCGCCCCAACCGGACGGCCGCGCGCTGACCATCTGGCGTGACGAGTCTCGCACCGTGGCAGAAATCGCTCGATTCAGCGAGCGCGACGCATCCCGCTGGCCTGATTTCCGGCGGCAGGTCGAACGCATGGGCAATTTGCTGCGAGGTATGCTGCTGCTGACCCCGCCGGATCTCGGCCGGCTGCGTGGCGACGTGATGACTTGGGGGCCATTAGCTCTGCGCCTGCGCCAGATGGGCGGCGCTGACATGATGGAACTGTTCCGCATCTTGCCCATGGCCGTTCAAAGCTACCTGGATGAATGGTTCGAGAGCGACGCGCTGAAGGGCGCGCTGGGCGGCTCGGCCGTCCTCGGCTCCACTCTGGGGCCACGTAGCGGCGGCACAACTCTGATGTTCCTCTACCAAAACCTGGGGGGATTGCTGGCGCATCGCTTCGTCGAGGGCGGTATCGGCCGCTTATCCGAGGCGCTGGCGGCGACCGCCCAAACCTATGGCGCCACTATCCGCACCGGAGCAACCGTCGAGTCCATCCTGATGGAAGGCGATCTGGAGCCTGCGGCCGCTGGTGTCAGACTCGCCACCGGCGAAGAAATACGAGCTACGGCCGTCCTCTCCAACGCTGATCCCCGCCGAACGCTGTTCGATCTGGCCGGGCCACAGCAACTGGAGCCACGAGTGATGCGACATGTTCGCAATATTATCTATCGTGGCAGTACGGCCCGCCTCAATCTGGCCTTGCGCGGGCTGCCGCCCTTCGCCGGGCTGACGGACGAGACGCAGCTGAGTGGTCGTATTCGCTTCAGCCC
>WBZO01001447.1_pt1 | contig 37113 bp, 30 predicted proteins | sample 5204261 | NCBI WGS metagenome assembly WBZO01 (sample SAMN12412400, study PRJNA552823) | activated sludge metagenome | isolation source: activated sludge from anammox sidestream of wastewater treatment plant... | place: USA: North Carolina | collected 2017-09
ACTGTAGCTGAGGGCGTTTGAGGTAGCAGCCCATTGAAACTGGGCGCCATTCGTCAAACTATTCGACACGAAGACATCCAGTAGCTGAGGGCGTTTGAGGTAGCAGCCCATTGAAACATGCTGGTGCCAGGCTGGAGCCAAACTCTGATGCCGAGTAGCTGAGGGCGTTTGAGGTAGCAGCCCATTGAAACATAGATGGTTGACTCATAGACTACCTCCAGACAAGTAGCTGAGGGCGTTTGAGGTAGCAGCCCATTGAAACTCTTTGAAGTCCGAGAATTGCAGAATTTTCGGTTTGGCGTAGCTGAGGGCGTTTGAGGTAGCAGCCCATTGAAACTTCTCGTTAAGCAACTTGGCTTTGCTGTACCAGTGTAGCTGAGGGCGTTTGAGGTAGCAGCCCATTGAAACTTTTTTCTCTTGTCTTGCGCTCGTCTCGTTCTCGTCCCGTAGCTGAGGGCGTTTGAGGTAGCAGCCCATTGAAACCATTGCTTGAGCAGCAATCCAGCAGCCGAAAACAGTAGCTGAGGGCGTTTGAGGTAGCAGCCCATTGAAACCTGTTCTCATAATTCCAACTTTCTCCCCGTTCTCCGGGGTAGCTGAGGGCGTTTGAGGTAGCAGCCCATTGAAACGCCACACAAACGCGCCCTCCACGATCAGGACGGCGGTAGCTGAGGGCGTTTGAGGTAGCAGCCCATTGAAACCTGCGGTGGAAAATCAGGCCTAACTTCAACGCTGTATGTGTAGCTGAGGGCGTTTGAGGTAGCAGCCCATTGAAACCATACGAAAGGGCGGAACGCAGCGGAATTTCCGAGAAGTAGCTGAGGGCGTTTGAGGTAGCAGCCCATTGAAACCTCCGTCGCCGTCGCTATCCGTCCATTCAAGCGCCTGCGGTAGCTGAGGGCGTTTGAGGTAGCAGCCCATTGAAACTTTCTGCGGCGTACACGAACGGTTTAAACGCAGACCCCGGGTAGCTGAGGGCGTTTGAGGTAGCAGCCCGTTGAAATCCTGCCACGGAGAGCCTGTAGCCCTGACAAATTCTGAAGCCAATTCCGGTCTGCCTGATCGCGCGTATGATCGCGTATGTGAAATCGGGAAAATCTGCAAACGGCCTGGGTTCGAGTTGAAGATTCGGACGGGCGCGCGGGCATTGATGGAGTGACGCTGGAACGGTTCGCCGGAGACCTGGACGGGGAACCGGCCCGGCTCAGCCGCGAGTTGGGCGATTGGACAAGGAAACGTATGTTTCGCATTTCTCGATTACAACTGAGGATCAAATTGCTGGATGACTTTGCGCCGCCCGGATTCTGGGGATCGCGGTTGCGAGGCGGTTACGGGCGCGTGTTGAAAGATCATCTGTGCGACCACCGGGAGATCGAGGATTGCCGCGACTGCCCGCGTTTTCGTGAATGCGATTACCCGCAATTGTTCGAGCCTCGGCGGACGGTTGAAGAGAGCCGGCGGGCCGAAGCGCCGCTGCGGGATCAGACGTCGTTGCCGCGCCCTTTCGTGATTGACATCCCGCGCTTGTTCACCGCGGAGCAGTTGGAAAAGAAGCGGCTTTATTTCGGGTTCACGCTGATCGGCGGTTTGTGCGAGCGGATCGAATATCCGGTGACGGCGTTTTCGATCTTCGGGCAGATGGGGATAGAGGCGGGCGAAGGGCAGCGGGCGCGGTTCCTGCTGGAAGACGCGCGCGACAGCCTGGGCGGCGGGCGTTCGATTTTTCAGGGCGGGGCGTTCGGCCGTCCGGTGGCGCGAGACGTGATTGACGCCGTCCGCGAACGCGCGGCGCAGGATCAGGCTGAAAGCGCATCGCCGGCGCGCGAGTTGGAGATCAGGTTCGTCACGCCGGTGAGAATCGAGAAGGAGCCGTTCAAGGATTTTTACGGGCTGGTTTATCAGTTATGCAATCGCGCCGGCGGGTTGTGGCAATTGTACGGGGACGATTGGCCCGGCCAGAGCGGTTTTTATCGCTGGCGGAATGAGTTGCTGAAGCTGTCGCGCGAGGTGAAGACGCTCGATTGCGAGTTGCGGGATTTCAATACCAGCCGCTTCTCGAACCGGCAGGGCAAAAAGCAGCCGATGTATGGTTTCATCGGGACAATGCGTTTCGCCGGAGACTTCGCGCCATTCGACGAACTGCTGCGAGTCGGGGAGATTGTCCACGTGGGACAACAGACGGGATTCGGGTTCGGAAGGTATCAGATCAGCCGTGCGTTTTTGGAGCGCGGCCAATTGTAGGTGGTCAGGGCTTGGATTCGCTGATGAGCACGACATCGTTCAGGCTTCTGCCGCGCGAGCAGGCCAGTTGTTTGCCGTCGCTTGACCAGTCAAACCAGGAGATTTGATCGGAACTGAAGTTGGTCAACTGTTTCGGCGCGCCGCCGTCGAGCGGCTGGTACCAGATGTTTGAGACGCCATCGCTGGTGGCGACGAAGCTGATCCCGCGCCCGTCGGGCATCCATCGCGTCGGGATCGGCGTGTCGGCTGTCGGCGGAGCGTCGAAGACTTTTTCGGGATTGCCGCCGGAGATCGGAATAATCGCGATCCGCCAATTGGCCTTCGGGTCGGCGCGGTACCAGCAAACAATCTTTTGCCCGTCGGGAGAGACAGCGGGCCAGGTTGAAAGTTTGTCGGTCAATTGCACTGAATCGCCGCCGTCAATCGGGACTTTCCACAGAGTGTGTTTGATGGTTCCGGTCGCGGCGTAGATCACCCATTTGCCGTCGGCTGAAACCGCCGGAAATTCCTCGCTCACGCCGTTGGTCAGTTGTTTCTGCTCGCCCGTGTTCAGATCATAGCGGTAGATGTTTGAATTGCCCGTGCGATTCGAGACGAAGACGATGTAACGTCCGTCGGGCGAGACATCCGGGTAACGGTCGGCGAGAGTTTCGGCGGTCGTCAACTGCTTCTGATTTTTGCCGTCCTGATCCATCAGCCAGATGTCCTGGCTGGTGCTCGCGCGCGAAACGTAAACGAGTCTGCCGTCGGGTAGCCACGTCACTCCACCCACGCCGTTGTTCTCGCCTATGCCATTTGTGATCTGGCGGGGGCGGCCCATGTTGACGCCGTCGGCGTTCGGGGTCAGCCAGACGTTGACGTGAGCCTCGACTTGAACCGTGACGAGCGCGCGCCCGTCGTCGGTCAGGCTCATGTCGCGGTAATCGTTCAGGTCGTTGGTGATCTTTCGCGGCGCGCCTTTCGGGTAAGGCAAAAACCAGATTTGCGCCAGCGCGGAGCCTTTTTCCGCCGCAGGAACGATCAGCCCTCGGTTCGACGCTCCCTGCTCGCGCATCCACGAGACACGCCCAACGCTGGCCCAGGTTTGATCCGAGATCGGCCGCTCTTTTCCATCGGCCACGCTGATTTCGGCGATGTACATCCGCCGCCCGCCGGTGTTCGTGCCCGCCGGGCAGGCGATGATCTTTCCGTCAGGCGACCAGGCCGGGCCGCTGATCCAGAAAAAGTCAGCGCCTTTGCGGGAAGCGAGCTTGCGCTCATTGGCGCCGCTAACGTCGGCGATGATCACGGCGTCTTCGTTCTGCCCGCGATTGCGCCGCACGAAAGCCAGTTGTTTGTTGTCGGGCGAGATGGTGATCGGGCTGTCAATGTCTTTCAGGATTCTGCGCGGAACGCCACCGAGCACCGGAACCTGATATAACATCTGAATCGTGTTGTTCTGCTCCTGGACGACGTAAAAGACGTGAGCGCCGTCGCGCGAAAAAGTCACCCCGCGATAGGTGACATCGGATGGCGGAACGATTTCGATGTTTTTCGATTCGGTGACCTGGCGGACGAGCAGACTCTCTTTGCCGGCCTCGCGCAAGACATGCACGACGTAATTGCCATCGGGAGAAATCGCCGCGCGCGTGGCTTTGCCGCTGGTGGTGAATCGCCTGACGTGGGGAATCTGGAACGGCGCTTCAACCCGATGCCCGGACGCGATCAGGCGGTAGGCGCCATATCCGATCGTTACAACCAGCAGCGTGAGTAACGCGACTACCCAGGGGTTCTTCAGAGCCAGTATGCCTGTTGAATCATTGAGTGAGCCGGTCGAAGGCGCGCTGGTCAGCACCCCGGTTCGCAACTCGAATTCCTTCGTGGAATTGCCGCTCAGGGTATCGCGCGCCTTGTCGCTGGGTAAATCAACGTCGCCGCTGGGGAAACTGCGCGATTTCTCAAGCTCCTGTTCGATGCCCAGCCGCCGCCCCAATCGGCGCAGATCGTTGAGCATTTCCTTCGCCGTCTGGTAACGCTCTTCGCGGTCTTTGATCAACGCCTTCGCGACAACCCATTCGAGCACTTCGGGGACATCGGCCTGGAAATGCGAAATCGGCGGAGGGTCGGTGTTGAGAATTGATCTGATGATGTCGCGGCTGGTGGCGCCGCTGAAAGGGGCGCGCCGGGAGATCATCTCGTAAAGCACTATGCCGAAGCTGAAAATGTCGGTGCGCGAATCAACGCGCAACCCGCGCGCCTGCTCAGGGGACATATACTGCGCCGTGCCCATCACGACGCCGGGTATGGTTTCATTCGGCGCGCCGGGCGGGATCGTGGCGAAGAGATCATCCGGCGCGGGCGGGTCCGCTGGCGGCGTTGTGTCGTCGAGCAGAAGATCGGCGGTGGTCGGAGTCTCAGGCGCGTCCTCAAGCGCATTTGGCGACGTTTGAGAAGTTTCGGTCGAGCCTGACGCCTGTGGTTTTTCAGTCAGTTTGGCCAGACCGAAATCGAGCACCTTCACGTAACCATCAGGCCGGATCATGATGTTTTCCGGCTTGATGTCGCGGTGGACGATGCCCGCCGCGTGCGCCGCCGCCAGAGCGCTGACGACTTGCGAAGCGATGTCGAGAGTCTCGTTAATCGTGAGTCTCGTCCCGGCCATTCGTTTACGCAGTGTGCTGCCTTCGATGTACTCGGTGGCGATGAAGTGCCTGCCGCCGGTTTCACCGATTTCAAAAATCGTGATGATGTTCGGATGATTGAGAGCGGAGGCGGCCTGAGCTTCTTTCTCGAAGCGGCGCAACCGTTCAGGGTCTTGCGTGTAGCGTTCGGGGAGGAGTTTGATTGCGACTTTGCGATTGAGGCGGGTGTCCTGCGCCAGATAAATTTCGCCCATTCCCCCGGACCCGATCGGGGAGATGATCTGGTAACGATCAAAACGAGTTCCTGCAGTGATGGGCATATCGAAAGTCTTTCACATTAGCGGTGAACGAGACTCTAGCCGAGTTCAGTAGACGGCGCAAGCAGCCTCACCCGTGATTAGAACGGGGTCGAGCGGCGCGCTCATCCGTGAGCTTCGATTGGCACACGAGCCGCCTCCTTCCCACGTTGTTCGTTGACAAACGAAAGCAGAATCATTCCAACAATGAAGAAAGCGCCGATTGAAAGAATCGCCGGGCGCTGGCTTCCGGTCGTTCTCGACACAGCGCCGAAGATGATCGGGCCGAGAAATGCCAGAGCCTTGCCCGCGATGCCAAGAAAGCCGAAGAACTCCGAGGCGTTCTCCTTTGGCGTGAAGAGCGCAAGCAGGCTGCGCGTCACCGATTGGCACGAACCTATGCCTATTCCAACCAGCACTGAAGCGACGTAGAACATATTCTTCGAATAAGAGAAGTAAGCGACAGTGACGGCGGCGATCCAGATGACCAGCGTCAGATAGATGGTTCGCTTCTGCCCGATGCGATCCGCGAGAAAGCCGAACGAGAAAGCCCCGGCGGCGGCCACCACGTTGTTGATGATCAGCAGGTAAACGATCTCTTTGGGCGAAAAGCCGACGGTTTCTTTTGCGTAGCGCGCCGCGAAATAGATCACCGTCACCACGCCATCGTTGTACACGAGAAAAGCCACGAGCAGCCGGAACAGGTCCTGATACCGGCGGATGTGGCTCAGGGTGCGTCTGAGTTGCCGGAATCCAACGGTCATATAGCTTTCGCCCGGAGGCAATTTCTGGGGAACGCTGCGGTCGCGGAGGAAGATGAAGGTCGGGATGACCGCGACGGCGTAGTAGATTGCGACCACAACCGGGATCAACCGCGCGCGTGAAAGCTCGAAGGCCGTCGGGTTCGGCTTGATGTAATTGGCCAGCGGCACGCACAGGAACAGACAAACCAACCCGCTCGTGTAGCCCATCGCCCATTTCAAACCGGAGATGCGCCCCGCGTTCGATTCGTTCGAGATGCCTGGGAGAAAGCTGTCAATGAACACACCGCCACCCGCGAAGCCGACATTGGCGATGATGTAAAGCGCCAGACCCAACGTAACCATCCCCGGCCCGACAAACCAGAGCGCGCCGGTGAAAAAGATGATCGTCAGCGCGCAGACGCCCAGAAACTTTTTGCGGCTGCCGGAGAAATCAGCGATTGCGCCCAGAATCGGCGCCAGCACAGCGACGATGACTTCTGAGATTGAAGCGCCCCACCCCCAGAGGTAATCGGCCCGGCCAGTATCGGAACCATCAGCATTGCCGACGACGACCGTACCGAAGTAGAGGGCGTAAAGCGCGGTGACGATAACGGTCGTGAACGCCGAATCGGCGGCATCGTACATGCACCAGCCGAATATCTCTTTCTTTGTGACGGGAGGAAGCGGAGTTTGAGTTGTTGGAGAGGCCATTTTCAATGTTTAAAGAGAGGAGGAGGCCGATCGGAAGACGCCAGGGTTCTGGCGCTTTCCGATCAGCATTTGTTCGTGCCGCTATCTAACGCCCAGCAGCAGGTCAATCACAAGTTGATCGAGCTTTTCGTAAGGCAGTCGCTTCCTGGCCAACTCGGCCCGGTTGAAGCGCATTGATTTGACCTGTTCCGCGCGCACTTTGGTGAATTTCAGCGGGACAGGCTCGAACGCTGGATCGGTCGAACGAATCTCGGCGAGCAGCGATTGAATCTCTTTGTCTTCATTGAAGCGGCGAGCCTTCTCTTTGAAGATCAGGTAATTCCGCATGCAGCCTGCCGCGAAATCCCAGACGCCTTCTTCATCCTCGCTGCGATAAGCGTGGGCGTCGAAATGGCGCGGGCCTTCGTAGCTTTTCTCTTCGAGCATTTTCACGAGGAAGAACAGGTTCTTGATTCCTTCGGAACCGAAGCGCAGGTCTTGATCGAAGCGCGGGCCTTTCTGATCGTTCAGGTCAATGTGGAAAAGCTTGCCCGCTTCGAGCGCCTGCGCGACCACGTGATAAAAGTTCAACCCGGCCATCTGTTCGTGGCCGACTTCGGGATTGACGCCGACCATCTCCGGATGATCGAGCGTGTTGATGAAGCCGAGGTAAGCTCCGGTCGAAGGGAAGTAGATGTCGCCGCGCGGTTCGTTCGGTTTGGCTTCGAGCGCGAATTTGTAGTCGTAGCCCTGCGAGATCGAATATTCGCAGAGAAAATTCATCGCCTCGCGGAACCATTTGATCGCTTCGCAGGCGTCTTTGCTCGCATCGGCTTCTGCGCCTTCGCGTCCGCCCCAGAAGACGTAAATCTTCGCTCCGACCTCGGCGCCGAGGTCCATCGCGCGCATCGTTTTTTGAACCGCGTAAAGGCGGACGCGCGGATCGTTCGACGTGAACGCGCCGTCTTTGAAGACCGGGTCGGAAAAGAGATTGGTCGTCGCCATCGGAACGGTCATCCCGTAATCGCCCAGAGCCTTCTTGAATTCGCCGACGATCTTGTCGCGTTCGGCGGCGCTGGCGTCAATCGGCACGAGATCGTTGTCGTGAAAGTTGACGCCGTAGGCTCCGAGTTCGGAAAGGCGTTTGACGATTGTGACGGGTGAAATCGGCTGGCGTGTCGGCTCTCCGAACGGATCACGTCCGGGGTTGCCGACAGTCCAAAGGCCAAAAGTAAACTTGTGTTCCTTCTTCGGTTGCAGATTGTTCATTCTCAGGCTCCTTGCTAAAGCTAGCATAGGTTGTTGGTTTAAACTTGAGAGCGGGATCAATCATCGCGAGCGCGTGATTGTAGCCGAAGAAGCGCAACTCCAGGAAGGGACACGGATAGATTGTTCCTCGCTGCGGGATCGCGAAGATAACGACTGTTCGTGATGAGCCTCGAGCTTTCAAGCGGCTCGGCTCATCACTGTTCAATCGTCAATATCAACGGTCTATGAAGAAGGAGAAGGGAGAGAAACAGGAGGACTTGGTGGTTAGGCCGATCGAGGATCTCTCTTGGAAAACAAAGCGGCGAACGCCTCGCGCGCGCCGGTCGTCTTTTCGCCACGGTTTTTCAACCATTCAGTTGTAACTTCAAAAGCGTTGCGTGCCGCATTCGGCTTCTTTCCGCGCGCTCTCCTCGATTTGCGCGTTTGCCGCAATTGCTCTTGCAGAGGAGAGTCTTTCTTGATCAATTTAGCTTTCATAATTCACCTTCCAATACCTTTATCCAAGGAAAATTCAAAATAAGTTGAAATGAGAGTCTGGCGTTTAGCTGAAGAAAACAGCTATTCGCTGAGCACATTTCGATGCCCACGAATAAATTTGACTCAAAGGCTTCTTACGCTTGATTGTCCGACTAAGCCAGCGCTGATTTTTAGGCCATCGGGGGATGGGGCGGAAGATCTTTGGGGTAACGAGTCAAATGCCGAAGCAGGAACCTCGAAGGCAGTCTAACATAACCTGAAGATGTGCCGCATCGGAAAAATTATTTTTTTGATCTAAAGTTCGACCTTGAAATCAATCATCTTGAAGGCGCGCTTTGGATACCGATGCCGATACATTGGTTGCCCTAAAAATTTCGCCATCTCTGAACCGGGTCAACTTGGGAGGATTCGCGCTGCGAACAGAGCCTTGGGGACTTGAGACTGAATACAAGGAAAGCGGCGAAGGAAATTGGTTCGATGAGTTGCTCGAACCCTCGGGTCTATTGACGGGGAGTCGGCAATCTCAAGAAACGTCAGGACGAGAGTTCTGACAGTCGCCTTCGCCGCATCTCGATGACTGTTTGATTTTCAAGCCTGAGAATCTGGAGCGGGAGACGGGATTTGAACCCGCGACTTCGACCTTGGCAAGGTCGCACTCTACCACTGAGTTACTCCCGCATCGGAAGTTGCTTTTTATCCTATGGTCGCGCGGCTTGTCAACGGGACGCGCTGGAAAATTTCAAAAGTCGCGCTTTCCCCACACGCTCCGGCTAAACCTTTGTTCGGAAAAATATCCGCGTCTCAACGTGACGGCAGGCCCAGCGTCCGGCTTTATGATTACGCTCACCACGTCGTATCGGTACGGCTCTTCTGAAACGCCTGTGATGCGGCGATAGACGCGCGTTGCTCGAATGATCTGTCGCTGCTTACGAACGTCAACGGCGGCTTCGGGAGCGGCGATCTCGCCGCTCGAACGAGTTTTGACCTCTACGAAAGCCAGCGTGAATGGCCGCGCGGATTCGTCGTAAGCGATGATGTCAATCTCGCCGGTGACCTGACGCCCGGTCAGGCTGTGACCAATCGGCGCGATGAAATTCGTCGCGACTATGCGGTAACCCTGCCGCTTCAGATATTCAACAGCCATCCGTTCACCGAACTCTCCCAACTCCAAATGCGACGGGCGAGGCTTGTCTCCGCGAAGCTTTTTGAATTTGAAAAGGTTCAGCGTGAACATAAGTTTCTGAAATCGAAGGTCAGCGGTTATACTCCGCTCTCATTGATTGATCGAGAAGAGAATCTAAACCGAAGATAAATACCATGACCATAAAACAGAATCGAACCGCTCTTTTGAATGTTCTGTTGGCCGCGATTGTTTTATCAAGCTTCGCAGTTATTGCCCGCGCCCAGCAATCTCCCCATATGAATTCAGGCTACATTCCGCACCGCGTCTACAATTCAGGTGACAAGCGGTTCAGCGACTTTGAATCGCTGCTGGCCGAGCTTGCGAAGGTTGATATCGCCTTCGTCGGCGAACAGCACGACGACCCGGCGACTCATCGCATCGAGCGCGCGATTCTGGAAGGGCTGGCGCGCCGTCGCGCAAACGTGATCGTCTCGTTGGAGATGTTCGAGCGAGACACGCAATCATCGCTTGACGATTACCTCGCGGGCCGTTTAAGCGAAGAAGAGTTTCTGAAAACTTCGCGCCCCTGGCCGCGCTACGCGACTGATTACCGTCCGCTGGTCGAATTCGCCCGCGCGCACAATTGGAAAGTCATCGCCAGCAATGTCCCCCGGCGCATCGCCTCTCAAGTCTCAAAGCAAGGCCTCGATGCAGCGCGATCCGGGCTGGAACCGGATCGAAATCTGGTCGCCGCCGAACTCTCCTGCCCGATGGACGATTACTTCAAACGCTTCGCTGAAGTCATGAGCAAAGGGCATCCGGGATCGGATCAAAAACAGACGGACAAGAAACAGGAAGAAGAGCAGCGCGCGATGATCGAACGCTTTTACCAGGCGCAATGCGTGAAAGACGAAACGATGGCCGAGTCCATAGCCCACGTTTTTGGACAACAGGCCAACGGCCAAAGCGGCCCGCTCGTGGTTCACTTCAATGGCGCGTTTCACAGCGATTATCGTCAGGGAACCGCTTCGCGCGTCGTTCGCCGATTGCCAAAATCGAAGGTCAAAGTGATTTCCGTCGTTCCGGTCGAAAACCTCGACGCGATCAATGTTGACGGATATCGCAAGCGCGGCGATTACATCATCTTCACTTTAAAACCGCCAGCGCCGAAGCAGGAGCAATCGAAGACCTAAGGCTTTCACCCAGGCTGCAAAGATCGAACAGGAATTACTTGTTCGTCAGCGCCGCCCACACCAAATCTTCAATCGCCTGCCTTCTTGCCAAAGGAAGATCGCGCGATCCCTTCGCCGCATCTCTGCTCTCACATGCAAACAGCGTTTATCGTCCTGGCGAGACAGGCTCGATATTCGTTTGGGCTGCGAATGAACCTGCCTGAGATAAAACCGGCCTTGTCATTTGAAAGCTTGATGTCGAACCAGAATTTTACTCGGTTCAGCCCAAGCGTCAGCTCAGAACGGAATCTCGCTCACCGGTTCCTGCTCCGGCGGCAGTTCGCGTGTGTGTCCCGATTCAAGGTCATCCTGCATTCCGTCAATCAACCGGTCGAGTTGGTAGGCCGCCGCTCGCGCGCTGTGGAAGACGTCGCGGAGCAGCGTGAAGTATTCATCGCCGTAAAGTTGAGAAGCTTCGATCTCGTCCACCAGGTCGCCGTCGCGGGTGAAGAGTTGGGCGCAGTAGGACGCGCTCATCATCCAGTCATCATCGTCTTTCGAGATGACGCGGACGACGCCTTCGCCGAGCGCGATCCGAAACGCGCCTGCCGCATAACCATCGTATCTGGCCGGACGCCAGGCGAGGCTCTTGCTTTTCGTGTTTTTGTGAAGCTGTTCGAGCAGATGCAGAAATTGTGGGCTTGCCATATTCACCTCCGTGTTGATGCGCCGCGCGGGCGCATCTGGTTTCAGATGTTATTCGGATCAATGCCGAGTTCGCGTAATTTAGCAGCGAGTTGTTCAACGCGCCGCTCCGCCGCCTGAGCGCGTTCAGCTTCCGCCTGAGCGCGTTCAGCTTCCGCCTGAGCGCGTTCAGCCTCCACCTGAGCGCGTTCAGCCTCCACCTGAGCGCGCTCCATTTCTTTCCTCGCGTCTTCGGCTGGTGTGGGCAGCATGGCGCCCTCAGCCGTAAAGTAGCGCAGGAAGCCTTCGTGAGCGCCTAAATACAGGTTCAGAACCTGACTCCAACGCCAACCGCGCTCGTCAGGTTGAATCTCTTCATATTGCGTCCCGCTCAAACGGAAGCCCGCGAACTCGCCTGTTTCGGGCGAGTACCAGAAATACTCCGGTGTGTGAAAACGTGATGCGTAAATATCTTTTTTCAACCCACGGTCGTTGCGAGCGGTCGAGTCGGAGAGCAACTCGATAATCAATTCAGGCAGCTTTCCCTCATCCCACACTACCCAGGACTTGCGATGACGGCGTTCTGTGCCAGTCACGACAAAGAAGTCAGGGCCGCGAAAATCGTGTGTCTTCGTCTGCTGGTAGCTGAAATAGATCGTCAGGTTTTCGCCGATAAAGAAATCGTCCCGTTCGCGCCAGAACCATTCCAGGATCGAGACGAGGAGGCGCAGTTGCAGCGCGTGCAATGAACTTTCCATAGGCCAATCCTCACTCGGTAAGTCAGCCTCGTGCGGCAGAATTTCCAGCCACTGTTCAGGCGTGAGTTCCTCGCTCAGCGGTTTTATCATCGTGCTAGCCATATTTCCTCTCAGTTAAACTCCGCGAAGAGAAGACTCCCTGCGCGTGTTCGATACGCGCGCATGAATTCGATCTGTTACTTTGAAGAGCGCAAAGGCGCAAAACATCCAAAAGAAAGCGTTAGCGATCACACGGAAAATCAATTCAGCTTGTGTGACTCTCGCTGGATGACCGAGAGCCAACCAGTGGGCAAATGGCATGGACAAAAATCCTACAAGCCGTAACCCTGGAATTGAATTGAGCGATGAATAATCCCCCGCGTCGAAAGCGATTTGATAGGCCAAGTTAATTCTGCGAATCATTGGAATCAAAAGGGCATTGGCGAGGAGATTGCCAGTCCCTATTGCCCCAATGACAAAAGCCTTCTTCATAAATCCATCCGATGTTTCAAGGAAGCTTGATTTGATGTGGACTGTCGCGGCGCAGCCAGGATATAGCACAAATCATTGGCGAAGGCGATGATCATAGCATCTTTGCGGAACTCGAAATCCCGCTGGAATTATTTAGCGAGTCGAGTTATAAATTAGCCCCGTTCTTGTTGTGCCCCTCCTTAACCTCACAACTAAGGAGTCAGACAATGCAATCCGAATCGAGATTCGCTCCCTCATTGAGCGAAGAGATCGGTCTTGAATCTGAGGATAAGACCTCACAATTTCAGAATCAGAATCGCATAGTCAGCGAGATCAAGGCAGAAGCGGTCTCCAAACCACGCGGATCGAAATTGGACACGGTGTCGGCGGCGGTAGTAGTCGGGATGACGGCCCAATTCGTGCTCTTCATCTTCGGGCTTGTGACGGAGTTCGTGCCGCGATTGATCGAAAACATTCTGCTGAGCGTGTTCGTCGGCCTCTGCGTTTCGGTCATCGCCTTTGCGCTGATGAAAGGCAACGATTGAGATAGCGGGCGAACTACTGGTCAATCGGACGCCATTCGCGCCCGTCATCCTTGAGCAGTTCGTCGGCTTCTTTCGGTCCCCACGTTCCTGCAGCGTAATTCGGGAACGAGCGCGGCGGCAGAGCTTTCCAAACGTCCAGCACCGGTTCGATCACACTCCAGCCCGCTTCGACCATGTCGGCGCGTTGGAAGAGCGTCGCGTCGCCGGTCATGCAGTCGTACAGCAATCGCTCGTAACCGGTGCTCGGCACCTCGCCGAAATAATCAACATAGTTGAAATCCATCTCGACTGCGCCGAGCCGCATGATCGGGCCGGGAATCTTCGCGCCAAACCGCAGCGAGATTCCTTCATCGGGCTGAATGTGGATGACCAGGCGGTTGGTTCTCAAACGTTCGACCGGCGTTTCGCGGAAGAGCGTCAGCGGCGCGCTCTTGAACTGAATCGCGACCTCAGTCACTCGCTTCGGCAACCGCTTGCCGGTTCGCAAATAGAACGGCACCCCCGCCCATCGCCAGTTATCAATCATCAGTTTCAACGCGACGAAAGTCTCCGTGGTTGAATTCGGCGCGACATTCGGCTCCTGACGGTAGCCCGGAACGCGTTCGCCGTTCAACTCGCCTTCGCCGTATTGCCCGCGAACCGCGCGGGTCAACACGTCTTCCGGCGGAATCGGCTGGATCGCATGCAGCACTTTCGACTGTTCGTCGCGTACGGCGTTCGCGTCGAATGATGTCGGCGGCTCCATCGCGGTCAGCGAAACCAGTTGAAACAGATGATTGGGAACCATGTCGCGCAACGCGCCGGAGGTGTCGTAATAGCCTCCGCGCTTCTCGACGCCGACAGTTTCGGCTGCGGTGATCTGAATGTTGTCAATGTAGCGGCGGTTCCAGATCGGCTCGAAGATGCCATTGCCGAAACGGAAGACCAAAATGTTCTGAACGGTTTCTTTGCCCAGGTAATGATCAATGCGGTAAATCTGCCGCTCGTCCAGGCACTCCCTGAGTTCGGCGTTGAGCGCTCGCGCCGATTCCAGATCGTGGCCGAAAGGTTTTTCGATAATCACCCGCCGCCACTGATCCTTCTCTTCCGTCATCAACCCAATCGCGTTGAGTTGTCGAACAATCTCGCCGAAAAAATCCGGAGACGTGGCCAGGTAATAAAAATAATTGCCGTGTGTCCTGTGCTCCCGGTCGGCCTGTTCGATCAATTCTTTCAGCCTCTGGTAACAATTCGGGTCTTTGACATCGCCCGCGACGTAATAGATTCGTTTCAAAAACCATTCCCAGAGATCCGGCTCGACCTCGGTTGTAGCGAACGTTTTGATGTCTTGCGTGATCTGTTCGCGGAAGGCTTCGGTCGTCATCTCGGTGCGCGATGTGCAAACGATAGCGAATTCGCGCGAGAGCAAATGGCCAATGGCAAGGTTGTAGAGTGCTGGAAATAGTTTGCGCTTCGTCAAATCTCCGGTCGCGCCGAAGATCACCATCACACAGGGATTGGCGTTCTCTCCGATAACCGGCAAAGGCGCTGTCTTGCTGATATTGGGCATAATTATTTTCGTAAGGTGTGACCCCTGGGAGCGCGCGCGATGGCGAGTGCGCTCCCAGGATTTGCGCGCGCTCTTCAATCATTTGGCGGCGGCCAGAACTGCTTCGTAATCCGGGTGCTGTCCAATGTCGGGGACGTACTCGGCGTATTTGACCTTGTTGTTCGCGTCAATCACGAAGACGGCGCGGGCGTGCACGCGATCGAGCGGCCCGCCCTGGATCAGCACGCCGTAGTTCTTCCCGAACGAAGCGTCGCGGTGATCGCTGGCGGTGACGACTTTGTCCACGCCCGCCGCGCCGCACCATCGCTTCATTGCGAACGGCAGATCCATGCTCACGGCGACGATTTCGACATTCGGCAGCTTCGCGGCCTCTTCATTGAATTTTTTAGTCTCGGCGTCGCAGACCGGCGTGTCGAGCGAAGGCACAGCGGCGATGATGCGCGTCTTGCCCGCGCCGCTCGCCAGCGTGTAATCGCTCATGTCGCTGCTCTTCTGAAGCTTGAAATCGGGCGCGTCCTGACCGGCTTTCACTTCGGCGCCGGCCAGCGCGACGGGATTCCCTTTGAATAAAATTGTAGCCATTGATTCTCCTCTAAAAAAATTGATTGGGGTGTAAGTTAGGAAGCGGGATTATAGACAGCGAACTGTCATTTAGCCACTCGCCTGGGAGCGCACGTTTCCAGCGCTTCGCATTTAGCCGCCTGCTTGGGAGCGCACGCTTCCAGCGTGCTTCGCATTTAGCCGCCCGCTGGTCTTTCAATATGCCCGCCGAATTTGTGCCGCATCGCCGAAAGAATCTTTTCGGCGAATGTGCTTTCCTGGCGCGAACGAAAGCGGGTGAAGAGCGAAACCGCGAGCACATCCACCGGCACGGCCTCTTCAATCGCCGCCTGAATCGTCCATCGCCCTTCGCCCGAATCCTGCACGAAGCCTGAGTAATTCGTCAGCGTCGGATTTTCGAGCAGCGCCATCGCAGTCAAATCCAGCAGCCACGAGCCGACGACGCTGCCGCGCCGCCAGACTTCGGCGATTTCCGCAAGGTTCAATTCGTAACGATAATCTTCCGGCAATTCCTTCGAGACGGCGTTGCGCATGATGTCGAAGCCTTCGGCGTAAGCCTGCATCAACCCGTACTCGATGCCGTTGTGAACCATCTTGACGAAATGTCCGGAGCCGGATGGGCCGCAATAAATGTATCCTTCTTCAGCCGTAGTCGGCGCATTCTCGCGCCCCGGTGTGCGCGCAATCTCGCCTTGTCCGGGCGCCAGCGTTTTGAAGATCGGGGCCAGATGATCGAAGACTTCTTTCTCGCCGCCGACCATCATGCAGTAGCCTCGCTCGGCGCCCCAGATGCCGCCCGACGTGCCCACGTCAACGTAATGAATGCCTTTTTCGTCGAGCGTTTTTGCGCGACGCACATCATCTTTGAAATGCGAATTGCCGCCGTCAATGATGATGTCGCCGCCGGACATAAATTTCGACAGCGCATCCACAGTCTTTTCGGTCGGCTCGCCAGCGGGAACCATCACCCAGATGGCGCGAGGCTTTTGCATCTTCCCGACCAAATCCTCGATGGTTCTCGCGCCTTTCGCTCCCGCGCTCTCCATCTGTTTGACGTTGTCGGCGTTGAGATCGAAGACAAAACATTCATGCCCGCCGCGCATCAGACGGCGAACCATGTTGCCGCCCATGCGGCCCAGACCGATCATGCCGAGTTGCATGTTCATTGCTCCTTTCAATGTGCGAATGATTGCGGTTGTGAAAAGAGAGGCAGTGTAGAACGTGTGAGGATGGCTGACAAGGAAGGAATGGAGCGGCTCGCAGTCGAATGCTGACGAATGCGAACACAACCGATAAAAATCTTTGGACTGGCGACAAGAGCCTTTTAGTTTGGGACGTCCGTCGTAAGGAATTTTGACCGAACTGAATTGCCCCGCTCAACGATTGATTGCTTATCAGGTGAAAGCCTTGTAGCTTATCCACGCGCCGCGAACCGCGCAGCGCTCGATATGGTTTGCGCCAGCAGTCCTTCCTGAGACTACCGGATAATCGCTCTTCGTTGGAGAAAGGGGAAATTGAATGAAGCACAATCGTTTGTTCACTTTGTCGCTTGCGTTGTCATCTGTTCTGATTTTGGGCTGGCTTTCAGTCCAATTTGAGGGCGCTCCGTCGTCCGCCAAAATCGCTGACCCCGCTTTGCCGCCGAACGCTGTGCCGAGCGGGCCGTCCGATTGGCCGCAATGGCGCGGGCCTGAGCGCAACGGGCTGTCGAAAGACACCGGGCTGCTCAAACAATGGCCGTCGCCGGGGCCTCAACAGGCGTGGTCAATCTCGAATCTCGGCGAAGGTTACGGCTCGATTGCGATCAAGGGCGACCGCATCTACGTGCAGGGAACTACCGGCGGCGCGAGCGCCGTCTTCTGCCTGAATCGCGCCGACGGCAAGGCGGTCTGGTCGGCGGCTCTCGGACCGAAACTGAACGAGGGCCGCGGCAACGGGCCGCGTTCGACTCCCACGGTTGACAACGACCGCGTTTACGCGTTGACCGAAAACGGCGACCTGGCTTGCCTGCGCGCGCGCGACGGCTCGCCGGTCTGGCGCAAAAACATTTTGAAAGAGTTCGGCGGCTCCAACCCCGGCTGGCTGATCAGCGAATCGCCGCTGATTGACGGCGACCGTGTGATCGTTACTCCCGGCGGACGCGGCGCGGGTATCGTCGCGCTCGACAAGATGACCGGCAAGGAGGTTTGGCGGGCGAAAGAGTTGAACGAAGAGGCGGGCTATTCATCCTGCATCGCGGCTGACGTCGGCGGCGTGCGCACGATCATGAATTTCACCTCGCGCGCGGCGGTCGGAGTTCGCGCCAGCGACGGCAAGCTGATGTGGAGTCATTCCTCGCCCGCCAACCGGACGGCCAATTGCAGCACTCCGGTCTTCGCCGACAACAAGGTCTTCTTCTCTTCGGCTTACGGCACGGGCGGAGCGTTGCTGGGCTTGAGCGCGCAAGGCGGCGAGGTCAAAGCGCAGGAGCTATATTTCACCAAAGACATGATGAACCATCACGGCGGGATGGCGCTGGTGAACGGCTATCTCTACGGTTTCTCCAACGCCACGCTCACCTGCATCGAATTCGCCACTGGCAAGCGAATGTGGGTCAACCGCAGCGTGGGCAAAGGCTCGCTGACTTACGCCGACGGGATGCTCTATCTCTTCAGCGAGAACAACACGGTCGGATTGGCCGAAGCGAACCCGAACGCGTACGTCGAAAAGGGTCGTTTCTCGGTCGCCGATCAGGGCTGGAACAGTTGGGCGCATCCGGTGGTGATCGGGGGCAAGCTTTATATCCGCAATCAGGGGACGTTGACTTCTTACGACGTGAAGGCGCGCTAGCGTATACTCAGGCGGCGGCTCAATCTCTTCGAGCCGCCGCCTGAAACTGGAGGGTTGTTTATGACCCCTGTTCCGAAGAAAAAATACACGTTGGAAGAATATTTGGAATTGGACAGGAACTCCGAGGAGCGGTACGAGTATTTCAATGGCGAGGTCTTCGCGATGGCGGGCGGAAGCCCCAGCCACGCGCGCATCAGCCTGAACGTCTGTACATCGCTAACGCAAAAGCTGAAGGGTGGACGATGTGAGGCGTTCAATTCCGAGATGCGCGTTAAGGTTCCGAAGGCTCTGCCGTATCGCTATCCCGACGTTTCAGTCGTTTGCGGCGAGCCGATCTTTGATGAGCTTGACGGGCAGCAGATGCTGGTCAACCCGGTCTTGATTGTCGAAGTTCTCTCTCCGTCAACCGCCGCTTACGACATGGTGGATAAGTTCGCCGAGTATCAGTCAATTGATTCATTTCAAGAGTACCTCGTGATTTCTCAAGACCGCCCGCACGTTATCCAACACGTCAAACAATCAAAAAGAAGATGGCTGCGAATCGAGATCGAAGGGATGGAGAGCGAAGTCAAACTGGAATCCGTCAACGTGACTCTGAGTTTGAGCGAACTATACGAGCGCGTTGATTTCCAGGCTTCGGATAGAGCCAGGAGAAATTGAATAGTGGATGGTCGTTTTCGGTTTTAAAGAAACAGCTTCAGATTCTTTTCCGCAACCTCGATGTGCGCCCGCGCGCCGAAAGGGAACAGGTACTGCGTCCGCGCGCCGTCAATGAAGAGCCTGCCGTCGGGCATCTTCGACGCGATGGTGAGGCCGGAATCGGGAGGCAAGAGGCCGCGCGCCAATTCGTATTCGTGATCCGGTTCGCGGTAAAGCTCGCGCACGAGGAATTGAATATCGCGCGAGCGCAGCGGCATCCGTCGCCCGCCCGCCGAGCCTATGGCCGCCGTCGAACCAGCAGCCGTCGAAATCCAGACGCCCGAACTGCGATGCTCTTCGACGTGACCGCCGGCTTCGATCAAATACCGCGTGGTCGCCGCCGGGCAGTAATGCGCGATCAAAACGTCGTTGAGCGCAAGCTCTGGCAATCGTTTGCCATCGAGCGTGACCTGCAAGCGCGCAAGCTCAACCGGACGCCATTTCAAATCCAAAATCGCATCGAGCCGTTCGGCGAAGTTCCGCCGATTGACCGAACAGAAATGGCCCACGCTGTCGCCCGGCGCCGAATTGACGCCGAGCATCATCCCATCGCGCACATAATGCGAAGCGCCGAGCAGCGTGCCGTCGCCGCCGACGCTGATGACCAGATCAGCCGCCGCCAACCGGCGTTTGAGCGTGGCGTTGATCTTGATCAGCGAACCTTCGTCAAAGGCGATCTTGCGAGCTTTCAACGCCCGCCGCACCGCGTCAACAGTGCGTTTCTGCTCGCCGTCGGCGTGGAGCAGCCGCTTGGCCGTCTCGTCGCCTTTGCGGGCGAAGCTGGCCGCGCGCCCGCCTTGCGCCATCGCGGTCTGCTTGATGATGACCAGACAGTTGTTGATCTGCATATCAGGAGAGAGTTAAGGTGAAGGCGGCGGCATTTCGACCACCAAAGCTTCGCGCCCGGCAGTCTCCCAAGCAGCAGTGAAAGCCGTAATGCCATAGCTGCATGGCTCCGGGCCATCGAGCGGATCCATCGCGGTGATTGCGGCGCTGGTTATCTCAATCAGCACGATAGAGTGAAAAGCGCGCGGATAGCCAAGCAGATGGCGTTCAACTCCAACGATTGGATGACGGCCTGCGCGCAGGGCGTCGCGCAGATCATCGAGATTCCAATCGTCGTGGAATTGCGCCATCGCTCCCGCTTCAACCAATTTCACCTGCGCCGCGCCGAGTGACACACCCAAACTCGTGTGACCGATGAGGCGGCGGACTTGATCTTCAGGCATTTGCGATCCAAGCGCGCCCAGCGCCATTCGTACGCATGCGGCGACGCACGAAGACTGAAGTTCCTGCGCATGCCAAATCAGCATCATTCGATCCCGTGCGCGGCTGCCAAAGCTTCCGCGCGTTGGCGAAATTCCTCTGCGCTTGGACTCCCGGCGAAATCCCCCGTCGTCGCATGCAGATAAACGTCTCCGACTACGCCGAGCGGGCCGGTTGCGCCGTAGGCGAGTTCGATAGCCACGTGCCAGTAAAAGGTGGCGGGATCAAAAGTCGCTGTAGCCGCGTGGACGGCTGTCCCGATTTCACGATGCAACCAGCGATTGACTCGCGCCAGAGCATCCTGAACTGTCGGGACGGTGAATTGCGGCGTGACCACGACCTCCATATCGGTTGCATTTACGCTCATTGCTTTACCTCGCTGAAGTGATGATGACGCTGTGATTGTAATCCAACACGCTACCGGTAAACGACGAAGAAATTGTTGTCGAGGAAATCATGCTGCTCGACGCGTTTGAATCCGGCGGCAGTCATCCATCCGTCAAGATTGCCGACCGTGTAGATCATCTTCTCGTGTCCGGCGGGCCAGTTCCTGCTGAAGTCAATGATGGCGATGCGTCCGCCGGGTTTGAGGTGTTTCTTCAAACCTTTCAGGTACGCCGCCTGATTCGAGATGTGATGCAGCGTGTCAATGATGGCGATCAGGTCTACGGGTTCAGGCAGCTTCGGGTCGGTTTCTGAGGCCAGGATGGGTTTGATGTTTGTCAGCTTCTGTTCTCGCGCCGTGAGTTCGACGTGTTTTAGCAGTTCAGGGTCAATGTCAACGGCGTAAACGACGCCTTTGGCGCCGGCCTTCTGCGCCAGCGGGCGCGTGAATAAACCCGATCCCGCGCCGAGGTCGCAGACGCGTTCGCCGGGTTTGACCTTGAGCGCCTCGATGACTTTGGTTACCTGCAAGCCTCCGATGCGGCTCTCGGATTCGAGCAGCTTGACGTATTCGTCGGGGGTGCGGTTACCGCGCGATTGGCCTGACGGTCGTTGCGCCTGTTGCCCGTAAACGGGAATGATCAAAAGCGCGAGTAGCGCAATGTTCAGCCTTCTCATTTCAATTCTCCTATTGATGTTTTCTGTTCGCCCGCCTCGCCCAGCCAGCCGCGAGAACGAGCGATATAAAAAATTACGACACCGGCCAGGATCGTCAGCAGCGCCGCGCCGGTCGGGCCTGGACGTTCTCTCAAGCCCTGAATAAAAGCGACTACGGTCAAAATCAAATAGATGGCAGGCGTCACCGGATAACCCGGAGCGCGAAAGATGTTTTTCGATTCTGCTGTCTCGCCGCGCCGGACGACGTAGAGCGAAGCTACGGCCAGCGCCGCGAAAAGCGACAGGGCGGAACCGGCGTAAGTCACCAGAGCGTCGAACTGGCCGGTGAGCGCCAGAATCATCGCGACTACCGCTTGCAGAGCGAGTGCGATCACAGGCGCGCCGGTGCGCGAATGGAGTCGTCCGAAAATCGAATGAGCCAGCCCGTCGCGCGCCATCGCGTAATAAACTCGCGGCCCGGCGGCGATCATCGAACTGACCGAACCGATGATCGCCAGCGCGATGATGCCGCTGACGATTTTCGCGCCCGAAGCTCCGAACAGGCGTTCAGCCGCGAGTGTGCCGATGGCGATCTCCGGATTCGGCTTCCAGGAATCGGCTGGCATCGCGTAGAGGAAAAGCACATTGAGCAGCAGATAAACGAAGCCGACCGCGAGCGTGCCGCCGATCAGCGCGCGCGGCAACGTGCGGCGCGGCTCTTTGACTTCGCCCGCCAGATAAGCCGCCGCGTTCCATCCGCTGTAGGCGAAAGTGACCAGGATCAAAGCCACCCACCACACGCCTGTCGGCGCCGAGCCTTGTGTGACGCCGCTCCAATCGCCGCGCCCCGTGCCGACTCCGGCGAAAAAGAAGACGAAGATCGCGCCGATGACCGACAGCGCGATGATCGTTTGCAACCGCCCGCTCGGACGCACGCCGGTGGTGTGAAAGAGCGTCAGCGTCACGATCAATATCGCGGCGAACATCGGGGATTTCCCGATGGGAATAACTCTCGACGCGTAATCCACCGCTCCCAGCGATGAAGCCGCAATCGCCGCTGAAAATCCGACGAGGAACGAAATCCATCCGCTCAGAAATCCCCAGAGCCGCCCGTAGATTCGCGTCAGGTAATAATACTCTCCGCCCGCGTGCGGCATGCGCGTGGCCAGTTCGGCGTAACAGAGCGCGCCCGAAAGCGCCAACCCTGCGCCCAGCGCCCAGACCGCCAGCGAAGCAATGCCATTGCCGGTGATCGAGCGGACGAAGGCCGGCAACGTAAAGATGCCCGTGCCGACCATGTTGGTTATGACGAAAGCCGCCGCGCCCCACGCGCCGAGCGCCCGCCGCAGATGAGGCTCCGCGCCACTTCCAATCGTTGTTTGATCCCCGATCATCTGCTGTTTGGTCATTCTTGTCTCCTCGCCGACTTCTTTCGAGCGGCTTTCCTAGTCGGCGGCGATTTCAGATTCAACTTGTTCATTGTGAAAAAAAGATTGCGGCTTCGCGTCGGCGATAGTTTCGTATGAATCTACGGAATTTGAAAAGCCCGCGAGCCGCGCCACCACGGTCAACGCAGTCATGTTCCCGGTCACGTTGGTCAGCGTTTTGAAGATGTCGGGAATCGCGTCTACGGCTTCGAATAAGAAATAGGCTTCGATTGGCGCTCCGGCGGCAAGATAAGCGGGAAGCGACGTTGACGGCGAGCCGCCAGGGATTCCGGGCGCGCTGAAACTGAGCAGCATAACCGTCAGGATGAACGTGACGATTTGCAGCGGGCCTGGCGTAAAGCCGTAAAGATGGGCGATGAAGAAGAGCTTGGCCAGACTCGAAACAGTCCGGTTGACTTTGAAGACTGAAACCGAGAGCGGAAGCACAAAGCCTGTAACCGCGTCCGGGAAAACGAGCCACCGTCTCGCCCCGTCGAGCAACGCTGGCAACGAAGCGATTGAGGAACTGGAACCGACGGCGACGACTTGCGCCGGGGCCGTAGCGCGCGCGAACCGCCACAGGTTGACGCGCCCCACGATCATGGCTATCGGGTAAAGCAGAAGCGTAAAACCCAACAGCAAGGCGCAAACGAGCACGATGAAATAGACGAGCGCGCCGACCGTCACGCCGCCGATCTTCGCCGTCATCGGCAGCGCGAGCGCGAAGACTCCCAGCGGCATCAGCTTCATCACCCATCTGACGAGTGTGAACATCGTCTGGCTGAGGGCTTGAAAAAAGCCGATCAGGATCCGCCGCTGCTCGCCGGCCAATCGCGTGATCGCCAGAGCGAACAGCGCAGTCGAGACGATCAACGGCAGGAGCGCGCCGTCAGCGGCGGCTTTGATCGGGTTCGACGGCACGAGCGCGACGACCCAGGCTGCGAACGAAGCCGGAGACTCGGCTTTTGGTTTCGTCAGTTCGGACGCGCCGGATTGCAGCGCCGCGAGCGTCTGCTGATCAACTTTGAAGAGCGCGGCCAGCGGCGGCCCGGCCAGCGCGGCGAAGACGGCCCCGGCGATGAGCAAGCCGATAAAAGTGAGCAGTGACAGCCCGCCCAGTTTGCCGACCGTTTTCGCGTCGGCTTTCGCAGCGATGCCGCAAACGAGTTGCGAGACGATGAGCGGGACGATTGTCATGCGCAGCGCGTTCATCCAAAGCTCGCCCACTGGTTTGATGGCTGAAGTGAGCGCCAGCAGCAAAGGATGCGGCCAGCGGTGAACGATCAGTCCGAGCGCGAGGCCGCCGATCAAGCCGATCAACACGCCTGCGGTCTGCTTCAAAGTTGAGCCGCCTGTTTTTTGCTTCATCGAGTTTTGTTCTTCCATTGCCATCTTCCAGACCAGATTCTCCGAAGAAAGTTTTGCCGCGCGCCCACCGATTGGCGTTTCGCGCGGTCGGTGCGCTCGATCAATCCACGAAGCGCCTGCTTGATCTCCGGGCTGATGTTGTTTTGGTTGACGAGCCTGCGATGAGTTTTCAAATTGGAATGCGACGGCGGCAGGGCGTCAATGTGCCGCGCCAGCGACTCTTCGCCGTCGAAGATCGGAAAGTTGACGAGTTCGCCGTAATCCAGCAGCGTCAGTCGCGTGCGCACGCATTTTTCGCAGCGCGAGCAGTTGCCCACAGGCTCGCGGTTTTCCCAGCATACCCTCAGGTGCCGGCGCAGGATCGGTTCGGCTGCGATCCGAGCCAGCTTTTGATAACGTTTCAACTCGGCGCCGAAGTGAATGATGCGCAGATCGTCCGACGACCAGAATTCGTCGGTCATCCAGTGCGATCCCCACGGCTCGCGGTCATCGAAAGAGCGCGAAGACGAGACCATCAATTGTCCCGCCACGCCGCTCAGCAAATGCCCGATGGCCGCCATCGCGCCGCCGTGCGTGCGTTCCCACGAAACGGGCGCGAACGCCGGATGCTCGCGAATGTTGCTGCGGACGACGACGGGACGCGCGCCGAATTCATCCGCCACCGCGCGCAGCGATGATCCAAACGCCTCGAAACGCGCACGGTCGTCCAACGTCATGTCGAAGCCGATCACGAAAACAAGGTAGTCAATCGTGTGACCGGAACGCAGCAGCGTGTAGAACGAATCAACGCCGCCGCTGAAACAGAGCGCCGTTGATTCCGACCGCGCGGCGTCGTCACGCCTGACGCGTGCCGGTCGCGGCGGCAATTCCGGGTAACCCCACCATTCGCGAAAGACCGGCAAAATCTGGCCGACGTTCGCCAGCCAGGTCGCGCTGAGCGAATCCTCAAGCGTCAGCGGCTCGCCGCGAGCAATCGCCGGAATCAGCATCGCGCTGGCGAAGGCTTCAGGCGAAGGCGTGAGAGAAACGTCCGCCGACTCGAACCAGATCGGAGCGCCCTCCACATCGGCGCTCACCCTGTGCGCCCCGCGATCGAAGCTTGTTGAAACATTGCTGATTCGCATTGTTACTCAAATTCTCAAATTTCGTCAGCCAGCGGGCGTTCCGACCGGATCGTCAATTTCGACAGCGGGCAATGGGTTTTCCATCTTCTCATCTGAAATGTTGTCGCCCGTTGCGCCTGGGGCTGAAACGCCTGCGAGGCGCGCCACAATCGTCAACGCCGTCACGTCTCCTGTCACGTTCGCCAGTGTCCGGAAGATGTCTGGAATGGCGTCAACTGCGTTGAAGAAGAGTATCGCTTCGAGCGGAATCCCGCTCGCCAGGTATGCCGGGATTGATTTCATCGTGCCCGTGCCGGGAAGTCCCGCGACGCCGAAGCTGATGACCGTGACCGTCACGGTGAAAACCGCGATGCGCAATGGGTCGAGTTGAACTCCGTAAAGATGCGCGATGAACAGCAGCTTGACCAGGTGGCCGCCCGGTTGGCTGGCTTTGAAGACTGAGACACACAGCGGGAGCACGAAGCCCGTGACCGTCGCTGGCAGATGGAGCCAGCGGTTGGCGCCGTCGAGCATCGCGGGCAAAGCGGCTAGCGACGAACGCGAACTGACGGCGACGGCCTGAGCCTGCGCCAGGGAGCGCGCGAAGCGGCGAATGTTGACGCGCCCAAACAGCAGCGCCGCCGGGTAAAGCAGCAAGGTGAGGCCAAGCGCGATCAGGCAATCAAGAAAGACGAAGTAGCCGATTGCGCCGATGGTCACGCCGCCGGCATTCGCCGCCATCGGCAGCGCCAGCGCGAAGACGCCCACCGGCATCGGTTTGAGCACCCACCGGACCAGTACGAACGCGGTTTCGCCGAGCGCCTGAAAAAAGCGTAACAGCGACTGGCGTTGTTCTACGGCGATGCGCGTGATCGCCAGGGCGAACAAGATAGTAAAGACGATCAGCGGCAGCATCGCCCCGTCGGCGGCGGCCTTGATCGGGTTAGACGGCATGAGCGCGACGATCCCCGCGCCGAAAGACGCGCTGTTTCCCACGTCGTCCCTGCCGCTCGCGGTCCTCGAACTGGTTTGGCCGGATGCGCTCGCTTGCAGCGCGGCCATCTCAGCCGGATCAACTTTGAAGCGCGCCACCAGTGACGGCGCGGCGAACATCGTGAAGACCGAGCCTGCGGCGAGCATCACGACAAAAATCAGCAGCGATAGGCCGCTCAAACGACCGACAGCCTTGTGCCCGGCTGTTGTGTATCCGGCCGTTGTCCCGATCCCGCATATAAGTTGAGAAACGACGAGCGGGATGAGTGTCATTTGCAAGGCGTTGCTCCAGACCAGCCCCGCGGGTTCGACCAGCGAAACGAAAGCTAGCAGTTCCGGGCGCGGCCATCGGTGGATGACGAAGCCGATGAGCAGGCCGCCGAACAATCCAACAAGCGTCAGAATCATCGGGGAGAGCGATTGGCAGTTGGAAGCTGTCACTGGTTGTGGCGAATCCGTGAGTCTATCCATAAGCGAAGCCTCCAGGGCAGTTTTTGCCACAATGGGTTTTGCGCTAGCCATTTGCTGGTCTGGCGCAGCCGCTTTCTTATCTTTGCCAGACGTTCCCGCCGCCTCATAAACTTTTTGTTGCGGGCGATCAGCCGCCGGATCGCTCGCTTCAAGCGGCGGTCGAGGCGCGGGGATTCAAGTAATGACCGGTAAGCCAGCTTGATGCCGTTTGAATGCGGGAGGGCGTTGATGTCTTCCAACAGCGAGGCGGCTCCGTCGAAGGCGGAATAGTGGTTGAGTTCGCCGCATTCCGCCAGCGACAACCGCGTGCGGACGCACTTTTCACAGCGCGAGCAGTTGCCCGAAGGCTCGCGATTCTCCCAGCAGACTCTGAGGTGCGCATGCGCGAGCGGTTCACGCGCGATCTCGCGCACCTTCTCGTACCGGTGGAGTTCGGCGCCGGCGGTGATGACTTGCAGTTTCTCCGACGACCAGAAGCGATCAATCCGCCAGTGAGATCCCCAGGGGTCAGTCTGGGCGTGAGTCTGAGACGCCGAGATGAGCAATCGCCCTGCTTCGCCGTTCAGCACATGCCCGATGGCCGCCATCGCGCCGCCGTGCGTGCGTTCCCACGAAACGGGCGCGAACGCCGGATGCTCGCGCAGGTTGGTGCGGATGACGACCGGGTGCGATCCGGTCGCGGAGGCCGCCGCGCGCAGCGACGGCTCGAACGCCTCGAAACGCGCGCGGTCGTCCAACGTCATGTCGAACCCGATCACGAAAACCAGATGGTTGATCGTGTGGCCGGAACGCAGCAGCGTATAGAACGAATCAACGCCGCCGCTGAAGCAGAGCGCCGTTGATTCCGACTGCGCAACCCCGCTTGTTCTGACGCTGGCAGGTTGTGGCGGCAATTCCGGGTAGCCCCACCATTCGTGAAAGACCGGCAAAATCTGGCTGACATTCGACAGCCAGACCGGGCTGAGCGCGTCCTCGACGGTGAGCGTCTCTCCGCGAGCTATCGCCGGAATCAGCATCGCGCTGGCGAAGGCTTCAGTCGAAGGCGTGAGAGCGACATCCGCCGATTCAAACCAGAGCGGGACTCCATCCACGTCAGCGATGACGCGATGAACGCCTTGCTCGAAGGCCGCTGTGAGTGAGGAAATGCGCATAGCGTTGTGAGGTCGCTCGGCGTCAGTTAATTGTCAATCAGTTTGTGATAACGCCCCATCCAGTAAGGCAGCAGAAAATAAGCTCCGTCGTCTTCGCTCCGCCCGCCATTGCCGCCGTCAACCCGGTAGGGATTGCCGTTCCATTTGTCCATCGGAAGTTCGTCGTAAGGCAGCACGATCAGCGCCTGCTTGCGATTGAAGCGGTCGGCCAGAGCATCCATCGGAACATCCAGCCGGTGCGAATTGGTCACCGTCCACGAGATTTGATCCATCGGGATTTCCTGCAAGGTGCGGATCGCCTCGTCGCGGTCAAACTCCTTGCTGCCGCTGCCAACGGCGTAAATGAAATTCCAGAGCGGGTTGCGTTCGGGGCGTTCAACCTGCCACGCGCGGTCGAGCGATTGAACGTAAACCTCGCGCAGCTTCGGATCGGTCTCGTAATTCAGCAGCGGATAGTACGACAGGAATGCCAGTTCGTCATCCGAATGATTGACGTGGCCGGGATAATTGATCTTCTGGTTGCGGGTGAGCAGGTGATAACGATGCTTGTTGATCAGTTCGTTGTAGGCGTCGAGATAACGCTGATTGCCCGTGATGTGATGCGCGGCGCGCAGATGCGAGAGGATGTGCAGGGCGCGCAAGCCAGTCTCGTCGGGATCGGCCCAGATGTCTTCCGGCGCCCACCAACCCCACCGCGTGCGTTTGCCATCAACGTCAATCAGTTGGTAGTTGTTGTTCAAAATGTGATCGGTCATTCGCGTGACGACGCCGCGAATCTTCTGTTTCTCGGCTTCGTCGGCGACCAGATCGTAATAGACCGCGTAACCGAAATAATGGCCGACGATCTCATCCGAACTCGTGTCGCCTTTCCAACGCCATTTGCCATCGGGCGTGTCGTGCCACTCGCCGTCTTTCGGCTGGATGTCCTCGCCGATCTTGATGAACGAGCGGGCGTGGAAGCCGGGAATGCCCGTGATCTCTTCCAATCGCAGCATCGCTTCAAAGCCCTGTCTGGCGTTGGCCCGCGCGTCGGCTTCGCCGGTGACTTTGTATCGGAAGGCTTCAGCCGCAATGTACATCTGTGTCCAGAGGCCGTCGTTGTCGGATGAGACCATCTGGTTGGTTGAAAGATCGCCGGGAACGCGAAGCTGAGAGTCGGCGGTCAAGCCCCAGCGGACGTGTCGGACGCGGATGCGTTCGACGAAGGCTTTCGACTTTTCAGCGAGCGTCATCTGTTTGTACTCGATGCGGCTATAGCCTTGTTTTGTCTCCGCCCAGATGACGTAGGTTTCACCGATTTCTTCAAAACCAATACCCGTTACGTGGTCATCCGTTAGCCAGCGTTTGCCGCTGAAGAACTTAAGATCGCCTTTGAAGTAGTGATCCGGCGGCGCGTACAGGATCAATCCACGAGTAGTGCCAATCCATGTCCCCCCCTTGTTCAGCGCAAGAACGGTGACCTGGCGAACCGGGAGTGTCCTGTCTTGCGGAAACGGGACGATGGCTCCTTCAGGCACCTTCGCTACGATTCCAGCGAGTGAGCCTATCAAATCAATGTTAAGCTGTTCCCTGGGCGATCCCACACATTTCTTGCAAGAAGACTCTCGATTTATTTTGACTTTACCTTTGGTTAAACGGGCGAATTCCTCAGCCGTGTGGAATGTGCGAATCTTCTGTGAGTAAGTGTTTGGGGAATTAGCTCGCTGGTCCTGAGCGAAGGCAGGGATGATCGGGAAAATGCACAAACATGAATAGAGGATCAACATGTGTCGTATCCTCACAAGTTCACATCGGGTTGTGATCGCTTGCATCAAACTCCTCCTGAAAATTTGTTACTGACTTGTTCGGAAGAAAGCTATAGAGGCAGGTGGCGAACGACGTTCTCCCACTCGTCTTCCTTGCTGCAAATCACGATTATCTCAAGGTCATCAATCACGCGGCTGATTGGCAATCGTCGTGAAACAATCACCACGCCCGCGACCGATTGCCCCGACGTTATGCGGTCGGCCACGTGGTCAGGCATCGTCTGACGGTCGTGTGTGAGGAGTATCCGTCCATTGTCCGCCGCCCATTTCAGCAACTCAGGATCGGGAGCGGCGCTCATGCTGATTTCGTATGCCGTGACCGCATCAAGAGTCGGGACGCGCAGCCGAAGCCCCCGAAGGATGTCCTGGTCGAAATCCTGATCAATGAGCAGCCGAAGCATAAGCTTTTAACTCGTTGTGGAAGTGAGCTTCTCCTGTTCCAGCGCCGCCCAACGAGCCAGCAACCGCTCGCGCATTGCCGACATCTCTGCCTGGTAATTCGGATTTGACTCGAGTTGATGTTGAAGCGCGTCGCCCTTTGATTCCTGGCGGCGCAGATACTCTTCGATCTCTTCGCGGTGGCTGAGATAGTAAGCGATTGCGGCGTGAATATCAGCCAGTCTCAATCCCTGGAACTTGTATGCAATCTGTTCCGCCGTCGCGCCGAGTTTGTAGTGATGGATGATGGAATCGAGGCTCACCCGCGAGCCTGTGACGCGGATCGTCCCTTCTTCCGTTAGCGTCAACGGCACAGTTTGTTTGGTTTCAATCGTTGTCATAGTGCCCAGATTATACTTCGTTGCGCGTGTCGGTAGAATGATGATCGCTATCCGCTCCTGAAAAAAGTTAATTTTACCGCTTCGCAATCAACAATCGCCGTGCTAATATCCGGCCCGCCTGAATATCAGCGACCTCACGGTTTCTATTCAACCGAAGACAGAAACCATCCGGAAGACCCCCAAAGCTTACGGCAAATTGCTGATGTTACGGTGAACTTGAATCTCATCACGATTTCTTGCTTTAAATCAAAGGCAGACTTTCCGCAGCGGTTATCACGTGGGAAATGCCGCGCGGCCGTCTTTGCCTGAGACGATTTCACCGAGGCCTGCGCTCACTCGATTCGTTTTGCGAACTTACTCATCAATGGCGCCCAGATCATCAGCGCCACCTGTCTGGCATTTGCTGGGAAGAAGATTGGTTGATCAACAAGGCGACGTCAGATCGCCTGCCCTAAACATGGATGCCGCTTTCATTCACGCCACTCACCCATCAGCGTGACGCAGGCGGCGGAGTCTGGCCGCTCTTCGTCTAAAAACGCGAACTCACAGGTCAAAAGTCGAGCGGCCGCAATCTTCGTTACTCAGGGTTTAGGAAACAGGGCAATGCGCTTCACCTCCGGACGGTTCACTCTGCCGGCAATCATCCTGCTCGGCTGCGCGCTGCTTGCGGCGTCGGTCTATGGCCTTCTTCACTCATTCGGCCGTTCAGACAAAAACCATCCGTCATCAATATCTCGATCAAACTCTCAATTCAGGTATGGCACAGCGAGCGGTAGCGGCGCGGTCGCTTCCGGGACGACTGCCGGTAAAGTCGCCAGCTCGCCACAGCGCGCCATATCGAATCGTTTGGAAGATGAGGAGGAAGAGGAACGCCGCGAGAGGGAACGTTACGATCAGCCCGGCGAGGCTGCGGAGTTTTACCGCCAGAAACGATTGGCCGAAGGCGAGACCGAATTGCCGGTTGAAAAATACGTGGCGGCGATGGAGCGAATGCGCGGCCTGCCGGTTTATTCGACCCGAAGCAAACAGATGTTTTCGTCGCGGCGTGAAATGCTGAACTCCGCTCAATCGTTCGGCGCGGCTTCGCCAGACCTCTTGAACAACTGGACGCCGCTGGGGCCGGGCAATGTGGGCGGGCGCACGCGCGCGCTGCTGATTCATCCGGCGAATCCAGACGTGATTTATGCGGCGGCGGCGGCGGGCGGCGTTTGGAAGAGCGTGGATGGCGGGAAGAGTTGGAAGCCGCTCGGCGATCTGTTGCCGAACATCGCGGTCAACGCGCTGGCGATGGACCCGCAAAATCCCGAAGTGATTTACGCGGGCACGGGCGAAGGCTATTTCAATTCCGACGCGGTTCGCGGCGCCGGCGTCTTTCGCAGCTTCGATGGCGGCGCGACGTGGCGCAGACTGGACGGCACGGGCACAGCCGATTTTTATTACGTCAACGACATCGTCATCAGCCCGGCGAAGAGCAATCGGATTTATGCGGCGACGCGCTCCGGGGTGATGCGCTCGCTCGACGGCGGTTCGACGTGGACGAAGGTGCTCGATCCCGACCGGCTCAATGGCGGATGCCTCGATCTGGCGATCCGCACGGACAAGACGAAGGATTATGTTCTGGCCGCGTGCGGCACGGCGACGGGAAGCTCGGCGCCCGCATCGGTTCAATCCGCGATCTATCTCAACACCGAAGCCGAACAGGGGCTGAGCGGATGGGAAGTGGTTTACTCCGAAACCGGGATGGGGCGAACCAGTCTGGCTATCGCTCCGTCGAATCAGAATGTGGTTTACGCGGTCTCCGCCGAGAATGGCGCCGCAGGAACGCCGCACAGCCTGCACGCGGTTTTTCGCTCGGCCAGCGGCGGAGTAGCCGGATCGTGGACCGCGCAGGTTCGCGGCGCCGACGCGAGTACGAAGAAGCTCAATACGCTGCTCTTCACCAATCCGATCTTCGCGCTCAACGCTGAGTGCTATGGCAGGCAGGCGCAGTTCTTCAATCAAGGCTGGTACAACAACGTCATCGCTGTTGACCCGAAAGATGAAAACATCGTCTGGGTCGGGGGCGTTGATCTGTTCCGTTCGGAAGACGGCGGGATGAATTGGGGAATGGCTTCGTTCTGGCATCTGCCTCAGACCAACTCTCATTACGTCCACGCCGATCACCACGCCATCGCTTTCCATCCTTATTTCGACGGAGCGGTCAATCGCACGATGTACGTCGGCAACGACGGCGGCATTTACCGCACCGATGACGCGCGGGCCCAGACCGTCGCCGGAGACCGCGCCGCCTGCTCATCCGATTCCAGCCACGTCTCCTGGCTCTCGCTCAACAACGGCTACGCGGTGACGCAGTTTTATCACGGCGTCCCGTTGCCCAACGGCGCGACGTACATCGGCGGGGCGCAGGACAACGGCGTTTTGATGGGTTCTGACGATGGCGGCCCGAACGGATGGAAAGAAATCGTGTCGGGCGACGGCGGCTATGTCGCAGTTGACTGGACGAATCCGAAAATCATCTACGCCGCGACAACCTGGCTGTCGCTGAAGAAATCAACCGACGGCGGATTGAAATTCAACGCCGCGACGACAGGCGTCAGCAACTCCGGGTTCACTTTCATCTCGCCGTTCGCAATGGATCCGAGCGACCCGGCGCGGCTGTGGATGGGCGGCAAGCAGATGTGGCGGACGCGCAACGGCGCGGCCAACTGGAGCCAGGCGAGCGCCGATCTGGCAGGCTCGACAACCGCGATAGCCATCGCGCCGACCGACTCCAACTTTGTTCTGGCAGGCGTTTCCGGCGGTCAGATTCATCGCACGACAATCGGATTGAATTCCGACGCCGACACGCTGTGGCCTTACGCGAAGCCGCGAACGGGTTATGTTTCCGGTCTCGCCTTCGATCCGTCGAACCGCGACGTGGCTTACGCGACCTATTCGACTTTCGGCGGCAAGCACGTCTGGCGCAGCCTGGATGGCGGCGTGTCGTGGCAGGCGATTGACGGAGCGGGCGCGGGCGCGTTGCCGGACATTCCGGCTCATTGCATCGTGGTTGATCCAACCAACACGCAGCGGCTTTATCTCGGGACCGATCTTGGCGTCTTTGTTTCGATTGACGGTGGCGCGTCGTGGGCGGTTGAAAACACCGGCTTCGCCAATGTCCCGGTCGAATCGCTTTCGCTCAACGTAGTCGGCTACACGACTCAGCTTTTCGCCTTCACGCACGGTCGCGGCGTTTGGCGCGTGACGCTCGGAGGCCCCTGTTCAAACGCGCTGTCGCCGCTCAATCAAACGATCAATGTCGAAGGCGGCAAAGGCAGCGTGAACGTCGCGTCGTCGGGCGACAGTTGCCAGTGGGCGGCTGAAAGCAATTCGAATTGGATCACGATCACCAGCGATTCCGCAGGTCGTGGCAGTGGCGTAGTGACATTCAACGTCGCGCCGAACCCGCAAGGCTTGCCGCGCTCCGGCGCGATCACCATCGCCGGAAAGAGCGTCGCCATCACGCAAGCCGGCGCTGTAGTGAGCGTCTCAGCCGCGAGCCTGCGCGGAGGGACTCTCGCGCCCGAATCAATCGCTTCGGCTTTCGGCGCCGGGTTGGCCGCGACGATTCAGTTGGCCAGCGGCGCGCAACTGCCGACCGCGCTGGCCAACACCAGCGTGACCGTCAAAGACAGCGCCGGCGTTGAACGCCGCGCGCCGCTGTTTTTCATTTCACCCAATCAGGTCAATTATCAAATGCCGCAGGGAATCGCCGACGGCCAGGCCACCGTGATAATCACCAACGGCAATGACGGCGTTTTCAGCGGCTCGATTCAGATTGCCCGCGTCGCGCCGGGGTTGTTCACCGCCAGTTCCAGCGGGCAAGGCCCAGCCGTCGGCCAGGCTTTGCGGATCAAGGCCGGCGGCGCTCAGAGCGCTGAACCGCTATCGTTGTGGGACGCGGCGCAAAGCAGATTCGTCGCCAACCCGATTGATCTGGGGGCGGCGTCCGACCAGGTTTTCCTGATCCTTTACGGCACGGGCTGGCGTTTCCGCAGTTCGCTCAGCGCCGTGAGCGCCACAATCGGCGGGATTGATGCGCCAGTGCTTTTCGCCGGGGCGCAAGGCTCATTCGCCGGGCTTGACCAGATAAATCTTCAACTCCCTCGCGCGCTCGCGGGCCGAGGCGAGGTGGACTTGATTCTCACCGTTGACGGACAAACAGCCAACACCATCCGCATCAGCGTCAAATAATCGTCTGGATAATCAGGAAAGATCGGAGCGGTAGTAGCGCCGCAATGCTTAGACCCAACGCCTGAACCACTCCCAGGCTTCATCCTGCATCGCCAGGTTGAACTCGTGCGGCGCGTCGTAAAGACTGCAACGTTGTCGCTCGCGCGCGCCCGCTTTGGCGTAACAGCGCCCAATCTTGTCAAAGGCCGCCTTCACGCCGTCGAGCGCGAACAACCGATCCTGCGATCCGTTGATGACCAGCGCGGAGCGCGGCGCAATGAGCGCCGCCAGATCAGGCAAATCCAGATAGCGATACAGCCCCGGCAGGTGAAAAGAAAAGCCGATGGTCGAAGTCACGTGCTGTTTGATTTGCGCCGCAAACGAAGTCATCCAGCCTACGGCCACCGCCGCTTTGATCCGCTCGTCAAGCGCCGCGAGCATAAAACTGCGATAACCGCCCACTGACAATCCCACGCAACCCAGGCGGTTCCGATCCACTTCAGGCCGCGAGGCCAGGTAATCCAGGGTTCTGATGTCATCCCACAAAACCACGCCGGGCCAACTGATCCCGGCGGTATGCAGGCTGCGCGCGACCAGCGATTCATTCTGCGATGAGCGCCGGTTGAAGTCGTCAATCTCTTTTTCGGTCATGCTGATCGGGCGATCACGATACGACGCCGGATCATCGTCCAGAATCATCCGCCGCTCGCCCCAATAAAACATATCAATCGCGATGGTCACGTAGCCCTGCCTCGCCAGTTCCGCTGCGATGCCTTTGCCGCCATAACGATACTTTTTGAATTCAGTGAGCCAGGGATGCTCCTGCTCGCTCTCGACAACCTTCTCTTTTCCCCAGAGGTAGCGGCCATCGTGGCTGTGCAGCACAACGACGCCGGGCGCGGGCAGCTTGGCGCGCTTCGGCGTGAGAACGTATGCGGGCACGCGCACATCAGGCGCTGTCTGAAACGTCAGATACTCTTCGATGTAATCGCCTTTGTCCGTCCGCTTGATCAATTGCGGCTGCGGGGCGACGCGCGGCGGCGCATAAAGCAGGAACTCGAAAACCTTCGCCCGCGCGCGCGGCTGCCAGCGTTTCAAGTTGGTGAATTCCGGCCGCAGAAACGATAGCTCCAGCGGCGATTGATCCGCCTGCCGCTGCACGAAAGGATAAAGATTGCCGATATGCGAGCCTGTGGTGGCGGCTATCGGCTCCGCCATCAAATCGCCCAGGTGGGCGGATTGAAGCGGCGTATTCGCCAGCGCGCCGCTTCCGACAGCCATCCATTCGCAAAATTGCCTTCGTGAAATAGACATGTTGTGCGCCTCAGATGAAAAGCTATTGAAACTGCTCAGCGGGGCAGACAGGAGAATTACGGAACAAACGGAATAGACGGAATATTTTTCATCTCTTTCCGGTTTGTTCCGTAAGCTCCGTCGGCTCCCTCCCTGAGCAGTTACAAACTATTTGACGTTTTCCTGCCAGTTCATTTGCGCCCGGCTGACGACTTCGACCAGCCCGACGATTTCTCCCAAGCTGTTATACACGGGCGTCAGAACCGAGATGAGATCATTTTTCCCGACGACGGTTTTCGGCTTGCCGGAAGCGAGTACTTCAGCCATCTCTGGCGGAATGTCCTGGTACAGCACTCCCCACGTCCAGAACCGGCTCATCTCATATTGATTCCGAATCAGAATCTGGATTTTTCGCGGATTCTCCTTGAAGAGCATCCAGAGATTGCAATCAATCGGGTAAGGCCGGAGTTTGGCCAGGCGCATCAGCGTCTTTTTGGTTTGGATGAAAGGTTCGGCGTTGACATCGAAATTGTCGCTCCCGGCCCATTGATCTTCGGGGTCAACGACGAACAACTTCTTCAACGCTCTTTCGGTCATGATTCTCTGGCAGACATCGCCATCAACCATGACCGTCGCCACGCGAGCCACTTCCTCCAACTCGAGCGCCAGGGATTTATGAGTTTGCGTTTGCGCGTAGCCAATGGTGGAAAGGTTGAATGCGACAAACGCGAGCGACAGACAACGCTTTATCATTGTGGTTGGCTCCCTTCAGCAAGCTTGAGGATGTATTGGTGGACTGCCTGCCAGTATTGCGGGTTCCAGTCCTGATAATGATGGCGATTGGATGCTACGGCCTGCTCGATACCCGGATTGTTCCATTCCTCAGGCGGCAGATTCGCCAGAGCCGGGCGCGGATTCCACCAGTCTCCGGGCTTGGTCCCATTGACTCGTTTGCTCACTTCACTGCGGAGAAAATCCGGCGAATGAGTTTTCTCCAGCGCCTTCAGCAGGCTGATATCTTGCAGGAAATTGCGTTGAATCTTCAGCCGAATGCTCGGTATCGGGCCGGCGATTCCAAACCTCTCACCCGGATAAGCGAGACAGGTCGCCTCGCCTTCTGAATTGAACCAGGGATCGGCGCTGGGGCCGACTGTCAACCAATGAACGTATCCATCGGTGTTCCACATCCAGGCGCGGAGCGGGTTTTCCAGAATAGCCGAAGAAGGTTCGTTGATCGCTGGCGGCCCGGAGTAAGTCCACACGATGTCTCCACGCTGCCTGACCGATTTCAATTGCTCCGGCAACCAACTGAGGATGGTCGAGGAACAGACCCAGAAATTGACCACGCCGGCCAGTGTTTTAAACTGGTCTTCCAACCGCCAGCTTGCATCCAGGCGATAAACGAACTGCACGGGCGAACCGGCTGGAACGGCTTTTTTCAGAAGCCGGTTGAATTCCAGAAACGGCGCGTCGTCTTTGGGGAATCTTGTTTCATCG
>WBZO01001448.1_pt1 | contig 37103 bp, 45 predicted proteins | sample 5204261 | NCBI WGS metagenome assembly WBZO01 (sample SAMN12412400, study PRJNA552823) | activated sludge metagenome | isolation source: activated sludge from anammox sidestream of wastewater treatment plant... | place: USA: North Carolina | collected 2017-09
TGGACGCGGACGCGGGGCACGGTAATCCCCTCGTTACCGCGCCCCCCTATTTCGCCGCGTCGCCTGGTGAGCATCAGCCCCATAAAAATACTGATGCGGTTTTGTCGATTAATGACCGCGTTTGAGCGCCCGGTTGACCTGTTGGGCGAGGTCTGTCAGGGATTCAGCGCGGATGGATTTGATCACGCCTTTTTCCCGTTCGGTCAGCGGAAAAGTTTGGCCGAGGTAGCCATTCTTCAATGCCGATTCAGGCTCGCGGAGCAGAACGTCACGAAATTGGCGGCTGACGACGGCGGCGGCAAACAGCTTGGAAAGCCCGTTCACGTCTCTTTGCGGTTCGGGCAGACGTAATTCGGTCGCGGGAAAAATGTCGAGTGAAATCATGATGACCTCGGCTGTCCTTTAACAGTGATTCTTATCTAAAAACGCTTTAGCGGGTTCCGCCCGTCATGTCCAAGGGAGAACGACCTGTGCGGGTTCCGCCCGTCATGTCCAAGGGAGAACGACCTGTGCGGATTCCACCACAGCCATCTAGGGGCATATGTGCGGAGAAATTGACCTGAACCGAATATTTTTTCATGGGGCACCTTCTGATTTACAGGATTGATATGCCCCATATTATCGTCCCCCAGGGTACAAAACAGGATACAAAATTAGGCGGTTTTTTAAAGGATTTTCAGGCCTAAATGTTGAGTTCCTGATACAGTGTTTCAGTTTCAGGGGAAGGGACTAACCCCAGCTCCTTTAAGTTATCTTTGCAGGTTGTATACTGCCGGGTAACCGCGTTGCGGTCGCCGAGGTTCGAATAGGCCCGCATCATCAATTGGTATGTGGTCTCGCGATACGGATCGCGTTCCAGAGCGCGCTGTCCGACGGAGATGACCTGTTCCGGTCTGTTGATGCTCAGAAATAACTTCGCCAGATCTTCCGAAGCGTTTAGATACATCTGTCCCAAACGCTCCCGCTCGCCAAGCGCCCACGGATAATCCACTTCGGCAAGATATGGATCGCTCGCCAAATCAATCGCTTTTTGATAATGTTCGATTCGCTCTTCGTTTGCTCGGGCCATGTGAGCGCGGGCCAATTGAGTCTCGAAAACTTCCACATCGTACTCATAATCCAAACCGTAATTGAAACGGTAGTATTCATCTTCGAAAACGATGGCATCCCGGCGTGTGGCGCGGCGAAGGCGAAAGAGATAGGTCTTAAATCGTTGCTTGATGACCTGAAGATCGTCTAATTCGGGCCAAAGGGCAGAAGCAATCTGCTCCTTTGTCGTCGCTTTCTTTTTATATAAGAAGTAGAAAAAGAGATCGCGTACCGATTGAGTGCTCCAATCCGATAAGGTCAGGACTCGCCCTTCCACCCGAACCTCGGCATGTCCAAATGCCTTTATGATCAGGCTGGCGGCCGGCACTTGGACGGATTGCGCTGAGCGACGTAACGCCCGTCTTATATCGGGTAACTTTGAATCCAACCTACGGGCCTTTTCGAATAGACCGCTTAAGCCGCGCCCGATTTGTGGATCCTTTTGTAAGCGCTTTAACCAAGGGAAAGCCTGTCGAATCGTGACTATCAGAGCATGGGGAGGTGTTCCCCTAAGGTTAAACAGCTCTTTTATTTCTTCTTGTGCAAGTTCAATTTTGTCTGCTTGGCATAAAGCCGCCGCCAGCCAAATACGGCATGAATGCGCCTCCAAACTGCGGCCATCCTGAGTAAAAGCCTCCCTACACTTTTGAAGCAAGCCGATAGCCTTCTCGAATTGCTTTTTAAGCAGATAAATGCGTCCTTCTATCAAGACTTGCAGTCCCTGTTCGTAATTGGATTGGTTGTTCTTTAGCTTTTGCCGGGCATTCCTTAATATGTGCAACGCTTCTTCCGAATTGCCCTGAATGACGGCCAGATTTGCCTTTGCCAAAGTTAGATAAGTATCTATAAACGATCCGGCCAGTTGAACAGTAAGCGGTTCGGCGCTATCATAGGCTTGCAAGGCTGATTCATAATCTTCAACTTCTGTATATAGATCACCCAGACCAATTAAGGTCAATGCCTCAGCGCGTTGATAACGACTTTTACGAGCCAGTGCCAAACCCTTTTCGAAAGCTTCGGCTGCCATCTCATAATCCCCAACCTGGTGATAAAGAACAGCAAAGCTATTTAATATTTCAGCCTGTGAATGGTAATTATTTTCTTCCTGCCAAATTTTTAAAGCCCTTTGATAATAAGTTTTTGCGGATTCAACTTCGCCAATTACCTGGTATATAATCCCCGTCTCTGTTAGCAATATGGGTATACTACCAGCCTCTTTCAAGGCAGTATAAAGTGCTAAAGAATGTTCTAAATATTCGATAGCCTGTTGAGATTTTCCAAGACGATATAAGTTTGTGCCTTTGATCCGAAGCGCTTCCGCATAGATCGCCTGCATTTCTGGATTCGGCTCGGCCAATTTGAGTGCTTCATCTGCATCTTGTAAGGATCTCTGATAATTTCCCAACAATCTATATGCAGTCGCTCGCCGGGCCAGTGTGAGCGTCAATCTTATATTGTCGTTCGCCTGACGATGCATGGCTTCTGCATCATCCAATAGAAGAAGCGCTTCTTGTATATTGCCTTTTGTAATAGCAATACCTCCGCGCAGGGAAATTAATCCCGGGCGGGTGCGCAGAAGATTCGGGGGCAGGCTGTTGACCCAATTTTCCAGCGTGGTCAGGGCGTGTTGAAGCATTGGCGTGCCGGCATGCTCCACTACAGTTGCAAGCATTTCGGGGTCTTCGATCTGCTGACAGGTGAAGTAGGCCTTTTCCCATTCACCGCTGGCCTCGTAGGCTTGGGTGAGGCGCTCGAGCAGACCGCGGATTTCCTGCGGACGTTCTTCCTTTAGACGCGTACGTAAAAATTCGCGGAAGAGGGGATGGTAACGTAACCATTTCCCGTCGTCGCCGAGGGGCAGGATGAACAGGTTCTTTTCGAGAATCCGGTTGATAATGGCCGGCCAGTTTTGATGTTCGGAATAGAGCGGACTCAGGATGGACTCACAAAGCTCGGCGTTGAATTCCTCCGGCAGGGAAGTCCGCAGTAGAAATGCGCGCAGTTCCGGCGGCTGTTGATCGAGTACCTGACGGCCAAGATAGGTAAACGCGTCCCCACCGACCACGCGTGGCCCGCCGGAAAGATCGGACAGGATAAGCCCCGTGATCCAGCCGCCGCTTTGTTCGGCGAGTTGAGAGGCCTCCTGTTCGGAGAGGTGCTGATTTTGGTTCTGGTTGAAGAGCGCTTGAATCTCGCGCGCTTGAAATGCCAGATCGGCCTGGTTAAGACCTTCCACTTGTTCCCGCGCCAACATCAGGGTGATATCCGGCAGGGCCGGGATGCTCCGCGAGGAAATAATGACGTGGCAGTTCTCGTCCACCAATTGCAGGAAGCGGTTGAGAATGGCTGAGATGACGGGCAGGTTGTCGAGCAGGTGAAAGTCGTCCAGGATGAAGATAAAATCTTCCTCCACCTGTTCGTAAAGTTCATTGGTCAATGCAACCAGCAGGGACTCGGCGTCGGTCTCGATGGATTTGAGTTCGTTGAGCAGAGGCTGGATCGGTCTTTTCAGGCCGGGGAATCGTTCGGCCAGCGACGCGCTCAGGTAGGCGATGAAGCGCTGTGGGTCGCGGTCGAGTTCATCGAGCGCCAGCCAGCAGACCGGCATCTGAGTGTGATGCGCCAAATCCACCAGCAGTGAGGTCTTGCCGAAGCCCGCAGGGGCAGAGAGCAGGATCAGTTTATGTTCGAGGGCGGCATTCAAGTTTTCCAGCAGACGCGTGCGAGTGAGAAGCTCGGGACGGCGGTGTGGAACGACAATTTTTGTTTTGCTGATCGGAATTGAAGTGGGCATACCAGGCACTTGCTTTATTTTAAAGGAAAATTTGCCCGGCGGCTCTTTTGAGTCGTTGAATAAATTTAGCTTCGATGGAGCGCTGCCAGGAGTTCGGGGTGAATTTTGGGGTTGGCCGCAATGATGGACTGAGGGGCGGAGATGTAATCGGCCTGACCTGCCATGTTGGTGACGAGCGCGCCCGCCTCTTCCGCGATCAAACCGCCGGCGGCGATGTCCCAGGGTTTGAGGGAGAGTTCCCAGAAACCGTCGAAGCGGCCGGCCGCGACGTAGCAAGTATCGAGCGCGGCGGAACCGAGCCGCCTCACGCCCTGCGTCAGCTTGCTGAGGCGGACGAAATTGTTGAAGTTATCCTGATCGGTGTTCCACGCGTCGTAAGGGAAGCCGGTGACCAGCAGGCTGTGTTGAAGATCGGATGTGGTGGATGTGCGAATCTCGCGTCCATTTAAATGGGCGCCGCGGCCGCGTTCGGCGGAAAATAATTCGTCGCGCATCGGCTCGTAAACGGCGGCCAGGGTCATCGTCCCGTTTGAAGCGAAGGCAATCGAAACGCTGAAGACTGGAATGCGATGGGCGTAGTTGACGGTTCCGTCCAGCGGATCGATCAGCCAGAGCGATTCGCCGCGTCCCTGAATCTCGCCGCTTTCCTCAGCCAGGATGCGGCCTCCCGGAAAGCGTTTTTGGATCTCATTCAGCAGGTAGGATTCGGATTGACGGTCCACTTCAGTGACGGGATCGATCACGCCTTTATATTTGATTTGATGATCCCGTTCATAGCCTGAACGTAGAATTTCGCCCGCGCCGCGGGCTAGATTTTCCAGATCTGCCAGATTGGGCTGCATGGTTAACTTTGGAGATTATCGATGATGGTATAGATTTCTTTTAACTCGGCTTCTATGGCATCGCGGTCGCGCGTGGATTGCTCGAATAACGCTCGATACGCTTCTTTTTGGTCTTCGGGGAGCGTGGCGAGCAGGCGCTGGGTGCGGGCGAGTTGCGAGTTCTTATGCCGAAGTTTACTTTCGAGACGATCCCGATAACCGAGATAAAAATCACGTTGTGCCAGAGGGCGCGGGGTCGAGACACGTTTCTCCGTCAGCAGTTCCGCGACAGTCAGCAGGAAATCCTCGGTGTCGATCGGCTTTTCGATAAAACGTGAGGCGCCCAAGCTCATGGCGAAGGCTTTGTCTTCCGGCGTGAGGTATGTGGCCGAGAGGAACACCACCGGCACCGAGAGGGTCCTTGGATCGGTGCGCAGTTTTTGGACGAAGGCGAACCCGTCCATGATCGGCATCAAAATATCGGTGATGACCAGCGCGGGGACGGTTTCTGCCACCTGCTCGAGCGCTTCCTTTCCGTCGCGGGCTGTCAGCACTTGATAACCCTTGAAGGTCAGTGTGATCTTGAGCAGTTCCAGAATATTCGGAACGTCTTCGACTATTAGGATTGGGCCGGTTTTATCGTTCATAAGGTTATTTTACCCTAAAGGCTGAGCGCGCCTAGTGACTATTCCAGACTCGCCGACCCAATGTTGAAAGGGTCGCTGTTTATGACCTTTTGCCCGATGTTTCTTGTGAGGAAAAAGGATCGGCCGTGAAAGACTCTATCTTAGAAAACGTGAAGAGCGCGGAGAATGAAATAAAGGAGCAGCAAGCCAACGACCAGCGCGCAGCCGTGCCAGAAGAAACTCATCACAAAGTGAACCACGCGTACCACAATGTGGAAGAAGAAGCGCAGGATGATGATTACGACGATCACTGCGGCGGCGATCCAGATCCATGAAGCGAGATGCGAAAGATCGAGAGACATTTTGAGCTTTCCTTGTTATGCCGTTCGATAATAACCTACATCCACCGAATATACCTGTCCGCGCTTGATCACCTGCTTTACGAGATTCGTCCCGTAACGATAGCCGAGATGACGATAATCCGGCACGGATAGAATGAGCAGGTCGGCTTGTTTACCGACCTCGATGGAACCGATCGTTTCGGACCTGCGGATTGCGTGCGCGGCGTTGATGGTCGCGGCGGCGATGGCCTCGGCGGGAGTCAATTTCATTGTGCGGCAGGCCAGCGCGATCACAAATTGCATCGACTCGTTCCAGCTCGTGCCGGGGTTGCAATCCGTAGCCAGCGCGAGGATGCCGTCGGCTTCGATGATTTTACGCGCGGGGGTGTAATCGCGCTCGGCCAAACCAAACGGCGTGCAGGGCAGTGAAACCGCGACCGTCTCCGATTTTCCCAAGGCGGCGATGTCCGCGTCCGAAGTCTTTACCAGATGATCGGCGGAAACCGCGCCCAACTCCACCGCGAGACTCGTACCGCCGAGATTGTCGAACTCGTCCGCGTGAACCTTGAGCGGGAATCCCAGAGACCGGGCCTGGGTCAGGATTTGACGCGTTTGTTCGAGGGTGAACGCGCCCGTTTCGCAGAACACATCTACAAAGGGCAAGGTTCGCCGCGGGGCGTGAGTCTCCCACCACTCTTTGAGCATCGGCAACATGGTGCCGCAAATGAGATCGGTATAAGCTTGCGGGTTCTCTTTGTATTCGGGCGCGATGGCATGCGCGCCGAGGAATGTGAGCGCCAGGTCGAGCGGGGTTTCATCGTCGAGCGTGAGCAGGGCTTTGAGCAAACGTAATTCGGTGGCGGTCTGCAAACCGTAACCTGTTTTGGCTTCGACGGTCGTCGTCCCGTTGCGGAACATGCGCAACAGGCGCGGGCGAGTTTGTGCGACGAGCGACTCGATGGAAGCCATGCGCGTCGCGCGCACCGTGGAGATGATCCCGCCGCCCGAGGCGAGGATATCGAGATAAGCCGCTCCCGCCATTTTCATTTCGAACTCGGCGGCGCGGTCGCCGGCCCAGATGACGTGTGTGTGCGGGTCCACGAAGCCCGGCATGAGCACGCCTCCGTTCGCGTCGAGAGTCGGCTCGTTGGGATAAGCGGCTTTGAGTTCGCCGGTGGTCCCGACCGCGATGATTTTTTCATCGCGTATGACTACCGCGCCGTCTTCGATAACGCCAAGCGAGCCGAGTTTACGTCCGCGCTGCGGGCCGCCTTGCAGGGTGAGGAGTTGGGAGGAGGAATGGATGAGCATAGGAACTTCTATTTTGTATCTGTTATGGGCAATTTATGAATATAATTAGATATCGGGAAATCCGGCCATTCATGTATATGTGGCTTGCTGGCATCAACATAAAAACCTAAATTTATTTTCCTTGATCCATTGCTAATGCTACATCTTTCAAATAAGGCCCTTGCTATTCTTGCATCCAAAAGGATAAATGAAAAAGATTTTCTATCTTCATTCTCTCGTACTAAAGCAAGGTAGTCCTTCTCTTGCCAGTTTACTCACTGTTTTTTGATACTCCCCAAAACCATCTAACCTCTCTGTCGCTGCATCTAGAATATTTGCATACAACTCGTATTCCTCTTTCGGGAAAAAGTAATAAACTTTGTCCACGCATATTGAATTTTCCCCATCTGGCTTGCAAGAACTTTCCTACAGACGTTTTTAGAGTATTCTCAAGCCTAAGATCTCTTTCCTTGCGGCTATTATTTTTAGGTGGTAAGAAAATTTTATCGGGTGATAAATTCTCCTTTAACCTAATAGGCGGCACATCTGTAAAAATCAATCTTCTCAAAACACTGTTTGGCGTATCTATAAATGGTCCAGCATGTTCTTTTAAATATTTGAATACGTCATCATCAATTTCGATTTTATGATGTCTCATAACAGTTCCTGCTCTTTATTTTCGTTGAGAAATGACAGGTAGCAAAATTATACAACACCGAGAGCTTTAGCGCGCTTGCTTTTGCATAAACGTGCCGAGATTTCCCTCCACCGGCGGCATGTGATAAACGAAAATCAACTCGCGGCTGTCGAAGGCCAGCGGCTCCCAATTCCCAAAGTCGAACGAGATCGTCACCACGCGCGCCCCGGGCTTTAACTGACTGATGAGTTGTTTCTCCAGCCGCGGAACATAATCCGAAGTGAGATATGCGAAGACGACGTCCGCCTCGCGTAGATCGGCTTTGAAGAAATTCCCCCACTTTACGCGAATCCGTGAACCGGTTCCGCTGAATAAACTATTGAGTCGCGTCTGCACGCATTGCACCGGTCCCGCCTCGATGCCCACGGCCTGCGCGCCGAATTCCTGCGCGGCCATGATGAGTACGCGCCCATCGCCCGCGCCGAGGTCGTAGAGTGTCTCGTCGGGTTGAAGACCTGCCAGTTTCAACGCTTTGCGGATTCTCTCCCGGCGCGTGGGCGTAGGCGGCAATCCATACGCCAGCGGCACAAGGAACGCGATCAGCACAATCGTCAGCCACAAGACCGCCAGTATGTAAATGACCCAGTCAATGAGTTGAAGCATGATTGATTTTCATTTGCCCTGTAATTCGGACTCTTTATAAACGATGAGTTCCGCGAAGTCCCATCGCTAACGTACGCGCAAAAATCAAGGTGTGCAATTTGCAACGAAGCGGGCGCGCTGGGTCATGGTGTTGGGCGCGGTCACATGGAGTTCCACCCAATAATCATTCGGTCCGGCAATAATCAGGGATTTTTGCACGCTCTGTGTACCAGCCTGTTCGAAGATTATTTGTGTATCGACGCTCACCTCACCGGTGCTGAGTTCCCAGTGCCAGGTCGCGAAGGTGGGGCCGTTGGCGGTGATTTGACCGGTGATCAATACGAATTGTGGAAAGGCATTGCAGGTGACGGAAACACGCGGCGGCTCCACACTGACCTCAAGCCTGTTCACCGTTACAAAAGGCGCGGCAACCACCGGCAGTGAATCCGTTTGCCCTTGCAGGTCAACTGCGGCGCTGAATACCCAGCAGGTTCCTCCGGGATTGTTGGGATCTTGAATGTACCACCATAGATTATCCGCAGATTTACCGGCCGCTTGCGCGGTTTGCCGCGCGGTCAGGCCGCCGACGACTTCGAAAACGATCCCCGGCCCAAAGCGACAATTCACAGGCTGGTCGCGCGCGCTCACGTAAACGGGTTGCAGGGCGAGGGTTGGTGTGGGCGACTCGACGGGCGCACGGGTGACGCTCGGTGTGATGGTGACGGGGAGAAGTGTGGGCGTAGATGCCGGCGCGGTAACGGAAGCAGGCGGCAGGGCGGGTGTGGGCGCGGGGGTCGAAGTCGAGTTACAGGCTGAGAGGATCAGGATCAAAATCGGCGTAATGATCCGTAAACTGTGTTTCACGTTCTCCTCCTTCACTAATTTAACCTGAAATGCGCGGGTTGGTCACGCGATTAGTACTTCGGAGGGATGGGCCTGCCCGGCCTGACTCCTTTTCTGAATCGACATAAAATCATCATAAAATTTTTACATGGCGGTGTTATGATTTATTCGGAAGGAGCGTATATGAAAACAGTTTGGAAATGGGTTCTCGGAATTGCCATATTGCTGGCAGTGGTGGGCGTTATCGCGGGCGCGGCCTTTTTGTGGCGCGGCCACATGCTGACCGCCTACTTTCGCGGCCCCCAACCCTTTACACAGCGGCAGAACGGCCCGTTCCATCAGCCGTACAATTCTCCATCCCCCAACCCTAACCGCGACGGACCGTTTTATCACGGCCCGATGATGCATCGTAACTTCGGCTTTCCGATGATGGGCGGGCGCGAGTTCATGCGTTTTGGGTTTTTCCCCTTTGGCATGGGCTTCCTTATGATCGACGGTTTACTGCGCTGGTTCCTGCCATTGGTTGTGCTGGTTTTGGTGGCGATTCTCTTTTACCAATTGGGTAAGCATGCAGGCGCAAGCGGAGCAATGGCTTCGATTCCACCCGCGCCGGTCGTTTCGGGACCGACTGCATCGGAAGCTCCTGCAGAGAAAAAGCGCGGCCGCGCTAAAAAGACCGAGTAACATTGCATAATAAAACAAAGGGCGACCGGACGGCCGCCTTTTGTTTTATTTCACGATCACGGTAAAAGTTTCCGTTTTCGACGGTTCTGTTGCCGTGTTGGAGGGCGGATAATATCCCAGCGTGATTTGAGTCTCTCCCGCGCCAATCGCTTTGAAGACCCAAATATCCACGCCGCCTCCGCCGACCAGATTCGGGGCGCTGGTGGATTTGTAATCTTTGCCAACCAGATCCACCACGTTTTTATCTAATTCGCCGACGATCTCCCAATGATAACCGGTGGTCGGGTTGGACTCGATCACGAGAGTGACTTGCTTGCCCGTGCTCGTTTCGATCTTGACCTGCGGATCGGTCGGTTTGACGAAGGCGCTGCATGCGGCTAGTAAACCGGCCGCGGCGAGAACGATCCAAAATCGTTTCATGATCTCCTCTTTCCTGCAAGATGCGGAGCGCTTCTTATTTCACCACGATGTTGAAGACCGGCATCGTCGCGGCGTTATCGGTCTGGCCGAAGTAATAGCCGAGGGTGATGGTGGTTGTGCCGGGCGCCATCGCTTTGAAGCGCCAAACGTCCCTGCCGCTGGAGTTAGGGTTGCCCGGTTGATCCGGCACATAATCCTTCCAAACGTATTGCACAATGCCGGGGTCTATTTCCTTGGCCACCTCCCAGTGATAGCCCGAAGAGAGATTGGTGCGGAGGGTGATGGTGAACTCGTTGCCTGCGGTGACTACGATCGTATCCGTCGAATTAGTGACTTTGAGCTCCTCGGCGTTGGGAGTTGGGTGAACGGCTTTGGTGGGGGTGGTCTGAGCCGCCGGACCGCTGCTACAAGCCGCCAGAATCAGCGCGGCGAGGATCAAGGGGTAAAACGATTTTCTCATTCAGTCTCCTGATAAATAATGTCTCACCAGCATTCTATACTTTCCGCGATAAGACGTCAAATGCCTGGCAGTGTTTCCTGCCGTCTTCTTTCGTCGTTTTGAAAATAAACAATTCATCGAAGAATCGCTTTGCTTCCTTGCGATGGGTTGTTCGAATGGCGTAAACGCTTCCCTCATCATACCGGATCGGCCCCAGTTTCTATAAAACCATTGGGTTCTGCCCTTGACAAGGGACGTTTTCTTCTGTTATAAACAGCTTACTGGCCGCTCGGTAAGTTTTGAAGTAAGGAGCTGAAATGACTGACAAAGTTCGCAACCGTTTACTGTTGGTACTCTTTCTCGGCGTATTGATGGGCGCGCTGGATATTGCAATCGTCGCGCCGGCCCTGCCCGCCATTCAGAATTTTTACGGCGTGGGAGACCGCGCGCTCACCTGGACGTTTACCATCTACGTGTTGTTCAACTTGATCGGCACGCCGCTGATGGCAAAACTCTCCGACCTGTTTGGCCGCCGTTCCATTTATGTGCTGGATGTCGTTCTGTTCGGGTTTGGTTCGCTGATGGTCGCGCTTTCGCCCGCGAATCTATTTGCTGGGTTGCTGATCGGGCGCGTATTACAAGGATTGGGTGCGGGCGGAATCTTCCCCGTTGCCAGCGCGGTGATCGGCGATACCTTCCCGCCTGAGAAACGCGGTGGGGCGCTGGGCCTGATCGGCGCGGTGTTCGGCCTCGCCTTTTTGATCGGTCCCATCCTCGGCGGAATTATCATGATCGTTACAACCTGGCAATGGTTATTCGTGATCAATATTCCCATCGCGTTGATCGTGATCCTGCTCGGATGGAATCTGCTTCCCGCCCAACGCCCCGACACGCGCGGCGCGTTCGACTGGGCCGGCATGATCACGCTCGGCGTTCTTTTATCCGCGTTCGCGTATGGATTAAATCAAATCGACACGGCGAATTTCGCGGGTAGTTTTTTCTCGTTGAATGTATGGCCTTTTATTCTACTTAGTGTTGCCCTGCTTTTTGTGTTCATCAATGTCGAGAAGAAATCGGACGATCCCGTCCTGCAACTGACCTTATTCAAGAGCCGCCAGCCTGTTTTGGCGAGCATGCTTTCGGCGGGCGCGGGGATCGGGGAGGTGAGCATGGTCTTCATCCCTGCGCTGGCAATTGCCGCCATGCCCGGTGTTGTGGATAAGCACACTTCCAGTTATTTGCTCATGCCGGTCGTGCTTGCGCTTGGAGTCGGCTCCCCGCTTTCAGGGCGTATGTTGGATAAATTTGGCTCGAAGGTTGTTGTAACCGTCGGGACGATTCTGCTCGCCGCCGGTTCGCTCATGCTTGGGGTTTGGAACTCCGCGCTGTGGATGGTCATTCTTGCGGGCGCGGTCATCGGGCTGGGACTCTCCGCCCTGCTGGGCGCGCCGGTTCGATACATCATGCTGAACGAAGCGCCCGAATCCCAGCGGACCTCGGCGCAGGGAGCGATTGTAGTTTTTACCAGCATCGGACAGTTGGTCAGCAGCGCTCTGGTCGGCGCCATTGCGGCTTCGGCAGGCGGCGGCGTGAACGGGTACGGCGCGGCGTACTTGACGATTGGCGTCATCTCCGTGATACTCGTCCTATTGACCTTCGGGTTGAAAAATCATCAGCAGGAAATTAAACACGCCGCGCAGCTCCAAACCGCGGCGATACACGGAGACGATTAATGTCCCTTTTTATAATCTTAAAGTTCGTGCACGTTTTCTCCGCCATGATCGCGGTGGGAACGAACATCAGTTACAACTTATTATTGATCAACGCGGCGCGCCACCCCGAAACGACCGTATTCACGCTCAAAACGATTCGACTTCTCGACAGCCGCCTGGCGAATCCTTCGTACGCGGTGACGCTTCTCGCGGGCCTGTGGATGGCGTTTGCCGTCCCATTCCCGATCATGACGCCTTGGATATTGGCTTCCATCATTCTCTACGTGCTTATCGCCGCGCTGGGCGTGGGCGTTTACGTTCCGATCTTCCGCAAGCAACTCAAACTCGCCGAAAGCGAAGGGACGCAGAGCCAGGCCTACCTGCGCGTGGCGCGTCAGGGAATGATTCTCATCTTTGTCGTTACGCTTCTCGTGGCGTTGATTGTCTTCTTTATGGTGGTCAAACCGCCGTTGTGGAGCAGTTGGTTTTAAGATGTTACAATTCGTTCATGTCGAACGTAGCGACCGGACTCAACGAACAAATTCTTGAAACCGCGAAGGACTTGTTCATCAACAAGGGCTATCACGGTTTGTCCATGCGGGAGATTTCGGACGCGCTGGGTGTTTCGAAGGCCGCCCTGTATTATTATTTCAAGGACAAGGAAGAACTTTTCCTGGCGATCCTGAAGATCTATCTGGACGAAATGAGTCAGGCGCTCGACCGGATCGAATCCGAATCCGCTCTTTACAAGGAACAAATTCGTCACTTCATCGAATACGTTCTTACTCAACCCGCCAAACAACGTGCTACCATTCGACTGGCGAGTCAGGAGATCACCCACCTGACCCCGAAAGCGCGGAGAACGTTCGACGCTTTATATCGCGAGAAATTCATAGACAAAGTACAGCATATTCTTCAGCAAGGCATCGACCGCGGCGAATTCCGCCAGATGCACGTCGAAGCGGCGGTGTGGGGGTTGTTGGGAATTATGTTCCCTTATTTTTATCCCGCCCATTCGGGCGATAATCCCGTGCCCGACGAAACTATTCGAGAAGTGGTAACGATTTTTCTGAACGGGATTTGCAAGTAATTTTCCCGTGCACAGGGCGCGCCGCGCTCGCGAGATCTCTTTGACCGTTTCCTTGATCCGATGCGGGGTTAAATTTCTTCTGTCGAGTCTGTAACTTTTATCAACACAGGGGATAATATTGGTGGAAAGCATGGCCGTCAATTTTCATGAACTCTACCGGGCTTACGCACAGGACGTGTACCGCTTTGCGTACTGGTTATGCGGCAATGCACAGGATGCGGAGGACATCACCTCCGAAACTTTTGTGCGCGCTTTGACCGCCCGTAGCGAGATCGAAACCGAAACCGTGAAAGGGTATCTGCTGACGATCGCTCGAAATCTGGCATATAAAAGGTCGAGCCGCGAGAAGCGCTTCGTTCCCCTGGACGCGGACTTGATTGCGCCTCAAGCAGATCCGTCTCACCTGGTCGAACAGTCCATGAAGTTGCAATCAACCATGCAATTTATTCAAACCCTGCCGGAAACAGACCGCGCCGCGTTGGTTCTGCGATTCCAAAATGAAATGCCCTACGAGGAGATCGCCGTCATGCTGAACATTTCTTTGGCCGCGGCCAGAGTCAAGGTCCACCGGGCGCGGTTGAAGTTAACCGAATATTTGCGTCAACAAGAGGAGCTCTTACCATGAAGATCACACGCGCGGTTATCACCGATTTACTGCCCGTCTATCTGGCGGGCGAGGCCAGCGAAGATACAAAGAAGATCGTGGATGAATTTCTTCGCGACGATCCTGAATTTGCGGAACTCATTGCGAAACAGGATAAGTCATTCGAGAAAATCCATGCCAACCCATCAAAGGATAATGAAATGAAGACGCTTAAAGACACAAAATCCCTGTTGCGAAAGCGGTCTCTGTATCTGGCTTTCGCCATCCTTTTTACTCTTTTCCCGGTCTCGTTTAGTTTCAATGAGACAGGTGTCGACTGGATGTGGGCGGACGCTCCTATCATAGCAATCGTATTTGCGATAATCGGCGTGGCGATGTGGATCGGTTATGCGCGGACAAACCGCCGTTTGAACGGTTCGGGATTATAAAGAACGTGGAGGCGGCGCGCCGAGTCGCCTCTAGGGAAAACTGTTTCGTATCCGGCTTGGCGTAACTTCTGCATCTGTTAAGACCCTGCAAACTGCTTTGAGCGGAAGGCATGTAAAATAGGTGAAAATAATCCACTTTACGAGGAGAATTTCATGAAATTTGTTTATTTTCCAATTGTTCTCGCGGCGGTCATCCTCTCCGCGTGCGGCGCGCCCGCTCCTGCGCCAACCGCCACTGCCGTTCCGCCCACTGCCGTACCGCCTACTGCTACTGTCGTGCCACCTACCGCTACCGCTGTGCCGCCCACTGATGTTCCGCCTACGGCAGACCCTGTCGAGGAGAAAATGCAGGCAGACCTCCAGACGTTCATGAAAGACGGTCGTATTTCCTCCACAAAGGGCGAGATCGTCGAATTCGAGGATTTCAGTGCGGATAATAACGAGATGGTTTACTATAGCGACGCTGTGCAGGGAGGCGTAGATCTTCCGGCTAATTTTGTGTTCAGCGGACACTTCAAATGGTCGTCGGCCGCCGATTCATCCGATCCGTCTGGGTGTGGAGTCATATTCGCGGGGCAGGAAAGCGGCGGTCATTATGCGCTCTTCCTGGATCGCGAGCAGATCTATTTCTTGAGGTCGGACGCGTTGTCGGGGAGTTCGCAAGCCTGGATATTGGGAAAGGCGGCGGGGACTGGAAAGGTTAATTTCGGAAATCCCGCAGAAGCGGACTTTAGTTTGATCGTCAATGGAAACCACTCGTACGTTTATGTTGACGGCAACTTCATCGGCCAATACGATTTGGTCAAAGACGCTCCAACGCAAGGCAAGTTCGGATTTTCGGTGATCTCAGGCACCACCAAAGATTACGGCGTCCATTGTGAAATTACCAACGGCGCAGTCTGGATGTTAGAGTAGGCCTGTTTGCTGTTTTAAAAAGGACTGTCGTCTTGCGGCGGCAGTCCTTTTTATATTTAACGTTTTGGTGTTCGATACTTGGCCCGATGGGGATACGTCATTGCGAGACCTGCGAAGCGGGCCGAAGCAATCTTTTGCGGCGAGGAGATTGCTTCGGGCTGTGGTCTCGATACATCGCCTTCGGCGACACTCGACCACCAGCCCTCGCAATGACATGATTCTTTTTTATCTCTTCAACATCCGATATTTCACGCGATGCGGGGTGAGGTCTTTGCCGAATTTCTCCCTCATCATGGTTTCATAATCTGACCAATTCCCAATATACATCTTCGCCTGCGAGTCGTCTTCGAAGACGATCAAATGCGTGCAGATGCGGTCAAGGCAGGTTTTGTACTTCAAGTATAATTAAAGAAAATGAAGACCACGCTGTATTTTCAATATACGCGTCAGCGCCCCGACCGCGCTTCCATTCGAGATGAATGGATCGAGCGCGTCATTCAAAATCCGTTGCGCGAAGAAATTCAATCCGACGGCAGGATTCGCCGTTGGGCGCGGATCGCAGAAATGGACAACCGCGCGTTACGGGTCATTCTGCTGAATGATGGTGAGACCGTCCACAATGCTTTCTTCGACCGAAACTTTAAGGAGTAGCCATGCGTATCAAATATTTCGAAGATACCGACACCACACTGGTTGAACTTTCCACCAAGCCGCCTGTGGAAACGCGCGAACTCAACGAAAACATCTATTTGGATTTGGACAGGGACGGTAACGTAGTCAGCATCACAATCGAACACGCCAGCGCGTCCAGCGACATGCGGGAATTTCTCTATCAGAGAATACCAGCCGCGATGTCTTCGTAAGATAGAGTGTCCCGAAGGTTTACAGCCTTCGGGATGTTTTTGCCAATGGGGGGATTGCTTCGCTTCGCTCGCAATGACATGCTTTATCTCTTTAATGTCCGATACTTCACGCGATGCGGCGTCAGATCCTTGCCGTATTTCTCCATCATCATGGCGGCATAATCTGACCAATTCCCAACATACATCCTGGCAACCGAATCACCCTCGAATACGATCAAATGCGTGCAGATGCGGTCGAGGAACCAGCGGTCGTGGCTGACGACCAACGCCGTACCAGCGAATTCGGTTAAGGCGTCTTCGAGGGCGCGGAGGGTGTTGACGTCGAGGTCGTTGGTGGGTTCGTCGAGGAGGAGGACGTTGGCGCCTTCGGTGAGGGTCTTGGCTAAATGCACACGGTTGCGTTCTCCGCCTGAGAGGATGCCGACTTTCTTTTGTTGGTCGGAGCCTGCGAAGTTGAACGAGGAGCAGTAGCCGCGCGCGTTGATTTTTCTTTTGCCGAGTTCGAGAGTCTCTGCGCCTTGCGAAATTTCTTCGTAGACGGTCTTGTCGGGGTCGAGGGTGCGGGACTGGTCAACGTAGGCGAGTTTGACCGTCTCGCCGATTTTGATTGTGCCGCTGTCGGGAGTCTCTTTACCGACGATCATCTTGAGGAGCGTGGTCTTGCCCGCGCCGTTGGGACCAACTATCCCGACGATAGAGCCTGGGGGAACTGTAGCAGAAAACCCGTCGAGAATGAGGCGGTCGTCATAAGACTTGGTCACTTTGTCAAATTCAAAGACAACGTCACCGAGGCGAGGTCCAGGCGGGATGTAGATATCCAGTTCTTCGCGGCGCGCTTCGGCTTCTTGATCCAATAATTTTTCGTAGGCGCTGACGCGGGCTTGTCCCTTCGATTGACGCGCTTTGGGCGACATGCGAATCCATTCGAGTTCGCGTTCGAGAGTCTTTTGTCGTTTCGATTCGGCTTTCTCTTCGAGGCGGATGCGCTCCTGTTTTTGTTCGAGCCACGAGGAGTAGTTGCCCTTGTACGGGATGCCGTAGCCGCGGTCGAGTTCGAGGATCCAGCCTGCGACGTTGTCGAGGAAGTAGCGGTCGTGCGTGACGGCGATGACCGTACCTTTGTAGTCGCGCAGGTGATGTTCGAGCCACGCCACCGATTCGGCGTCGAGGTGGTTGGTGGGTTCGTCGAGCAGGAGGATGTCGGGTTCGGTGAGCAGGAGTCGGGTGAGGGCGACGCGGCGTTTTTCTCCGCCTGAGCAAATGCCGATGGGCGTATCGGACGGCGGACAACGCAACGCGTCCATGGCGAGTTCGAGTCGGCTGTCGAGATTCCACGCGTCGTGTTTGTCGAGTTGTTCCTGCAATTTGGCTTGTTCGTTGACGAGCGCGTCGAAGTCGGCGTCGGGTTCGGCGAACTTGGCGTTGACTTCGTCGAAGCGGGCGAGCATATCCACGATGGGTTGCACCGCTTCTTTGACGACTTCGATGACGGTCTTGCTTTCGTCGAGTTTTGGCTCCTGTTCGAGCAAGCCGACGGTGTAGCCTTTGGACTGTGAGATTTCGCCGATGTAGTCTTTGTCCACGCCCGCCATGATGCGCAGTAAGGTGGATTTGCCCGCGCCGTTAAGACCGAGCACGCCGATCTTGGCGCCGAGGTAGAAGCCGAGGGAGATGTCGCGGAGGATTTGTTTGTTGGGAGGGACGATCTTGCCCACGCGGTTCATGGAGTAGATGACTTGTGTAGTTTCGTTGCTCATAGTTACCAGTGATTAGAGATTAGATGATTGGAGATTAGTGGGGCGTATTGTATCAGAGAGTGAGGGAAGGATGAAATTTTTTCACTACGAAGGGTCACAAAGGGGCACGAAGGTTTTTGGGACGCGGACGGGGCGGAATACGCGGATTTATTTTTTGGGGGATGAAAACCCGCTTCGGGCTGCGGGGGGGAGGCTAGTTCGGTTTCGAGGGGCTTTGTGCTATGCTGTTAGCTCGCACGAGGTGCCAGGTATTTCGGGTAAAATAGAAAAAATGTTTGCTTGACAGTATCGCTGATTATGGCGATAATAGAGGTATATCCCCCAGTAGTAGTTTCGACGAACCTGGTGCGAGACCGCCTCACGGCGGTCTCTGTGCTTAAAGGGAAAATGAAGACAAACCTCTACATTGACGGCTTCAACCTATATTATGGCTGTATCAAGGACACATCCTATCACTGGCTGGATGTGTCGAAAATGTGCCATCTGTTGCTTCCAAATGATCGTATCCACCGAATCAAATATTTCACTGCGCTTGTTTCTGCTCGCCCCAATGACCCTGACCAGCCTGTGCGTCAGCAGGCTTTCTTGCGCGCTCTGCGAACCATCCCAAATCTTGAAGTCATTCTTGGAACATTTCTGTCTCACGAAGTAAAAATGCCGCGCTCGCCAATTGGGAGCGGTTACGCCAAAGTGATCAAAACTGAAGAAAAGGGTTCGGATGTCAATATTGCCACGCATTTATTGGTGGACGGTTTCAGAAACGATTACGAACTTGCTGTGGTTGTCTCGAACGATTCAGATTTGCTCCTGCCGATTCAGGTCGTCACACAGCAATTCAAAAAGCCTGTCGGCTTGCTCAATCCGCAAAAACACACAAGCGTGGCGTTAATGCCGCATGTTCAATTCGTCAAGAAAATTCGCGGAACGGTTCTCAAAAACAGTTTGTTTCCCGATGTGATGAACGATAAGGACGGTCAGTTTTCAAAGCCTGTGGGGTGGTAGATTGAAGATTGGGTTTCGTAATGAAAAATCCCCGATGGTGGGGATTTTTCTGTTTCGAGGGACGGGCGCTACGCTGTTAGCTTGCACGGAGTGACAGCCGTAAAAAAGTAATACATTTCTACTCTTGACTTACTAATTGAATCAGTGTAGTATATTAGCAATTGAAGGAGATTATTGAGATGGAAACTTACGCAACCGTAAAAGGTCAAATCGTCATCCCCGCGACGTTACGGAGGAAATACGGGATTAAGAACGGAACCAAGATCATCGTTACCGATGTTGGGGATGCTATTGTCTTGAAACCTGTGACGGAACAATATCTCAAAAACCTGCAAGGATCGCTCAAAGGCAAAGGCGGGTTGAAAACGCTGATGGACGAACGCCGTAAAGACAAGGGAAGGGAAAAGTAAACATGGCGGCCAAAGTTCTTGACTCGTATGCGCTGATGGCTTTCTTTGAAGACGAGCCAGGCGCGGACTTTGTAAGAGAATTGATTCACAAATCCGTGGAAAGCGACGTAAATCTTTTGATGACTGTCGTCAATTTGGGAGAGGTGTGGTATTCGATTGCGCGCAATAACTCACCTGAGATTGCCGATCAATATATTCATGAGATCAAAGGTATGGGAATCGAGATCGTAGAAGTTGATTGGGCATTAACTCGTCAAGCCGCCGTGTTCAAGGCAGAGGGGAATATCTCCTATGCCGATTGTTTTGCGGCGGCATTGGCGAAGTTGAAGAAAGCGGAATTGGTCACTGGCGATAGGGAATTTAAGTCGCTGGACGGTGAAATTAAGATTTCTTGGGTGTAAACCAAAGAGGTAAAAATGAAAGAAACCCAAAAGTTTAGCCAAGCGGAAATGATTCTATTGACAATTTATCGCTTGTCTAAAACGCTTGGCAATCGTGTGCCATTTGAGGAAATTGTTGTTCGGGTATGGAAAGATTTCCCTGCGCACTTTAGCTTGACCAACCATCCAGAATATCCAGATTCGTACCCTGTTAGCAAAAGAATATACAGCGATTTGATAACCGAGAGATTGGTTGTTTCGCTTCGTAAGCAGGTTTATAGACTTACTGATAAAGGATTAGACATCGCCACAAAGCTTGACGCAAGAAGTTCGTCTCAAAATAAAAAACATGCTGCCAATGTCGTACAACTAAACCGAGCAGAGGAAGAATTCTTTCAATACGCTATTAAATCAAGAGCGTATTCAGCATGGAAACAAGGTAAAGGAAATGACTTAATCGACTACGATGCAAGGGTGTTTTTTCAATTTAGCACAGGAACTCCAGTTAGGGAAAGAAAAAGAAAGCTTGAAAATGCGCGAGATGCCGTTGAAAAGGCTGTTGCACTGGATATACCCGACGCAAAAATGTTGAAAGATTTGTTTCAATTTTTTACTAAGAAGTTTCCGTCGCTATTTGAGGAGAATTAAACTATGACAAACAAAATTGGTCGTGCTATCAAAACCAAGATCCACCCAGATTTTCTTGATACTGTAGGAAAATCATTTAAGTTCAAACACGGAAAAGGGATTGCCGAATGGCTCAAGAATTCCCTTGACCAATATCTGCGGCTCTTGAAAAGTAAAGACGAATCTTTAACGGGCAATTGGCCAGTATTCGTTCACCTGATTGATGGCGCAAATCAATCAAAAGGTCCAAACTTGGCTGTCCTTGATTTTGGGGGAACTACTTATCATGCAATAGAAGAGTTCTTTCTGTATTGGGGAGATACATCAGCCGCCACGCATGGAAAAACAATCAAAGATGTTGCGTTAACAGGTGGACACGGAAATGGCGGAAAATTTTACATGCGTGAAATGTGGCGTGATGGTGCACGATTCTTAACATGGAAGAAGGGAAAGGCTACAAGTTTAGTCGTCCAAAAAACGGATAACGGAGAAACGGGGTATTTTGAGGTTGAAGATAAAAACATGTCTTGGCAAGACGCCTTAAACATGGCTTTGCCTGCGTCTGAGCACCTTGGCGGAACCCACGAAATCATTGAACACCTTCAAAGCAATCTAACCAATATTTTCAGCGAACTTGAAGATCAAAAAAGAGGCTTCTCTGTGATTGTTGGACGCCGAGCCGTTCAAACCTTGTCGTCAAACGATGTAGTTGTTGGCGGGCGATGGAAGCACCAACAATTGATAGATGAAATCTGCGATGCACAACAAGCAAGAAGACCAATCAGGGAATTGAATATTACGGTTTTTGTAAATGGGCAAGTCAAAATTGACCGTTTAATGCCATATTCGATTGAAGAAGATGAAAATTGGCCAAGTGAAACTCATGAAGTACCTGGAACAGTAGTCACAGCATTAAAGGCGGGATTGCTACAAGCAGGCGTGTTTACGGTTTACAAATCTGCTAATCAATTAACTGGAAGATTGAAAGATTTAAACTCATTATTTATATCGGATGGTAAGGGGAATCCAATAGCGTCTTACCCAATCCATGAACTATCGTTTCCAGGACATTCCCCGCTTCTTAGCTTTATTCATGGAGAACTTCAACTAAATTTTCCAGAAATCTCACAGATAGTAACCAACGATCGAGAACGTCTTGTTGATTCACCTACAACCCAAGCAATTCTCGAATTTGTTGCTGAGAAAATTTGGGATCGAATTAAGATCATTGAAAAAACTGCTCGTGAAAACAAGATTAAGCAAGATTTGGATCTTGCCGCAAAACTTAATGAAACATTGAATAAACATGCTCAGCGTTTTATGAAGCAGGTTGAAACGGAAATTTTAGTTGATTACGTATCTAACGATTCTGGAGGAGGTGCAGGTGCTGGAGGATCAGGAGATGGAGGTATTAACAATGGCTCTGGCGGAAAAGGAAAGAGAAAAGAAGGCAAAGGTGGTGGAAAAGGAAAAGGCGGAGATATGGAAACTCCAGGCGAAACAAAGCGCGTTCAACGTTCAAGATATCCGCAAATGCTATTGAGCGGACATGACCAAGATCCATCACGAGATGACGGAGAAACTAAACATTTAACAGATCGTCATCCCCCACTGTGTCAAGAAGATATTGATAGGACATTTAATGTCTGGTGGCTGAACACAACTCATCCTTACGCTGCAAAGGCTCTTAAAAAGGCTGGCGGCGCTAAAGGTCTTCCATTTAAGAGCCATCATCTTTCGATGTTCCGTGATATGGTTCAGAGGGAATCACTGCGTATGCTTCAAAGGCGAGAGGCAGAACTTCCTTTAGACAGGATTGAAATTGAACTTGATGAAATCTCTAATAGGTTCTTAGCTGAACTGCCTATTGATCTTGTCGAAAGCCTGTTAGAACAAGACGAATAAAGCCAACCAATGATGATTTTCAAGTCTCTTCCCCAAATTTATTCTATGCTTCGGTTTGACCCAAGACTCTGGCAGGTCTTGGAAATGCGAGTTGACAAATTGATGACTTTAGAAGAAATTGGGATTCACTTCAATGTGACCCGTGAGCGAATTAGACAAATCGAAAGAAGAGCATGGGATCAATTTAACAAGCATAAGGTAATAATTGCGCCAATTTTTGATTTATTGGAGCGAAATTTCAAGCAAAGATGTGAAAGTAGAGAAGACCTTGTATCTATCGTTACTGGTGTTTTGATAAAAAATGACTGCGTTGCAGACAAAAGCGATGTAGAAAAAATTATTTTATTGACCAGAGCATTGGTTCTTTTAGATCCCGAACTTAACCAAAGTAGCTATGTTGAAAAACATTGGCCACAATTCAGTTACTTTGCTTGCAAAATTAATCCTCCTGTGTTTAGGCACTACAAAGCCGCCGAAACTGTTGAAGAAGAAAAAGAGAGAAATAGAAAATTATCATACAAAGAAATTGCTTGCCAGATTCTGCGTAACGAAGGGCAACCTTTGCATTGGTCGGAGATTGTAAATCGCGCCTATCACTTGAAACGCAGGGATTCGTTTAATTCAACAGCACTTTATAACGCGTTGATGAATCATCCACAGATATTTGTTCGTGTAGATTCTGGAACCTACGCCTTGATTGAGTGGGGATTTAATCAAGTAGACACTTACCCAGATATTATTGCTTCAATTCTAAAAACTTCGAAGAAGCCTTTATCTGCCGATGCCATTTATCACAGAGTTAATGAGATACGACCAGTAAAACAATCAACATTAATAATGTCATTGGATATGCACCCCAGATTCTATAGGTCACTTGAAAAAACTTATGGACTAAGAGTGTGGCTTCCTCCGCGTGAGAAACAGACATTGCGAACGCCCGAGTGGCGTGTGGAAGATAACGAATCTTATAAAAGGCTCGAACAGGCAAGTCAAAGAGGGTACGATATCGAAAATATGATTCGGGAAGATTTGGATGATGGTTAACTCTAATGCTATTGAAATATCAAAAGCAAAGGGGCGAGGGAGGGGAGGGAGAGAGTACCTATCCCCCCGCCCTTCCCAAATGGGAAGGGGGCTGGTCGGTTGATGGCTATGACGATTTTCCAAGGCAAAACTTCGTTCGCTGGGCAGCTTTAGCTTCTCCCCCTTGGGGGAGACGGGAGAGGGGTAAAATCTCGTTATGCCAGTCAAGAACATCATCCCAGGTCAACACGTCACCAAAGAAAAACAACAACGTGCTCGTGAACTCCGCCGCGAGATGACTCCCGCCGAGAAAATCTTGTGGGAAGAATTGCGGGGAAATAAATTGGGCGTCCATTTCAGAAGGCAACAGGTTATACAAGGATTCATCGTTGACTTTTACTGTCACAGGGCGGGGTTGGTCATTGAAGTGGATGGTGACGTCCACGACTTGCAGAAGGAGGAGGATGAACGGCGGGAGAAGGCGTTGTCCCCTTCGGGGATGCTACGCGATCCGCGCTGGGGCTGAGGGTGGTCAGGTTTCGGAATGATGAGGTGATGAGGACGCGAAGCGGTCCGCGGTGGTGGGGAAGATCAGGGAATTAGTTGAAAAGTGAAAATTTCGCCCTTGCTAAATATCTCAAATTGAGATATAAAATAGTCCATGCACATCATCACCCGCAAAACGCTCATCCAATTCTGGGAAAAACATCCCGACAGCCACATGGCGTTACAGCGTTGGTTCAAGATCGTGCAAAAGACCGAGTTTCACTCCTTTGCCGAATTGCGACAGGTCTTTCCATCCGCCGATAAACTTGACCATTGGGTCATCTTCAATATTGGCGGTAATAAATACAGGTTGATCACGTCCATTCATTTCAATCGCGGCAAAGTGTATGTTCGTCATGTTCTGACACACGCAGAATATGACCGAGGAGATTGGAAAAATGACATTCGCAACTAAAGAACTCGAAGTTCACTGGGCAAATATCGCTCCGTTGTTGTCCATTCGCAATGAGCGCGAATACAATTCGGCTGTCAAACGGCTCAATGAATTACTGGATGAAATTGGGGATAACGAGAAGCATCCGCTTTATGGATTGCTGGACACACTCGGAACGTTGATCGAAATCTATGAAGAAGAGAATTATCCGATTCCTGATGCTACTGGCGCTGAAGCATTACGCTTTCTCATGGATGAGCATGGTTTGACACAGTCTGATCTTCCAGAAGTCGGGTCTCAGGGCGTTGTCTCTGAGATTTTGAGTGGCAAGCGCGAATTGAATATTAGGCAAGTCCGCTTTCTTGCGGAGAAGTTCAAGGTTTCGAGCGCAGTGTTTTTGTAAAGACTCCTGCCGAGAGACTTCTCTGGCAAGAAGTGCGCGCCAAGAAGTTGGGTGTCCGCTTTAGGATGCAGCAAGTTATTCAAGGTTTCATCGTCGATTTTTATTGTCACCCCGTGAAGATCGCACGGGGTCTTCGACAAGTCCGCGCTGGTGGTGGAAGTGGATGGCGACATCCACGACTTGCAGAAAGAGGAGGATGAACGGCGGGAGAAGGGTTGACTGAGAGGGGCTGAGGATTGTCAGGTTTGGGAATGATGAGGTGATGAGGGACGTGTCCGCGGTGGTGAAGAAGATCAAGGAATTGATGTAAAAATGGCAATTGAATTATGCTAGAATCAACCCATGTTCAACGCAGGTTCACTCACTTTTCAGGAGTTTATGATGAACGAAACCCTGCCGCTCGCGACCATTCAAGAGGCGGTCTTGGAGTTTTTGCGCGGGCGTGACGACGCGGTCGTGTTTGGCGCACAGGCAGTCAATGCCTATGTGCCAGAGCCGCGTATGAGCCAGGATATTGACCTGCTTTCCACTCGCGCAGGAGATCTTGCAGAAGAACTACGCGCTTACCTTGCGAACAAATTCCATATTGCGATCAGGGTGCGCGAAGTGGCGGATGGTCGCGGATTCAGGCTGTACCAGATCCAAAAATCGGGTAATCGTCATCTGGTTGATATTCGGCTTGTTGCCAGCCTTCCGCCTGCGCGGCTTTTTTCCCAAGTCCTTGTTGCCGCCCCTGAACAATTGATCGCATTGAAAGTGATCGCTTATCACCAGCGGCGTGGACAGCCAAAATCAGGAACCGACTGGCGTGATCTTGCCATGCTTTTGCTGGCGTTTCCAGAATTGAAGCGTGAAGATGGAGATGTGCTGGCGCGCTTGAAAGAGGAAAAGGCGGGCAATGATGTATTGAATCTATGGCGGGAGGTGGTCAAGCAAGAGATTCAATCCATGGAAGAGGACGACGAGGAATTTTAGTTTCCTCTGGAATTTCAATTGCCACAGGGCAGGATTGGTCATTGAAGTGGATGGCGATGTCCACGACCTGCAGAAAGAGGAGGATAAACGGCGGGAGAAGGCGTTGTCCCCTTCGGGGATGCTACGCGATCCGCGCTGGGGCTGAGGGTGGTCAGGTTTCGGAATGATGAGGTGATGAGGACGCGAAGCGGTCCGCGGTGGTGGGGAGAATCAAAGAATTGGTTTACTTGACCAACAACAAACTTTCCCCCAATTGATTCAACTGCGAAATGAAGGTCTCGACGGGCGGGGCTTGAATCCAGCGGATGGATTCCCAGTCCGCTTTTTGGACAGAGCAAAGCGCCCGTCCAAGATCGGCAGGAAAAACGCCTGCGGCTTTACTTTGCCATCCGTGATGGCGGCTTGAAGGGAAAGGTTCTCCTGGCAGCAAAATCCCCAGATATCAGCCAGGTCTTTGGGTTCTTCGCGATCGAGCAGGGCGGTTACTTTGTTGGCAAGAATATTTTCGGCGCTATCCAATCTTCCGAGAATGGGATGGTTTTGAATATCACCGACACGCGCGGGTACATCATTGATCATTTCGATTTTGAGCGATAAATCCTTTTGCGCAAGATTGAGCCGCGCGAATCGCTCCTCTTTCATCATGACTTCACATTTCCATTCTTTGTTAAGGGATTGAATGATCCGCTCGACCCACAAGCCGAAACGATTGTCATCATTGACAAAGTAATCAAGATCGTCTGAGAAACGGTGTTGAAGATAGCCGCGCGAGGCGGCGGTCCCGCCTGTGAAATAGAAACCAGTATCCGCTCGATTAATGGCTTGTATCGCGCGGTCTTGAAAAGGATATAAAACATCAAAGTAAAAAACAGAGTTGTTAGCCACGAAGCAACTCAGGGTGTTTTTCGGGGAGCCATTTTACGAGGAAATCAAACCCACGTACTCGGCTCTTCGAGCGGACACGTCCGCGCCAATGCGGCCAATTTTCGACGAGTCTTTTATAACCGATCAGACGGACAATTTCATCGTAGGGAGCATACTCCAGCAAGCGACGCGTTGCCCAATCCTGGTTTAGCCGTCCCTTCGTGAGACGACCACTCAGAATTTCGCGGAATTGTATTTGGTCGAGATCGTAATCCCATAAATAGGGGAGGCGCTGTGTTGCCTGCATATTTTGATTATACGTGAAAATCAAAACTACGGTGTGACACGACTCTTATCGAGAAAATCTTGTGGAAAGAATTACGGGCGAGTAAGCTGGGAGTCTATTTTCGGAGGCAACAGGTTATTCAAGGATTTATCGGCGATTTTTATTGTCACCCCGTGAAGATCGCACGGGGTCTTCGACAAGTCCGCGCTGGTTGTGGAAGTGGATGGCGATGTCCACGACTTGCAGAAAGAGGAAGATGAACGGCGGGAAAAGGTGTTGTCCCCTATGGGGATGCTACGCGATCCGCGCTGGGGCTGAGGGTGGTCAGGTTTCGGAATGATGAGGTGATGAGGACGCGAAGCGGTCCGCGGGGGAGGGGAGAATCAAGAGTTACTTGAGAATTCCCGCAATATCATCCCATAGTGACGGCATTTCCAGGACGTCCGCGAATTCCTTGACCCACTTTTCAATGCGGGGAATGTCCAGGTTGGGATTCTTGTCCACGATGGTTCGGATGTCTTCCAAGTCCTTTGGCCGATGAGCGACAGCCTTCATAACGATCAAGTCTTCCGGGGATGGTAATCGCACGGACAGCGCGGCGATGGATCGAATAATTCCCCGTTCCACCATTTCTTCTTCAAAGGGCATGGCGCCAAGAGAAATGTCAATGTTTGTTTCGGTGGGGACGTGTTGAAGTAAAAGAACGCGGTTCTTTCGAGCAAACTCATCCGCGTTTGGAATTCTCGGCTCGATACTTTCGTCCTTTGCCGCTTCCAAAAATCCAGGAATATCCTGCGTGGAAAGCAGAAACACCGCGTCCACATCTTCAGTCAGGCGCGGTCTGCCCAAAAAACCGACCGCGATCCCGCCGATGATTACGCCTCGATTATCGAATTTTTCAAGGAGCTTTTGCAGCGCTTCAATGGCGGCGCGAAAAGGTTCAACGCCCTTGTATAATTTCATCCAGATCCCCGTAGCCTTGCCCAGCGTAGGAACACGTCCATTTCACCATCATCGTCGCCGCGAGTTAATCCGTGCTCGATAGCGAAGCGGATAAGTTCGTTGATTTGTTTCCAATGGCTCTCGATTGACATGGCGCGCAATTCCTGCCGCTCGATCTCTTCAACGGCTTTCCAGCGTTCCCGGTAATTTTTAATGTCGAAATTTGCGCCCATGAGGTCAATTATAGCACCTGCAACTGCATGACTTCAACGCGCGAATAAATTGGCGTTCATTTTAGAAGGCAACAGGTTATTCAAGGATTTATTGCCGCTTTCTACTGCCCCCGCACCGCGCTGACCGCCCGGCCGGATGAACTTGCGCCGCGGCTTACTCATTGCATTTTCCGCATCCCCCCTGTATACTGCATGCATCTCTCCCTTTATGAGTGTGTTTACAGGTCCTCAATGAATTCTTCCATTCACGACGATAACGCGGTCGGTCCCGATCACCGCCTGCCGCCGATTGTCAGCGGGCACAGTCTCCGCGATGCGGTGCGCAATCCATTGCAATTCTTTCAAAGCATTGCCGTCCAGTACGGCGATATTGTTTGTTACCGCCCCGCGCCCGAACCGGCTGTCCTTATCAATCACCCGGATTACGTTCGGCACGTGCTGGTGGATAACAACCGCAACTACACCAAAGACACTTATTCCAACCGGCTGTTCACCAAAGTGGTGGGCGAGGGACTGCTCACCTCCGAGGGCGAGCGCTGGCGCAAACAACGGCGCATGATGCAACCCGCCTTTCACCACACGCGCATCGAACGCTTGGACGGCATGATCGTGCAGGCCGCGCAGGATATGCTCGAACAATGGCAAAAGGCTTACGAAGCGCGTCAGCCGCTCGACATTGCGCGCGAGATGGCGGCCCTCACCCTCACCATCACCACGCGTTCGCTCTTCGGCGTGGACCTCGGCGACGAGGTGCGCGAGGTGGGCGAGATCATCAACCGCGCCGCGAGCTATCTCGAAAAACCGAGTAACCCGCATTTAATCGAGTCCTCGCGCGAATTCGGCGAGATCGTGGATCGCATCATCCGTCAGCGCAAACAGAATTTCCGCGATGGCGGCGACCTGCTGAGTTCCATGTTGCAAGTGCGCGACGAGGGCGCGGGCATGGACGACCGCCAATTACGCAATCAGGTGATGACCTTAATGCTGGCCGGTTACGAAACGACCGCCTCCGCCCTGACGTGGACCTGGCACCTGCTCTCGCAGAATTTATCCGTGCTGGCGCGCCTGCGCCGCGAAGTGCGCGAAACCCTGCAAGGCCGTCCCCCGCGCTATTCCGATTTGGCCGCCATGCCGTTGCTCGGCAGGACGCTGGACGAAAGCCTGCGGATCTTCCCGCCCGCGTGGACTCTGGGACGCCGCGCCGTGGGCGACGACATGATCGGCGGGTACTTCGTCCCTGCCGATACGGTGATCGCCGTTTGCATTTACACACTGCATCATCACCCCGGTCTTTGGGATCGGCCCGAAGTCTTCGACCCGGAGCGCTTCTCGCCGGAGAATTTAAAGGAACGAAATAAATTTTCCTACGTTCCGTTCGGCGCGGGACCGCGTCAGTGCATCGGCAACAGCTTTGGGTTGATGGAGGCCGCGCTGGTCATGGCTTGTGTGCTTCAACGCTTCGAATTGCATTCCATCCCCGGCGTGGAAGTTCATCCGCAGGCGTTGTTCGTATTGCGCCCCAACCGCGACGTGTTGATGAGCCTGCACGCTTAATATTCTTTTATATCGGTGTGTTTTGCCGATTCGATTCGAGTAACGCTTTGACGCCGACGATCAGGATCGCGATCCAACTCACGGCGATGATCTGTAACGGGAGCCAGCCGGAGAGCGTATAACGCCAACTCGTGAGCGCCATGACGGCGGGGATGAAGATGCGCGTGGCGGTGATCGCCGTCAGGGCCAGCCAGACGCGCGTTGGGGAACGGAGCAGGCTGAAGGTCAGCGCGAGGACGCCGAACCAGGCCCACGCGGGAATCACGGACGGATAAATCCGGTCGATTGCCCAATTGACGAATCTTTGAATCCGAATCAAAGGCGGGAGGCCGAGCGTCGCGTTATCGAAGTATTCCTGTTTCATTTCATTGACCGGAATCGACTCGCCGGGGAGCGGATACGTTTCGTCGAGCGCGAGTTCGGGTTCGAAGGCGGCCTTTATTTTGATGGACAGCAGTTCCAGCGTCAGACTGTAATCTTTGTGTATCGAATCCAGAGCGGCATGTTCCATCAATTGAAACGCTTGAAGATTCGAATAACCGGCCTTCATCAGGTTCGGATACAGTTCCAGACTCGTGGGCGCGCCGGTTCGATCCGTGACGGACGCGGGATATTGCTTCATTACGGTTTCGAGCGTTTGCATGGCGGGAGAATTCGAATCGGAGAACGAGAGTTTGCTGGCGTCGCCGTAATACACCCAGCCGTCGTACAGTACCACGCCGGTGTGATTTCCCAAACTGACGAAGCCATATAGTTGATGAAAATACGCCGCCCACGCGATCAACGGCAGGCAGGCCAGCCCGAAGGCCAGTATGGGCGCTTTCAGTGTCTTAAGATAACTGTCAATTGAAAATTCGCGCCGCGAAAAATTTTGCGGAAGAACCAGAAAGATCAATGCGAATAAAAGTAACAGGATATTTTCCGAACGCAGGAGCGAAGCGAACGCGGCCGTCAGCATCACCGTCAGGATCGCGCCGAAGCGCGGACGTCGAATGGCCGAGATCAACAAAACGCAATAAAGCAAAACCAAAGATAGATTCGGCAGGTCGGACATCACCACGTTCGAATACCAAAACAGATCGGGCGTGAGCGCCGCGATCAACCCCGCCGTGAACGCCAGCCAGCGCCGATGACCGATCTGCCATCCCAGCCAATAACTGAGCGGGATGCAAGCCAGCGCGATCGAATGCAAAAAAATTTGCATGCCCCACGGATTGCGCCCGAAAGCCCACAGGATCGGAGCGAAGAGAAAGGTAGTGCCGGGTCCGCGAAACACAGGCACGCCGGAAAGATCGCCGAACTTCAGCCAATGGATCGCGCCCGCCAGATACGCCGGACTATCGGCGACCAGTTCCAAAGGCGTGGCGAGGATATTGATCGAATGTAGAACGATGCCGATGCCGAGCAAAACGATCAGATTGACGCGATGGCTCGCGGGACCTCCCTCCGCTTCTTCCCCGGCTGAGACTTGCTTCTGTCCAATTTCTTGAATCAGCAGGACGGCGAGCGCCAGCGAACTGAAGGCGATGAGATCGAATAAAACCAGCGCGGGGACGAACCACCCATTCGGCAGGCCGCGGTATCTGGTGACGAAATCGAGAGCCGCTTCCTCGTGTTCCGCGCCCTGCAAATCGATCCGGCGGGTTTGGCGTTCGAAGACGACCTGCACCTCTCCGCCCTGCGGCTGACGCTCGAAGAGAATCGAGACCGGCGCGTTGACGGCGCGCCGAAAGGATAACGTCATGGGCATGGAATCTTCCGCCGCGTAATAAACGCCGCCCTGTTCCCGCCAGCGACTCGCCTGCGCGGCTTCCTTCAAACGGACGAGCCTTCCGTCCGCTTTGATTTCGATCAACGATACAGTTTGATTCTGCGCGAGTAGCGGCGTGATCGTGAGGGTTTGATCGTCGTTCGGAACTCGATACGCGCCCCAGGCGGTGAAGCTTCCCAGCAGAATGGCGAAGACGATCAACAGCGCCAGCCGTTTAGCCGGGATGCGTTCCGCGTGCGGCCTCAGCTTCGATAAGAATCCGGATACGATCCAGGCGCAGGCGGACGCGCCCAAAAGAAAGATCAGCGCCATCGAACGCGCCGGAAGTTCCCAAAAGCGAAATGTGTGATGCGCGAGGCTCAGGAAGACCGCGCCGCTTAAAGCGAAAATGAAAATGGGGCGGGAATATCGCTTGAGAAAATTTTGTGATTTCATCTTCGGCGCGGATTCGGTGCTGGGCGGTGTGATTGTATCAGACTGCGCGCGAGGCGAGCGTCCGCTTCGGCTAGGCCGTCGGGCGCGTGACCCTGATCTCGTCCGGATCGAGCAGTATCTGTAACGCGTCGCCGTACTCGATGTTGGGAATCGTCTGTGCGATGACCTCCACCAGCGACGGATTTTGGAAGTGGCGCAGTTTCGTCTCGGGGTGCGGATAATAAACCCAGCCCTCGTATTCGATTTGATCGAAGATTATTTTGCAGGACGAGAAGGAAAAATCTTCCGGCGGATGCAGGTCGGTCCATTCCACGCCGCGAAACGTGAAGCGCGGTTTGATCGGCGCGAATTGATACGGGCGGATGTCGATGTTCAGCGTCCCGTTGAAATATGCCTCGAGGTCGAGTCCGCGCGCCCGGAAGATGGGACGTTGACGCTCCAGCGCGCCGTACGGATAATCCTTCGAAGGGCCCGAGGCGACGCGGTAGCCTTGAACGAGGATTCCCGGCAGGACGATCCAGTGTGTGCTCATGGGCTGGATTTTAACGCGTTGTTACCGGTATGTTGAAGGTTGGCAGATTGGGGATTGGTTTTCAGAACCTGTCATTGCGAGAGTTTTTCTTTTATGTCATTGCGAGAGAGCGAAGCGACCGAAGCAATCCCCTTAAAACCCGTCAACCCCTTAACAGCATTAAGCGAGATTGCTTCGCTCCTTCCAGTCGCTCGCAATGACATAGGGGTAAAGTCTTCCACAATGACAGTAAGGAATAGTCTTTCGTAATGTCGCACCTTCGTCATTGCGAAGGGTTCTTTTCCTTGTCATTGCGAGTACTTTTTTTTCTTTGTCATTGCGAGGGAGCAAAGCGACCGAAGCAATCCCGTTAAAACACGATAACAATGTTAAGCGGGATTGCTTCGCTCCTTCCAGTCGCTCGCAATGACATTAAAGAACAGTCGTCAGCAATGACAAGGGAGTAGAGTCAATCGCATTGACTGTGGGGTGAAGTTGCTCGTTTCTTATTTCATGTTACAAGTTAAAAGCTACAAGCTACAAGTTACGCGCTTGTATCTCAATTCTACTTATTTATAAAATAGGCTAACCATATTAGATTCTGAATTTGTGTTGGAAGCTTTTCATTATAATACCACTGCCAAAGTTCTGGATTGGCGTCCGATTTCGGTATATCTACTCTTATCGTCCCACCGAAAAACTGAATATCTGTTGCATCATTCCCCGGCAGGTTTTGTAAAAGGGCTGGATTGGTATTGTAATAATCTGGTTCATATTTACCCGCTATCAAATCGGGCTCCGAAACTATAAGAAGCGGATAATATCCTGTTAATAAGTATCCTTCGATAAAAGCTTTGTTATAGCTCTCATCGGCGCGGTCGGGGCTAAATCCCATACTAACTACCGCAATCTGGCTTCTGTCGGGATTTTCCAGATCCTTCGGGTTCCAGAGAGCCCAAGGCCTGATATAGACGGCTGTTCCGGCAGGGGCTTTGCTTCCGTCGCTCATCGTCACCCCGCTTAGATCAACCTTTCCGAAAAATGGTATATAAGACATCTCTGATGTATAAAGAACCGTTGATCTACCTCTGTCTGGATTGTTGGCCATGTAGTTCAGCGCATTCCCCGTAAACTCGACATCGTCCGGTATCGGCCGGGCCAGCCCGCTCAAAAGCACCGACTCCGCCCACTCCCCACTCTGCACCTGCTCAAGCGTGACATTTACGGGATCGTTTATCGCCTCAAGAAGCTGTTTTTCAAGCTCCGCCTTTGGCGCGTCCATATCAACGGGGTGATTGGGCTTGATTACCTCAAACCATCCTCCCTCAAAGGTCTTGGTCGTCCCCTTCTCATCGAGTGTTATCGTCGTCTCCGGCGCGTAGGCATAGACCTTATCCGCGTTCTCGCCGACTCCGTGAATGGAGATGATATTGTCAAAACCCGTCCCCTCAACAGTCAAAGCCTTCCCGTTTATATCCACATTCACGCCGGCGCTTTTTTGATCAACCTCCACCGTACTCCCGCCCACATCCAGATACAGCTTGCCGTTTTCCGTAGAAAAGGCCGAGTCCTTGCCCGCATTCTGCTTAAAGTACTCGTTGGCAAAACTCCAGTTATCAACCACCTTCGACATCTCGACAAAGTTCTCCAACCCCACCGGCCCTGTTACTGTTGGCGTCGCCGTCGCCGGTACCTCCGTCGGCTCGGGGGTTGAAGTGACTGTCGGCACGGGCGGCTCCCCTCTCCCATTGGGAGAGGGCAGGGTGAGGGTCTGTGCTGGCGCGCAGGCCGCGGCAAAGAGCAAAATCAAAAGCGCGATGCGTTTCATGTCAATCAATCTCTATTGAAGATTATAGCAGGATGAAAAGGTGAAGAACGGATTGTTTTATAATCCTTTTCATGCGTAACCCACTTATCAGACCGCTGACCGCCATTTTAGCGATTCTGATTCTCACCCTCGGCATTTACTTTGTCCCGCCCGTTCACGACCGGCTGTCCTGGCGTGTGGACGAACTCTACAGCCGCGTCCATTATTTTTTCAATCCGCCCGATCAGGCGCTCTTTCAACCCACCCAGCAGGCGCAGTTGAATATCCTGGTGACTCAGGCGCTTCAGACTCTTTCGGTGACGCTCACGCCTCGAGCGACCGCGACCTCCACGCCCGGCCCTACGTTGACGCCGACGGTCACTCCCACGCCCTTACCTGCTTCCGTTGATTTGACGGGATTCGTCTACGAAGATCAGCACGGCCGCTGGAACTATTGCGGACCGAGCAACTTTGCCATGGCTTTGAGTTTTTGGGGCTGGAAGGGCAACCGCGACGACGTGGGGCGCGCGGTGATGCCGGGCAATACCAGCAGTGCGGGCAAGCCCGTCAACGCGGATAAGAACGTGATGCCTTATGAATTTCAGGATTACATCGCGCAGAACGTGCCGGGATTGACTTCCGTCCTGCGTTACGGCGGCGACATCGACGCGATCAAACGTTTGCTGTCCGGCGGCTTTCCGGTGGTGGCCGAAAAAGGTTATTACGAGCGCGATTACACCGGCAAGGTCAGTTGGATGGGGCATTACCAGTTCATCACGGGCTACGACGATGCCGCGGGCGAATTGATCGTGCAGGATACTTATAACGACGGGCCGAACTTCCACATTCCCTATCAAAAGTTCATGGAAGGCTGGCGCTCGTTCAACTTTTTATTCGTGGTGGTCTATCCCTCCGACCGCGAGGAGGACGTGCTGTCCCTGCTTGGGCCGCTGGCGGATGCGAACGCCGCGGCGCGTCACGCCCTGACCGTGGCCCAGCAGGAGAGTCAAAGCCTGACCGGCATCGACCGCTTCTTCGCCTGGTTCAACATTGGGACGAGTCACGTCGCGCTGGACGAATACGCCGACGCGGCGGCGGCTTACGATCAAGCCTTTAGCTTATACGCCAATCTTTCGGGCGATAACACCACGCGGCCTTATCGCATCTTGTGGTATCAAACCGGCCCGTATTGGGCTTACTACTACACCCAGCGTTATACCGATGTCATCAATCTAGCGGATGTGACGCTCAACAACACGATCAGCGCGCCGGTGTTGGAAGAGTCGTTGTTGTGGCGCGGCCGGGCTTATTATCTGACCGGTCAGACGCAATCGGCCATTGCCGATTACCGCGCCGCGTTGAAAGTTCATCCAAAGTGGGCGCCGGCTATACAGGCGTTGCAGGAATTGGGAGTACAACCGTAACGGATCGGTCTCGTCCGCCGTTGCATCGAAATCATCGGGTATGATTGAAACATGAAACTTCTTCACTTTGCCGACGCGCACATTGACATGGCCAACTACGGCCGCCACGATCCCGAATCGGGGTTGCCGATTCGCGTGCTCGATTTTTTGAAATCGCTGGATACGATCGTCGAGGCGGCGATTGACGAGAAGGTGGATTTGGTCATCTTCGCGGGCGACGCGTACAAGGATCGTTCGCCCGCGCCGACCTTTCAACGCGAATGGGGCAAACGCATCATGCGACTCTCGCAGGCTCGAATCCCGACTTTGCTGTTGGTGGGCAACCACGATCTATCTCCCGCCGCGGGGCGCGCGCACGCCATTCAGGAATTCGCAACGCTTCAGGTTCCGTTTGTCCGCGTGCTGGATAAGCCTGAGTTCCTCGCGCCCAAAGATCTGTGGGATTTGCCCGTGCAGGTGATCGCCATACCGTGGGTCTCACGTTCCGGTTTGATGGCTGCGCTGGAAATGAGCGCCGAGACTCCCGAGGAAGTATTCTCAAATCTCGAAGCCCGCATCTCCGACCTGATCCAAAACTGGCTCGCCGAAGCGGATCCATCTCTGCCGATCATTCTCACCGCGCACGCTTCCGTGCAGGGCGCGGCCTTCGGCTCGGAACGCATGGTGATGCTGGGCGCGGACTTGGTCCTGCCCGGTTCGCTCGTCAAGGATGCGCGTTTGAGTTACGTGGCGCTGGGTCATATTCACAAGCCGCAGGACGTCAACGAGGGACATCAGCCGCCGGTGGTTTATCCCGGCTCCATCGAGCGCGTGGATTTTGGCGAGGCCAAAGACGATAAGTTCTTCGTGATCGTCGAGGTTCAGAAGGGCAAAGATACAACCGTTGAGTGGCGTAAACTCAAAGATGTGCGTCCGTTCATTGAACGGTGGGTAACGTTGAAGTCCGGTGAGAACGTGACCGAGGCTTTGAAATCCGCATTGCCGAAATCGAAGGAATTGGAAAACGCGGTCGTGAAGCTCGCGGTCGAATATCCGCGCGAGTGGGACGCGTTGATCGACGAAACGGCCCTGCGAAAATATGCGGAGAAGGCCTTTGAGTTTCATCTAGTGAAGCGGCCGCAGTTGGAGGCGCGCATTCGTTTGCCCGCCGATCAAACGGTGAGCAGTCTCAGCCCGCTGGATCTGCTCGATCAATATTGGCGCGCGGCGAAGCTCGATAAGAACGAAGACGTGGAAGCTCTGCAAAAACTGGCGCGGGAAATCATAGAGGAAGGTTCGGAAGAACGGGAATAGTGACGGAGGCCCGCCGCGGTTTGGTTGACTCGCCCTTTTATCTGTTGTAAACTTCGGCATCCTGTCTGGCGAGGTCAATCCATGTCACCACAACAACGCTCGCGCTACCGCTGGTTCGTCGTCATCGTATTTTTCTTTTTCATGCTTTTGCACCAAACCGACCGTTTGATGATCGGCCCGATGCAGCAGACCATCGAAGAGCAGTTCGGTATCGGCGATACGCAGTGGGGTTTCATCAATTCGGGCGCGCTGTTGGTCGGCACGGTTTTGTATCCGATTTGGGGGTACTTATACGACCGTTACGCCCGCTCGAAACTGCTGGC
>WBZO01001454.1_pt1 | contig 37026 bp, 54 predicted proteins | sample 5204261 | NCBI WGS metagenome assembly WBZO01 (sample SAMN12412400, study PRJNA552823) | activated sludge metagenome | isolation source: activated sludge from anammox sidestream of wastewater treatment plant... | place: USA: North Carolina | collected 2017-09
TCAGTTGTTGTGCTGGAGGATTATTCTGCGCATCATCGAGAGGCACAGGGAACAAGTCAAGCCTGTCGTACCTACTCTGACGATCGATAAACCCTTGATTATCTGGCAACTCTACAGGAGACGCAGCAAGATTGTGAATCAAGTTGCGTTCTGGAGTCGACAGAAGCTTTGCGTTGTACCGCTGTTGTATTTGCGGTGGCAACGTAGAAATAGAAACTGTCATTTCTTAACTCCGGTTTAGTAACCGAAGCCAACTTTGGAAGCATAACCCATCATTTCTTGATACAATCGCATCTGTTCTTCTTTACTTTCACCGATCTTGAAAGCTTGTGCCATCGGCCTTTTATCATAAGACATAGGAGATGGGACAGTTTTTTCATTCTCTTCAAGTTTTTTATCAATTTCTTTAGCTCTTTTATTAACATCTTTTTTATTTATATTAAGAGCTTTTATAAACTTATAAGATTGTAACAATACTTTATATGGATCTTTCGATTCTTCGATTGCTTTAGCTAGCTCCGGCTCTTGTATTTCTAATTGCGCTAACGTATCTTGAGTAACAACTTGAGAAAAATCCGGATATTGAGCTTGTAAAGATGAAAACATTTGTATTTGTCTTTGCTGTTCGAGAGACTTTTCTAAATGATCGATCTTTTCTTTGAGTTGTTTAGTTTCCCTTTGAACAAGCTTTTTTTGCTTGCCTTTAGGAATAAACTCATCATCATCAATTTTATCAAGCTCATCTTCCTCGACAGGAGTTTGAACTTGTTGTAAAGACGATTGCAAAAGACGATCATTTAATTCTCTTAAACGTTTAATCTCTTGTTCTCTTTCCTTTTCACGCTCACGAACAGCGCGCCAATTGTACTCTTGACGATGATCAGTCGTTTGAGTTTCTTGTTTGCTGTCTATCACTTCTGTAGCAGGTGCGACCTGTTCTTCACTGCTGATTTCTACAGTTTCATTTTCCATGTTATTTCCTCTTTTTATGCTGTGGCGAGCAGCTAAAGCAGCCATACACGTCTAAGAAGACGGATTCTGATTGTTAAAATAAACAATTTACTATAATATGTAAATAAAATTTTAAGTTTACATAAAGGAAAGCCATGTCTAAAGTACAAAGTCTTTTTGATCCATCTAGGGAAAATGTTGGTAAAATATATAGAGACCTACAAATGAATGGTCCTAAAGATTTAATCTTGAATGGTGATATGACGAATGAAATCATGAAAGGATTAGTCGAAGATTTAAATGAAGCCGTTGCATTAGGTAAAAAAGAATTCAACGAGGAACCTTTTTACATTGTTGTACACGAAAAAAAAGATTTAGTGATGAAGAGTGCAATAGTTAGACGTTTAATAAAAAGAAGACGCAGACCCTATCCTGAAGATGATACTTTAGTTTTCAAAGTCATTCCAAAGCAATCAGAGATATATTTTTGTTGGTGTCTTCCGCATTGGTCAGAAATGCCAAATATGTTGATGAACAAGGATAAGTTTAAAAAAAGCCTTATTGAAGCCATTATATATTGGAAAAAAGAAGACTTGAGATACTTTGGATTTAGAAAAGATTCACAAGGAAACTGGGAAGCAGATCCTAACTACAAAGATAAAATACTAAAGAAAAAGGGCGAATAATCGCCCTAAACAACATAGTTGGGAGGAACTATGATTTCTTCGACTTGGGCATAGACATATTACGCCCAGATCTTAACTCTGTGATTTCTTGTTTTCTATCTTTGACACGTTTGTCGTAAGTAGAATTTTTATATGTGTCGCAATCGACTTTGATTGGTCCTTTTTGAACGGGAACTTTTTCTTTCATGAGTAGCGCCCTTTATAGTCTTGTTTTCTCAAAGAATTCGCTTGTTTTTCTTTGAATTTATCTTGACGTTCTACGTATTCAGTAGTTTTGCTAAACCCCTCTTGAGAATAAGCAGACCTTGGTAGTTGGTAATCTTCTACATGAGGTTTCATATCACCTTGGTCATAACCTGCTTTTGACATTTTTTCTTTCATAACATACTCTCCCGCGCTGTAGGCGCATTTAATGCTTCTTGTTTTTCTACGTTTTTAAGTCTATCTATAATATCCATATAATCTTTTAATTGATTTAGATCAATCTGATCTAACTCTTTGATTGCTTTAATGGTATCTAATATTGAACGGCTTTCTTCAGCCTTTGCCTTTTGCATCTTGCTTGCTGATTCCCAAATCTTTGTTTTTGCTATAGCACGTCTTTCTTCGGCTTTTGCTTCTTCGGCTTTTGCGAATCCTACTTTTGTAGCATCGTCTATTTGCATTTGCTGCATTTGTATATCAGTCATTTTCTTTTGTTCTTCAGCTGCTGCTTGTTCTCTTGCTTGTACTTTTTTAAGGAATTCATCTTTATTTTGTATAGTCATCTTCTCAAATAGATCAGACCATTCTACAGGAGCACCAAGCTCTTTTGCGTAAAGCAATTGCTGCAGTTCCATTTGCTGCTGATTTTCAGTTAGAATTCCGGGAACAACTTTAGCGCCATATTTGTAGTAAAGTTTGTCATCAAACTCTGGGGTTGGTTCTTCGCCAATAACTTGTTGAACTTTACCATAGGTCCAATTTTTTTGTATAATGCTCAGTATGATATCACCACATTGTCTTTGAAATTCGTCGAATTGGTCAAATAAGCGTTGTAACGTGGTTAGGCCAGCGCCTTGTCGCAACATGGATAGTATGCCAGCCTTATCATCTACTGCGCTTCCTAGAAGCTCTTCGTTGACTCCTATGATACGATTCATTGTTTGACGATACAGCTCTTCCATTTCAAGCATTGTTTGTGGAGGAGGTATAATAGGCATAGGTTCTACATCAGACATTTGGAATTTATTATCTACGACTAATACGCGGCCATGTCCTTGGTTTAACGCATCATCAGGTGTTACAAGAGCGCCTTTTTTAACTTTGATTCCTTGCTGCTGGCTTTCTAATATATCATTAGAAGATACTTTAAGACGATTGAACAAGTATTGTGAATCTCTACTATCTCTGATGATACCTCTAAATTTGTATGCATAGTATGGCGTATCAGGGGTAAAATATCCCAGTGAAACAGCATAAGGGTATCTATCAATTTTATTAGGATCTGGTTCGTCAATAAATGTTTTATCATTGATGATGATTGAACGCCGTACTGTAGGCTTTAACTTTGTCATTACTTTAAAACGGCCTGGAAATATTTCTCGGATCATTGTTAGCTGTTCATCCGTGCCGTCAAATTCTTGGCATTCGTATGTTTCTACATCTACTAGATATTTTGCGTTGCGTTGGCTGAGATACCAATACTCGTCGACGGCGACTAAATTTGGAAATTGAATTTGATAAACTTCAGGCATATAGTAGAATTTATCATCTCTGTATGTACCTCCGCCCATGGACATGATTTCATCATGAAATTTATTGTATATTAAAGCTGCTTCTTTCTTATCAAAAAACTGACGAGACCAGATGAATCTACAGTCTGATAAATCATGTCTGCGGAAAAAAGGATCTATTAATATTGATTTGAAATCGATATAGCGAAGCTTGATATCACCGGAAATTGGATCATTGGTATTGTCTTTGTAGATACCTACAAGACCAATTCCTTGTACTAAAGCACCTTGCTCGAAACAGTCGGAATATACTTGATATGCTCCTGATTGATTATGAACATGGAACAAGCATTTCGTTAGCTGGTCTGCCGTACGTTGGTACGAGTTTTGCACAGGTATGCAAATAGTAGATTTACGGTTACGCCGTTGGTAGCCAGATACCATCTGCACCATGCTATTCAATAAATTAAAATTGAATATTTTACGACGATATGTAGCTACACCGGGAAAGATAAGTCCCCAGATATCTTGATCACCCATTACAAAGCGTTGATCTAGATCACACTGATACCATTGTGTCTGTAATATATTGATGCAATCGGAGTAGTTTTTTTGGCGATTTTGTGCAAGTTCTGTATCAATATTTTCAGCTGGCCAAAAGATTGGATCGTTGTTTTTCAAAAAATACCTCTACATATATTGTCTATACCGTAGCAAAGCAAAGGAATTTTTTGAACATCTATTTTTTAAAAAGTATGAAAAACATGATTATAAAATAGTACCAGCAAAATTTATTGGTTAACTATTCGTTTTGTTTTTCTTTGATGACGCTATTTTTGCTGGGATCTAATTTTTTCTGTAATGTCTCGATAATTCTGTTAGCTGCGTAGTCTGTTGCTATGCCTTTGAATAGCTTATCGATTTCTTTTACATCATTGAAGTAACACCCGAGGAATCTGTGAGCCATGCTAGAGTGTATACCATCGGGTTGATTAACCCTTTTGACTATTCTAGAGCCGATAATTTGCTTAGCCAGCTCATAGTACTCTGCAAAAGCCTCTCTTGTGCCTAATTCGAATAAAACTGATGCAGGCATACGTATGGAGGTTGCGAAATCTTGCAGGAAAGTCCAGTCATCGTTATCTTCGATAGCTTTAATCATTTGCTCGCCAAGTTCATGTAGTTGGGCGTCTGTATATTTTGGTGGTTTACCTAGTGGATATTTAGCCAATGGCTTTTTTTTTCTATATACGACCATAGAGCTCCTATTTTCATTTGAAGAATAACGATTATGTATTTTTTTGTAAAGTATTTATTTGTAAATTATGTTTTTCTTGTATTTTTCTTTATTTATGATATACTGCATAGTCTAAATAGGTCATAACATGAATGCTTTACAACTTGAGTTATTTGAGCCTAATGATGAAATATCTCTATTGCATAGAGAGATTGCTCAGATGAGGATATCGTTAGACAAGCAGCGTAAAAGTCAGTTTGCCAAGATAAATGATTTATCTAAGGAATTGATTGCGCTTAAGGAAGAGCTTTACAAGATCAAGTTTAGGACGGGTCATGAGTTGTCAATATGATGTTGACTATGTTGGGTGGACATGTGAGCAGGCGAAACTTTTGCTGGCTGGCGATTATTCTGCATTGGACATACAACATTTGCATGACGAGATACTATCTTTAGGTGAAATAGAAGCGAGTAGATTTTGTAATTATGCCCAGATATATTTTTTGCATAGGCTAAAAAAGCGATATCAGAAAAAAAAGACAAAAAGCTGGGAATATTCGATAGACAATTCGTTAATTCACATGCGTAGCATCCTTAGAAGAAATCCAAGTCTTAAGCCAAGAGTTATGCAAATTCTTACTGAAGCGTATATCGAGGCGAAACTGGCAGCAGAATATGAAACAGATTTAGATGAAGAAACATTTCCATCGCATTGTCCATTTTCTGTGAAAGAAATATTCCCTACTCTTGAAGAAGAGTATTTATAGTTATTTGGTAACCCATTACTCCTTTTGCTTGTGCATAGTGCCAAGAAATCAGAGGACTGTTGTCTTTTTGTCCGGATTTGGATCCTGGAAAAATCAATTGAGCTAAGATATCGCGGACGGGCTTAAAGGCATAGATTAGGTTATCGTCGTCTAATTTTCTTGGTGAATATCTTATCAAGTCGACGGAGATCGGCAAAACGATTGTAGGCTTTTTGCGAGTCCATTCGTTGTAAATTTGTAACTTAAGCTTATCTTTGTATGTTTTTTTGACACGCCAATTACATGATAGGGATTGATCGGTCTTTAACGGACTAAAAGATCGAAAGTCAAAAAGGGATGTCGTCATCATGCGGCTTGCTTGTGTAGTCTTCGATCAACTGCTTGAGATAAAGCTGAAATTTCTCTAGCTTTTCTAATGTGTCTAGTCGAAAGTTAGAATAATACTTTCTTTTTCCATCTTTTTCATATTCATTTCCTGGCAATGAAATCCAGGCGTTGTCACCTTTGACGAAATACATGATGTTATGTAATTCTACGGTGTCCACTACATTAGGGAAGATTTTTGCTTGAAATGAAACATTGACGATAGCTTTGAGGCTATTTTTATTGATTTCTTTATATTTTGTGATCTGCATATTTTACTCAAAAGTGTTTATTTTTGAGAATAGCACATCAAATTCTTTTTTGAAAGTAGAATTTGAAAAAAATACTATATCACTTTCTGATCTAAAACGAGGAAAAGCCACATGCAAAAAGAAAAATCAAGAAATGAGAAGGCCGAAAGTGTTAACGGCACTTTCGGCTTTGGATATGTGGATTGCTACCCACTTTTAGTTTGTTTCTTGAATTTAGCAAAAAAGACGATTTGTTTTCATCTGAAAGTTTTTGCGAATCAAAAAAAAACGCAATCTCCTGAAAATCAGCAACGAAATTGTATTTCTAAAAAGTTCAGTGCTGGACTTCGTTATATTTTACTCAAAAGTATTTATTTTTGAGAATAGTGTATCAAATTCTTTTTTGAAGGTAGAGTTTGAAAAAAATACTATATCACTTTCTGATCTGAATCGATGGCAAAATTCGATATACTCATCACGTATTAGCCCTTTGACGTATTTTCTTTGCATGTGGTTGTCTATCATATATTGCGCATAGGCTTTATTTTCCTGTATAAATTTTTTGTCTTTAATGATCGTATCATCTGTCATATATGTAAGATTGCTGCTGTTTATGTTACTCCTTTTTTATAGGATTTATAATATTTTTACAAAAAAATTTATTGTCGTTTGTCTTTCCAATTTAGTTCTACGATGCAATTATTTTTTGCTTTCAATCTAGATACGACTCTGGGATGATATAATTCTGCTAAGTGTTCCAAAAAAAGATTCGATGTTATGATGGTTGGAAGTTGCTGCAACATACGTTCATCGATTAAAGATGATATACATTCTTTTTGAAATTCAGTAGATTGACAAAATCCTATGTCATCAAGAAAAAGGATTCTTGCTTCACAAATTCTCTGTATTTCCATTGTATAATCCCAATTTCTTTCGATTACTGTGCGTAGATAGGAATAAAAATCGCGTTCGGTGAAATATCGCAAATCCGTTTGTTTTTTTTCGATAAGATCATGGATCATCGCGGCTAATAAATATGTTTTTCCACAGCCTGGATTGCCTCCAAAAAAAAATATTCCGGAAGGTTTTTTCCACCATTGGTATATTTTTTCGATTGCATCAGCTGGTAGTTCTACTTTTGATAGATGCGCATCTTTGTAAAGAGCTTTTTCCCAAAACGGTGTAGCTTTGAAGATCATGTTCCTTCCTTTTTTTTCCATGGGTTGTGTGCTGCCTGCACTTCACTTTTCGGTATATTATACTCAAAGTTTACTGCTTTTTTCTTGTTAACTCTCTTATTATCAATGTTTTCGCAAATAATTTCAAGTAGTTTGAGGATATTTCCTATAGGTTCATTTTTTTCTCTTACTATGCGTATTGCTTCTTTTATCGTTTCGGTTTTGTAACTAAATTTTAGAAAATGTTTATAGATCTCTGACTCGGAGATGCTTTTCTTTTTACCGCCAGGTGTCTCGTATTCGATATTGTTAAAAGATTCTTTTAAATCTGGTTCTTCTGGTTTCATGGTCTCCTGCTTTGGTTGCACATTCTCGGAAATTGATTCCTTTGAGCTAGGAGCGCTTTTTTTGCTTGGTGAGGGTATAGGTAGCTCCCCGTCTTTTTTATCGCGTCCTGCGTCAAGAGAATGGCCTTCCTGGGGCATTTCCTTTAGCGGCATCAGGATCGCTTGCTGCTTTTGCAGCTCCTCTTCTTTAGAAGAGACAGCAACAGCGTTCTCAAAAGTCTCGGCTTCTCGCGCGTGTCGCGCACGTTGCTGTTGTTTTAATATCTGTTTAGTATTTGTGTTAGTATCTGGTATAGGTGGATCGATTTCGATCGATTGATCGTCCGATTTCGATATTACGGTTGTGCGATTTCGGTTCACAGTAAACATTTCTTCATTTTTGAAGGCATACCATGTCGTTTTATCAAACTTTGTTCTGTTAAAATTTCCTTTAATTATCACATCGTAATCGACAAGTTTTTGGAGTATATCTTGTATTTTATCGCGATTCCAGTAGGGATAACAGGCAGCCATTTCTCTTTGGGTTTGATACATCCAAGTCCGTCCTTCAATAAAATTTCTTTTTAGTGCCATATTTTGTTCGATCCAAAATTGGAGATGGTGTATTATGATAGCACAGTCAACACCATAAAGAATGGCATGTTCAACTGAATATGTATGATTTAATGTGCTCATATTAGCTCCTTATGGGTTGTGTGAGTTGTAGAATGAACGCCATAAAAAACAGCATGTTTAATTGAATATGTATGGTTTAGTCCACTCATATTGACTCCTTATGGGTTGTGTTGGTTGAATATATGTGATTTAGTCCACTCATATTTGCTCCTTGTAATTAGGGTGTATTATGATGGTATAGTCAACGTTATGAAGAATAGTATGTTCAACTGAATATGTATGATTTAATGTGCTCATATTGACTCCTTGTAGGTTATGTGAGTTAAATATATATAGGTTAATGTGTCCATATAGGTTAATGTGTCCATATAGGTTAATGTGTCCATATAGGTTAATGTGTCCATATCGACTCCTTATGGGTTATGTGAGTTGTGTGGTTTAGTTTACTCATATTAGTTCCTTGTGGGTTATGTGGTTCCTTATGGGTTATGTTGGTTGTAAAATCAACACGATGTAATTTAGCGTGTTGAACTGAATATGTATGGTTTAGTCCATTCATATTGACTCCTTGTGGTTTATATTGAATGTATGATTTAGTCCATTCATGTTAAATCCTTGTCGATTGGTTTATAAGATTGTACAGTCAATGGCGAGTATACGAATGAATATGTCTGGTTTAACGTATTCATGTTAGCTCCTTAAGATTGTTTGTATTTATAACTATTGTTTCTTCAGACTATTGATACAGCGTGAAGAACAAAAAGTGCCGTCTTTCATAAGCGGAGATACATGGATTGTGTCTTCGCTTACTTCAGTAGAGATCAAAAAGCCGTCGTTTTCTAGGCTTTTTGTAAGTGTTACTTCAGGACTGGGTATATCATGAATAAATACTTGGTAGTCCTGTTTTTTACATTCCATCAATAACTCATAGAAAGAAAAGATGCATTCACCTTTATGCTTTAACAAGTTTTCGCAGTTTTTACAGATCATCGAATTCTTTGTCCCATGATATAAATTCAATAACATATTTATCGTCTTCTTCCATAAGACTGCATACTCCTTCACTGCAGAGATCCAACAACTTTCTTTTAAAAGCTAGTGGATGAAGGTAAAACAAAGACGAGATCTCTTTTTTTTGAAGAACGGAGAAGCCTTCTTTATCTTGAGTTTTCCAAAGATCGAGATATAATTTTCCCGCTTGCGGGCAATGCTGTAACACTTGACTAAGAAATGGATAAGGAGGGTAATCCCAAGAATTTGACATATGCATGATAAACTTATTCTTTTTTTCATACTGTTCTTTGTCATACCCTTCTTTTCTACTTTTTAGCAAGTTATTTCTTCAACATCGCATTCGATCATCAACGGGTCCTTTTTGTATTCTTCGGGATGCCACTCTAAAAGATATTTCTTTTTGGCTTTCGATTGTATGTTGTCATAACGTACTTGACCGCCCGTAAATTTCTCTATCATTCTTGCAAGTTTCGGACCTGGCTTTTTTTTCCCAGATGCTATTGGCGATATATATTTTGGATGCATATTAATCATGTTAGAAAAATCTTTAATTGATATATTTGCGTTAATTAAATAGCTTCTTAAATTTCTAAATATCATGTTAACTCCTTTTTTTATATCTATATAATAGCATACATAGGAATAAAGAACAAGATAAAAGGTGGTGAAGCACTCGCGTTTTATTACCTTTTTCCATATTTTTTACCTTGAACCAAAACAGCCATATGTGCTATATTGATATTATCAAAGCACAAAAAGTGCAGAGATAAAGTATAAATCTGAAGTCTCGCTGTTGACTAGTTAACTAACTAGCAGTTTGTAGCACAGATAATACAGAAAATGGTAAACAATGAGGATTATTATGTGGATGGAACAATTAGAACCAAGATGCAGTAGATGGGATTTTATGGATGATGAAGATGCAGAGTATCTTGAAAAAAGAATGCAAGATGTAGCAGATGATGACGCATCATCAAGAGCAGATGATTGCGATTGTGATAGAAATTATTATGATGTTTATATATAGGAATTATATGACAAAGCATCAAATTTTCTTTAGAAAAAGAGGGTCTGGGATTAAGACCCTCTGAGGTATCATGAGATGGACCAGGACCAGAGTGATGCAAATCACTCTAGTCTACAATAATTAACAACATAAAAAAAAGCAAAGGTTAAATTATGTCGCTAGCATTGAAAGAGATACATAGATTTGAAAAAGATGAGTCGTCTGAATTGACGACAGCGTTAACATTGTCGCGAAAGCTTTCTGAGACTAAGCATTATCAGAAACTAGGAGAAACAGGAATATTTGTTGTTGTATCTAAAGCTATCAGCACGGGACTCAATGTGTTAGATGCATTAAATGGTGGTATGTACTATGTAGGAGGTAAAGTAGAGCTATCAGCAAATACGATGAATTATCTCATACGAGCACAGGGTCATAGCATACAAATCGATCCTAAAAGTGATGCGACTAAGTGCATATTAATCGGCAAGCGAGCTGATAATGGCGATACGATGACAGCATCATTTAGCATAGAAGATGCAAAAAAAGCAGGCATATATAAAAACTCCTGGCTGACATATCCGGAAGACATGTTATTTGCAAGAGCATTATCTAGATTGGCTAGACGATTGTTTCCTGATGTCATAAAAGGCTGCTATACTGAAGGAGAAATTGAAGTACTTAAACAACCTTATGTTGAACAAAAGGAACCTGTTATCGAAGCTCATGTAAATCCGCTTTACACGGATCGAGTCAAACAAGAGGAATCTGTTGTAAATCCGCTTTACATTTCGAAAGAACAAGTCGAAAAGTTGGATGATTTGATTGGTGAAGACGAGGAATATCGAGAAAAAATTCTATCATGGTTAAAAAAAGAAAAGAATATCGACAGTTTTGATCAGTTAACACCGCAACTTTATGAATTGATATTGAAAAAGGCTCTTATGAAATTTGCAGAAGAAAAAGCGAAAATATTAGAAACAAAAGAAATCACCGAATAACGATGACATTTGACGTTGTAGATTTAGAACAAAATACAGATGCATGGTTAGCATTTCGAAAAGAAAAGATAGGGGCTAGTGATGCCCCTATCATAATGAAAGAATCTCCATGGAAAACACCATACAAATTATGGCGTGAGAAACTTTATCTTGATGAAGAGCCTATTGCTACTGAAGCTATGCTGCGTGGCAAAGAAATGGAACATGAAGCTAGAGAATATGTAAAACAATACTACCTAGTGGACATAAAACCAAAAGTTTTGATACGGAAAGATAGACCTTGGATGATCGCATCACTAGATGGCATATCAGATGATTACAAATTTGCTGTAGAAATCAAATGTCCAGGTAAGCAAGATCATGCATTGGCATTAATTGGAGAAATACCTAAAAAATACTATGCACAATTGCAACATCAAATTTATGTAGCGGATTTAGACGGTATTATGTATGTCTCATACATGAAAGACTCGCAAGCACATGTTTATGTCAAGAGGGATGATAAATATATTGAAAATATGCTAGTAGAAGAACAAAAATTCTACAATTGCATGGTAAATTTAGAATCTCCTGCACTGCAAGATCAAGATTATCAATTCAGAGAAGATGATTCTTGGAAAGAATGCGTAGAAATGCTAAAAAATATACAAATGCAAAAAAAACTTTTAGAGTCACAAGAATCGATGCTTAAAGAAAAAATCATAACTATGTGCAACAATAGAAATACAATAGGATATGGATGCAAAGCAATGAAAATTATCAGAAAAGGTATCGTAGAATATTCTAAAATACCTGAACTGTCAAATGTCGACCTAGACAAATATAGGAAGTCAAAAACAAGTTATTGGCAAATAAGCTATGAATGAAGATTGCAAAATACGACTTATCATATATACTACAATTGCTTTCATTGTAGGAATGATTTTATCAAACATAACAAAACACTAAACAAATTTATTTTTTCATCATTTTTTTGGGCATTTTTTCAAAGAGCTTATCGCGTTTTTTATCTTCTTTTTCCAGATGCTTAAGTTCTTTTTCGGCTTTTTCTTTTTTTCCTTTCATGACATCTTTCTCAATTTTTCTTATTAGCTTGTCCATTATTTCCTCTTTTTTTTCATGGCTTGCAATATCTCACATACGGCATCTATTGCTTCGTCTTGCAATTCTTCGATAACAGCATCACTTTGTAGATATGTAATCAGTGTATCGATATCATCTAATATCGATTTCATGTAGCCCATCTTATTTCCTTCATCAATTGCATTGAAAAGCTTATTTAGCATGTTTCCTCATTTTTGTTTTTTGGACTTTCTTTCTTCGTTCATCGCGATAGCAATGGCTTGTTTAGGCGATTGCACTTTCGGACCGTGTTTGTTTCCTGAATGCAATTCGCCGGCCTTGAATTCGCTCATCACTTTTTTTATTTTGTTTTTTTTCATAATGCAGGTACCTTTAAATCGGTTTTAAGATCATTAGATGGAGATTGGTTTTCATCGACTAAGTCTGTAGCAGTGCCATGAGTGGATATATTTTGAAAACTTATTGTGCAGCTTACAAGAAATACAGATAAACATAAAATAAAGGATATGCAAAAAAATGGGAAAAATTCTATCCTATCTGAAAAGGATTTACATATGCTTAAAGCTTTATTGATAATTGTCATTTTTTTCATTTTTCCGTTTAGTGTTCATGCTGAAAATACAGATTATCATCTTATTTATCATGATATCCCTGAATATGGATGTGAATTACACTATTTCATAATATTTTCAACAGTTCAAGAAAAATATTGTATGTATAGTTCTTTTTTAACTGGAATTGAAAATGTATCTGTAGAATATGTGATGAGTCATTTTGCAAAGTTATCTTTCGAAGAAGCTTGTGTATTTTTTCCAAATTTTTTTGAAGAAAAATCCTATGGATTTTAACACAATAAATAGACTCCTAAATATGTGGTCGTAACTGTATTGCCTTGTACGGTTACTGTTTTTGTCGTGCCTGAAGCAGTAACTACGATTGTGCATGTATCTCCTGCTGTCATATCGATAATGCAAGTAAAACAATGATCTGCTTGGTTTCCAGCAGATTTGATAGCTCCGCCATTCCATGAATTGCCTTGTAAAGTGCGAGAAGTAGCTGTAACTGCAACTTTACTTGTTGTAGTAGATCCTAATGCTGTCAATCCGACTGATCCTGTAAATAAATACGATCCCGTATAAGGAGCTGTAAATGTACCTGTAGAATTGTTATAGCTATTTGATTGATCTTTAACTTCTGTATCAAAAATTACTGTAAAAGCCGTTCCATCACCGGTGGCATTCGTATCATCTGCTGATTTATAAGCTATTACACATGGTTGTAAAGTACTTCTTGTTACAGCAGTTCTTGTTACAGCGGCTGTTTGTGTTGTTGTATTGATAACACTACTTGACGAAGTATATTCATTAGAATTATATAGGACGGTACCAGAACCTGTTACAGCATTTGTATTGCTGCTTCCAATGCAATTATTAAATAAATTTACAGTAGCACCGGCACCAGAAGATACCGCACTAGCGCTTCCAGCATTAAGTATACTATTAAATACCTGGGAGCCTGTTCCCGTGCCATTATGTGTTAAAGATGCAGTATTTATTGCCGAGGTATCTATTACAGAGTTTTCGATGATGATAGCACCAGTGCTAGATGTTGACAGACAACCATTCATCAAGGTTGTTTGAAATAAGATTGTTCCTGAAGAAACACTTGTTGCCGTTAACGAGTTTCCTGTATTAGTTAAAAAACAATTAACGAATCTTATGTTAGCTCCGCCAGTGACTGTTGCATAACTGATTCCTGTCGTTGCTAAATTACCTTGGCAATTAAAAAAATTAATTACAGAACTACCGCTTGAACATGTGTAGTTTAATCCTGTGTTATTAGTACAATTTATGTAACAGCTATCTAAATTGACAAAAGATGCGCTTGATCCTGTAACCTCTAAACAATAATCACTATTTGTCTGAAGACGTATTCCTGATAAAGTTACTGTTCCAGCACCACTGAAAGAACATTTTCCTGCAATTGTTACATTAGGCGTTAATCCATCGCAAGAATAAGCTGTTATGTTGACACCAGCTTTTAAAGAAATATTTTCTGTATACGTGCCAGGCCTTAAAAATATTGTTTGTCCACTAGATGCCGCTGTTAAAGCTGTTGCTATTGTAGTAAAATCGCCTTGCCCTGCTGTAGGATCTACAATATGACCTAATGCCGTGCTATATGATCTATGCGCCATTTTTCACCATGTATAATATTGTGTTCCATTCCAGATTAGATTTACAGAGCCATAATTGCTGCTAATTACCCTTGATGTTGCTCCATCAATATTTGTAGCTCCACCACTACATGTAATCGTAATGTTATTTGTAGCTGCTCCACCTGATTCGTCTTTTATTACAAAAACTTGATTTGTTACAACACTTGCGCCGATAGGAAGGGTTATTGTCCGAGCTGCTGATGTATCCGTAACACCTATATAATACATGACATTAGTAACAGTTAAGCTTATCGCTGTTGCTGTTCTTTTGACAATTTGTCCTGCACTCATTGTAAAGTTGTTAACAGACGTATTACCGTTATTTGTCATTGTAAATGTGGATGCAATCGCACCGGCTACACTAGTCAAAAAATCTAATTTAGAAGTACCAGCTCCGGCAGTAGCGGTTGTCCATGTACTTTGAATATAACTGGAGTCATTATTTGTAGAAGGCGTTGCAGTCTCATTCGTGAACACAAGCCTTGGCCCAAATCCTGATGCTGTTCCAGTATTTGTCTGCGCAGTTATGCGTAAAGTACTGAGCGCAGCATTATTAGTGCCTGTTGTTTTTTGAAACTCGCTAGCGGTAGAGTCAGTATTAAGATTTACCTGTTTACCTAATGCAGTCATCGTAAGAGTATTAACAGAACTGCCCATCAGTGTAAAGCTTCCATCGTCTCCTAAAATCCATCGACTATCTTGTATAGCAGGAACACCCGTACCATCCCATCGTACAAGATGATTATCCGTACCAGTTCCAGTAACTGTATTTGGATCTACGGTAACAGTTATATTAGGAGATGAATACCCTATCGTACATCGACTATTTGTTGAGGTAATTTGCCCTTTTAGTGCTGCTACATTTGGATTCGCTGTACTTCCAATTATCAAATCGCCATTAGATGTAAGGATGCCTATATGCGGAGATGCAGATGTATAGTCAAAATTAATATTTTTGACGACTGCAACGCCATTATCGAAGCCTGTTCCGCTCATGGTTTACCTATGATAACAATTCCTGGCGTACACACGCCCCAATTTATCGTTCGTCCTAAAACTCCTGTTGCGCTTATAACAACGTTAGTTCCACTAGCACTAATGTTTATTGCAGAGGCTGCAAGACTAGGGTCTGTATTTAACAGATAGTCCAATATATCTACTAATGTCAATACGCCTGCAACATTGATAAAAGATGCTAACGCATATCCACCAATACCTAAATTGTTATCAGAGAATCCGCAAAAAAGTATTTGCAAGGTAAACGCTGTATCAGTAGATGTCCCTAAAGATAATAACGTTGTAGTTGCTGCACCTACTGTTTGTCCATTTCCTCTCTGAAATGCTACTTGCACAACATTTGTTGAACCCACTAGATTAGGCAACTGATATGTTATTATGCCATTATCACCGTTTAGCTGTATTTTATTAGCTGTTGCACTAACTGTTTGTGGGTTGGGTTGTGATATAGCAGTGACATTTGCATCCTGTGAATCTGTAATAATCCCTGTAAGAAAAGATGGTGGTGTAGGACCAGAAGCTAAAGATTTATAAATCTGACTCATGGATATCCTGCGTTAAGTATCGATATCAAAAAGCTTCCAGTAGTACCCACAGATGCATTGGTACTAAACTGAGTTCCTATTGAAAAAGTAAAATTAGCAGCTATACCATGGTTTGCACGACAATCTAATACAAAACTTTGTCCCGATGCAAATGTTTTATACTTTACATTGTTGATGTAAAGAGGAACGCTAACATCTGTTTGATTATCAAATACAATAATAACAGGATTATTTGTTAAAGCTGTTCCTATGTTTTGTTGTGACCCATTAAAGCTAGTTGCTGCTAATGCACGTTCCGTTTCTACTGTAGCATTTAGAGATAAATTGCTCATACTGCACTTTCTGTTAATTCAGGTTCTTGTAATTGTTCCTTAACTTCCACACCTTCGTTTTTTAGCAAATTTAAATAATGATTTTTTACAGACTCTAAAAGATTAATAAAATCTTGTATTTGACAGTCAGATTCGCATATAAAGTGGTATTTTTTTTGGTTGTATTCGATTTCAATATGTGTCGCTGTTTTAATCATGAGATGTTCCTTATTTATTTGTTGTTAACTCAATACCCAACCAGTTATAAGCACGTTATCACCGGCTCCCAACGCTCCTGCACCATCATTAATAGTATGTACTATCAATGATCCGGCTGCTTGAGTTATACCTTTAATCCTAAGATAAGCGTTATTTCCTGATGCATTTAGGTTGCATACACTTAATAACACTCCGGACGTTGTCAATACTGATGTATTGCTTATAGTAAAATCTTGGCTTGCTGCTGCTGCCGTGGTAAATCCTGTGAACGTCACAGTAAATACGCGAGTATTTTGCGTTGCGGAAGCTGTTGGAGACGCAACAGATTGTGTACCAGGCACCATTTGCACGTTGCCAGCTGCGTTTAGTTTAACGCCTGTAGTACCGGTACCAGCTTGCAAAGTAAGACTGGAACTTGCGGTAGTTGATCCGATCACTCCGACATGAGCAGCGGCTCCATCGCCAATGTTATATGTACCTGCACGAGTTGCACCTGTTGACAGTATAGCTACAGCTTGTGTACCTGCTGTACCAGCACCATTCATAATATTCAGCGTGGTGTTAGCTCCAGGAGTTGCCCCGCTTAAAATATTAACGACCTGTGCACCTGTATTCGAAGCTGCCGAGCAAATATTGATTGTTTCAGCTGCTGTAGATCGGCCGATTGTGATTGCACCAGTACCAGTAGATGATCCGATGGTATAAGTAGTAGTAGTAGCACCTGTGAGAGCTACGTTACCTGTTCCAGCTGTAAGCGTTAAAGAGCTTGCTCCAGTGGAATTTCCAATAGACACTGTTGTAGCTGCACTACCTGTAGCTATAGATACGGATTGTGTCGTACCAGTTGAATTGCCTGTTAAGACGTTGAAAGCATAAGTACCAGAAGTACCGACACCAGTCATGACGTTAACAGTTTGGTTTGCTGCTGGTGTTGCGCCTGCGCACAAATTAACGACGCTTGCTCCTGTAATAGTCGAAGCACTTGCAATATTAATTGTTTGTCCAGCCGTTGATTTACCTAACGTAATTGCGCCGGTTTGTGAAGCTGACCCAATTGACATTGTAGCAGCTGCTGTGCCTGCGTTTACAGCTAAGTTTCCACTTCCTACGTTTACGGTAATAGCCCCCGTTTGTCCGCCTGATGCTCCAATTGTTAAGACGTGCGCTGCAGCACCTGTGCAAAGTTTTGTAGTAACGGCGGTAGTAGCTGCTGAATCACCTACAATATTTAGGGCAACCGTACCACCGGCAACATTTCCATTTAATATGTTGCAATTCATCGCGGTAGAATTAGAGGCGCCAGACATAATATTTAATGTCTGAGTTGCCGTTCCACTAGCAGCACCATTTAGAATAGATACAGTAGAAGTATTGGCGCTTGGTGCACCGGACATTAAATCTAACGTATCATTTTGTGCGCTATTTCCTCCGCAAACTGTTGTTGTCCGAGCAGCTGCTGGCGCTACGTTGCCGATGCCGATAGTAGTAACGCGAGTATTGCTGCCAAGTGCAAGTACGCCAGCTCCTGCTGTTCCAGTTCCCGACAAAATGGATACGGTGCTGTTGGCTCCGCTATTACCATTGGCAATACTGACTGTTTGAGCTGATGTATTGATGCCATTTCCAATAGTGATCGTATTACCGGAAACGCCATTGCCTATAGACAGAACTTTAGCTCCGTTGTTATTGGCTAAAGTTACTGTTTGAGCGCCTGTAGATGGTGCAAAATCAACAGGACCGGTGTGTGCTCCCGTTCCGCCAATGGATATTGATCCTCCGGTCATCGCTGCGCCAATAGAGACAGAACCGCCAGTTTGTGTATTTCCAATAGCTATCGTATTAGCGCCAGTGCCTCCAATATTAATGGCATTGGCTGCGGCTGCACCAGTTCCACAATTAATTGTTAAAGCTCTTGTGCCAGTTGCTAAATTTAATGTTTGGCTTCCTGCTGAACCATTACCTGCTAAAACGTTTACAGTTTGATCGGCACCTGATGCACCAGATCCAATATTGATGACTTGTGCAGAACCATTGACTCCGTTGCCGATTGATATTGTATTTCCGCCAGTTCCTCCACCTATTCCTACTGTTGCAGCACCATTACCGGCAGCTACATTAACCGTTTGACTAGCTGAAGAACTTCCAAGAGTGATCGTACCAGTTCCATCAGACTTGCCTATTGTTATTTGGGTTGTTACGGCTCCTGTAAGAGCCATATTACCGGTACCAGCTTGCAAAGTAAGACTCGCAGCACCGTTAGTGGAGCCTATCGTCACTAGATGAGCTGCTGCTGAATTTGCAATAGACACTGTTCGCGCCGACGTACCTGTAGCTAAATTCACAGCATCTGCGCTATTGTCTGTGCCTAAATTTAAAGCTGTACCTGCTGTGTTGATTGTTGCCGATGCACTGCCCGTTAATAGTCCGCCGATGGTTGCTGCTCCACTAGTCACAAGAGTCGTAAATGATGCTGGAGCTCCTGCACCTGCTAACGCTTGGAATACTTTTAGTGGGGTCATTACTGTAGTATCATTAACTCCTGCTACTGCAAGAGCAGCTGTGGATAATTTAGCAATACCCTTTGTTGTTTCTGTCGCATCTGGCGCCCCCGCAATTGCAATCAGCGCAACTTTCGCAGGCGTCATTATCGTAGTATTGTCGGTTCCTGTTGTCGCTTCTGCTGCTGTTGCAATTCTAGCAATACCTGCCACTGTTTCTGTAGCTTGAGGATTACCACCCACTTGCCAGACAGCCGTTGAACCACCGCAAAATACGTATTGCACAGGAGGCGTTTGACTATTATCAAACCATGCTTGACCTTGAGGGTAATTTGTATCAGCACCACTTACAGGAGCCCGATTTGCAATAATTGGAGGTGGAAGAATGTTTATTACAGCACTTCCTAAACCATAAACAGAAAGTAAACGCCCCATGGTCAAACCCTTTGTAAAATTAAAATATAAAATAGCACATTCAACATGATTGTCAAGATAATATTTTAGTTGTTTTTTTATGTATCTTGTTGATATTTTCAAGATTAAATTAATAGAAGTTGACTATGGAAAAAATGTTTTTGTCAGTGAAGGAATTTGCTATAAAAGTAGGAATGGATGAACAGACAATACGAAGATCTATAAAAAATGGTCGTATACAAGCTTTTAAAGTGGGTTCTGGAGAAAAATCAGCATGGCGTATACATGAAAGTGAGCTCCATAGATTAGGGCTTTTTGATCTAAAAAAAATTGTCAAAAAAATTAATGAGGAGTTGCAAAAAGAAGAAACCGAGTAAGATGGTAAAAAAGGGGTGTTTTATGGAACAACTTGGAATTCTTTTTGCTCTTATAGTGTCTTTTTGTGTCAATGCACCAATATTTTTCTGGATGAGAAAAGAAATAAACGTCATGCAATGTAAAAATGATTGCATAGCACATTTAGTACGAGCTATGCATGATGAGATGAGAGATTTTCATGAATGTCTTAAGGAGATAGAAAAAAAACGTGACAAGCATAATTGACCTTGAAGATTTTGCTACAAATTTTACATCAAAACTTTGGAGATTAGAAAATCTTTATTACATTATTGATAAAAACGGTAACAAGGTTAAATTTAAGCTAAATTGGGCACAAAAAATTCTCTATGAAAATTTCTGGCATCAAATGCTGATTTTAAAAGCCAGGCAATTAGGATGTACCACGTTTTTTGCTATAAGTTATCTTGATGATTGCTTATGGTATCAAAACATGAGTGCAGGTATCATTGCAGATAAAAAAGAGTCATCTGAAGAAATTTTTAAGAAAAAAGTTAAGTTCGCATACGATTCTTTAGATCCCTGGATAAAAGATCTAATAAAAGCAAAAAATGATCGTGTTGGGGAACTTGTCTTTCAAAATGGATCTTCATTTCGTGTATCAACTGGCTTTCGATCTGGTACGTATACAAGATTATTAATATCTGAATTTGGCAAAATATGCTGTAAATCACCCGATGTTGCAAAAGAAATTGTGGCAGGATCTCTCAATACCGTTTCAAAAGATGAAATAATTGTGATCGAATCAACTGCTGCTGGAAGAGAAGGCTACTTTTATGACATGTGCAAGGAAGCAGAACAGAATCAAAAAGCAAGAAAAAAACTATCTTCCATGCAGCAGCGTTTTTTCTTTTTCCCATGGTATTTAGAGCCTTCTTATAAAGATGAAACCCCTGGAGTGATTGTAAGTCAAGAGACAAATGAATATCTTGATAAGGTTCAATCGCAAGTAGGAATAAAAATTATGGATTTTCAACGACAATGGTATGAGCAAAAGTTTAGATTTTTGGGCGATTCTATGCGTCAAGAATATCCAAGTACACCAGAAGAAGCTTTTGAAACATCAAATGAGGGTCTGTATTATGGGAAAGATATATCAAAATTACGAGAAAAAGGCCATATTTGCAAAGTCCATCATCAAGAATATAGCCTCGTACATACATCATGGGATATTGGAGCAGATGATCATACTGTTATATGGTGTTTTCAAATATCGCCATCGGGGGAAATACAATTCATCGATTACTACGAAAATAGAGATGAAGCACCCAAACACTATGCGGATTGGCTTATCTCAAGGAAATATACTTTCGGTACACACATACTGCCACATGATGCTGGGAATAGATCAGCACAAACTAATTTGACATATGCTGATATCATAAGCCCATTGCTATCTGGACATTTTATTGTATTGACCGTACAAGAATGCAATATTTTTCTAGGAATTCAACAAGTTCGCTTTGTTTTATCACGATGCGTATTTGATGAAACGCGTTGTCAGAAAGGAATTAAACACCTAGAATCATATAGAAAAATGTGGGACGATAAAATGGGATGCTATAAATCACAGCCATTTCATGATGAACATTCTCACGCAAGTGATTCAATGAGATATGCAGCTGTTGGCCTTGATAAAATTCAAGGCAGTCCATCGTCTTTAAAAGATACATACAAAGCATTACGAAGTTATTGGGGATCTTATTAAATGACAAACAAAGAAAATTGTATACACTATTTAAAAATTTTTATTGAGTCATTTAATTTAAATGAAAAAGAAAAGCTTAATATCTTAGTAGAGGTTTTGACTGATTTTTATATGAAAACAGATATGGACGCAAATCAGTTTTTTGATTTATTTAACGAAATGTTTAATAGAAAATATTGCAATACAAAGGAAAAGTATGAAAAATAAAAAACTTGAAATCGGCGATATTGTACAACTTCATGCAAATCATCCCAAATTTCCGCTAGATTTCATCATTGTTACAGAACCCAAGGAATTTGGTTGTCAAGGTTATATTTTGATGGCTCGCATTAACGATGCATGCAGATACGACGGATTAGCATATATTAGAGCTAAATTCGAAGACTTTGAATATGTGGGAAAATGTACTGCGTTACACGAAAAAAACAATAAAGACGAGAAAAAAATGAAAATTGCATTAAGCGATAATATTAAAGATGAATATTGTTATCATCACTTAATTAGATCCAGAAACATGATTTTAGATGCATGCACTGATCTCCTATATAAAGATTTAGCGATAGACATGCTTATTAAAATCCTTGTAGAAATATGTTTGTGTGATGAAAATGAAAGCGTTTCACTAGAAAATTTAATAGAAATGGTATCTGTTGAATATCAATCATTGGAAAATATAACACAAGAATGACAAAATTTTAGCAAATCAGGATAATAGGATTGATGAAATGCCTTTTAAGCTAATAGAAAGCCAATGTTCATGTGATATATGTTCTAGTATGTGTCAAGCACCATGCTGTGGAACACCTGACGATATGCAGAAATTAATTGATGCAGGATATATTGATAGGCTTATGTTAGATGACTGGCCCGACGGAGAAACATTGATAAAACCTGCATTGAAAGGACATGAAGGTTATTATGCACCTTTTGAAACTAAAACTGTCGACGGCTGCACTTTTTGGGAAAACGGTTTATGCCAACTGCATGCTTTGAAGTTGAAACCAACAGTTGGTCGTTGTGTACAACACGACACTGACAACGAATATCATAATAATTTAAAAAACCACATTAATAAATCATGGTCTACAAAAAAAGCAAAAAAAATGATAGAAAAATATAAGGAATTTTTTAAAAAGTGAATAATTTTTTTGAAACAGCTAAAGAAAATACTTTCCACAAAATTCAACGAATTCCTACTGCATTTTTGGTCAAAAAAATGCAGATTAAAAAGAAAATACAAAGTACAATGTGTAAAAAAAGCAAAAAAAACATGAGTTTTGTCAAATCTTTCAAGTAAATATTTAATAAAATTAAAATTTACATACTCACAATACAATGTGAGCACGAAACAAAAAGCAAAAACACAACATAAGATATGTTATCAGACTAATTAAGGAAAATAAATGGAAAGCGACGGATTGGTCTATACTGGTAAAGTCGTTGCAATGGAACCAATTGAAGGCGCAGATTTCATCGCATGCGCAACTGTAGTTTGCGGAAAAGGTGGCAAATGGAAGGGAGTCGTACGAAAATCCGATTGCGATGTCGGATATCTAGTCACAGTTTATCTGCCTGATGCTCTCATAACAGAAGATCATGCAAAAAAATTTGGGATGGACTTTATGAAGTCATCCAACTATCGCGTAAAAATGCGAAGATTTAAAGGCGCACCCAGCGAAGTTGTTATCATGCCATTACAAATCGCCATCTGCGATGTCGGACTTGACTGCACTACTATGCTTAATGTAACCAAATACTACAAGCCAGTACCTGCAAATTTGCAAGGTATAGCTACAGGGGATTTTCCAAGTTTCATTCCTAAAACTGATGAGCCAAACTATCAAACTTCCCAAGAATTAGTCGATGCATTGATCGGTAAGCCATACTATATCACAGAAAAGATAGACGGCAGCAGCACAACAGCATACAAATACAAAGGACACTTTGGAGTATGCAGCCGAAACTGGGAACTTGAAAGAGATCCAGAAAATGGATATTGGAAAATAACCATTAAATATAAACTCGAAGAAAATCTGCCAGAAGGATATGCTATTCAGTGGGAAACATGCGGACCTAAAATCCAAGGAAATCCCATGGGATGGAATGAAATACAGGGACTCATGTTTTCAGCATACAACATTGAAGAAAAAAGATACTGCACATTTGTAGAGCTTCTGGATTTAAGTTCAGATCTAAAATTTCCAATGGTGAGGATTTTAAAACAACACAATGCATTTTCTCCCGATGGAATTGAATTATTGGGAGAGGGAAATTATGATAATGGTAAACCTATAGAAGGTGTGGTTGTTAGATCTATAGAAAATCTTCTTGGACATAAACCAATCAGCTTTAAAGTTATTAATTTAAATTATGAGAAGTAAAATTAAAGTAATAGAAAATTCTTATTTTCTTTCTTTAGATGAAAACAATAAATAACTTACTTTAGAGGTAATTCGGTGATTATGGTTGATATAACAAAATGTCCGGGAATCGATTGTAAAGTTAAAAAGCAATGCTATAGATATGAGGCTATTACGGGAAAATGGCAGTCATGGTATGTAAAACAACCAGGAAATGACAAAAATTGCTCAGAATTTTTGCCAATTAAAAAAAATACACGAAAAAATCGTATAATTTAGAAAAACACGAAATAGGATAATATGTCTGGAATTGAACCAAAAAGATATTACTCAACGCAATTTCCACAACAAGAACCAATTAGACAAACTGAGATAAAAACATGTAGAGTCTGTAAAAAAATAGCTACTGAAATATTCGCAGTATCACAGGGATATACATCAGTATTTTATTTTTGCAAGCCTGCATGCTGGACAATCTATAAAAGTAATCGGGATTTTTTTCACACTAAAATGAAAACATAGTTAAACTTATTTTTTTTGTGATTTCTTGTGCATTTCAGATAATGTTATTACGTTTACTGATACTTGACTAGGTTTTTTTATTTTAGGTCTTTTCATTAAACTTTCCTTTTGCTTTACGTTTTTCTTCATTTTGCCTTCTTAATTTTTCTTGTACAGCAGCCTCAGGAACAGCTAAAAAATCATGAACAGTCTCATATTTTCTTATATATTCTTTTTGATTATCACCATAAGATTTTCTAAGATCTTTTATTAATTGCGAGACACCTGCACCATAAGATGATTCGCCTTCAGTCCACATCGCATACCAGTTTTTTCCTGATGTTTTTGCTAAAAATTTTGCATTTTTAAGTTTTTCTACAAAATCAGGAGGGATATTTTTATATACATACGCATCCCCTCTATGAAAACGCACGCTCAATTCATTGTTTTCCGCATCATAACCAGCCCAATTGATAACAGAAGATATCAAATGTTCTGGAATTGCATTCTTTAATTTTTCATACAGAGTTGCAATACCTTCAGATGGTGCAACGATATTTTCTTTGTCGTATTGGTTTTTCTTTCCATCTTTTTCAGTCAAAACTTTTTTTCCAGAATCTGAAATTACTGTTTCTACACCATTAGGAGTTAATGCAAGCTTGCCTTTCTTTACAGATGATTCTTGTGTTGGTTCAGATAATTGTTTAGGTACTTCTATTTCTTGTGTATTAATAGATTCTGGTTCAAATTGTGGTAAAGGAGGTTTTATTTGTTGATTAGGTTCAATAATTGGCTCAGGAGTAGGTGGTGGAGTAGGTGGTACATTTATCGGCTGTTGTGGAGTTTGCATAGGCTGTTGAATTGGCGTGACTGGACTTATATTTTGTTGTTCGCCAACTATCTTTGGTTGCATCTCTTTTTGTACATCTTCAATCATTGATGTCAACGATGGTACTTCACCAGACTTGATTGCTTTTTGTAAATTATTTCTGGAATCTTTATCCATGATATGATTTAGTAATAAAGCAATATTTTCAGGAGAATTACCAGCCTTTAACATTGTTTGAACACGATCTAATTGATTCAAATTTGATAGCATTTCAAATGATTTTCTAGCCGTTGATACAGCAATGGGAGTTTGCGGTGCATTTGGAGTTATCGGAGCAATAGGTTCTTTTGGCATTCCTTGCTTTAACATGCCTTCATTAGGCAATTGTGCCAAAGGTCCTTTGAAAGGTATTTGAGGTGCTTTGTAAGGTATTTGTGCCAAAGGTCCTTTGTAAGGTATTTGCTGCTGCACTAAAGCTTGTTCAGCTAATAATATTTCACTAGGATTTATTGCAGAAGATCCAGCTAATGCCCCTCGTATTCCTAATGCCGCTGCTCCACCTATTAACGCTGCTGTTGCTGCTGTATTGCGCAATGCTTTCTTTTTATTGTCTTCTACAGCTTTTTTGTATTTTTCATTTTCAGTCATGTAACCTTCATTAGATTTTGCATTGATCTTACGTTCAGTAAGATATTGCAAAACTTGCTGAGCGGTATATCCAGACGCTAAAGCAGCATTAATTTTATTTGCATGTTCAGGATATTTTCTTAAAAGAAACTGTATTATTTGAGTAGCAGTAAATCCTTTTCCTATAGCATTCATAATTATAGAAGCCATTATCTACCTATAATATTGAGTGATTGCAAAAGTTTATACAATGGTCCCACTGGAGGTGATTCTAATGTATCTAATTGCTTTTGTTGATCTGCATTCGGAGACCAAATACCTTCATTCTCTAGTTTATTAAGACCATCTTTAAACAATCTCCAATCAACTCCCTTTTCAGCTTCATATTTTTTTCTTAATAAAACTAAATTAACATTGGGATCTGAAGTAATTATATCTTTAAGATTATTTTCAAAAGCGTCTACTTTAGCTTGTGGATACCCTTGTTCTTTACTAAAAGGTAAAATACCGCCTTCTCTATATTCTTTCATCGTTGTTTTATCAGCTAACACAGGCAATTTACTCATGTTTTTGATAGCAGGTTCGCTTAAATCAGATACAAATGTTTCAATTTCTTCAGGATAATAACCTAAATCGTTGCTAAGTATAGATCTAGCTGTATCATATAATCCTAGATCTAATAAAGGTTTTAATTTCGTTTTAGTATCTTTAACAACTTTATCAAACTCTGTTGTTTGACCTTTTGATAGCAAGCCTGGTAAATTTTGCAAACGAGCTGGCTTAACTCCACGTTTTATTGAAGCTATTGTGTTTTTTAATTGCTGTACTCTACCAGCAATTTCTTTCTTGATTGCGCCTTCACTTTTGCTGCCTTGTAAGGCTTCCTCTCCCCACTGTGATACAATTCCTTTTAATTCGTCTGATGCCTCTGGATACAACTTTGTTAAAGATTCTTCTGCTTGTGCACCTATTCCCTTTTGAGCTTCTCTACGTGCTACAAGATCTTTTTCAACTTCCTGATTATATGCTCTATTTGCCTCATTTCTTTCTCTAACAATATTGTGTGCATTTTCATAGCCAAGATTAGGCTGTTCTCGTAATAAATTTTTTGTGGCTTGTTCTATTTCTTTACCTTTAAGAATAGGTAATTTGACACCTTCAGATGCTGGTGTAGGTGCATTCCCTGGGTAATCAGTACCTCGCATTATATTTGGATAGTTACCCTTCTGTTCTGTAGATTGTGCCCCTAAAAATCCAGGTAAATTCATTTTTTGTTGTGGAACAATAGGTTCTCTTTGTTGTTGTACGTCTGTGCCTAGCTGTTTAGATTGTAAAAGATTTTGTGTTTGCATTTGCTGCAAATAAGCAGGCAATAATGTAGCAAGATACTTTTCAGACCCAGGTATTCCAGCTCCTGCTTTCATCAAAGCAAACATACCTTCAATAGGAGATTTGGCGCCTTGTGCTTGTTGTTGTGCTTGATTAAGGTAATTAATCAAACTTTGCCTTTGAGCTATATTGGCAACACCTTTACCTATACCTTCTCCAATAAGCTGTTCATTCATTGATCTTTGTGATTGCGGACCTATAAAAAACTGCACCATTATTTAGACCCTCCCATACTGCCCATCATTTGCATTAACATAGGCATCATTTGGTTAATAGCGGAAGCACTTCCACTAGGACCTTGCTGCTGCTGATAATAAGCAAATGGATCCATACCTAAACCAAGACCTGATAATTGATTATATTGTCCCATAACATCGTTTATAGATGAACGTTGCATTCCACTTTTCATTGCTGCTAATGTTGTCTCTAAATTAGACCCAGCAGAGCTCAAAGCCTGCCCAAAACCACTTGATGATAAACCACCACCCATAGCTCCCATGCCAGCAAATCTTTCAGCTATATTAGGTACTATTTGCTGTTGAAATTGCTGCATATAAGGTTGTTCAAAATTCTTATAAATATCGCTTTGAGGATCCATATATTGTTGCAAAATGCCAATACCTTGATTTTGCGCTTGTCCTAAATTTCCGCTTTGCAATTGTTTTAAAATATTTCCAAGATATTGTAATTGCTGAGGACTTTTTGCAGGCAGTTGCTTAGGTTTTCCTTTGTCACCTTTATTCATGAAAGAACTTGCTATCGATATAGCAGCAGGTATTAATGCCATCCAGCTCATAATTTATCCTTTTAAATATTCGGCGACAACGTACACTGTAGTAAGTGCTACACCGAGTGGGTTAGTAAAATATACATTCGTTGTATCTAAGTATACATATGGATACATTACACTAAAATATTTATCGTCTATAGAAGTACATTGTGCAATAATATTGTTGGCTTTACTTATAAAATCTATATTATGAGCAAAATTTACAGTGGCTCCGCCTGCAATGTTTCCTCCATTTAACTGAGTAATATTGAAGCATTTACGATAACTATTTGACGTTGTATTTGGATCTTCTACGTTATATAAACAAAAGTTTGCATTCTCTTGCTGAGAAAAAATTCCACCGACTTTTGAGTTTACACTATCAGATATTCTTTTTCTGTCTAATGACAATACAGAAAGAAAATTCTGATCAGAAGGTAATGGATAATCAATAGAAATTGGCAGCTGATTGCTTTGTAATGGCTTATCAGAAGAAAAAGACATATTACCTCAAAAGTTTAGTTTTCCTCCCATCCTCGTATAAAGAATCATGGCATTTAGTTCCCAGTTATATTTATGCGTATTTAATGTATTCATGAGAGGATCATTATACGTCATGCTTACTCTAATATATTGTCCTACAAGAGTCGCAAAGAAACGATGCCAAGCATATTCACTGTTATTAACATAATATGGCGAAGGAAGATTTGTTTCCACTGGAGAGTTTCCTATGATCATATTTCCACGAAATGCTATACTGCTGTTTATGTAAAGATTAACATCGAAGCTCGATGGGCTATTATCCATAAGAAAATCTATGTAGGATAACTTAAGCTGCATTCCTTTTTGCTGGAATGGGTTGAAATCCTTTGTAGAAACATTCAATTTAGGGAATAGGGCAATTAGTCCACCACCAACGTAAATCGCACCAGAAGTAGGTGTATATGTGAAATTCGTGATATATGTGTTATCTGCTGTACTCCATTTTCCCAAAAGCAACGTATCAACATCTATAACCTGCACTTGATAAATATTATCATTGATTGTATTAGCTATTGGCAAGTGTGTTGTAGAATCTATAAACATTAAGTTTGTGATATAAATGATATCAAGATCTTCAAGATTGTGATTTTTTACAGTTATTTGAATGGGTCCTGATATATCTATTGCTGTAATGCTAAGCGAAGGATCTTCTAGAGTATCATTACCCAAATAATTATCACTTGTGACAATGCTAGAGAAAAAATACATATATCCATGACTAAATCCTTGTTGATTTCCTGACACAATAGCTTCTGTTTCTGCTTGTATAAAATCATCGTCCCATGTGACATTTTCTTGATTCCAATAGGTTGTCAAACTATCCCAAGTAATACCAGTGGGCGGTTGAAATGTACCAAACATCGTTATACTATCTCTAAAGATAGCATAGGATTGATTTCTATAATTATAAACGAGAACTCTATTTGGAAATTTAGTTCCTGTATTGCCATCTACATATGTCCAGAAAACTAATTCTTTACCGTAATCTCTGATTCCAATAACTCTTTCAAAACCGCTGCTGGAATTTTTAAAACCAAAAACTTGATTGGGTATTTTTAAATCTATTCTAGATACATTAACAGAATTAGCACTTATAATAGCTCTATTGCCAACAGCAGCCACTCCATCATCAAATAGAATACAACTTAGCTTAGACTCAGATCCAAAATCACTAGAAATACGTTCCCAAATAAACGGTAAACCATATTCGCCAACATAACGCAATTGCCATGTTGTTTTTTCAAAAAAGACTATTAACGTGTTTTTAAAAAAGATAGCTGAAATTATAGCCTCATTAGTAGGAGCATCTATAAAGCCTCCTTTACCGAATTGGTCGCTTCTCCAGGCATCTGCTGCTGTTGGATCGCCAAGCTGACTAAAGCGGCATCTATTGTAAATATTCTTAGAAAATGTTGGTGTATAGTCCGTTCCTTCCCAAACATTCAAAGCTAAAAGACGTCCATAATAAGGTATGAGTATTTTTGCCTGTACAAGAAAGTTTGTCGCATCTACAGCAGGTTTGAAATCTGCCCAGTTAGCACCGTCGTTATATCGTATTGGATTTGCTGCTGTATTTACAAAATTGGTAATGAAAAAAAGGCGAATGCTTGGATCTGATCCACGATAATTTGTAGACCAGAAAAAATCTGCATCAGTACCATTCCATGTAACTGCTGGTGTATATGTATTTTCAGTAAATGTACTTCCATTATGGATGTAGCAATACTTTGTATCAAACCATAGTGTTGTTTCATTGTTAATATTTGCTGTTTCTTGTGTTTCGATTCCCATAATAGGCAAGCCAGGATAATAACCTAGATCCAAGGTAATAGCTGCTCCACCAGTAGTTGGTACACTAAAATTAAGATAAACTTTACCTGTTGCATATTCAATATACGATCCTGCTGCTCCTATTCCTGTTACTGCAAGAGTTCCATCCCCGTTATCTGTAAAAGTTGCTGTATCTGGAGCTGCTATTGTAATTTTAAAAGGAGGATTTGAATCAGGAAATACCTCTGGATTTTCTCCTGTTATACCTAAAGTATTGAATAAATTTGTTATTGTCAGATTACTTACAGCTACTGGCGTATTACCAAGTGCTTGCCCTGTCAAATAACGCGCTAGTCTACCCAATACCTGAATGCCTTCTCGTTTCTTTACTCGTCCCCGGTAAACATAAGCGTTTTCTAGAGTTGTAAAAGCTTGCTCAGGTTGTAGAAATGGTTTGTTATAATTGTTAAGACCGGCATTTTGGTCGTAATCAAATATAGGAATAGGTATCATTGTTTACCTATAACTAAGTAAGAAAAATTTGTAGCACCGATAGCACCTGAACTACTTTTTATCGGTATTGTTGTTATGGGAGGACTTAGACCACTCAAATCCGCAGCCAGTGTGATGTCTGTTCTACCACCAGATGCAGTCAATAAAACACTGTAAACTGCTGTTAATGTTATATTCAATGCTAGGTTATAAGTAGCTGAAGTAGGTTTTATAGATGTTCCTGTTATTATTGTTAAAGCACCATCTGCTTCTATAGTTGGAAGCCAACTATAATATTGTCCTGCTGTATTAGCTGGCACTGATGCTGTCAATGCAAAAGTATCGGTAGATCCATCTCTACGAAGAAATAACTGCGATTTAGATGATTGAAGCTTGCAATATACTCCAACTTCATTTCCGCTTGTTGTCTTATCAGTCCCAGCCGGAAATTCCACAAAAAAATGTTTTCCTGTATTTGCTGCATCGAAATCGTTATGATTTACATCAAAAGAATTTTTTATTTCTAAAAAATTATTTCTTATGGGATCTCTTGTTTGTCCTAAACTTTGTCCTGAATTTGGTACTAATTCGTACATGGGTCTCCTCTTATGGGCCTGGTTGCCCAAAACCAAAGTTACCAGCTCCATAACTATATGTAAGCTGATCTGTAAATATCGTTTGTATTTGTCTTTTACCTATCTGTGCATATGTTCTCGTTTCGTTTAGTGCATATCGTTCAGATAGTTGTTTATCCATTAATGCAATTCCGTCTGAATCAAGGCGTTCTTCATAAATCTTTTTAGCAGCACCTACAGCAAGAGTTTCCCACCATTCTAGCAATTCAGGAATGCCATTGTAATTAATAGAATCTGGATTCTGCGTACCTAAAAGAGCTTGTATAGGTGTTCTCCAAGCCATTAGTTCTATAGTATATCCTTTGTCTGGCACTGGACGTAATGTAAATTGATTTTGAAAATACATGATGCTTAGAGGAACGCTTAATGTTTGAGGGTTGTATTGTATGTTTATATTGTTTCCTGCTGGTACAGCTTGAGTAAATATAAGCCCTGTTACTGCTCCTGTATCATAATCAATCGTGCCAGCTGTACAATCTCCAATCAAATTGCCGTCTCCATCATCAACAACATTTAAAGTATTTCCTAAAGCAACATTTGCTGTTATTAAAATATTTTGCACTCTAGATGCTATTGTAGAATTAGTAAAGTCAGGTTCAGGAGGTGTAGGAAAATAAGGTGTTGTTGGTGCTGTCGGTGTTTTGACAATCGGATTATTCCAAACACTTCGCAATATGGGCGATGCTGTCGTTGTTCCAGAATATCCAAGACCAGAGTTATCAGTTGTGCCGTCTCCATAAGCAAAGTTTTCTATGCTTTGCCAATTAAAATTTACTCCAAAAAAACTCCACGGGTCTTGAAAAAGTTTGATTTCTCTTTTAGCGCAATAGCAAGGCATTTGTACTGTGGTGTAATGCTGGAAATTAAATGGATAAGTGTCAATACCACGTATAGTATTAAACGTATACTTATCAAGAAGCTGAAGGCTTCTAAATTGTGCTGGAAAGTCATATAAATAAAAGCTATTAATGTAATCAATAATTTGGGCATCGGAATATTGATTTGTTGTTCCTAGACCAGCTAGTTTACGCACCTTTAATATAATCGATTGTAGATTAGCTATAGCCATTACGTCCTCACATTTGTAAAGGCATCATTAAGAATAACAGTCGCAGGATTAGAGCCAGGATATATTCCAGAAGTTGAGGGAACTGCCATAGCTATTTGTACAGGCCTACTGACCGGATATATAAATGGAGTAAAATTTCTACTATCCACATCAAACGTTATTGTATCGGTTGTTTTAGATAATATATGTACATCTATATTATTTAATTCTACTGTCCCATATTGTTTAGAAATACGCAACCCAACATTTTCACCAATAAAAAAAGAATGAGGAGCAGCAAACGTTATGGTTGTTTGCTGTCCTAACTGTATAGCTGTTATTAGTCCGTATCTAGGGCCCGTAGCATAGCCTCTAGTTGGTGGCAATACTGTCATGCTGATGCACTCATATATTCCATATTTGTAAATCGCAAACGTGATCTTTTTGTAAAAGTACTTGGTAATCCACGCTCTGGTAACATACCCATACTTCCTACAGACTGCGACATTTGCTGTATACCAATAGTTCTAATTTTGTGAACGCTGTTATTAAGCAATCGCGCTATACCTAAAGGGATCTCGCATTGTTCACCATGCTGTATGCGAATAGTTCTTAATGGCTCACCAGGAAAAAAACGGCAAACAAATTCAAACCATCCATGACCTGCATCGATGAATTCAAATACTCCTTTTACCATTTTATCGTGTTCTTTTCTTGCTTTTTTTAACAAATCTTCTCGTTGCTCCGCAGAGCATGTTTTCTGCTGTTTTCTTGAAAATTCTCTTACTTCCATGTCGTTTATCCTTCTTTAAAGGGTAGGGACTTTATGTCCCCACCCAATTTATTACGCATTAGTTATTGCATTATAGTAGTCTGCTTTCCAAGCTTGCCAATACATAACTGCATTATTAGCCCCACATACGTTAGTACCAATATTCATTACATATTGAGCACGATTGTCAAAAGCATCGACTAAGTTAGTTCCAGGAGGACTTTGCGGAATTGTTGCAGATCCATTTAATGGAACAATTCCTGATCCAGCCGGCAAACAAACAGCGGGCGAGCCATTGCTGCTTAATACAAAGTTAGCACTCGTTGGCCATACAAATGCCGAATAACCACTAGTATCCAAATCAATCGTTATTGACGACTCAGATGCTGTGTTTACTACTGATAATACTCTTGCAGGACCTCTACTTTGTGAAGTCAGATAGCTGATTTGATACATTCCGTAAGCAGGAGGAACGTTAAAATCAACAAACTCACCAGGAGTAAAGTCGTGTTTCGAAGAGAAATAGACTTTCGCTTGGGTTGCTTGAGTAATATAAGCAATGCGTTTTTCTAAAGGATAAAATTTAGTTGGATAAAACTTCCTATAGTAAAAAGCAGTTGCGTTTGCTGCTATTGACAAACCTGCTGAAACAGCTGTAGCCAAGTAACCGAGTGTAAAGCTTACACCAGGATTGACCGCTGTGATTTGTCCGGTCATACCACCCAATTGGAGCATTCCAGTTGAGTTCGTAATACGAACATAATCACCAACAGCTAATCCAGTAGTTGTTCCTGTAAGACAAACAAACGTAGTGTTATTTATTGTTGTTCCAACAACAGCAGAAAACGTAGGTGGATTGCTTTGATCAACAAATGTAAAGCCTCCACTTGTTCCTTGTGCTCCATACGTGTAGTTGGAAGCAGCAGCCGCGCTGATTTGACCTAATTGCAGATAACTGCCATTAGCCATACCATTACGCCACCAGCTTCTCATTTGAGCAACAGCTGTATTCGCTGCTCCCCAATTAGTAAAATCTTCCACTTGGAAGAAATCCGGTCTTGCACTTAGTGCAACATCTTTAGCTGTGGTATCGGATGTATAATATCCGCCACCGATAAAACTATACGGCAACATATTACACCTCCTTAAATACCAGTTGAGCGGCCATTGACTAGCCACAAATCGTTTGTACTTTCTGTTACTTTTTAACCTGAAACACTTCAGGCGGACACCTCATTTCTGGGTATCTCCATTGCTTTCGTCAATGGATCGGACTATCACATCTTCTTTCGAAGTCTTCTCGGTTAGTCTCTCAGCGTGAAATCTTGTTCTTTATTTCTTCGCCCTTATTGCCATAACTAAGCTGCAATCGCCTCGTCGTAGGTTTCTAAGCCAATTAGAGAAGATTTTAAATGCACTACATCGTTAATGCATTGTCCTTGATAACGTTCTATTACTTTCGCCTGCATTAGGCTACTGACCACCCTTTTCAGGATGGCGGAGAATTTTCTTCGAAACTCTCTCTAGCGGTTTCCTCGCTAGCCTTGACTGTCGCATCCTCTTTCGAGGTCTTTCCGCTCAGTCGATTACGGTGTGTTTCTGCCTTTTAGCAAATCGATAAACATTTCATATAGTTTGTCAATCCTTGCATTTTGCTGCTGCATATCTTTTTTTATTTCTCTAATGTCAGAATGTATATAAAAGATGCCGCCTAGCAAAGTTACAACTATTGTTAACACTTGTATCCAGTCCATAAAAACCTCCGGTTATTCCGAAGATTATAACATACAAAACGTTTATCTTCAAACACTTCCGCAGTGTTGCCATAATTACGCTGCCATTGCGCAATCGTAGGTTTCCACCTCAATCAGGAAAGATTTACCCTCGTCTATATCGTCAAACGAGCAACCTGCTGTATGACGAAGCATACATGGGTCGTTGTTGTCAAATCTATTACTTTCAGTCACTTATGACTTACTGACCGTATTTATATACGGCGGGGAAACCGCTTCGGATCTCCCTCTCTATATTACTATAGAGTCTAGACTTTCGCTTCTCCTTTCGGAGTCTTCTCGTTAAGTCGTTTAGCGTAATTAATTCTATGTTCGAAACCATGACATTTCGTACATAGCCATATAACGTCGAGAGGTTTTGAGTAATCAGGATGATGGCCTTGCGGTTTACATTCTTTTCCACATTTTGAGCATTTATCTGGTCGAACCAAGTGACCATATTCAAGAGCCAATTCAACATACAAATGTGCTCGCTTTTTGTGAGGATATTTGTATTTATATTTTTTAACTGGTTCATTTTCTTTGCTCTTTCGATATGCTATTGAACTTTCTTTGTAAGGTTCGGGATTTTTTGCATATCTGTTTCTTCTATACTCCGCAACATGTTCTTTTTTTTTCTCATACCAGCGATCATGTTTTGCTGTCATCTTTTCTGGATTTGCTTTTTCATATTCTCTATCTTTAATACGTTTGCAAATCTTGCAAATTTCTCTTTTTCCCCATTTACCTTTCTTTAAGTTTCCAAACTCATCAAAAGGTTTCTCAATATTACATGCGGTACATATTCTACTGTTTATCACAAACCCTCCAGGTTATACATATATTATAACCAGGTGAAGAATATAATACCAACTAATCTTCGCCCTTGTCTTCCACTGCCTAGGCAGCTAGGAGGTCCAAGTCAATTAGAGAAGATTTATCCTGAGCCCAATCGTTTAACCCAGGGGGTAGGTAGATAAACCGAGATTTACCTCCTGCTTGCCACACTACTTTATAAGCCTCTTTAGCAGCAAAGAAGCAGTTAGCTACATCATTGCCAAGTAAAGAAGCATTAGCACTAACAGATCCTTGCTCAGAAACAAAGAAACGAACGTTATGTGCGCCTCCGAGTTCTGTTTGCAAAGTTTCAGATATGTTTGGATATTGAAACTTCTTAACGAAATCTGTCATATTATAAAGCACTGGTATCATCCTAGTAGTTAGCATACAAATGTATGCATCGCCAATTGGACTAGTACCTATTTTTAGTTCCCCAGGAATCATATTTGTGATAAATTCACCGCTGTTGTTTTGCAATAGTGTGAAGATATCATCAACATCGAGGATAGCCATGTTGGTGGGCAAATCGCCGTTATCACCATTAACACAGTTTACCACCGATGCACTCGATTCGAGGTTATCACGCTGCAGGATGTCCTGGGTTTCGCGTAAACTTTGACCCAAACGCGCTGCAGCACTATTTAGGACAGGGTCTTCATTGGTTATTGTCTTTCTGTTACTTTCACATTACTGCTACAGACCACTTATGTGGCGGAAGCACTTCTTCGAATGCTTCTCAGCGGTTTTTTTTGGAACTATTTCCGCTGTTCAGACTGTTGCATGCCTTTCGGCCCCCATCGCTCAGTCGTTCACGGTCCTTTACAGGTTCCGCCTCGTTACCCAGTTCTAGGGCTTCCGAGTCAATCAGATGGAGTTTAATCAGGTCACATTATCTACGTTGATATTTACGCAGCTATCAAATCAACCATATTTTGATAGTATTGACTAACCTGACGGGTCAAAACGATGTAAGTTGCGTAGACCCTGACCCTACAATCGACATCCACACGATTCAGTTGTTGTGCTGGAGGATTATTCTGCGCATCATCGAGAGGCACAGGGAACAAGTCAAGCCTGTCGTACCTACTCTGACGATCGATAAACCCTTGATTATCTGGCAACTCTACAGGAGACGCAGC
>WBZO01001455.1_pt1 | contig 37001 bp, 31 predicted proteins | sample 5204261 | NCBI WGS metagenome assembly WBZO01 (sample SAMN12412400, study PRJNA552823) | activated sludge metagenome | isolation source: activated sludge from anammox sidestream of wastewater treatment plant... | place: USA: North Carolina | collected 2017-09
AGCTTGTTTGCGATGGGGTCACTTGGTCAAATACGGCCCTTTTTTGTCCTGTATTCCCCTTTTTTCAAAACTGTAGCGCTGCTACGCGACTTCAAAAAGGTGAAGACCTGACAAAAAAAACTGCTCGTTTTCAGATGCTGTTTGGATGGGGCTACCAAAGATAAAAAGGATAGATTTTTAGCCAGGTAAGCTCCTTTTAAACAGCAACTCGGCTCAAACACCAAAACGCAAACAAGCTCTAAAAGCCAGCTCGAGGTTTTCAGCCTCGCTTTATTATGGATATCAAAATTCAAAACCTGACCAAAAAATACGGCCTGCAAAAAGCAGTGGATGACATTTCCTTTGACGTCCACACGGGCGAAATCATTGGATTTCTCGGCCCCAACGGCGCAGGCAAAACAACAACCATGAAAATCATCACCGGCTATCTGGAGCCAGATGCCGGCGAGGTGTTCATCGGGGGCAAATCCATCAGAGCCGGCGAAGTTAAAAAACACATCGGCTACCTGCCGGAGCACAACCCGCTTTACCTCGAAATGCCGGTGATAGATTATCTGAATTTCTGTGCATCCATCCAGGGCATGGACAAAACCACTATACCGAATCGAATCCGGGAAATGGTCAAAGTCTGTGGATTAGACGCCGAGAAACACAAGAAAATCGGCGAATTGTCTAAGGGCTACAGACAGCGGGTTGGGCTGGCTCAGGCACTTATCCACGATCCGGAAATTCTCATTCTCGACGAGCCTACCACCGGCCTGGACCCCAACCAAATCGTCGAGATACGGGAGTTGATCAAGCACATCGGCAAGCAGAAGACCGTCATCCTGAGTACCCACATCCTGCCAGAAGTAGAAGCAACCTGCGACCGGATACTGATCATCAACCGGGGCAGAATCGTCGCCGATGGCACGGCTACCACCCTGCGCAAGCAAGCCCAAGGTCAGCAGGTATTGCACGTGCGCATAGAAGAGGGCGAGCCGGCTGAGGTGCTTTCTAAACTACGCACGCTGCCTTCTGCCGCCCAGGCCGAATTGTTGGACGTGGAGGCCAGGCGCTTCGAAATACAGAGCAAGCCCAATCTCTGGTCTAACCGGGAAGTCTTCGATCTGTGTGTCAAAAACAAATGGGCTTTGACGGAAATGATCCCGTTTGAAACAAGACTTGAAGATATTTTCCGCGACCTGACCTTAAACTGAACCATCGAATCCGAACGATTTTACAAACTCACATTTCGCCATGAATCCAATCTGGGTAATCACGAAAAGGGAATTAAGCGGCTACTTTGATACGCTGGTAGCCTACATCCTGCTAATCGTTTTTCTGGGTTTGACGGGCTTGTTCACCTGGTTGCTCGGCGCTGATATTTTTCTTAGAAAACAGGCCGATCTGCAGGTGTTTTTTTCCGTAGCCCAATTGACTTTGCTGCTCTTTATTCCCGCCATTACCATGCGACAATTCGCAGAGGAAAAGCGGACGGGAACAATTGAGTTGCTCTTGACCAAAAATGTCAGCAACCGACAAGTTGTACTGGGGAAATTTTTGGCTTGCCTGCTAATGGTCTGCATCGCTCTGGCCTTTACTCTGCCCTACTACGTCACCGTCGCCATCCTGGGTAGCTTGGACCACGGTGCCACCTTGAGCGGCTACGCTGGCCTGGTACTGCTGAGCGCCGCCTACATCAGCATTGGCCTTTTCACTAGCTCCCTGACGAACAACCAGATCGTGGCATTCCTGCTGGCTTTGTTCGCCGGGCTAGCGTTTCACTTTTTGTTCGACATCATAGCCGCCGGCTTCACAGGCAAAACGGGAGAGATGATCGCCATGCTAAGCCTATCTAAACACTTCGACTCCATTTCCAGAGGTGTTTTGGACACAAAGGACCTCATCTACTTCGCTACGGTAATCATTCTGGGGCTGACACTGGCCGAGTGGAAGATTTCAACCAGAAACTGACGTTTGAAAATAATAGCTGAATTATCCGGAAAGGGAGATGCAGCTGTGCAAACCGGGCTTTATACTCGGGCAGATAAAACTCTACTCCGGGCAACCTGAACAGCCTACCAAACTTCGAGATGAAAAAATTAACTGTTGTCAGTATCCTGCTCCTCGCAGGAATTTTGTTGCTGGTCAATGTCTTGTCTCAGCGCTTTTTCTACCGCCTCGACCTAACCAAAGGCGGTCAATACACTTTGAGCAAAGCGACGAAGGACATTCTGAAAGACCTCGACAGCCCCGTCACCGTCACAGCTTACTTTTCGGAAGACCTACCGCCTGATTTGCAGAACATCCGCAGGGACTTCCAGGACATGCTGGTCGAGTACCGCAACGCTTCCAAAAGCATGGTGGACTACGAGTTCATCCATCCTGCCGGAGAAGAAAAGGAGCAGGAAGCCCTGGAAAATGGCGTGCGCCCTGTGATGATCAACGTGCGGGAAAAAGACCAAAGCTCGCAGAAAAGGGCCTTCTTAGGGGCAGTTTTAAAAATGGGCGACCAAAAAGACGTGATTCCGCTGGTTGTTTCCGTCACGGGTATGGAGTACGCCCTGTCAACTGGCATCAAAAAAATGGCTGCTAAGGACAAGCCTTTTGTCGGCATTGTGCAGGGACATGGCGAGCCACCTTTGCAGGATTTGGGGCAGGTGATCCAGTCGCTCAGCATCCTCTACAACGTGGAGCCAGTCAGCCTTGCCGCTGAGCCGGGCAGCTTGAGCCGCTTCCGGGCGATTGCTCTCCTGGCACCTTCGGATAGCATTCCTCCTGCCGAGCTGGAAAATCTCAGCCATTACCTTGACGCAGGCGGAAATCTGTTCATCGGAATCAACCGGGTGTCGGGCAACCTGCAAACTCAATCAGGCGAGGTGGTCAACACGGGGCTGGAGACCTGGCTCCAACATAGAGGCATCACCGTCGAGCCAAGCTTCATCCTCGACGCCCAGTGCGGTACCGTCACCATACAGCAGCAGCAGGGCTACTTCGTCATCAATACCCCTGTGGAGTTTCCCTACCTCCCGTTGATTAGCCAATTCTCTGACCACGTGATTACCAAGGGACTGGAGCAGATAGTGCTGCGCTTTGCCAGCCCCCTGAGCTTTACCGGAACAACAGGAGCCTTCCAGCCCATTCTCAGCTCTTCAGGCAGAGCAGCGACTTCTCCTGCTCCCACTGTTTTTGACGTACTCAATAAAAAATGGACCGCTGCGGATTTTCAACAAGCCAACATCCCCATCGGAGGCATTTTGGATAACCTTCCCGGCGGGGGAAAAATGGTCGTCATCGGCGATGGTGACTTCCCGGTAGGACAGCAGGGCCGGGGCGCCGCTCAGGACAACGTCAGCCTCATGGTAAACTCCATTGACTGGCTTTCCGATGATACGGGCCTGATTGAACTTCGCACCAAGGGCATCACTACCCGCCCCATCAAGGAGGAATACCTCGGCGAAGAAGCCGCCGGAAAAAGGAGTCTCCTAAAATACCTGAACTTTGGCCTGCCCATCCTACTTGTGTTGCTGTACGGGGTCATTCGCAGCCAGCAGCAGCGCAACAGGAGGATGAAGCGCATGCAGGAAAAGTATTCGTAACTTTTGCTTCCTGCTGTGTGCTTGTATTTTTGTAACTACTCAGGTTCTTTTTGGGTAAGAGCTTGCTTGCGATTTGGTCACTTGGCTAAAAAACGGCTCTTTTGCGCCACTTTTTTCCTTTTTTCCGTTGCGTAGCGCCGCTACGCAACGGAAAAAAGGGGAAAAGTGACGAAAAATTGCTCGTTTTTAGATGCTGTTGGGGTTGGGCTGCCGGAAATAAAAAGACACCTTTTAGCCTGGTAAGCTCAATCCAAACAGCATCTCTGCTCAAGCACCAAAACGCAAACAAACTCGAAGGAGCTGCCTCATAAGTCAAACCAACCACCTTCGGATGCGAAAAAAACACTCCTTCCTGAAAGGTTATTGGGTGGCGGCTGGCGCCAGTTGAATATAAATGCGGCCTCGAACTGCAGGAAGCGGAAGAGAAAATCTCATTTTTCTTCCTCCTCCTGCACCCTCCTGAGTAGTTCCATATTTCTTTCATTAATGCCGTCAGCGTTTTTTGGCGGCTACAATTGCTTTTGAAACAATGCCTGCAGCTTACATTTTCGATGCCGTGCGGACGCCACGGGGTAAGGGCCGCCAGGGCGGTGCACTGTACGAAGTGAAACCAGTCAGCCTGCTGGGTGCTTGTCTGGAAGCTATCCGGGAACGAAACCAGCTGGACACTTCAATGGTGGATGACTTGATCGCAGGCTGCGTGACGCCCATTGACGGTCAGGGCTACAACATCGCCAAAGCTGCATTGCTCAATGCCGGCTGGCCCGATTCAATCCCGGGAATGCAGGTGAACCGCTATTGTGCCTCCGGATTGGAAGCCGTGAATATGGCTGCCATGAAAATTATAGCGGACTGGGCCGGCCTGGTCCTGGCAGGTGGAACGGAGAGCATGAGCAGGATACCACTCGGCAGCGACGGCGGTGCCCTGCTTTTTGACCCCGAAGTCATTCTGAAAGCCAACCACATTCCCCAGGGTATTTCCGCTGACCTTATCGCCACACTCGAAGGCTTCTCCAGGGAAGACCTGGACCAATACGCCCACTACTCGCAGCAGAGCGCCCTTCATGCTTGGGAAAACCACTACTTTTCGAAATCCATTGTCCCTATTTACGACCGTAATGGGCTGCTGGTCCTCGACCGGGATGAGCACCTCCGCCCTGGTACCACCCTCGAAAAGCTTGGGGTACTGCCGCCGGCTTTTGAAGCACTGGGGCGTACGGGTTTTGATGAAATGGCACTCCGCAAGTACCCTATGGTCGAAAAAATACGGCACCTCCACACTGCTGGGAATTCATCTGGCATCGTGGATGGTGCAGCGCTGGTGCTCGTGGGGAGCAAAGAGGCAGGTAAAAAACTGGGATTGAAACCACGTGCAAAAATCGTCACAGCAGCCACTCTCAGCGTTGAGCCAACCATCATGCTGACAGGCCCCGCACCAGCTTGCAAGAAGGCACTCCAGCAGGCGGGAATGGATAAGGGCGACATAGACCTGTGGGAGGTGAATGAAGCCTTTGCTTCCGTCGTACTGAAGTTCCTGAAAGAAATGGATCTCGACCGCTCTATGGTCAATGTCAATGGAGGAGCCATCGCCCTGGGGCATCCTCTGGGCGCTACAGGCGCCATGTTGCTCCAGACCCTGCTCGACGAACTTGAGCGCCGGGATTTAAGCACCGGTGCGGCTACGCTCTGCGCAGGCGGCGGAATAGGCATTGCCACCATCATCGAGCGGGTTTGACCAGGAGCAGCCTCGCCTTATTATGAGGTAAACGTGCACAGAAACCGGGAGAAGTGAAGAAGTACTCAATTTGTCTGCCAGCTCCCCCACCCCTTTGGAGCATATTGGGATTTTGGTGCTCGAGCCGAGATGCCGTTTGAAGTTACGCAGCATCATTAAGGAGATGAAAAAAGGTGAGAAGCAGGCAAAAAAGGACCTTTTTTAGCCAAGTGACTAAATCCTCAACATGCGTTTAAGAAATGGAACATTAATAAATTGTACCACTCATTTTCAAAAAACCACTGTAAAAATGGTTTTTAAAAATAAAATGTACACCTTATTTTTTTGATTCTGGTAGTTCTAAACAATAAATCATGCGAATCACTATTTACCGGCTATTTCTATCGGTTGCGATTTTTTCCTTTCTTGCTATAGCTGATGTGCAGGCACAAAAGGCACCAAAATGCGTGAAAGTAGCCAAATCAAACCGGCCTAACTGGCTGCGGATGGACGCCAACAAGCTGACTAAGTTCTACTGGAATTTTGATGAAATGGTCAATTTCCAGAGCATGAGGCTGGTGAAGTCCGAGCTGGCTTACTACCTGCTGGCAAAGGAACAAGGAGGCAACAGGGTCTTCGCTTTTGAACTGGAGCAAAAGGGCAAGCGGTTGTTTCTCAACAAGTTCTATCCTGTTCATTCCTGTGATGAAGGCAGCCTTGGGCTTGAGACCTTTTTGCAACGCGACGGGAAAATACAGGGCTGCAGGAAGGGAAATCACGAGCTGAAGCAACTTGTGAAGCCAAAATAAAGGAGCCGCGGCGGCACCCCTTAGAGCTTGCTTGCGTTTTGGTGCTTGAGCAGAGATGCTGTTGGGATGGAGCTTACCAGGCTAAGGAACGTGTCGGAAATAACTTACGCATTTGGGCGGCGTCTTTTGGACGCTGGCTGTGTTAGTGAAATAGTTACGTAGCTAAGGCTATGCGCCTATTTCACTGCCTTGCCAGCCCCCAAAATACACTCGCCGAAATACCCAACTTATTTCCGGCACGTTCCTAAAAAGGTGTCTTTTCCGCCCAGAGTCAAGCAAATTTTTCAGCGATAGCTAAGAGCTTGTTTGCGATTTGGTCACTTGGCTAAAATCGCAAACAAGCTCTTACTGCTGAAACATGCGGATATAGTCCACGAACATCCGCTGCGGGAAGGCCGTTGCAGCATCGGGGTAACCCGGCCAGTTGCCACCTACTGCCACGTTGAAAATGAAAAAATAGGGCTGGTGAAATTCGCTCAGGCCGGCAGGTCTGATATCAATCACGTTGTATTCGACGTCATCCAGCAGCCAGCGGATGAAATCCTCGTCCCAAACCAGACTGAATACGTGGTACTTATCAGCGAATTTGCCTTCATTCAGTTTCGTGGATTTGCTGTAGTTGGCGTGGTTGCCGTTGTGTTCCCAGTGGGCAGTGCCATGCAAGGTGGAAGGCTCGCTGCCAATGACTTCCATGATGTCAATTTCACCACATTTAGGCCAGCTCACCGTCCAGATATTGCTGCCGAGCATCCAAAGCGCTGGCCAGATACCTTTCCCCTGGGGCAGTTTGGCCCGGATGTCCACCCTGCCGTATTTGAATTCCCGCAGCCCGGCTGTAATCATCCGCGCCGAGGTGTAGGGGCTGCCGTTGTAGTCTTCTTTTCTGGCCTCGATTACGAGTTTCCCATCGGAGATAAATGAATTCTCAGGGTTTGCGGTGTAAAATTGCGACTCGTTGTTACCCCAACCACCGGCTCCAAGTTCGTGTTTCCAGTTAGCAGGGTCAATGGCGATGCCGTTGAACTCATCCTGCCAGACGAGGGTGTAGCCCGGGTAGCTTTCGGGGGTGCTGTATCCCTGGTCGCCACCACCCGGTAGGAAGGTATCATCGTTCAGGATAGTAGCCATTGCAAAGCTATCTACCAACAGCGCATTTTTTGGATTGGAGAGCAGGAGTCTGAATTTCTCGTCCTCCTCCCGCAGCGTATCGCCTACTATCCCGACAGACAGAGTAAGCTCAGTGACGCCGGGGTCGAAAATGAGCATGCCACTCGTTGCCTGATAGTCTTCGCCTGCAGTGGCGCTCAGGTCCTGGGTGGCGTAGTCCAAGTTTACGGACTTGGTACTGGTTTTTGAAAGGCGGATTTTGAAATCAAAAAAAGTGGGTTCGTTGCCTTCGAGCTGGCTGATGTGGTTGACACTGATTGCAGGAAGGCCTGCCGGCTCCTCCATCACCTCTTTTTTTCTGCAAGCTGCAGCCTGAATAAGCAAAGTGAAGACAAGCAGTTTGAGCATCGTATTTTTCATTTTACAAAAGATTGAGCATCCTTTTGGCGGCAACATCAGCAGTAGCGAATCCGTTTCACTCCATCATTTTCAGTTCAAACTTGCCGTTGGTAAATTCTATTTCCAGGTTGTTGCGGAATTTGAACCAGTGCACGATTTCTTCTCCCAAGAATTCCTTGCGCCAACCCGTTTCAAGCAGCGGGTCGAAGTAGTCCTTGTCGTTTTTCATTTTTTTCAAAATGCCCCTGGGTAAAACGATATTGCTGGAGATGCCTTCCTGCAGGCACTTGTATTTTACCAGCAGGTCCAGCATTTCCATCATGATGTCCTGTCGGGGGTTTTCGCTGTTGTCTTTTGGTATTTGCGCCAGCACCCTGCGCTCTTCTTCACTGGCCTGTTGTTCGTACATTTTCAGAAACATCTCCCCGTACTTTCCGGTGAGGTTGTCGGGCAGGCGGCGGTTGTGCCGAAGTGCATCCAGACCTGAATGGACTGCTCTGACCACCGGGCTGATGAACTTGGTGGGCAATACCATCTCTTTGGAATGATCCCGTCGGCGGGCTTCTGCGCTACGCCACAAAAGCAGGCGGAGCAAAAAGAGTTGCTCCTTCCACCTAAGGCTTTTGATTAAATTACTCTCAAGGGCTTCCTTGTAGGGATCCTGCTCGTAGTTTTCGGGATTCTCCAACGTTTTAAATTCCGCATGTGCCCATTCCAGCCTGCCAACCCTTCGCAGTTTGTCTTCCAACTGCAGCCAGAGGTCGTACAAATAGACCACGTCCAGCAGGGCGTAATCCAATTGCTTTTTTTCAAATGGGCGCTTGTCCCAGTCGGTCACAGTGTAGCCTTTACTGAGCTGGATGCGAAACTCGTTTTCGACCAGCTTGCTGAAGCCCACGGGATGTTTGTACCCCAGAAAGCCTGCAGCAAGCTGGGTGTCGAACGAGTTGCGGGGAATGATCCCGTAGTGCATGTTAAACAGACGGTAGTCGTTGTCGCCGGCGTGTACGATCTTAAGCACTTTTTCATCGGTCAGCAGGTCAACAACGGGCTGCAGGTTCTTCACTTTCAGCGGATCAATGAGGAAGAACCCGTGTTCCGTACCGATCTGTATCAGGCAGATGGTAGTGACAAATCTTTTTTCTCCTATGAATTCCGTGTCGAAGCACATCCATTCAATCCCCTTGTTCAGCTCGGTGAAGTCACGTAAGCTGGCATCGTCTTCAATCAATCGGTAAGAAACAGTAGCTGCCTGCATAAGATTGGGTGAGTTTTAAAATAGTGGGTAATTCTTTAATAAGAGGCTGTTTCAGAAGTTCAATGGCGGCGGCAGTCACCAAATCGCAAACAAGCTCTTAGAGAGAGGCGTATTCGCCGCTAAAGGTGACGATTTGACTTGTGAGACAAGCTCGCATTTCGAGGGAGGAAGGAAAAATTTTATTTTTCCTTCCTCCCCCACCCTTCCAAAGAACCGGGACATTAATAAATTATACCCAGCCTATTCAAAAAAACCATTGTAGAAGTGGTTTTTAAAAATAAAATGTGCCTTCTTTTTTTTCTTCAATCTGAAGTAGTTACAATATTTATTAAAAATATCGGTGCGAAGATAGGAAATGCATCCCCAAAACCAGGTTGATACAAGATTTTTAGCTCGATTTGTTTTCAGAGCAAAAATGCCCTTGCCGGGCTGGGAAGCGGCCCCTGTGGGCGCCGATACACACGGAGCAGAGGAGAGTAAAAAAACACAAACAAGCTCTTAGTTATTGCTGAAAAATTTGCTTGGCTCCGGGCGGAAAGGACACCTTTTTAGCCCCGTAAGCTCCATCCCAACAGCATCTCTGCTCAAGTACCAAATCACAAACAAGCTCTAACGCAATCCGTTGCAATCAGAAATTATCCGCCCAATTCGCGTACTTCACCCTGGAATAGAAGAATTGTTTTCTTTTAATTCTTCCGAAAAGCCGTATAGGCCGAACATATTTTAAACAATGGCACGTTTATTTTAATAACTGCCATAAGCACAAGTACAAACTGAATTTAGTCACATGAAAAAATTGCTCTTAACCGGCGCCTCAGGTTTCTTGGGCTGGAACGTTTGCCATTTCGCTCATCCTGATTGGCGCATCATCGGTACGTTTTGGCAAAATAAAGCGGGTATCCACGTTAAGACGGAGGCTCTGCAAGTTGACCTGCGGGACAAGGATCAGGTGTGGAAAGCCATCAAGCAGGTAAAACCCGATGCTGTCTTCCACCTGGCGGCCAGTTCCAATACCAATTACTGCGAGCAGCACCCCGAAGAAACGCGTGAAGTGAACGTAGAGGCTAGTGCCAACATCGCAGAGATGTGCGACGACCGCAAAGTGCGCCTGCTGTTCACCTCCAGTGAGCAGATTTTTGACGGCACCAAAAACTGCTATGTTGAGTCCGACTTGCCCGCCCCCCGCAACGAATACGGCAAGCAAAAACTGGAGGCAGAGCAAATGATCCGAGAAAGGCATCCCGGGTCTGCTATCGTGCGCATTGCGGTGATGTTTGGCAAAGCAAGCCAGGTAGGCAAAAGCTTCCTGCAGCAATGGCTGGAATCCTGGCAGACTTTCCTGCCCGTGACGGCCTTCCACGATGAGATCCGCTCTTTCCTGAGTGGGCGTTCTGCTGTCCAGGGGTTATTCACCTTACTCGACCAGGATGCCTGCGGGATTTTCAACCTGGCAGGCGATGCCCCCCTGTCGAGATACGAATTTGCGCTGCTGGCAAAAGACATCTTTAAGCTGGAAGACGGCAGGGTGATCCCCAAATCACAACAAGAAGTGGAAATGCCTGCTTATCGGCCTCCCAATTTGACCCTCGACAACCACAAAATTGCCGCCACGGGCTTTCGCCCCAGCCACCCCAGAGATGAGTTGGTTGATCTCGCCAGGGAAATAGTGCTGCCACCGAGATTTTCAGAAAATTAAACAAGAAATGGGAAGGGGGTGAAAGACTGCCCACTGTTTCAGACCCCTTTAGAGCTTGTTTTAAGAGCTTGTTTGTGATCTGCTCTAAACGGCTGCCACAGACTGGTGCAGCTCATCTGCAGACAGATGTTGCAATTCGGGCATCCAGGTTTTTATGTATTCTCCGTTGGGGTCGTAGCGCCGGGCCTGCGATACGGGGTTGAGGTAGCGGCCGTCGGGGTGATCACTGCCGGACTGCGCAATGAAATTCCAGTTGCCCCAGTTGCTTGCAACGTCGTAGTCTATCAACATGCTTTCAAAGTATTCAGCCCCTATTTGCCAGTTTACATTCAGCTCATTGACGAGGTAGTTAGCCACATTTTGCCGCCCCCGAGCCGACAGATAGCCGGTGAATTTTAGCTCCCGCATGTTAGCGTCAATGAACCGGACTCCCGTCTGGCCATTCATCCATTTTTGAAATAGCTCCAGGTTGTTTTGCAGGGGGTGGTTAGCGTGGCGGCTCACCTGCTCATGGAGGAAAATTTTATTACCGAATTTTTTGGCCATAAGCCGGTAAAAATCCCTCCATAGCAGAGCCAAAAAAATGGCATAGGCGGATTTGCTTTCGCTCTGTTGCTGCTCGTAGCGCTTCAGCTCCTGGAAGATCATTTTCGGGGAGAGGCAGCCTTGCGCCAGCCAGGGTGAAAATTTCGTGGAATAGTCCCCACCCAACAGTTGGTCTTTTGTTTCGCAATACGAACTCATCCTGCCCGATTCCCACAGGTAGTAGCGAAGCCGTTTCAGCCCCTCCGATTCACCTCCTTTGAAATGCAACACAGCCCTTGGGTCAGGTTCAAAGGGTTGATGCCCCATCTCTTCGAGGGAGGGAATTTTCCCCGCTTCAATCCCTGCGGGCAGGGTAGGTAATCTCTGAGGAGAGGGCAAGGGATCACGCACAGCGACAACTCGTTCTACTTCTTTTCTGAATTGGGAAAAAACTTTAGGTGTCTGAGAAATGGGGAAAGGAAGGTCAGCCGTATAGTAGAGCAACTTACCTCTGGAGTAACGGATTTCCTGGCCGATGGACCACAATTTACTCTCAAGTTCATCCTGCACTTCGACTTCTTCCTGCGTGCGCTCCCGGTTGCAGAAGACCCAACTCGATCTGTAGGTGCGGGCCAAGTGGAAAACTTCTTCTTCGGGTCGGCCTGTTCTCACGATCAGGTCGCTTCCCCGCGCACGTAAAGACGAGCGAAGATCCACAATGCTTTCCAGGATAAATTTTGCTCTGAATTTTCCGGTTTTCGGAAAACCAAACCATCTCGTCATGTCTTTGAAAACACGCGGGTCCAAGACGTAAACCGGGATGACAATATCGCAACATTTCAGCGCTTCTGTCAGCGCCTCGTTGTCGTGTAATCGTAAATCCAACCGAAACCAAACGATGCCTGTCTTACTTATCATATCCTTCGAATACAATTCCAGGTTTCAGCAATTTTGTACTTTGCATAAAAGCGTTGGATGTTTAACAAACCATTCCATTTACAGTTCAACACTTCTGAAAAAGCGAAGCCTGCTTACATTTGCTCGCAGCCCGGATTTTAGGAACGTGCCGGAGATAAGTTGGGTATTTCGGCGAGTGCATTTTGGGGGCTGGCAAGGCAGTGAAATAGGCGCATAGCCTTAGCTACGTAACTATTTCACTAACACAGCCAGCGCCCAAAAGACGCCGCCCAAATGCGTAAGTTATTTCCGACACGTTCCTTAATCGGGTAGCTGCACACGAGCAAGGGAAAGCTCCCTTTTCTCGCTCCCCTCCCAAAATGAGACGTTTTTTTTAATCTTCCTTTTTGTAAGAAACACCTTGACAAAAAAATTACAAATATGAAATTGACACTTTTACCTACCGGCAACTTCAAACTCGATGGAGGGGCCATGTTCGGCATCGTTCCTAAACGCCTGTGGCAGCGGCTCAACCCACCCGACGAAAACAACCTCTGTACCTGGGCTATGCGCTGCCTGCTGATTCAGACCCAAGGGCGAAATATCCTGGTTGACTGTGGCATTGGTGACAAGCAGGATGCTAAATGGCGCTCCTTCTTTGAGCCACATGGCGAAGACAGCCTGGAAAAATCTCTCGCTACCAACGGCTTGCAACCCGAAGATATCACTGATGTTTTTCTTACCCACCTGCACTTCGACCACTGTGGTGGAGCCGTGAAATTCGATGAAAACAAACGGCTCGTCCCTGCCTTCCCGAACGCCGTCTATTGGTCCAATAAAGTGCACTGGAACTGGGCAATGGAGCCTAACGAGCGGGAACGAGCTTCTTTTTTAAAGGAGAACTTTGTCCCGCTACAAGAGCAGGGTGTCTTGAAATTCATTGATGTTCAGAAAGATATGTTGAGCTGGCTGCCTGGTCTTCAGGTGAAATTTACTTATGGGCACACCGAGGCTATGATGGCGCTGCACCTGGACGATGGCAAAAAACAGTATATCTATTGCGCCGATCTGATGCCTTCCTCATTTCATCTGGGAAGGCCCTACGTCATGGCCTATGACATCCGGCCACTCGTCACCCTGGAAGAAAAGGACTGGCTGCTACCAACTGCGCTGGAACAACAGTGGATCTTGATCTTTGAACACGATCCGGTTGCAGCCTGCGCCACCCTCTCGAAAGACGAGCGGGGAAGAATCACCGCAGGGCGCACTTCACCAAGTCTGATTTAGAGCTTGTTTGCGATTGGCTTACCTGGTCAAAAACGGCCCTTTTCGTCCTGTTTTCGCCCTTTCTCAAATCCGTAGCGCTGCTACGCCACTTCAAAAAGGTAAAAATCTGACAAAAATTTGCTCGCTTTCAGATGCTGTTCGCGTTGGGAAGCAAGCAGTGGGCTGCCTCACAGGAAAGAAGGGGGAAAAGTAGTGCCCCAGAAGGAGCATTTTGAGCTGGATAATTAAAACCCAACACGCTCTTAGGAACGCATCAGAAATAACTTACGCATTTGGGCGGCGTCTATTGGGCGCTGGCTGTGTTAGTGAAATAGTTACGTAGCTAAGGCTATGCGCCTATTTCACTGCCTTGCCAGCCCCCAAAATACACTCGCCGAAATACCCAACTTATTTCCGGCACGTTCCTTACCTTTCAACAAGAGCCGCTGAAAAACGGCACGGTGGGAGCCAGAATAGACAAAAGGCTGCCTCAAAAGTCAAATCGCCGCCGCTGGCGAATAAAATTCTATGAAAGATAATTTGGCAGCGGCAACTACCATTGAGAGCTTGTTTGCGTTTTGGTCACTTGGCTAAAAAACGGCTCTTTTACGCCACTTTTCCCCTTTTTTCCGTTCCGTAACGCTGCTACGCAACGGAAAAAAGGAGAAAAATTGACGAAAAATTGCTCGTTTTCAGATGCTGTTGGGGTTGGGCTGCCGGAGATAAAAAGACACCTTTTTAGCCCCGTAAGCTCAACCCCAACAGCATCCCTGCTCAAGCACCAAAACGCAAACAAGCTCTGACTTTTTGATACAGCCTCTTGCTATCTCCGGTAGCCAAAGGGTTGGCTAAATTTGAGGCTTACTTGTTGGCAGTCAGTTTTATGCTGAGATCGAACTCGTCGTAAATGGTCTTATCTCCCAGCCCGTCAAAGAAGCTGCCTGAGCCATAGCGGACATTGAAATCTGAGCGATCAATGCGAACGTCAGCTATTGCTGTCACTTTGTTGCCGGCCTCTGTCAGCTTCGCATCGAATTTAATCTCTTTCGTAGTTTCTTTGATGGTAATGTTCCCAACAATTTTGTACTCGCCGGGTTTTCCGCGGGGGATGGCCTTGGTGATAACGAATTTTGCCGTTGGGAAATTAGCTACGCCGAAGAAATCATCGGATTTCAAATGGCCTTCGAGCTTTTCTTTTCCACTGCCACTCATGTCCAGATTTGTAATCGTAGTCATGTCTATGGCAAAGGAGCCGCCTATCAAGGTACCGCTTTCGTCAAACTTCAACTCGCCGGATTTAATATTCACGACTCCGTGATGCTGGCCTGTCACTTTGTAGCCCTTCCACTGTACCGAGCTGTTCTGGGTGTCAATTTTTGCGGTAGCTGGGCTGTTCACAGGATTCACCGTGAAGGACTGGCCTGCAAGGGCAATAAGGGCAATCAACGCTGCAAAGAGAATTGAGGACTTTTTCATTAATAGCAATTTTTAGTGGTTTAGAAAAAATGTGTGTATATACATGAATTTCTAAAACGCATGCCCCTCTAATTTGTTTTTCCCTGCAACTCTTAAAGTTTTCTAAAAATTTTAGTTTCTGATTTTGTCCAAAAGGGAATTAAGTGCCGCCGCATCTTCCGTGCTGAGGGAGGAGAATATGGTTGCGATTTCTTTTTCAACTTCCACGGAGGCCTGATTGATGAGCTGAAGGCCTTTCTGTGTGATGCCCACTTCCATCCTGCGGCTATCCTCTTCTGCGACTTTTTTTATCACCAGCTCTTTGAGCAGCAATTTATCCACGAGACGGGAGGCATTGGAGGATTTGTCCAGCATTCGCTCCATCAGTTCTTTGATGCTAGCTGGCTCAGGGGATCTGCCTCTCAGGATGCGCAGGATATTGAATTGCTGGAGCGTAATGTCGAAAGGCCTCAGGGTGTGGGCGATTCGCAGGTTAGCCCATGCTGCTGTATAAATCAAATTTATATGGGCTTTAAGATATTCGCTGGCGAAGGTTTTCTGCTTGATTGCTTCTTCAATTTTCATAAATGAAGTTATTGAAATTCAATGTTTTGCACCTTGTTGCCTCTGGTTTTCTAAAACCCGCCACAGGTAGTGCAAACATAGATTTTTAGGAATTACTTAGCCGAGGGTGTTTTGGGGAAAAGTTTTCAATTTTTCCCCAAATACCCTCTTCTCTGAAAGTTTATTTGGTGACTGCGGTTGCCATTAGACTTAGTGATACAGCGTCACCCTCTTAAAAAAATTGTACCCATCCTTTTTAAAAAGTCCGTCTCGGAGGTGAGTTTATAAAATAAGATGCACACCCTATTCTTTGGATCCTAAGAGCTTGGCTCTGGGCGGAAAAGACACCTTTTTAGCCCGGTAAGCTCCATCCCAACAGCATCTCTGCTCAAGCACCAAAACGCAAACAAGCTCTTAGTAAAAACGCTTTTAGAAAAAGGAGAATGTAGGTTGCTTCAACCCTCTACGCTATTCGTTCAAAGCAGATTGGGCAATTGACTGCCCAGCTTTTGAATATGCTTTAGCTGCTCCGTTTTGCGTTCGGGCACCAGGAAAAGTAAATCTTCTGGCTCGCAAATTGAAATCAACACACTTTTGAAACAAGCAAAGAAAGCCTTTCCTTTGCCATCCCAAACATAAAACCATAACCAAGACAGGAGAAATGGTTGCTTTGAAACTCATTTTTTGGTTTTTGCTCTTCATCGTTTTTTACACCCACCTCGGTTATGGCCTGCTGCTTTTTGTAATGGTGAAACTAAAAAAATGGTTTCGCCGTAGCGTCGCTCCCCATTTTGAAGAAAAAGATTGGCCCGCTGTGACGTTCATCGTAGCGGCCTACAATGAAGAAGACTACATTCTCCCCAAAATTGCCAACTGTTTAGCCTTTGACTACCCCAAAGAAAAAATCGAGTTCTGGTTCGTCACCGACGGCTCAGACGACCGGACCCCCACACTGGTAAAAAACTATCCAGCCCCGGAAGGCTGCCGGATCCGCCTGTTCCACCGCCCGGAGCGCAGAGGAAAAATTGCTGCCGTGGAGCGTGTGATGAGCGAGGTAAAAACACCCATCACGATTTTCACGGATGCCAATACCGAAGTCAACCAGGAAGCTATTCGCCTCCTGGTCCGCCACTTTGCCGACCCCAAAACGGGTGCCGTGGCGGGAGAAAAGCGAATCTTTGCTGGCTCCAAGGGCGATGCAACTGGTGCGGGGGAAGGCATCTATTGGCAGTACGAGTCGAAACTCAAGAAATGGGATGCTGAATTCTACTCGGCGATTGGTGCAGCAGGTGAGCTGTTCGGCATTCGGACTTCGCTGTACCACAAAGTTCCACACGATACGCTGATTGAGGATTTTGTCATGACCATGCAAATTGCCATGAAGGGATACCGCATTGCCTACGAGCCGGCTGCCTGCGCCACTGAGCGTCAAAGTGCCTCCATCGCCGAAGAGCTGAAGCGCAAAGTCAGAATCGCAGCAGGCGCGCTTCAGGCGGTTCTCCGGCTTCGCTCTCTTTTGAATCCCTTCCGGCATGGCGCTCTTTCCTTCCAATACTTTTCTCATCGCTTGCTGCGTTGGGTAGCCGCCCCCCTGGCACTGCCCTTCCTTTTTATCATCAATTCAATCCTTGCATGGGAGGTAGGAGGTATTTACAAAGTCCTGTTTGCTCTGCAACTGGCTTTTTACCTGCTGGCGCTCACCGGCCATTTGTTGGAGCGCAAACAATTGAAATTCAAGGCTCTTTTTATTCCTTATTACTTCTGCGTCATGCACTTTGCCATGTACAGGGGCTTCTTTCGCCTGGTTTCAGGCCGCCAGTCCGTCATCTGGGAAAAGGCAAAAAGGGCAACCTAAGAGCAACAGGGGGTACGGCGTAAAGCCGCCCACCAGGAGCTTGCCGCACCTAATGGCTTGTTTGCGATTTGGTCACTTGGTCAAAAGAGGCCCTTTTTCGTCCTACCTTCACCTTTTTACAGTTCCGTAGCGCTGCTATGCAACTTAAAAAGCTAAAAACCTGGCAAAAAATTGCTCGTTTTCTGTTACTGCGGTGGTTTTGCTCCAAAAATTTCTTTCTCGGCCAAGGCGCAAATAATATGGCCGGCCAGAATATGGCCTTCCTGGATGCGAGGCGTGTCGTCCGAGGGAATCCTGATCAAAAAATCGCAGAGAGGTGCCATCCTTCCGCCGCCAGCACCGGTCAACCCCACCACCTGAAGGCCGATTTCCCTTGCTTTTTTTATGGCATTTAAAATATTAGGAGAATTGCCGGAAGTGGACAGAGCCATCAGCAGGTCGCCCTTTTTTCCCATTGCTTCCACGGCTCTGGCAAAGACCTGATCAAAGCCAAAATCATTGCCGGCTGCCGTTAAAAACGAAGTGTTGACGTGGAGCGCCTCAGCAAAGAGCGCCTGGCGATCGAGGTAGTACCGTCCCGACAGCTCGGCGGCCAGGTGCTGTGCATCAGCCGCACTGCCGCCATTACCGCAGAAAAGCACTTTGCCTCCTTCGTTAAACGTCCTGGTGATTGCCCTTACAATCTGCTCAATGGTTAGCAAAAGCAGGTCGTCGGCGAGCATCTGCTCCCGGAGGTCAATGCTCTGGCGGATTGCCTTTTTTATTTCGGCTTTCATGTTTTCTCCAAATTCAATTGCTCCCGGAGGTAGTTCGTCAATTCGCCTAGAGGCACTTCCCGCTGCACTTTGCTAATCCATTCCTGTTTGTCTGAAATGGTATCGGCGAGTTTTTTTCCCAATTTCAGGTTTTTCACCGAAGCCACGCCCTTGGCCGCTTCGTCCATGCCGAACAAAACCACGGCAGGGCAGTTTTTGCTGTCGGCGTAGGCCATCTGCTTTTTCATTTTGCGGAAGCCTTTGTAATTGCCAACGTACACTTCGGCATCAATTCCTGCCTGCCTCAACTCCCTGGCAATGCGGTAGTACTCGTTCTGGAGTTGGTCGTCGAAGTAGGCGATGAGCACCGGTCCGGTGGCTTCTGCCCCTTCGGGATTCAGCATGTTGAGCAGCTCGGCCAGGCGATCCACGCCGATGGAGGCTCCCGTAGCAGGCACTTTCAAACCCAGTAGCTTTTCGACGAGGCCATCGTAGCGACCGCCTCCGCAGATGGAGCCGACCTTGCGCTCCTTCCCCTTTTCGTCCTGGTAGCTAAGCAGTGATTCGGCTTCAAAGACCGGTCCGGTGTAGTAGGCCATGCCTCGCATCAGCGTGGGGTCAATGACGATGCGCTCTTCGTCGAAGCCCAGACTCTCCCAGAGTTGATCCATCTTCTGAAGCTCCCGAATGCCTTCGACGGCAATGTCGTTTTGCCCGGCAGCTTGTTCAAAGCGCTCAATTACTCTTTTTCTTGCGCTCACGCCGGTAGCAATTTTTATGAAATCAATAATTTTTTCGACCGTTGTTTCAGGCAGGAGCAAGCCGGGCACATCGGCGCCGGAGCTGTCCGTTCTGCCCTTTCCAAGTTCGAGTCGCATGGCGTCCCAGCCGATTTTATCCAGTTTGTCAATAACGCGCAAGACGGCTGCTTCCTGCTCGTCCGTAGCGATGCCGATGGAGGCGAGGAAGCCTTTCAGCACTTTGCGGTTGTTGACTTTTATCCGGTAGGTGTTGCGCTCCAGCCCGATGGCTTCCAGAGCATCGCACAGGATCATGCAGGCTTCGGCATCGGCTGCGACATCGGCAGTGCCGACAGTGTCGAAATCTAGTTGCCAGAACTCCCGGAAGCGACCCGGCATGAGCTTTAGCTCGTAGCGATAAACAGGGCCATACTGAAAGCGGCGGAACAAAGGCGCATTGGACTCCGTGACCTCCTTTCGCCTTACGCCTGCCCAGAGGCCCTCTGCGTAGAGCCTTGCCAGCGGTGCAGTGAGGTCGTAGCGCAGCGCCAGGGGATGAAACTCCATGAAGGCCTGCCCCTGGGCATCCCGCATTTCGTTGCCATCGGCCAGCAGGACGGGTTCTTCTTCGGGGTTGCGGAAGCTGTAAACGCCCTTGTCCACGGTGTCTTCGTCGGGCATGTATTTGCCCAATGCCTCCGCGTACTCAAGCACCGGCGTGTCCCAATGCTCGAATCCGTAGGAGCGGTAAACTCCAGCTGCTGCCCGGATGATCTTTTGCCTCACCTCGTTCATGCCAGCGTTAATGTCTCTGAATCCCTTGATTTTACGGGGGATATTGCCTCGTTCCATGTGCTGAAAATTTTTGGTATCTACTTGGCAAGAAGTGTTTTTAAGGAAAAAGTTGAAATCTTTTTCCTCCTCCCACCCTCTTCTGAGAAGCTGTTACAATTTTTCAAGATTGCAAAAAACAAAAAAGCATCACTTCTGATGAATCGAAGCAATGCTTTTTGTCCCCCCGAGTGGGCTCGAACCACTGACCCCCGGAACCACAATCCGATGCTCTAGCCAACTGAGCTACAGGGGGAATTGAGATGGATGTCGCTTTAAGATCATAAAAGCTTTTTAAAGCGCCGCAAAGGTAAAATAGTTCGTTGTTTTTCCAAAATAGAATTCACTTAGGAACGTGCCGGAAATAAATTGGGTATTTCGGCGAGTGTATTTTGGGGGCTGGCAAGGCAGTGAAATAGGCACATAGCCTTAGCTACGTAACTATTTCACTGACACAGCCAGCACCCAAAAGACGCCGCCCAAATGCGTAAGTTATTTCCGACACGTTCCTTAGCAGGAAGTGTTTTACAAGAGAATTGAGAATCTGCCTGGCGCCACCCGCACGGCAGAGAGGGATGCCGGCGTTTTTTCTTCTCTTTTTTTTTCCTGCTATGAGCCTCTAGCGCTTTGCAGGCCTTTTCCTGAAGTGTTTTTGCTATTCCCAGGTGCAAGGAGCAGTGCAGATGCCGGATGGTTTTTTCGCTGGGTGAAAAGCCCAAACCTCAGTGGGTGCCGGGGTTTGGGCCACCTGATTTGATTCAGAGCGATTATTTTCCACCGTTTTTTAGTCAACTGGTCTCACCATCTATAGCTTGCTGTGCCTCCATCCACTCCAGCATGGCGGCGTTGAGGTCTTCTTTAGCTTTGTTGTACTGCCCCATAACTTCCAGGTGGTTGGGCTTTTTAAAAAAATCCGGCAGCGCTAGCCTTGCTTCAAAGTCGGCAATTTTTGCTTCGAGCTGCTCTACCTTTTTTTCGGCATGGGCCAAAGTACGCTGAAGCTGCTTGCGCTCCTCGTGTCCTAACACTCTTTTGCGCTCGCTGCTGCCATTCTCCTGGTTGGTGTTGCTACTCTCCCTCATTTCTACCTGTCTCATATCGTCCAGCTTTCTCTTTTCCAGGAAATAATTGACGTCGCCGAGGTAGGTGTGGAGTTTTTTATCTCTGAATTCCACGGTTTTGTCCGTCAGCCCGGCGAGGAAATCCCGATCGTGACTCACGACGATAAGGGTGCCTTTGTAATCCAGCAGGGAGGCTTTCAACACTTCCTTGGAGAGCATATCCAGGTGGTTAGTCGGCTCGTCGAGTACCAAAAAGTTGATGGGGCGCAGCAGCAGGCAGGCCAGAGCCAGCCGGGCACGTTCGCCCCCCGACAGCACGGAGACTTTTTTGTCCTGGTCTTCTCCGCTGAACAAAAAAGCGCCGAGGATGGAGCGCAGGCGGGTGCGCATTTCTGGGGGCGAGTGCAACTCCATGGTTTCCAGCAGGGTCATTTTGGGGTCGAGCGCCTCAGCCTGGTTTTGCGCATAATAACCAATGTGTACGTTGTAGCCGGGTTTCAGCTCGCCCGAAGAGGGCAGCAGGTGGTTAACCAGCATTTTGGCTAAGGTAGTTTTACCCTGGCCGTTTTGCCCTACAAAAGCAATGCGGTCGCCCCGCTCCACCTGGAAATCCACGTTTTCGAGTACCTTGAGCTGGCCGTAGCTCTTGCTCAGATGCCTGGCCTCGAGCACGATCTGGCCCGAGCGGGGCGGCTCGGGGAAGCGTATGTTCATCACAGCCGTATCGGTGTCTTCCATTTCAATCCGCTCAATTTTGTCGAGTTTCTTCTGCATGGATTGGGCCAGGCTAGTTTTGGTAGCTTTTGCCATAAATCGGTTGATGGTGCGCTCCATCTGGGCAATTTGCTTTTGCTGGTTGGTCAATGCTGCGGCCATCTTTTCCCGGCGCTCTTCTCTCATTTCAACGTAGCGGGAGTAGTTCGCTTTGTAGTCGTAGAGCTTGCCTAGCTCCAGCTCAACGGTGCGCCGGGTCACATTATCGAGGAACATTTTATCGTGCGAGATGAGGATGAGGGAGCCTTCGTAAGTCTGGAGGAAATCTTCCAGCCAGAGGATGCTCTCAATATCGAGGTGGTTGGTTGGCTCGTCGAGCAGGAGATAGTCCGGACGCTGGAGAAGCATTTTAGCCAACTCAATGCGCATTTGCCATCCACCGCTGAATTCCTCTGTCATGCGCTGGAAGTCACTGTTTTTGAAGCCGAGGCCTTTAAGTACTTTTTCTGCTTCGGCTTGCATGTTGCTGCCACCGATGAGGTGGAAATGGTGCTCGAGGTCAGACATTTCGTTCAGCAGTTCGAGGTAGGAATCGCTTTCGTAATCTGTCCGGGTGGCAATTTCTTCGTGTACCTGGACCAGGCGTTTTTCCATTTGCTTGGCCTGATCAAAAGCAGTCAGGGTTTCGTCCATGACGGTTTTGCCTTTGGGCAGGCTCATTTCCTGATGCAAAAAGCCGAGGCTGGAGGCAGTAGGCCGGGCCACGCTGCCCTCGTCAGGTACCTGCATGCCTGCGATGATTTTCAGCATGGTAGATTTGCCGGCTCCGTTGCGGCCAACGAGACCGATGCGCTCTTTTTCGCCTACCACAAAAGTGATGTGGTCGAACAGAATTCTGTCGCCGTATTGTACGTAGATATTTGAAGCTGTCAACATGAAATAAAATGCGCTTTAAGAGCTTGTTTTTAACTCAAGCACCGAATCCCCAACAAGCTCTTAATGGAGGGTGCAAAAGTAAGAGCTTGTTTGGGATTTGGATACTTGGCTCAAAATCGGCCCTTTTTCGTCCTGTTTTCACCTTTTTTCAAATCCGTAACGCTACTACGCCACTTCCAGCAGCATCTTGGCTCCAGCAGCAAAATGCAAACAAGCTCTTAGCTCAGGCCACACTCCCAGCCTTGGCAGCCCCTAAAATATCCTCGTTGAAATACCCAAGTTATTTGCAGCACCTTCCTGAATTATTAGCTAGAGCCAGGTAGGAATTGAAAACCAAGTGCTGTTCATTTTTGGTTTTTTGCTTTCCACCATGCGTAAAAAGCCCAAATCAGGAACAACCAAGGTGCTCCGTGCTGCAGCAGGTCAAACCAGTCAATGGCTTGCATTCCTTTTGCGCCGCCGAGAACCCAACGCACTTTTCCAAAGAGGTGGGGTTCGGGGTAAAAGGGTGCCAGCCCAAGAGTCAGACTGGCTATGATGCCCAGGAAAAGGTTTTGCCTGGCTCTTTCAAGTTTTTCTTTATTCACTGCGATTTCTGATTAGCTGCTCTGAAAAAAAACAAAAGTCCTGCTGTGCCTTGTGCAGCATAGCGATTTACAAACGGTTAAAGGTCTTTTTTTGCATGATAAAATACTCGAACACGATGCTCCAGGGCAGAATTCCCTGGCGATTAGACTGCGGAGAAATCCGAATATTTTCGAGCAGGACTTCGAGGTCGAAACGCTTTTTAATAAAAGTTACGAGCGCAAGGAAAAAGGAGAGAAAGGCCGCCAGAACTGCCTGAGCGTGCAACCACCTTCCCTGCACGAGGAAGGAGAGGGCTGCTACCGTGTCCAGCACGAGCCGGGCAGGCAGCAGAAAAGCCAGTTTGATGATGCCTTCATTTTTTAAAAGCGTGTAATAGCTATTTCTAAAATTGAGGTAGGTCTTGTAAGGCGAATGGTAGCCCAGCGTTCCGCCACCGACGTGATAAATAGTTGATCGCGGGGTAAACATTACTTTGTAGCCAGCCCGCTTGAAGCGCCAACACAGGTCAATTTCCTCCAAGTGAGCAAAAAACTCGTCGTCAAAACCTCCAAAGCCCTTGAACAAAGGTGCCCGAACGACCATGCAGCAGCCCGATGCCCAAAAAATCTCCTGCTCTTGGTCGTACTGGCCGGTGTCCTTTTCTACAGTGTTAAAAATCCGTCCCCTGCAAAAGGGATAGCCCAGGAAGTCGAGCCAGCCGCCAGCAGCTCCCGCATATTCAAAGTGATCAGGCTGGTTGAGTGCTCTGATTTTAGGCTGGACTGCAGCCACCTGCCGGTCCCGCTCCATCACTTCTACCAGTGGGCTGAGCCAGTTTGCCGACACTTCCACATCGGAATTGAGCAGGACGAAATAATCTGGCTCAAGGTCTTGTAGGGCGAGGTTATACCCTTTTGAAAAGCCGTAATTCTGGCCTAATTCAATGATGGATACCTGGGGGAATTTTTGCTTCAGAAAAGAGACTGAGTCGTCTTTGCTCGCATTATCGGCAACGTAAATGTGGTAATTTGGGTATTCGGTGCTGATCAGGGAGGGGAGATATCTTTCCAGGTAATTTTTACCGTTGTAGTTCAAAATGACGATGGCGACCGAAGGCTTTTTCTTGTCCTCCCAGGCACGTACCTGGAAGTCGGCCTGGCGGAGGATGGCTTGTGTCGCCAACTGGTCTTTTTCCAACTGGGCCTTCAAAGCTTCCATATCAGTCAGGTTAGCATCCGAGCGGATGTGCTCTACCAGCTCAACCACCAGTTCATCTTCGTAGATGACCTGGCTGAAGTCAAAAATATGGACTTCAATTGTGCGGCTCAGGTTCTTTTTCAGTGTAGGCCGCTTGCCGATGTAGAGCATGGCTTTGTGCCGTTCGCCGTCGTGGATGGCATAGGCTGCATAAACGCCATCCGGCGGCACCATTTTGGCTGCTTCCCGGATTTCGATGTTGGCTGTAGGGAATCCAATGGAAGCGCCGATTTGCTGGCCTTTCACGACTTTGCCTCTCAGGGTAAAAAAATGATCCATCAATTTACCTGCCTGCCTGACATCCCCTATTTCGAGCGATTCTCTGATGCGGGTGGAGCTGATGACAGCGGCATCTATTTCCTCCTTTTCAATTTCAATCACTTTGTAGCCGCAGCGTTTTTCGTGCCAGCGCAGGTAGTTTATATCGCCCTGACGGTTCATGCCGAAGCGGTGGTCGTAGCCAATGACAATGTGCTTTGGGTGGAATTTTTCAACTAAAAACCGCTCGATGTACTCGTCAGCCCCCATTTGCGAAAACTCAAAGGTGAAGGGGGCGACGACGAGGTGATCCACCACAATCTCTTCAAGCAGTGAAATCTTTTCGTCCGTCGTTGTAATGAGCTTCAGACTGCTGTCTTTTGGAAAGACGATTTGCCGCGGATGAGGATGAAAAGTGATGAGGACGCTCTCTCCGCCGGTGGCGAGGGCCAGGTCCTTCACCTTTTTTATAATTTTCCGGTGGCCGCAATGCACTCCATCAAAGGAGCCGATGGTGATGACTGCATTCCTGAAAGGAGGCAAATTATTAAGGTCTCTATGCACTTTCATGGTCGCAAATGTAATAGCTTGTTTGTGTTTTCTGCTACTGTTTTAGCACCTGAAAATTGCTTTCTGCTATTTGTGCAGGCTGAGCAGGGAGCTAATTTCACGTTCCAGGTTAAAATGGTTTCTTATTTTTGCCCCTAAGAGCTTGTTTGCGATTCGGTCACTTGGTCAAAACGACCCTTTTTAGCCCGGTAAGCTCCATCCTAACAGCATCTCGGCTAAGCACCCAAACGCAAAGGCGTTTTCTGAATTGGAAGATCCCCGGGGAGGAATACGACCGCTATTGAAACAACCTCTGCTCGCAAAAAATATCACAGAATGGCTATAGAAAAGCAAAAAATTGTTGAAGCGCTCTATAAAATCATGGATCCCGTCTCAGGAAGGGATTTGATAGCTGCAAAGATGGTTGAAAACCTTCAGGTTGAAGGCAATAACGTAAACTTTAGCTTGCTGATGTCTAACATCAACCACCCGAACAAATCAGACCTGATCTTCGCCTGCGTAGCAGGAGTCAAGGAGGTTTATCCCGAAGCAGAAGTGAACGTCCACGTGGTAGCGAGAACGGCAAAAGCTCAGGAAAGCACCAGCAAAGTGCCACAGATCAAAAACATCATTGCCGTGGGATCAGGCAAGGGCGGCGTGGGCAAGTCCACGGTTTCTGTCAACATAGCCTTAGGGCTGAAAAAACTCGGTGCCCGAGTCGGCCTCATTGACGCAGACCTTTACGGGCCGTCTATCCCTACTATGCTGGGGCTGAAAGGCCAGCGCCCCCGCGTTCAGGACGTTTACGGCCAGGCCAAGATTCTTCCGCTGACAGCTTACGACATGCCGGTCATCTCCATCGGCTTCATCATTGAGCCGGAGCAGGCGGTGGTATTGAGAGGCCCCCGGCTAGCCGCCATCATTAAGCAATTTTTCAACGATGTGACCTGGCCCGAGCTGGATTTTCTCATCGTTGACCTGCCGCCCGGCACCGGTGATATTCAGCTCACTTTGGTGCAGACCGTGCCCGTAACAGGAGCAGTCATGGTCACCACGCCGCAGGAGGTCGCCGTCGCAGATGCTGTTAAGGCGATGAACATGTTCCTGCTTCCGACGGTAGATGTCCCAATCCTGGGCGTAGTGGAAAACATGTCCTGGTTTAGCCCCGAGGATTTGCCCGACCGCAAATACCTTCTTTTTGGAGAAGGTGGTGGGAAGAAACTCGCCCTCATGAGCAACTCCGTACTTCTAGGCCAGGTGCCGATAGTGCAAGGCGTACGCGAAGGAGGCGATACCGGAGTTCCAGCAGTTGTCAATTTGTCAAATCCGGTTTCAAAGGCATTTATGCAAATTGCGGAGAACGTCCTGCAGCAGGTTGCTATCAGAAATGAGACTTTGGCTCCGACGAAGATCGTCCAGGTTCACCAATAAAAGCTCATTTGGGGTCTGGCTGCCCGGCGATAAAGCACTGTTTTGGGATAGAGCTTGTTGGAGGTTAGGTACTTTAGGCAAAAAGCAGGGAAAAAAGAGTCGTTTTTAGCCAGGCGGCTAAATCCTCACCGTGCACTTAAAGTCTCAAAAAGTACGAAAGAAAACCATCTGCCAGAAAGGGTGTTGTTTTTTAATATCTGCAAGCTGCCGGGTTATGGTTTCCAGATTGTAACCTGGCTCTCACACTTCACAATTTTTATAAAATGTCAGTACAGGAAAAAGCAGAATACCTCCGTCAAATCGAAGCTTCACTGGATACCATCCGTCCGCATTTAAAAGCAGATGGCGGCGATGTCGAAGTGGTGGATTTAACAGAAGACATGACCGTAAAAGTCAAATGGTTGGGCAACTGCGAAAACTGCTTCATGTCCACCATGACAATGAAGGCTGGTATCGAGCAGGCTATCAAGACGCACATACCTGCCATTGTCCAGGTGGAAGCAATCAACGATCCCCAGATAGACTGAAAAGCAACCCGGAGCCAGACGACTTCGGGCATCACCAAAAGCCGGCACGGCACCGGCTAAATCCAGAACTGCATGAATCGCCAGGAACTCTTCCAGCAAATTTTAGCCAAAAAATCATTTTTGTGTATTGGCCTTGACAGTGATCCTGCGAAACTTCCGCCTCATCTTTTGGGGCAGAAAGACCCGGTTTTTGAATTCAACCGTCAAATTATTGAGGCTACGCAGGATCTGTGCGTCGCTTACAAACCCAATCTTGCCTTCTACGAAATCCGCGGAAGTAAAGGCTGGCGTAGCTTGGAGAAGACGATGGAGCTGATTCCAAAGGAGCATTTCACCATCGCCGATGCCAAGCGGGGCGACATAGGAAATACCTCAAAACAGTATGCCCGTGCTTTTTTTGAAAACATGAACTTCGATGCGGTGACGGTTACCCCCTACATGGGCGAAGACAGCGTAAGGCCCTTCCTGGAGTTCGAAGGCAAATGGGTCATCCTGCTGGCGTTAACGTCTAACAAGGGCAGCTCGGATTTTCAGTTTAGCCCTCAGGGAGATAGCGGCTTGCCACTTTTTGAGAAGGTCATGCGGCGTGCGCAGGAATGGGGCACACCCGAAAACCTGATGTTCGTCACAGGTGCCACCCACCCCGGAAAGTTTGAAGAAATCCGCCGCATTGCTCCCGATCACTTTTTGTTAGTACCGGGCATTGGTGCCCAGGGGGGCGAGTTGGCAGGAGTTTGCCGCTTTGGGCTAAATCACGATGCAGGGCTGCTGGTCAATTCTTCAAGAGGAATCCTCTTTGCGGGCCAGGGTGAAGATTTTGCAGAGAAAGCCAGACAGGCGGCCGTGGAAATACAGCAACAGATGGCACAAGTTCTGTCGCCTTTTCTTCGTTAAAGTATGCTCCAGCAACAAGCTGGGGGACACTTGCACGGGTGCCTTTGGAGCCAGCAAGCCAGTGAACTTCCTCTCCCGCCTTTTATTAATTGTAACTACGTAGGAGGATGTGGAAGGAGGAAGACAAAATTTCATTTTCTTCCTCCTTCACAATTTTGGGGGCTGTAGCATAAGTCCAAGGGCGTGGCAACCGCCAAATAACCTTTCAGAGGAGCGTTTTTTTTAAATTTCAAAGAAACTTTAAAAAAAACGCCCTTCTGAAAAGAATCTTATTCGCCGTCAAAGCCGACGGTTTGACTTGTGAGACAAGCTCTAAAACTAACAAAAAATGAAAAATATCCTCTGTTTCTTGGTACTGACTATCCTGCCGCTATTCGCTCATGCACAATATCTGGATGCGGGCATCCTGCTGGGTGCTTCCAACTACCTGGGCGACCTGTCCAAAAACTCTAGTGCGGTTTATCCCGGCGAGACAAAGCCAGCTATCGGGGTGTTGGCCCGCTACAATTTCAGCGACAGATTTGGGGCGAGACTGGGACTTACCTACACTTCGGTATCGGGCCGGGATGCGAATGTCAGGCAGGACGAGTTCATCCGGCAGCGAAACCTCAGCTTCAATTCCCGCATCGTCGAGTTGTCGCTCCTTGGCGAAGTTAACCTGCCGGGGTATCAACCCTACGGACTTTTTCGGCCATTTTCTCCCTATCTCTTTGGGGGGGTTGCCATTTTCAACTACAACCCCCGTACCCGCTATCTGGGCAATTGGGTGAAGTTGCAGCCATTGGGCACAGAAGGTCAGGGCCTGGCTCAATACCCCGGGCGCAGGAGGTATTCTACTGTTTCGCTGGCCATTCCTTTCGGGGCAGGGGTAAAGTATGCTTTGACGGATAAACTCACACTCGGACTTGAACTCGGTGCCCGCTATACGCTGACAGACTACCTCGACGACGTCAGCGGGACTTACGTCTCCTACCCTGAACTACTGGCTGGAAACGGCCCGCTGGCGGCTGCCCTGGGCAACCGTACCGGCGAGCTTTTGGGCAAGGAGCCTGTCACCGTCCTGACGGGAACACAGCGCGGCGACCTGTCATCTAAAGACTGGTACTTCATTCTCGGCGCCACCCTCACGTACAATTTTATTGACAATGGCCTGATGGGCAGTAGGAAAAGAAGCAAACGGAGAGCGGGCTGCTATTCCAGCCTTTGACTGGAATGGATTTGAGGCTGCCGCAAAAACTCAATGGTAGCAGCAGCCACCAAACAACCTTTCAGAGAGGAGTGTGTTTTTTAAAAGTCTCTGTAAAATTTTAAGAAACACACCCCCCTCTGAGGAATTTTATTCGCTATCAGCGGAGGCGAATTGACGGATGGGACAGAGGCAGTCCCATTCTAAATTTTCTGGTGGGCGATCATCAAGGCTTGGGAAAGTGCAGGCGCTATGCGCTCAATGTTTCCACGCTGGGGCAGGTAAATTTCAAGGAATCGCTCTTCCTTTTCCAACTTTCCGTTTTTCAGGTACTGCACACCTGGCTTGCCATCGAGGGCAAATATTTTGATGCCGGGGAACTCACCAGGGTGCTGATCCGGGACCAGCATCATGCCGCCGTCGTTGGGGTTGAGGTTGCGCAGGTCCACTTTGGTTTCAAACACATCTCTACCCTTTTCATTTTTAATGAGTAGCATGTAGTGGTCATCAACAAAGAGGGACACCTTGCCGATGGAAGGTATCTTTCCTTCTGCGTTTGTCAATTCTTCCTGAACTGGAACAAAGGAATTTCTGACGCGCCCGAGATAGTCGGATTCGTCCAGCGCTCCGGCTTTTATTTTTTCAATAGCGGCATTTCCTCCTGGTGCAGGAGCTGTGGGAGGGGCGTTTTCCACTGCCTGGGCCGTGTTCTCATTTTTACAGGAAAACATGGAAACGCTGAATAGCACCCATAGAAAAATGAACTTCTTAGTCATTTGAAATCTAATTTTTAGTTGTTTAAAGAAGTATTTGAGCTATGTAAATACGCCTGAACCAGGTCGTTGTTGTTGGCTATAAGGAAAAGCACCTCGCCGTTGGCCAGTTTCACCCGGGCCAGATCCCGTGCTTCTTTTGTAGCCCAGAAACCTGAAATGCGATTGGGGACAGGTTCAAATTTCCCCATGCCATCGCCTCTAAGCAGAAGACCATTGCCGGCATCGTAACGCCCTGTTTCCACGTCGGGGGAATAGCTGTTGCCTACCAGCAGGAGATCGAGGCTCCCGTCGTCGTCAAAATCTTCGACGAGGATCCGGTTGCAGGGGGCAAATTGAGCTTCGGTAGGCAAGGGATGTGCGATGAACTTCCCGTTTTGGTTTTCAAACCAAGAGGTAGCAAAAATCCTGGATTCAAACTGTTGTGCTTCCTGAAGTTCCTGCTTTGAAAAAACTTCTTCCATCGTTGCACTGCCGTACACCCTGTTGAACACAAATTTCTTTTTGAGCGAGGGTATCTGCTTGATCATGGCCTCCCGCAGCGGAAGCGGGTAGAGTTTGCCCTCATTGTAATAGGCAAGCACGGGATCGAGGCTGCCATTGCCGTCGAAATCTTTGGAAAACAGCCGGAGTGGTTCTGCTTGGGAAGCTTTCAGCCGGGAATTCAAGCCCAGGTTGCCGGCCACCAGGTCGAGGTCGCCATCGCCATCCAGGTCAGCAGCTTGCAGGCAGTTCCACCAGCCTTGCGTATTTTTCAGGCCAAATTGAGCGGTCACTTCCGTCAAGATTCCCTTTTCATTTTTAAAAACAGTCAATGGCAGCCATTCTCCGGCAACGATCAGTTCAGGGTTGCCATCTCCGTCCAGGTCAGCCCACAACAAATCATTTACCATTCCGACCCGGTGCAGGCTGGGAGCTGCCCGGGCGCCAATTTCAGTAAACTTTCCCCCCTCGTTTTGTAGCAGGCAGGTTTGTGGAGCAGTGGGATACAAACCAGGCGTCACTAAGCCGCCAACGAAGATATCGAGGTCGCCGTCCTTGTCGAAATCATAGGCGCTGACGCAGGAACCACTGGCTGTGATGGTTGGCAGGGTGCCTGGAGGAGCTTTTGTGAAATTACCCTTTCCATCGTTGAGGTACAGTCGGTCCTGGTAGTAGGCAGAATTAGCCTCGTAGGTACTGCCTCCGCTGGCAACGTACAAGTCGGGGTCGCCGTCTCCATCGGCATCAAAAAACACACAACCCATGTCTTCGCAGGAGGCATCTGCCAGCCAGGTTTCCTGGTTGCTGAGACGGAAAGTAGAGTTTGGCTGTTGGAGGTAAAGCGCTCCGGGCTGGTTCCTCGCCCCTCCGATGTAGAAGTCCTCCCACCCGTCACCATTGACATCTGCTACTGCAATATTTGGCCCCAGGTTGGAGAATTTGTGGGGGATAAGCCTTTCTCGGTTGAAGTCAATGAAATCGTCCTCCACGTGCCTGAATGCGATGCCCACAGAGGTAGTAATCCGAAAGTTGGGAGGTGGTAAAATGGGTACTTCCCACTGACCGGGTTTGGCGTCGGCGTGTTTCAGCTTTAGCCGTTGGTTGGCAGGCAGGTCCCTCAGCACCTGGATGTAGCCGTCCGAAGGCCACTGTATTTCCAGCTTGTTGACGACAGCAGAGCTGCCGAGGCCAAAATGGATCAGGTGCTCTGAAGAAGAGAAAAAGCCGCGGGTAGGAGTCAGCTCCTGGTACTGGTACTCGCCGTCACCATAGCTGATTCTGATTTTTGCACCAGTCCCCATCGGGTTGGCTGGGCTACCTTCCAGGCTGAGCTGCAGCCAGTGGCCTCTTTTTTTATCTGCTGCCAGATTCCGGTAGAGTAGCACTTCTCCATCAATCTGGTTTACAATCAGGTCGAGGTCGCCGTCGGCATCCAAGTCAGCATATGCGCTACCGTTGGAGTAAGAAACCTGCCCCAGTCCCCAATCGTAGCTGAGGTCTTGAAAGTTCAGCCCGTCTTTGTTTTTGAACATGTAATTCACCAGGGGGGTGGACGGGATTAACTTGAGGTAGTCGTAAATGGTGGCAAAATTAGCCGTATTCAACCCACCGGCTTTCATGACGGAATCCACGGTGTAGTTGAGGTAGTCGAGGTCGGTAACGTCCCTGCGGACGCCATTGGTCACGAAGAGGTCTTTGAGTCCGTCATTGTCAAAATCGGCCAACAGGGGGCTCCAACTCCAGTCGGTATTTGAAATACCCGCCAGCACGCCAATTTCACTGAACACAGCCCCTCCGCCAGGTGGGGCACCTGTGTTCAGTTGCAGGACATTGCGCATGATTTGATGTCCGTAGTGGAATCGCACCAGGTTGTTGTAGCGTTCGAGAAGCATGGTGGTCATCAGCTCCTTCTGGCGTTGGTTGTCTTGTGCGATCATGTCGAGTGCTACGAGGTCCACCAGTCCATCGTTGTTGATATCGGCAATGTCAATCCCCATGGTGTTATTGCTCGTATGGCGGAAGTAGTCATCGGTGCGCACGGAGAAAGTGCCGTTTTTATTATTGATGTATAAGAGGTCAGGCTCGATGTAATCATTTCCAACAAATACGTCGGGGTAGTTGTCGTTGTTAAAATCTGAAACAACGACCCCCAGCCCCCAGGCCCGATTGCGGATACCCGCTTTATCGCTGATGTTGCTGAATTTTCCATTGCCCTCATTCCGGAAGAACTTGTCCGATTCCCATTCGTCAAGGGGGTCCGTTTTGCGAACGTATTTTCCATCAATTTCCATGGCCTGTATCCGGTTGACATCCCGGAATGCTACGGGGTGGTTCATGATGTACACATCGAGGTCGCCGTCGAGGTCGAAGTCAAAGAAGTTGGCGTGGTTGGATGCGGATCTGTCGTCCAGGCCATACTCAGCAGCTCTTTCCGTAAAGCTCAGGTCGCCGTTGTTGATGTAGAGCAAGTTGGCTCTTTCTGCGGTAGGGTGCATCCCTGAGCGGCAGACGTAGATGTCCTGCAGGCCATCAGCATTAATATCTACTATGGTGACGCCTGTTTTTACACCGCCTTGTGCAGCTACACCAGCGCTCTGCGTAATATCTTCGAACTGGAAATTTCCTTTGTTTAAAAAAAGTCGGTTTTCCTGCTGCGTAGCGGAAAAATACAGGTCTGGCAAGCCATCGTTGTTGACATCAATGACGGCGACTCCTCCCCCGTTATAGAGATAAGAATTGATGAGGATGTTATCCTGAAAGGTCTCAGTGATGCGGTTGGAAAAATTTACACCTGTTTTTTCCGACGACCATAATTCAAAGAGCGCATCTGCCGGTGGCTGCCGCTCTGTCGGGTTGGAGGCGTGGTCCGGACTGGTATCAACACAACTCCACCCCGGAAAAATGAAGACTGTGAGCAATAAAGCAAATGTAAGGTATCGCACAGGAGAATGTTTAGAAGCTATTTGAATTGAGCTTACCGGGCTAAAAAGTCGTCTTTCTCGCACAAAACGAAGCAAATTTTGGACGAAAAACCCATCCCTTTTCTCTCGGGCAACCTAATCCGAACAGTTTCTAAGTAGTTGCAGAAAGTTAAAATACGGAACTGAAGGGGTAAAGTTATCAACTCTTTTAAATACGATAACACAAAAGTAAAATGCACCCTCCTCGCAGGCTTCCTCCTCTACGGCGGCAGGTGCCCGGAGGTTTTATAAGAGCTTGTTTGCGATTGGGTCACTTGGCCAAAAACACAAACTTTTGATGCAGCCTCAAATTGAGGAAGTGGAAGGGAAAATGAAATTTTGAAAATAATTGCCATCTGGATGGTCTGCTCTGACATATTATCTTTTTTTATTGTTTTTGGCTTCGTATTTGTATAAAAATAATCCATAATGAACGCACAGGCAACGCTAAACATTTTTTTTCACACCCAACCGAGTTGTTAGACATGAAGAGATCCATCTTTCTTCTCTGTACATTTTTTACAGCCATTTGCAGTCACGCACAGTATTTTGAAGTAGGAACTTACTTAGGCGGGTCCAACTACGTGGGAGATTTGAGCGGGCAAAAGATGCAGTTGGAGGGGCTTCATTCCGTCATGGGTATTTTTGGCCGCTACAATGCAACGAAATACCTCTCGTTCAAAGGCTCCGTTTACAGGGGGATGATCAGTGGCAGCGACAAAAATGCGGTCTCTGCGCGAGCCAGAGAGCGAAATTTAAGCTTTCGGTCGAATCTGTTAGAAGTTGCTGCCACCGGGGAATTAAATCTCTCCCCCTACAACATCCGGGCACAAAAAACCGGCGTTCCCTATTTTTTTGCTGGCATTGCGCTGACGCATTTCAACCCCGAAGCGGAAATGCGGGGCACCTGGTACTATCTGCAGCCACTCCACACTGAGGGCAAGAGTTACAGCCGCTACACCTTTGCTATTCCATTCGGGATAGGTGCTAAATTCAACCTCAGCTACAAAGTCAACTTTGGCCTTGAAATGGGTGCCCGCAAGACCTTCACGGATTACCTCGACGACGTAAGTTCTTACTACCCCGACATCATTGATCTGCGGCGGCACGCCCCCACAGCGGCAGCTCTGGCCTACCGCAGTCCCGAGCTGACGGGGGAGTTCCAGCAAAATCCGGTGGGCGAAAGCCGCGGCGATGCTTCAAACCAGGACTGGTATTTCTTCGGCGGGCTGACGATCTCGGTCAACCTGACCGACAAGTACGGACTTGATTTTGATGAAAAATACGAGCTATTCAAAGAGCCGCTGCAAAAAGCTAAAACGGATAAGGCAAAAAAAATAAACAAGCGCAAGAAATCCCTCAAGTACAAGGAAAGGGAAAGGAAGCGCCTGCTTCGGAAAAAGCACTATCTGGAGCAACAAACCAAAAAACGCTCTCAATAGCCATTCTCCCGATTGCCAAAGATAATTTTCTATTTTTCACGAGATTTTTCGGAACGGTCCTGGGGCCGTTCTTTTTTTGTCATTCACAGTTCTTGAGTGCTTTCCGGACTTCGGGATGTTTTGCGATTTCAAAGTCGTTTCCCCATGCCTTGTTGATATAGTTGATGACATTGGTAATCTCGAATTCAGACAATTCTTTGATGCCCTGCATTTCCGTATTGTAAGTCCTTCCGTTGACGACCATTTCCCCCTTGTAGCCCATGCGAATCAAACAGGGCAGCAACTGCTGGTTTGCCTTCAAAAAGTCAGAACCTGCCAGTGGAGGGATGATGCCCGTCAGGCCTTTGCCATCTTCCATGTGGCAGTTTTCACAAAACTCTTCATACAAAAACTGCCCCTGGTTGTACGGGTTGTCGTCGCAGGCGAACAAGGCGAGGTAGAGCAAAAAGAGAAGAAGGCCGGCTTTACTTTTCATTCAACAGCATTTCAATATCTTTCATAAAACGATCGACGTCAGAAGGACTGGTACCATCGCAGGAGGAGCGAACATGGCGGTCTTTGTCCACCAGGATAAAGCGGCCGCTGTGGTTAAAGCCGCCCGGCGAATCGGGGTCTTCCACAGCTACGCTGAAGTAACTTTCAGCAATTTCGTAGATTTCATCCTGGTCGCCCGTGACAAAATGCCATTTGGAAGATTTCACCCCCAGGTTATTTGCATAGCGTGCTAGTGCTCCAACGGTATCGCGCTTTGGGTCCACGGTATGGGCAAGCAGCTGCACCCTGTCGTCATTTTCAAACCTCTCATAGATGCGGAGCATTTGCCGGGTCGTCTTGGGACAAATCGTCGGGCAAGAAATGAAGAAAAAGTCAGATACATAGGCTTTGCCTTCGAAAGTGGCATTCGTCACTTCCTGGCTGTCCTGGTCTATAAACCGGAAATCGGGAATTGTGTGGTAAACGGTGTCTCCATTCACGAGCTCCCGATGACCGTAGATTGGCAGCACTTTCGGCCTCACTTCGCAGCCTCCGGCCAGGATGCCAAGGAGGACAAGCCATGCAAAATACTTCATAGTTCCTAAGTTTTTATACCTGCTCTGGTAAGAGCTTGTTTGCGGTTTGGTCACTTGGCTAAAAAACGGCCCTTTTACGCCACTTTCCCCCCTTTTTTCCGTTCCGTAGCGCTGCTACGCAACGAAAAAAGGAGAAAAATTAACGAAAAATTGCTCGTTTTCAGATGTTGTTGGGGTTGGGCTGCCGGAGATAAAAAGAATGGATTTCCCGCCCAGGACAAAGCAGATTTTTCAGCAATAGCTTTGGCTATTCCTTCAAAATTCCCTCCGTTTTGGATATAAAGCCTATTCTTTTTATCTCCAGCAGCCAAATCCAAACGGCTTCTAAGCATTTTCAAAAGTCCGTAGTAGAAATGGTTTTTTAAAAAACAAAATGTACATTTTATTTTCTCTTAGACCCTAAGTAGTTACAAAACTTCAACTTTTGCCGAAAAGTGCCCCTGGCAAACAGGTGTAGTTTTAAAAAATGATAACCAAATTCACGACCTGCATCAGGTGAATCCTGCTTTTTCCATTATCCCTGCAGTTATTGCAGGGTGGCCAGTAAAGCCCTAGCCTTTTCAATGCTTTCATACATGTCAGTTCTCACCTGCGAGATTTTATTCTTTTCCTCATTGAGATACACCATGATTTCAGCATGTGATTTGGCTTTGCGCAGCTTAGCCGGCTCTTTGAAACTACTCATCCAGGACATCATGCTATCGTCGGCTTTTTCTAACAGGACGATTGTTTCGAGGATTTGCTTTTTCTCTATCTCACTGGGGATGTTTTGATCCGGTATTTTCTTCAACTGCCGTTTGAGCCGATGAATCTCGGCGGTCTTGGGCATAGCCTCGTCGTGTATAGCGTAAATTTCATCCCGTAAAATTTTCTCCTCGTTTATTTCGCTGCGGTTAATCTGGCAACCAAACACAAACAGCAAAGAAGCAATCATCAACAAGTTTTTCATGTGCATTTATTTTTGCTTAAAAAGTCCGGCTTCCGAATCTCAGCAAGAAGGTTGGCAGGCTGTCCCCTTGCCGAAATGCCCCTGCCTGATGCGGAAGCCCTGAGAGGAGAAGGCAAAATAGACGCTTCCGCTCTCCTCCCTTCGTGATTTAGGACCGTGCCGGAAATGGCGAGTGTATTTTGGGGGCTGGCAAGGCAGTGAAATAGGCGCATAGCCTTAGCTACGTAACTATTTCACTAACACAGCCAGCGCCCAAAAGACGCCGCCCAAATGCGTAAGTTAGTTCCGACACGTTTCTTATTTCAGAAGCTGTTTGAATTTAGCTTATCGGGCTAAAAAGTCGTCTTTTCTCTCCGGTAGCCCAATCCATACAGTTTCTTAAAGAACAGCCCAAAGTTTTAGTTGGGCAGCAAAGTCAGCTAACAGGCGCCCATTTCGCATAGGCCTGTATGACTTTCCGGGCTATTTTATCGTTGTCAAAATAATTTTCAG
>WBZO01001456.1_pt1 | contig 36990 bp, 46 predicted proteins | sample 5204261 | NCBI WGS metagenome assembly WBZO01 (sample SAMN12412400, study PRJNA552823) | activated sludge metagenome | isolation source: activated sludge from anammox sidestream of wastewater treatment plant... | place: USA: North Carolina | collected 2017-09
GGCGACACCTTCCGCTCCGACGCCCGCCGTTCCTCCAACCACTCGGAGATGGTCTTGTCCGCAATGTTGCTCATTGCTCTCTCCTTTCTCTCGACTCCCCTACCCTACTCCCCCGGGCGGGCGATGTCAAGTCGGCCAGCTTGACGTCTTTCAGGTGGGCGGCCCACAAGAGGGTGAGCGCCCAGGCAGCCCACCGGTGCCTCCGGGCCACCTGGCTCAACGTGTCCCGCCCCCGGCGAATCTTCCACCAGTCCACCGCCACCACCGAAGCAGCGACGACCATCCATCCACCCATCCACCAACTTTACCACCCAGGGTAAGATTCCCCCCTGGGGGGGGTCGCCGATGTACCCCTCCTCTTGGTCCGGCAACATATATCGTGTCACGATATGGACTTTCCCCTTATTCCATAAGGGTTCTAGCGGGTGAGCCGCGCGGGAACCCCCCCCCTCAGGAGGTTCCTACCCGGGTTCCGACCGCTTTTTCGGGCCATCTCGCGAACCCCAGAACCCTTATAGAATAAGGGTTCACCAGGGGGACATCGGACATTTCGGACACTTTCCGGGGCGGGTAGACACGCCGCCGCGACCGTGCTACGATGGCCCACCCGCAGGAAACGATAGGAGGATCGAGATGCGACAAGCCGCACACGATCTCGCCGACCTAGGCTGGCGTGTTCTTCCCCTGCACCCGGGAGGCAAGACGCCGCTCTGCCCCAGAGGGGTACACGACGCCACCACCGACCACGACCAGATAGACCAGTGGTGGCTCACCAATCCGACCGCCAACATCGGCGGCGCGGTACCGGACGGCCACGTGGTCGTAGACGTGGACGTGCGCCACCAGGGGAAGGACACCCTAGACGTGATACAAGGCAGGCTCGGAGTGCTACCCGTCACCACCACCGTACTCACCGGGTCGGGTGACGGCTCATTCCACACCTACTACACCTGCCCCCTCACAGAAGGCCGTGTCCAGTTGGGCCGCGGGGTAGACATCCGCTGGCCGGGCAAGCACTACTGTCTGCTGCCACCTTCCCATACCGAACACGTCTACGGGTGGAAAGCCACCGGCCGTGCCGCGTCGCTGCCAGCATCGTGGGTCAAGGCGCTGCGGCGCCCCACCACTCGCAACACCCACACCGCCGTGACCGCGACTAATGTCGAGGCGATGGGTGTTACGGTTGCCGTCTCCGCGGAGGGCAGCCGCAACAACACGTTGTTCTGGGCGGCGTGCCGGGCGTTCGAGGCGGGGATAGACGACCTGGCACCGCTCATCCGCGGCGCACGAGAATCCGGGCTCGAGACCTGGGAGATCGAAAACACGCTGCGGTCCGCTTCTCGGACCGTGGCCAAACAGAACAGGACAGGGGTTAGCAATGACTGACAACGACAACGACAACATCTTGGACTCTGAGAAGTTCACAGAGACGCCGCTGGCGCCGTTCTTCGGCGCCGACTACCGGCCCGAACCAGCCACGATGTTCCGTCGCACCGACGGCCAACACGGCATCTACCCGGGCCGTCTCCACGTGTTCTACGGGGAGTCGTCCAGCCTCAAGACGTGGACCGCCCTTGTTGCGGTCACACAGGTTCTTCACCGTGGCGGCACCGTCGTCTGGATCGACATGGAGGACACGCCACAAACCGTCGCCAACCGGCTTCGGCTGCTGGGCGTCGAGCCCCAGGAAGTCGCCCGATGCCACTACCTCCGCCCCGAAGGCAAGTTCGGCGCAGAGGACGCCACCAACGTGGTTTCCACCTACGCACCCAACCTGGTGGTGATCGACTCCATGTCGGAAGTGTTGGCCCTGCTCGGAGCCGACGGGTACGTTTCCCAGCAGGTAGCCGACGTCCATCGCACCATTCGCGGGTTCACAGACAACGGCGCTGCCGCGGTGCTCATCATCGACCACGTTACAAAAGCCCACACCAACGCCACTAGAGGACCTATCGGGTCAGAACGGAAGCTTTCCGGCATAGACGGCACAGCGTACGCTTTCACCCTGATCGACCCGTTCGGGGTCGGGAAGGAAGGGTCGGCCCGGATCAAGCTCGACAAGGACCGCGTCGGCACCGTCCAAGGCATCTGCGCCGACGACGCCACCTTCGGGTTCGTTACGTTGCTGTCCTGCAACAACCGGGTCGCCTACCGGGTTGCGCTGCCGAAGGAGCACAACAACGATCTCAGGGTGGAGCGTCGGGACAACATCCTCCGCGCCGTCCAGGCGGCCGGTAAGGAGGGCATCCGTAAGAAGGCGCTCTACGAGAAGGTCGGCGGAGCACGCTACCTGTTCAACGAGGCGGTCGATTACCTGGTGGAGCATGAACGGCTGCTCGGTGGGCCGCCCGACCCGTACGTCTACAACGACCAGATCATCGTGGTGGATTTCACTATGGCGATGGAGAACTTTACCGACGACATGGTGGACGACCCAGAGTGGTAAACTAGACATCCCGCCACGGAGGTACACCCATGACCCGTGAATCTATCCGTCTCGCCGTCAAGAAGGCTCTCGCCACCGTCACGTCGCCCGCGTCCGCAACGGACCTGGCCGACGCCATCGCAGACGCGCTAGGAATAGACTAGAATCTACATATGCGTGTTCCGCACCCGTGGATCGAGAACATTGACGGCCGTGCGCGGACGATGCTCTACCGCAACTTTGCGGAGATCGAAGCCGCGCTGGGCGGCGGCTTCACCACGTTCACGACCGTAGCGGACGACGGCACCGGGGACTACACCACGATCAAAGCCGCCGTCGAAGCGGTGCCGAACGACGGGGCGGCGTTCATCTACGTGAAGCCGCACTCGGCCGGTGGGTACTACGACGACACCGTCTACGGCAACGTGACGCTCAACCGGCGGGTGAAGATTGTGGTGTGGGCAGCCACCGACTTCAACTACCGGCAGCGCGCCCTGTCGGGCACCAAGATAGGTACGCCCCCCAGAGAGCGGTGGGACTGCCTCTCTATCACGTTCGCCGGGAACGAGCTATACGAAGATCACGTCCTGTTCTTCCACGGGCTCGACATACGCCATTCCGGCAGCATGGTCACGTCCGGCAAGTCCACCCTCACCTACGGCGCAGACTCGTGCGTGATCACCGCGTCGAACATGGGTCCCGAACCTGACGACGTGACCATCACTGCCGCTATGGGGCGGGCCAGGCTGTTCGTGTTCAACGGCACCAAAGTGCAACTGGCCGTCGCGACCAACACCAACCTGCCGACCGTGCTCGCCAACGACTGTGCTATCACCTTGACCAGCATGGGTTCGGGCGCCAGCGCCACCCGGGAACAGCCAAACGCGCTCATCTTCTCCAACTGCGTTATTACGATGGGGGCATCCACTACGCTGAAGTCGTCCGGCGGCGCAGCCGGAGGATTGGTCAGATTCGACAACTGCCTGTTCGACCAGGACGGGTCGCTGACCATCGACGGGTACAGACTAGAGATGGTCGGTTGCACCTACCTGGACGCTGGCGAGGACGGGCTGACCGCTCTCACCGTTACCGCCACCGGCACCTACGCGTCCAGCAACACCTACCGCCGCGGAGTCGTGCTCGTAGACAACGCCCTGCCGGGCACGCAGGTCACCTTGTCCTCGGGGAAGTTCACCCATGTCAGCGGGCAATACAAGACGCTGAACATCGCCACGTCCGGCGGCAACTACGACGTGCATCTAGACCCCGACAAGACGAACAGTCTTACGCTGCTAACCGTGTCGGGCAGCAACAACATGATCAAGTGTTCGCTTGGTGTGCGCCGCACACCCGCCCCGACCGGCACCGTGGGCGGAAACGTGACAGGCAACAACAACACCATTCTCGGGGCCTACGGCGGGCTGACTGTTACCGACGGGGGGAGCGGCAACACGATCGGCACCGGGGCGGGCGCCACGCAACTGAACGAGCTTTCCGACGTGGAACCCACACTGTCGCCGTCCACCGGCGACGTGTTCCGGTACGACGGTACGGTGTGGGACGCTGCTGCACTAGCGGGGCTCGCACCGGCGGGGGGCGCATCCGGCTACGTGCTTACCAAGAACACCGCCACCGACTACGACTATAGCTGGGCGGCGCCGGGCGGGGGCGGCGGGGGAGATGACAGCTTCACCCGCCCATTCCTGGTCATGGGGGGGTAGACTCTAGATATGCCTACTGCGCTGAAGGTGCTCGGCCAGTCCAACCCGGCCGCCAGCACAGACACCGACCTCTACACTGTACCTGCCTCGACTAGCACGGTCGTGTCGTCAATCATCGTGTGCAACACGGGCTCGACCACCGCGACGGTGCGGGTGTTCGTCGCGGTGGGCGGCGCCGCGGTCGCCACCAAGCAGTACGTCGCCTACGATTTATCGGTTGCCCCGTATGAGACGGTCGAGTTCACTAACGGCATCACGCTAGCCGCCACCGACAAGCTGCGGGTACGTGCCTCGACCGCCAACGTGGCGTTTCAGGCGTTCGGCCAAGAGGTCACCTGATGGCGCTCGGTAGGTCGTCCGCTGCTGCCGCCACTTCGCCGGTTCTGGGGAGGCTCCAACTGCCCGTGGGCGAGATAACCATCCCGGGCGGCTTCTTCGGTGTCTGGCAAGTTGCTACGGGTGTGGCAGTTGTGCTACACAAGCAACGCGACGATACCCCCATTATCGTCGCGGCACTCAACGACGGCACCAACGGCACTGCCGGGAGCGACTTCAAAGCTTTCGCCAAGATCAGCGGAACCCTCTACGAGATAGTGGTGCGCCGCGCCAACGAGGCGAGCAACTCTAAGCAGGCCGGAGGCTTCGTGGAACTTACCGGGTTCCCGGCCGGGCAATACATGGTCGAGTTGTGGGTTGAGAACACGTCAGGGCAGGAGCTGAAGCTTCAGACGTTCAATGTGCTGTCAATGCTTGTGTGGGAGGGGCAATGACTGTTCAGCGTAAGTCGCCGGAGCGGGCGGCTCTCGCCGGGTCGGTGGACCGCCGCACGATCAATCTGACACTTACTCACGGTGCAGCGGCTACCGCGACGGGGCTCACCACCACGTTCACGAAGCAACATGACAAGTCGCAGCTACTCGTGTTCGCGTCGGCAGTCATATACATCGCTAGCGGATCATATGCCCCGGGGCAGTTTATCCACGAAGTGTACGTAGGTTCGAACAAGGAGGGCGCGGCTGTGCGAAGGGTTGACGACGGCAGCCCCATCGCATACGTACACCAGATGTCGTCCCTCAACTCCATCGACGGCATCGCCGCCGGGTCGCAGACCGTGAGCACTAAAGCCAAGTTCAACGGCCCGTCCGGAGGATCACAAGGCAAGTTCGGTTCCAACTACCCGGCGTCGCTCGCCGTGTTCGAGTTGCCTGTCAGCGCGGCGGGGCGGTCGCAGACAGGGCCGCCGTCGGCGGCGATCAAGGCCTACAGGTACTACCCCTCCGGCACAGACTCGTTCACATCCAGTTATAGCAACATCGGGTCAACGTTCGACGTGGAGAAAAGGTACAACGACACGAAACTGGTAGTCATCGGATTCGCGTCGGCCTACGCGTCGTCCAGCAGTTCGATCATCACGTTCGCTCTGAAGCCCGGGGCTGCCTCCGAGGTAGAGATCATGGGACGGGCGGTCGGGAGGGTCAGCAGCCAACAGGGCTTCTCGGGCGCGAACGTGATAACCGGGCTTTCTGCCGGTACCGTTACAATGCAGGGCCGGGTAAAGGCGTCGATCGGCACGGGCTACATGAACACGTCAGGCGCTATGTCGTTTCTGGTGGTGGAATGCCTGTGACGGCCTTGCTGCTCCCCGGGTCGATGCGTATGCCGCAGTCGGTGTCCGCGCGGGACCGGTTGCGGATGCTCGGCCATGTGGACTTGGGAGCCGCTTCTGAGATTATTACCGGCGAAAAGCTGTGGTCGCAGCAGAGGGCGATTGCCGAGGCTGTGAGCATCCCGCGGTCCAAGGTGGCCGTGCCTAGCTGCAATGCGAGTGGTAAGACCTATTTGGCCGCTAGGTTGGCTATTGCGTTCTTTGAGGCATACACGCCCGGTACCCCATGCGAGATATGCGAGGGGCCGTGCCGCGGGTCGAAGATCATTACGATTAGTTCTAAGTTCGAGCACCTGCGGGACAACTTGTGGGGCGAGATTCGCAACGCCGCTGCGCGCGCCGACCAGCGCGGCTTCGAGCTTCCAGGCCGTCTCGTCTTGGGCGACCTTCGGCAAGACGACGGCCCTAACCACTTCATCATCGGCCAGGCCGCTTCAGCGGCGGAGGGAATCCAGGGGGTTCACGGGGCTCACAAGTTGGTCATCGGGGACGAGGCGACCGCGCTGAGCGACGAGCTTCAGTTGGGCATCACGCGTCTGCTCGCCAGCGGCGACTCCCGGCTGCTGCTTATCTTCAACCCGACCACGCCCGACACCTACGCGGCGCATATGGCGCGTTCGGATCGCACTACGACAATCAAGATCACGGCGTGGGACACTCCGGCGTTCACAGGCGAGCCGATGCCGCCGGGCGCCAACCTTATGACGCCCGAGTTCCTAGAGGACTTGAAGGCGCAGGGGATGGGACCAGAAAGCTTTGAATGGCGCACTTCGGTAGAAGCGGAGTTTTGGGACACTGGGGATGACGTACTCGTTCCGTTCGAGTGGTATGATAATGCCCATACCTACTCGGCTGAAGTTGTGGGGGTCCGCCAGTTGGGGATCGACCTGGCGTCCTATGGTTCGGACGAGTGCGTAGTCGCGGTTCGGGACGGCGATACGCTTATCGACTTGCAAGCGTTCCCGGCGATGCGGATGGACCTGTTCTTCGAGACTCATGTGGCCCGCTTGGTGCGCGAGCACCAGCCTCACTATGTCGTGTACGACGCGGACGGCGTGGGTGCCGGTGTGGTCGGGTATGCGGAGAATCTGCAACGGTACATGCCGCCCGGCGGGGAGATCATCGGATTCCGGGGAGCTAAGGGTGTGGGCGGCCGGTACACGAACGCCAGGTCGGCGTGGTGGTGGGCGCTGCGCCGGAGGTTCGAGTACGGCAGTATTGGCATCGGCGTGGACGACGAGAAGCTCCGCGCCCAGGTGTGCGACCTGCACTATACGCTCACGGCCACAGGCGAGATCCGGGTTGAGACGAAGGCGGAGATGAAGAAGCGGGGGGTCACGAGTCCTGACCGCGGAGACGCGCTGATGTATTCGTTCGCGATGTCGGAGGAACTTCCACAGCCGCATGTTCCTGCCTCGCCCGCGCGTAAGTTCTTGGACTCGATCGGTATACCGGAAAGGCGGTCCGATGAGGCCATGTGGGAGCAAGTCGAGGAAGCGAGAACCCGGGCGCTCCGTTCGGTGAACCCTGTCCTCGGCGTGCCGGACGATTTCTGATAGGCTACGGAGGCCACTATGTATTACACGACGTCGCCACAGTACGCTAACGCCAAGGGCTCCTGCTACGTATGTGGCAGCGTTGACCCCGGAATCGACTTCGAGGCGCCCATCGAGTACGAGGGCGACCTGTTCGTCTGCACTGCGTGCATCGCCCAGGCGGTGACGGAGATCCCTAACGCCGTTGACCATATCTTGGCCCGCGCCGCCGCCGCGGAGAACGCAGAGGACGGCGTGCCGGAAACCCCCAAGAAGGAGGTGAAGAAGTGATGGTCTATATCGCTGTAGTGGCGGTGGCGGCTATTGTCGCCCAGACGCTTCTGGCGTTCGACGCCCGGCGGCGTCGGGATGTGGAGCGGTCGCTGGAACAGGCCCGTGTGGACGCCCTTATCTCTCGTGTCCAGGCCGGGTCGTTGGAGCAGTACCACGCTATCGTTGCTGAGCCGCCTAAGGATGTAAACTTGGGTACATGGGTACACGACGATACCGGGCTGATCTCGGTGAGGGGCGATGAGCAGTAACCAGGCGAACATGTTCGCCGCCCCGGAGGACCCGGCGCAACTGATTGCGTGGCTCGAACGCAAGCGCGACCGGGGCCGTAAGGGGATGGCCGAGGAACAGATGCGGCTGAACCTTGCCTACATGTTGGGCAAGCAGTGGGTCGCGTGGGACCGTGTGAACGGCCGTTTCCGCGCGCCTACGCAGAACCCCCATGACCCGCAGGCCACGGTGCGGGTGACGGTGAACAAGGTCGGGTCGATCGTGGAGCACTTCATCGCCCGGCTGCTGCGCTCCGCCCCGGAGCCGCAGTGCCGCCCCGTCACGGATGACGACAACGATATGGGCGCAGCTCGGGCAGCTACCCGTATTCTGCTCCATGAGATGTACCGTTTGCAGTGGCCCCTCTTGCTGATGGACACCTACTTCTGGGCGGTGCCGCTCGGGTACGCCTACGCGAAGATCACCTGGGACCCCGACCAGGGGCGGCCGGTGACTATCGAGGGCGACGTGCGCGAAGGTGAGGTGGCGCTCGACGTGGTGCCCGCGTTCGAGCTTGCGGTCGATCCTGGCGCCAAGACGATGGCTACCGCCCGGTGGGCGGTTCATTCGGTCGCCATGACGAAGGAGGACGTGTGGGAGCGGTACGGGATCGTGCCCGCCGGGACCGACCCGGCACGCACGCTGGCCGACGACGTGGCGGCGCTCAACGACACCACCCGGTCTGGAATCCAGCACCCGGAGGACCAGGTTCTGGTCCACCAGTTCTGGATGTTGCCGTGCCGCGCTGCCCCGAAGGGCATGGTTGTGACGTGGGCGGGCAAGACGATTTTGGAACCGGCCAAGGACTTCCCCTACTCGCACGGGCGGCTTCCGTTCGTGCAGGTCAGCCTCCTCCCCGGCATCGGCCGTAGGGAGGGGCGGACATGGGTAACGGACCTGGTGCCCTTGCAGGCAGACTACAACGACGCCCGTTCCAGGGAGGCGACGCTGCGGCGCACCATCACGCCGAAGCTGACCGCCCCTGCCGGGTCGATCAACCCGCGCAACATCACCACCCGGGCCGACCTGGTTCTGTTCAACCCCGTAGGTGAGCCGCCCCGCTGGACGGTGCCGGACTCCGGGTGGGTGGCGCAGCACGAGACTGCGATGAACCGTGTCGACGCGGAGATGGGCGACCGGGCCGGGCAGTCGGACGTGTCGTCCGGCAAGGCCCCCGGCGCTTCAATGGCCGCCGCGGCGATCCTGGCGTTGCAGGAAGCAGATGACACGAAGATGGCGAACAGCGCCCGGTTGCTCGCGGAATACGTCCGGGAAGTGGGTTGGCACATGCTTCAGTTGGTCCGCCAGTTCTGGACCGAGGAACGGAATATCCGGGTATGGTCGGAGGCCGGAACTTTGGAAGTGGTGCAGCTACGCGGGGCGAACATTACCGACCACGTTGACGTCCACGTCGAGGCCGAGTCGGCGCTGCCCCGCTCGAAGGCCGCCAGGGTCCAGTTGGGTATGGACCTTCTCGGTTCCGGGCTTCCCGGCACTCCGGCCAGTCCGTTCAAGGATTGGCGTGACTTCATCCGGATGCTTGACTTGCCTGGCACGGACTTCATGGTTGACAGTCTCGACATCGACGCCAAGCGGGCGAACCGTGAGAACGGTGACCTTATTCAAGGTCTGGTCCGTAAGGCGGAGATGTGGGACGACCACGCGGTCCACATCGCCGAGCATGAGCGGCTTCGTAAGTCCGAGATGTACGACGAGATCGACCGGCGGGCCGACACGGGTGACCCGGAGGCGATCAAGATTCGCGACACGATCGACGCGCATATCACGGTTCATTACCAGTTGCTCAACCCTGCGCTCGGGTTCGCTCCGCCGCCCGGCGTGGATGGTCGGGATCAGCAGTCCGCTAAGCCTGAGGGCTCTAGCGAGTATGCTGATCCGCTTACCGGCCAGGTAGGTGCCGACACTGGCATGGGTACGGGCGGTAGTCCGTCCGCCCTGTCTGGTACCGAGGTAGGTAAGCGGGCGGGGATCGGCGGTCCTGGGGAGCCGGGTAGGGTGCCCGGCGTGTCTGTGGACCAGCAAGCTGCTAGTATGGGCGCCTAACCTTAGGAGGTATTCTTATGGGTGCAGATGTTGAAGATGTCGTTGACGACGCGGATGTCGCGGTAGAAGATGGGGCTCCTGTCGAGGGAACCCCTGACGCCGCTCCCCCGAGCGAAGCCGAAGGGCAGGCGGAAGGACAAGCGGCCGCGCCGGAGGAAGTCCCCGCTTCTGCCGATTGGGAGTCCCGAATCGCCGGGTGGGGAGGCGAGCAGTTCGTAACCGAGGCGGTTGCGCTGTCGGAGGCTCTTGGCACTCCCGAGGGTGTGCGGGCACTGTTCGAGGAAGCGGGCAAGGCCATCGGTGTCGGGTCCGACAAGCTCGACGAGTTGCTTGGCCGTGGCGCCACGGAGGCCCAGCCGCAGCCTTACGCGGACATTCTTGGCGACGACCCCGACCGCCCGCTGACCGCTGCGGAGGTCGTGAAGCTTATGGAGCAGGTTGCCAAGGACCAGGTTACCCCGGTCCAGGAGCAACTGGCGAAGGCTTCGGAGCAGGCCCGGGTCGAGAGAGTCCAGGGTTACGTCACTCAGGCGATGGACAAGATCGGCGTCACGGACGCTAAGCAAGCCGAGATGGTGCTGAAGCTGGCCGACAACTACATCACTGAGGACGACTTGGACGACCCCGATAAGGTGCGGTCCGCGATCCAGTCTGGCTTTAGCGACTGGAAGCAGGTGGTGGCTCAGGCGCACGAGAAGTACGTGTCGGAGAAGCGCGAGCAGGCAGAAAAGCAACCTAAGCGGTTGACTGGCTCCACGGGTGGTGGGGAGGCTGTGCCGCCCCCGGCGAGCGTTGCGGAGGCGTCCAAGCGGGTCCGAGAGATGCTTTTGCGGAACAAGTGACGCATCGACCTATCGCTTAGTGCTATACTTCTAGTCATGGTAGCTAGTCTTACTACGTATGATGCGGCGCTGAAGGAGAACTATGGTCCTGGCCTCCGCAACGCCCTAAACAACAGCAACCCGATTGTTACCGAGTGCTCGCGTAACGACGAGGACATCGTTGGTCGTGAGGCGGTGTGGGCCGTCCACACGGGCCGCTCGACTTCTTCGGGTTACCGTGCCGAGTTGGGTACGCTGCCGACCGCACAGTCGCAGCAGTTCACGCAGGCGAAGGAGGACATTACCTTCGGCTACCACACGATCACCGTCTCGGGTCCCGCCATTGCCGCCACCGTGTCTGACACGGGCGCTTTCGTTCGGGCGCTCGATCGAGAGATGCGGGGCGCTGAGAACGACCTGAAGAACGACTTCGCCCGGCAGCTTATGGGCCAGAAGGTCACGATCAACAGTGCCCTTCAGTCCGGTTCGCTTCTCGGCGTGTCGGACGCGGTGACTGGTACGAGCAACGCCACGTTCGCCTTCACCGGGACTGGCCCGACCACTTCGGAGTTCCGGCCCCTGTTCGTCGGGGAGAGTGTGGACGTGATCGCCACTGCTGACGGCTCCACGGCGGGTACGAGCACCGTTGCCTCCTACGACAGCGGTGTCGCCAAGACGGTTACGCTCGCCGCTGCGGTCACCACGGTAAACGGCGCCACGTACCACCTTGTTCGGGCGGGCAACCTCAACGCAGAAGTGAACGGGTTGCGGCACCTTATCAACACGAGCCAGACGTTCGCCGGGATTAACCCCACGACGGTCCCGACGTGGAAGTCTGTAAGTGTCGGTACTGCCGGTACGACGAAGATCACCGAGACGGTGTTCGACCAGGCGATCGAAGGTGTCGAGACCGACGGGGATGGCAGCAGCCCCTCGCTCTACATCGCTGAGCACTCGCAGCGACGTGCTCTCGCTTCGCTGCTTCAGACTCAGAAGCGGTACGACGGTCGGGAGACGACCCTGAAGGCCGGTTGGCGTGGCCTTCAGATCGCCCAGGGTACTCTGGTGGCCGAGCGGTACTGTCCCGTAAAGACGGCGTTCGCCATCACTCCGTCGGAGATCAGCCGCTTCGTGATGCAGGACTGGGATTGGGAGGACCGTGACGGCAACGTGCTTCAGCGGTCTCTCACCCAGGACGCTGTGGAGGCCCGGTTCAAGGTGTACCACCAGTTCGTGGCCACTAACCGGAACAGCCACGCAGTGATCGGGCTTGCCAACCCGCCCAGTAAGGACCCCTGGGCTTGAGCGGGTAGGCTGAGGGCGCTAACCCGGCGCAACCTGCGGGGAACCCCGTAGGACCGTTATATAGCGTGGGGGGCCGGAGAACCCGGCCCCCCACTCGCGTTTATACTAGAATAGCCCTATGAGCATTTTGGCCCCCACCCCAGAGTTCGAGTGGCTTCGCGCAGACGCGGGGGACCTGGATCGTAAGCTCCGCGAGGGCGACAACATGGGGTTTCCCGGTGACCCGCGGCTGAGGCTGTGCCAGGGGGTGATTACCGCAGAGAAGTCGGGCTACTCGAAGTTGCTCGGTAGGATCGTCCGTAAGGGCGATATTGTGGCCCGCAGGTGGGAAGTGTGGCGCCACTGCGAGGACGGCGTGGACCGCATGATCGGGCATTGGAGGATGCACGAGTTCGACCGCATCCTTCTCGACCTGACTTCGATGCGGCTGGACAGCCCGGGCCACGAGGATACCTTGTCCAAGATCGACAAGGCCAACGACGCCAAAGACAAGGAGGTGTTGGGCCAGATGCGTGATGTGCTCGGCGAGTTCGCTGACCACACGGCACGGCTGATCCACGACACGACCGGCCCGAGGGATGTGTTCCACCAGATGCCGGGCCGCCGGGATGCCTCACCCGGTGAGGCTTCTGGGACGAATAGCACAACTCCCGAGGAATCCTGATGCCTACGAACCGGCAACTCGAATGGGTTGAGATTCAGGACTTCGCTCCTGGGTTGTTCACGATTGCGGACTGGCTGATCCCCTCGCACGGTTCGCAGCTTATGGAGGACTGCTTCCCTCAGGTTGGCGGCGGGCTGCGGGCGTTCGTGAAGCCTGAGACGGTTACCACGAGCGGGCTGTCTGACATCGCTAACGAGGCGGTAGTGGGCTGCTTCGTCCATTACCCCGGGTATAGGCACGGTGTCGGGAACAAGCCCGATTACTTTTTGGCGATGCGGAACATCACCGACAACCGCATCCGCATTTACCGTCTCGACACGTCCGACGATGCCACGTCGTGGGTGCAAGTAGGTACTGCGATGGCGGCGCCGAGTTCCCTTGCTACTAGGCCAAACCCCGTGCAGTTCGCTTTGTTCAAGGATGGGTCAGGCGACTTGTGGGTAGTGTTTAACATTTACCATGTTTCGAGCGACGATGGTCTTTATGCGATTGACTGGTCGCAGACAGGTGGTTCGCAGGTGTGGACTAAGCTCGCGCCTACAGGACCCACGTCGGGTAAGGCTATTGCTGGACCGCTGGCCGTTCACGACGATCGAATCTATGTAGGTGCTGTCCCTAATGTGGTTTGGTACTCAGACAGCATGTCCACGTCGTTTCAGGCGTCCAACTTCTTGCCACTCAACGCTAGTGTCACGGGCAACTCGCTTATGTCTATTGTGCCGTTCGCCCCTTCTGACCTTCTTGTTGGCTTTTCTGCTTCTCCGTGGAACATGGTGCAAGGCGACATTACTGATCCGATTGTTCGATCTATGTCGCCAGCACGGACACCGGGCGGGTTCCAACAGCAGACGTTCACAACCGAGGGGATAGCATTTATTGGCCGCTACCGTGGTGTGTTCATTACGTCCACAGGGGAGACGTTCGCAGACATTTCTCCGCAGCTTACCCCCTCTACGTGGGCTCAGGCGGGCGCCGACAACGACGTCGGTATTGGTGATCTTGGGTATGAGGGCGACCTTCTGTTCGCTCCGCACGGCCTTGTGTTCGATTTCCGAACGAAGTCGTGGTTCACGTCGTCGTTCCTGACGGCGGGGTCAGGCAGCTTCAGGACGACCGTGGACCACAACACGAAGCACCTCCTAACGGCACTGGCGGACAAGAACCCGACATTATACCTGTTCGGGTTAGAGGAATCGTCTCTCGACAGGTGTGAGTCGTACAAGTGGAAGTCCGCTCCGCTGCGCCGCCCCGACGGTAGGCAGGTCGAGGTCCGAGAAGTCCAGGTGTACGCGCGCGGCTACCACGCAGATTCGACAGTGACTGTCAAGGTAGGCGCCAAGACTAAGACTCTTACCGTCGGCGCCGCCAAGCAGATGTTGAGCTTCCTTTCTAAAGAGCGTGGTGAAGTGCTCGACGTAGAGGTAGATACGGCCTCCAATAGCTCCGGTGTGGAGGCCCCCAGCATCGAAGTTGTCCGTATCGGGTTCGGGCCGGGGCACCAGATTTACTAGGCAGGTACAATAGACGTATGCAGTTGTCAGAACTACAGTCTAGATGTAGGTCTAGGTTCCGCGACCCGTCCAACGACATCGTTACCGACGCGGAGTGGACCGACTATCTGAATGACGCCTACATGGAGGTGGTGGCGGCAACCCCGTGGTTGGCGACCCGCGAGGTTGACACCACTGCCGCGTTCACCGCGGGGGTGAACACGGCCACGATTACAGGCATGTGGCGGGTCGAGACTGTTGACGACGGCGACGACTACCTGTCGCCCGTGTACGGCAAGAGGCCGATGGACAGCTCCGGGGCTCCTAGATGGTTCAGGATGCTCGGCAATACCTTGTACGTGTACCCGACCCCGGACACGAACACTACGCTGAACGTGAGCGGGTGGGCGGCTCCGGCGCTGCTCGTCAACGGCACGGACGTGCCAGGGCTTCCCCCTGAGCACCACAATCTGCTGGTGCTCGGGGCGCTGGCAGGGGCGTATGCGGATGACGGCCAGCCCGACCAGGCAGGGATATTCCGAGAAGCCTTTGTGAACGGCGTGCAACGGATGGCTGTGGACCTTTCGGTCGACCGTGAAGGGCCGCTTTCTATCCCGGACACGTTCTTTGAGGTAGAATAGAGGTATGGCTTCGCTTGCCTCTTTTTACACTCCGCCGCCTACTCTGCCCGGTGTCGAGTCGGGCAACCTGAACCTCGCCCGAGACGAGGCACGTCTTGACGCCGGGTATGAGGCGCAGAAGATCCGACAGCAGTTCGGGCGGCGCACTCTGCCCGACCTGATCAACCGCTTCTCGTCCCGGGGGACCGCCCGTGCAGGTGGTTCTGCGATTCTGAAGGCCCGGGCGGCGGAGGATTCTGCCCAGGCCGAGGGCGACATTCAGTGGCGGCTGGCCCGCACCCTGGCGGGGCTTACTCGGGCCGGGATTCTCGCTCAGGCACCGGGGGTGAACATCAGTGGCTAATGAACTTGACGCTTCCCGGGCCGGGGTTGTGGGCCAGTTTGGTAAGGCGTTCGCTGACCTGGCGCGCCGCGAGCAGGCCGCTAACCAGGCAGTCAACATGCTGCCTCAGCAGAACCAGCGTGTTTTCGGCGACGCTCAGGGCGCGCTCTCGGAGATCGGCAACGCCTACGCCGCTGCGATGCGTAACGCCGGAGGGCCTAACTTCTTTCAGCCGAATACGGTGATGGCGCCACTGTCCAGCGTGGTGCGCCAGAACCTCGCTTCGAGGCAGGCCGACGTGCCACTGCTTCGTATCGGCGTGCAGGACGCGTTCGCCCGCACGAGGGGCGCCCTGGGGGCGGCGCAGGCGGAGGCCGCGCAGGAGGCGGCCCGTTTCAGCGCGAGTATGGCGGCGCAGCGGGCAGACAACGCTCTCGGCTGGGCACGACTGAGGGAGGAACAGCGGCAGTTCAATGAGCGCGACAAGCCGCCTTCGCTGATCGAGCGCGCGCAGGAGATGGCTATGGAGGCCGCGTTGCAGCGCATGTTCGGGCCGCGGGAGGAAAGTCCCGAGGAACAGACTCGCAAGGCTATGCGTCTACAGAACCAGATGGACGCGAGGGACGCCCTGCGTGGTGTGTATAGCCCAAGCGATACTAGCTGGGAGCGCGGCCAGGCAATCTCCACGTACGGTAAGAACTATTACCGCGACTATGACAAGGTCGTGCGGGAAGCCAAGAAGGCCGCGGAGCGGGCGAACGAGGTGGTACGCAAGAAGCTAGGGGGGCCACTCTCGTGGGGTCCGTGGGGAACGAAGTATTACGGCAGTGTTAGGGGCTACAATAGCGTTATCAACGAGCTAGTTCGCCACGGCAAGCCGCGCGCAGCGGCGCTGCTGAGGTTCTGGGCGGAGCCGCGTAAGGCTACAGAAGGGGAGTAGTCCGTCATGGCGCAGGACGTTTTCGCGTCCATGATGGCGGACTACTTCGACCGCCGTGACGCTAAGCGGCGTGCCGAAGAACGCGAGCGGGAATACGCTCGCGCCGTCCGCGAGAAGATCGACCGGCGCGGCTGGCGGTGGACCCCTAACTTCGGCATAGGGAACGCGGTCAAGGAGTTCGCCGGAATCCTCCCCGGTCTGTACCGGCTGGGTAAGGGCGCGGTAACGGGCGATACAGAGCTTATGGGGCGGGCGGGCAAGGGGCTCCTGTCGTCCGCCATGATGACGGCCAACAGCATCACCCCGCTGCCGCTCCTGGAACGCTTCACAGGCATCGACCCGGTTGGGGGCCTGGGGGAGAAGCTTCTCGGTAAGGAGTTCAGGCCGTCGTCTATCTTCGAGGAAACTTTCCGCGAGGGCGGCCGCGGTTTGGTCGGTCCTGCTATCGAGGCGGTAGGGAACGTCGCCGCGGCGGGTGCCGCCGCCAAGCTGGCCGGGTCTGCAAGCAAGCTGGGCAAGGCTGCGGAGGCAGCCAGGACCGCAGAAACGGCGGCCGCCGCCGGGTACACCGCAGAGGATGTAGCGAACGCCGCGAAGGTAGCTACGCGTGCCCAACGTGTCGAGGAAGCCGCCCGGGTCGCCAGGGAAACGGGGGAGGCAGTGAGGCACCAGGACCTGCGAGTGGCGGAAGCGGTGCTCCGCCGGGCGGGTAAGGCGGCATACAAGACAGAAAAGGCCGGGGGAACGTTCGACGAGGCGTCGATAGCCAGCCGCCAGAAGTTTTTGGACGTGGCAAACAAGGTTTCGCGCCCGTACATCACTGCCGGAAAGGCGTTCAGGGAGGTTGGCAAGGCTGGGCTGCTAGGTAGCAGGTTGGCTGCGGCGGGCAAGACGTTCAGTGACTTCGGCTCCCCCGCCGAGGCTATGGAGTTCATCGACAATCTCGACAAGGTGCCTGAGGTCGGCGAACAGTTGACGCTCAATATGCCGAAACCACCTAAGCCTAAGGTTGACCCGCGCGTCGCGGAGCGGATACGCGAGGCCGAAAGCACCTACACCACCGTACGTGCGCGGGCGGCGGAGTCGTGGAGGAAGTCTAGCCAGGCGCGGGCACGCGAGCGTATTCAGTTGGGCGAGCAACTGTCGTTCGAGGGTGTGGACCCGCCGGTTGCTGCGAACCTCGCAGACGAAGCGTATGACGCGGTGGACGACCTGAAAGACAGCTTGCCGCCGCCCGCCGAAGCGGCCACTGCCGCCGGTAAGGCCGCAGCTAATGACCGGGTACGGTGGGCTATCAGCGGGCAGAGGACTACCGCGGAGAACGAAGCCCGGGCGATGGCCGGTGTGCCCCCTGCCCCGTGGGCAACGAAGGTCGTCTCTCGTATGGGTCCGACGGCGCTCGACTGGTCCGCCCGGTTCGGCGGGTGGATGGCAGGACGCGAGGTAAATCGCGTGGCGCGGCAGATTACACGGCTACAGGAGATCGACCGGCGGCGTCTCGCCTACAGCGACGCGCTCCGTACTGTGACGGGGCCGGAAACCGGCAAGCTGCTCGGCCGCAAGATCACCCCTGAGATGGCCCGCGCCATCACGACCGACGCGGCAGAAGCCAAGAAGCTGGAAAACACTAACTTGACCCAGGGCCTTGTGGACGCCATGATCGGTGACGAGGCGATGGCCCGCTTGTCACAACTGGACTTGTTGGAGGAGGACCTGCGGTCGAACGCCGCCGCTACGGGAATGGGGAAGGTGGCGGTAGACGCCATCATGCGGCAGATACGCACGGAGTTGGCCGCAGCTAAAGGCAAGGCTGTGCGGGGCAAGTATAACGTTCCGACTGAGTGGCTTTACGAGTTCGACGACTCCGGCAAGATCGTCGGGGATACCCCGTTGGGCAGGGCTATTGACGAGGGGGTGGGGCAGTGGCGCCAGTTTATGACCGACGAAGGGCTGGCGTTCGCCCGCGAATCTGAGCGGCTGGGGGCATTGGGTATTTCGCCCGAGGAACTTGACGACCTGGCTCACGCGGCCGACAAGACGTCCAAGGCGGCGGAACGGACGGTCCGCGACGCCACCAAGGCTGCCGCCAGCGCGGCGAGAGAGGTCCGCGCCGTCCACGCCAGGTACAAGAAGGCGCTCGACGCCTACGGCGACGAGATCACTGCCGCGGCGGACATGATAGCGGAGCTTCGCCGCAAGAAGGACGCTTCGCTGGCGACGTTCGATTTCACCCGCAACGGGCTGCCTACTGTGCTTCGCACAGAGGCGAAGCTGAAGGCCACGGCCCGCAAGATCGTAGACACCGTGATCCGCGGGGCCGACGAGGGCGACGGCAGTTTCCTTTACGACCTACACGAAGATGTGGTGGTGCCGCCTGGCGATCAGGTGTGGGCGGTGCAGGCGTCTCTCGTGCCGGGGGTCGGCACTAACCTGGTGGGCGACTCGATCGAGAACATGGCTATCTTGCAACAGCACGTCGAGGGGGCGCTCCGGGTCTATCAGGACCTTTGGTCTAACCCCGACGTGTCGCTCGCAGGGTTCTACGACGAGGCTACGCACTCTTTCCGTGTGGAGCCCGTGCAATACATGACGACGACTAAGCGCCGCGGCGGGCGCCCCCTCACCCGAGACGAGGCGATGCTGGCCGGTGCCGCACGCGGCGCGGAGACTGTCGGGCAGACCGGCCCGAACGGCGCGGTCCTGACCCCGATACTGCCCCGCGAGATCGCAGTCCAACTAATGGGCAACCAGAGGGACCGTACACGGGTAGCTACGGCCATGCGGTGGATTGCCGAACAGAACAACATTCCGGCCGAGACTGTGGACCGCTGGATGGCTGTCACGGACATGATGGCCGTGCGGCAGTTCGCCGCGAATCCGGGCCGGTGGAAGAACCCCGGCGAGGTATACCACGGCGTCTACACAGGTATTGAGCGGTACGCCAAGGCGGGGAAGGTGCCTAAGAGCCTTGCTGGTGTAGCGGTGGCGGATTTCTTCGGGTCGAACGGCGACATATCCGCACTGGTCCGAGGGCACGCAACGGTGCTGCGGCAGATGCTCGGGCGGGGTGACATGCGCCGGTTCGAGAGAGCGTTGGGCGTCGTGGACGGCAAGTGGACCCCGGCCGCCGGGGAGAAGTTTGTTGACGCGTTCAAGCGTTACCTTGCTTCGTCCGAGGCACCCGCAGCGATGGAGCCTTACTTCTCGTCTATCCGGCTCCACTTGGCGAACGTGTGGGACACCTTGCGAGATGTCGAGCCCGACCCCCATGTCCAGTCGATGTTTGACGACATTCTCGGGGAATACCGGGCGATCGCGGAGCCGCCTAAGGAGTCGATCTTCCCCCAGGAGATTATCGACGCCGCTGGCACGCCGAAGCAGAGGGCCGGGAAGAAGCTGCCGAACGAGGACTTCGTGGGTACGCGGGAGGCGTATCGGCGTGGGTTCGAGGGCGGTGAGGCGGTGGCCCGTGCCAATGATATACAGAGGCAGATTCTTGCGCTGAGGGCGCGCCAGAAGACAGCGTGGCGCAACGCTGCCGAGATCAAGCGCATCCTCGCAGAGCACGACACTCCGGCTGACCGGGCGGCCAGGGCGGCGGTACTCAGGATGGATAAGGCTTACGGTGCGTACCTCGACGCGGTGGACGGGCCGTCTATCGCTCGGTCGCCTAAGCGATGGAAGCCGCTGCTGGCCGCGTCAGACATAGTTAGGGGGCTGGCCGAGAAGGACGCTGCGATCGCAGATATTTATAGAGAAGTGCCCCAAGGGCTGGGCGAGTGGCTAGAGCGGGCAGAGGAGTTGGGGTACGACCCTTACTACGTCGGGTCGCTAAACGACTCCCTGGTGAAGCAGCTAGTTTCTGGGACGGTGGTCATCGGCACGTACGGCCGGTACGGCCAAGAGGTTACCATGGGTGCTCGCCGTCAGTCGCGGTTCGCTGCGGTGGGCAATAGGTCGCTTGGTGCGCTCGCCGCGTCGTTCCTACAGATTACCCACGAGGCTAACTCTAACGCGTTCACTTCGTTCTTGGAGGACGTGGTGGCTAAGCCGTACGTGCGGGCCGCTGTGGAGCAGGGTGATTGGGTGGGATGGGACCCGTCGCAGGCGGTGAGGGGAACTGCGTGGACGATGGTGAACCCTATAGCCGAACCGAAGTATATGATCCCGAAGAATGTGCAGCGTGCGCTGATGAAGTCTCAGGCCGATTTCCGGCACGGTGTGTTTGGCACTATGGCGCGGGTGCTTTCCCCGTGGAAGATGCTCGTGCTCACCTTCTCCCCGACATGGTATTTGAACAACATTGTTGGTAACACTGCGATGCAGCTTGCGGAGGGTGTGAGCCTGGGGGATTGGGCGAAGGCGTGGAAGTCTTACCGACAGAGCGAAACCGCGTTCGGCCCGCGGGGAGGGCTCCCGTTCCAGGACATCCCTGGTGTGACCGGGGCGTCGATCTTGTCGGACTTGGCGCACGATGCCGGTACGATCGTGGACTACCGGGGCGGGATCAAGCAGATTCTAAAGTCCGAACGGCCGGTAAAGGGGCTGTCTTACGCTGTGCGTAGGATAGGGCGAGCTAACGAGGTCGTTGACGAGATTGCCCGGGCCGCGGTTTACCACCACGGGCGGCGAACCGGGTTGTCGGATGTGGCCGCGGCGCAACGTTCTTTCGATGCGCTCGTCGATTACAACGATTTGAGCCCATTCGAGCGGCATGTGGTGAAGTCGGTCGTTCCGTTCTACGCGTGGCAGAAGGGTATTCTGAAGGTCACGGCCCGTCTCGGTAGGGATCATCCGATCACGGCCGGGCTGGCGATCCAGCTTGGCAACCTGAACCGCGAGCTTATGATCGACAAGTTTGGCACCGCAATGCCCGAGGCGTATATGGGTATGGTGCAGCTTCCGTGGGGCGGGTGGCTGAACACGCGCAGGTTCAACCCGTTTGCGGACGCGCCGCAACTGCTCACTCCGCACGGCATCGCACAGTCGCTCAACTGGCAGTTGGAGGTTCCGCTGCGTAACATGCTGGACGCCCCGGAGGGCGGCTACTCCGAGCATCGGAGGGTGAACGAGTTCGGGCGGTCGGTTATGACTACCGATATGTTGGAGGACTTCGCGGAGGTAGGGACGGGAGTGCCTGTTGCGCGGGCGATCAGTAACCTCGGCCCGCAGAGGTACGACACCCAGCCGACCGGCGGGCTCGCTGTAGCGCGGTTCGGCGGCATCCCGTACTACACGTCTGATATGACGCGTGCCATCATCGAACGGACTCAGGAGGCTAACCGGCTGACGGCCGGGCTGCCTAAGCTGCCGTCCGAGTCCACCAGCGAGCGTATGTCGCCCCAGCGTAAGCAGGCGCGGGCAGAGGTGCGGCGACTGCTGCGGGCGGCGGGCTGGACTTCCGAGATGATTTCGGCCCGGATGAATCGGGAGTAGTGGTGTATACTGGGCATATGACAGGTGCGGGCGATGGCGCATGACTCGGTGGCTGCGGACGTGGCTGCCATTCCTGCTAGGACTGGCGGGCATGGCGCACGAGATATTCCTTGTGCCGCACGACCGGACGGCGCTGCTGGCGGCTCTCGTAGCCATGATCGGTCTGCCCGCGCCGAGGACGCTAGACGAGTGGCGCAATGGGCGTGGGCACACCTAGCGACCATCATTTACGTCGCGGTGGCGATGCTGGTAATCTACTTGTGTCGCTGACTTGGGCGTGTACCGGAGCGGCGAACGGGGCTGGCTGTAACCCAGCTATGCGTTGGCATCACGTAGGTTCGAGTCCTACCACGCCCACCTTGTGCTAGCATGGTGCCATGAAGCGCGAGCCTGCACTTATTCTCGGAGCGGTCCAGGCGGTCCTCGCCTTGGTCGTGTCTTTCGGCCTTGACTTGACGACGGAGCAGGTCGGGGCTATCTTGGCCGTCACGGCGGCGATTCTGGCTGTGGTCACCCGGCAGCGGGTGTCGCCAGTGCAACCCCGTAGCGACGTGTGATACGCTGCCCGCAGGGCGGGCTGCCAGAAAGGGGTACTTGTGGACCTACGGCCCTACCAGAAGGGCGCCCTAGAGCGCATCCTAGGCCGGGGGCGGATGATCTACGCCGATGCCCCGGGCACCGGCAAGACACCTACGAGCCTCGCATGGCTACATGCTGCGGAGGTTCGGCGCGCGCTGATTGTGGCGCCGCTCCCGGTGCTGCACCACTGGGAGTCGCTGGCCGGTGTGTGGTGGCCGGGCGCTGAGGTTCACGTCGGCCACGGCAGCGCGAAGAAGCGCGCCGCCGCCCGTGAGCGGGTGTTCGAGGCCGTAGGCCCCTCGGGGCTGGTCGTCAACTACGAGGCGTTTCGCGCCGACCACGAGCACTATCTGGGCCGGTTCGACGCTGCGGTGTTCGACGAGGCACACCGGTTGAAGAATCGGCGGGCGCAGGTCAGGAAGGCCGCGGGCAAGGTGGCCCGGCGTGTAAACAGGCTACTGCTGGTCACGGGTACTCCGCTGGTCAACAGTGCGGACGAGTTGTGGTCCTCGCTGAATCTGCTCGACCACAAGGCGTACCCGTCGTACTGGCGGTGGACTCGCGAGCATTTCCGCACAGAGGACATCATGCCTCGGGGCCGAGTCGGCAGGCCAGTCACGTTGGTTGGCGACTTGAAGTACGGCCACGAGGCACTGGTGCGCGAGCAGATTGCCGGAGTCCTGATCCAACGTCCGATTGAGGAACTTCTGCCCGACCTGCCCGACGTGACCGAAACGACCGTTCTGGTCGATCTGTCCCCGTCTGAGCGGAAAGCGTACACGTCCATGCTGGAACGGTTCTGGATGGTCGTGGACGGCGAGGTGGTGCAAGCGTCTAATACGGTGTCGCAGATGACCCGGCTACGGCAGCTTGCTTCGGACTGGTCCGAAATGGGCGGCGACACAGGTAGCAAGGTTACGTCCGCCGCAGAGTTGGTCGCCGACCTACACCCGGAGCAGGCGGTAGTTATCTGCGCGTACAAGGCGTCTGTGCGCTCGTTGAGAGCAGCGCTTGACAAGCGTGGTATAACTACCGTGACCTACACGGGCGACGACGTACAGGACCGTCGAGACGACGCTGTGAAGGCATTCAGAGAAGGGAGGGCACAAGTGTTGGTGGGGACCCACGGTGCGGTGGGTGAGGGCGTGGACGGGCTTCAAGTGGCCCGCCACATCGTCATGTACGACCGGGCGTGGACCCCCGCGGCTAACGAGCAAGCGATCGCCCGAATCAGGCGGTCTGGTCAATCTGCCACGAAGGTGAACGTTGTCTACATTGAGGCAAAGGGCACGATTGACCAGTACGTGGCAGAAGTGGTAGAAGGTAAGCAAAGCGTGTTTGACGCCCTTGTGGGCGGATTTTCTAAGGAGGACCTATGCCCTACGTAAGCCCAACGTCACGTGAGGGGGTCCCGGTGCCCTACGTGGCAGAAGATGGCGAGCTGGCCTACCTGATCGCCAAGGCAGCAGACGAGTTCTTGTACGTGCTGGCCGGGCGCAACAGTGGCCAGGTTCGCTTCGAGCACATCGCCCGCGTGCTGGGCATCATCGAGGCGGCCAAGATGGAGGTCTACCGTCAGGTGGCGGTACCCTATGAGGATCGCAAGCTTGCCGAGCACGGTACGGTGTTCGGGAACGTGGAGGTGGAACAGTGATCTACGACATCATGGTGTACGGCGGCGCGGTGTTGGCGATCTCCGCGCTGGTTGCGCTGCTGGTAGGTGTGGCAGCGGACACGCCGGAGGCCCCGTTGCCGCCCGACGAGGACGCCAGGTGCGAGCTTTGCTTCGTACGGGTGGACGATCCCAGGTCGCGGCTGTGCCCCTACTGCGCCGACGAGATGTACGGCGGGATGGGAGGTCGAATCAGGTGAAGCACGTAGCAACGTTAGTGTCGCTGGCGATGATCGTCGCTGGTGTGATCCTGACTATCTGGGATATGACGAAGGAGAGGTAGCATCGTGACGGACTATGACCAGAAGTTGGCCGAGCGGGGGCGAGAAGTACGGGCGCTGAGCCCCACCGAAGTTGCCGAAGTGGTCAACAACACGTTTTACGCGGTGGCCGACGACATCTGCACCTTGGCTGCGGTAGCGATGAGTCTGGAGGCGGTGAAGTGGAGGGGCGCGGCGCTGCGCCACATCGACGCAGCGCTGGACTCGCTGGTGCGCGCCCGCGGGGCGTTCGCATCCGCTTCCAAGGAGGCCGTGTCGTGAAGCACGACTTGCTACAGTCCATCAGCTACTCGCAGGCAGCCTCCCTGGCTGCCTGCGAGTGGCGGTGGCACTGGCGATACATGCTCGACGGGGAGGACGTACCCACCGCGGCCATGTCTCGGGGCAAGGCGCTGCACGAGGCTGCCGCGTCTTGGTGGGCCGGGGGCGACGCCGCTTATGACGACGAGGGGTTGGACGACGAGGTTGCTTCGGCTGTGGATTGGCTGATGGACCGGTACACGGACCATTATGCCGCTTTGCGGGACGAGACGACCGTGATCGCACAGGAGGTCGAGTTGGAGGCCGACCTGGCAGGGGTCGGCGTGGTTGGCAGGCTCGACGGCATCTTCGAGATTGGCGGCATGAAGTGGGCGGTGGAGCGCAAGACGTACTCATCCAGGGACCGCCTTTCGCTGCTGACAGTCGATCCGCAGATTACGCTCTATACGGCGCTGGCACAGGCTAACGGTTACAGCGTAGACGGTGTGCTGTGGGACGGTATCTACACCTACCAGTGGAAGTCTCCGCGCCCGCCAGCCGAGTCGTTCGACTTGGTTTATCTCGACCGTACCCAAGAGCAGATTACGTTGGCAGTGGAGCACTGGCTGCGCCCGATTGCCGAACGCAGGAAGCAACTGGTGCTGGGGTACGAGGAACCTATACGTAACTTTGGATGGCAGTGTAAGACTTGCCCGGCCCGGCAGGCGTGCCACGACTCGGTTTCCTTCTACGACAGCCAGGTGCTGGACTAAGGGGGGGCCGTGTGGGAAGTGTCTAACAGGGCTGACCCTGATGTGGTGCCTATAGCTGATCGCCACTACAATAGGCAGAAGGTCGGGTCCCCGCAGTTCGTCCCCCCGGGAAGATGCCTTGTGCTGAAAAGAGGTACTAAGGAACAGTTGCGGAACGCGGATACCGGCGGGGCGTTTTGGGTCACGTCGTGGCCCTACGCTGAATACACGAAGCACGCTTGGGCGGGCGCGTGGGTCTGCTCCGCTTTTCGTAGCGAGGCGGCGGGGGTAGCTAGCGACCTGATACGTTCTGCTGTAAAGCGTACTGTGGAGAAGTGGCCCGACATACCCTCTCTGGGTATGGTTTCGTTTATCGACCCGAGCAAGGTGCGCCCGCGTAAGGTCCGGGGCCGCTGTACGTGGGGACACGCTTGGTTTGAGGCAGGGTTCCTGCATGTGGGGTACACGAAGGGCGGGCTTTGGGCAATGCAGATGTTGCCCGACACTATTCGAGAATGTGCTTCGGCACCCGACAACGTAAGGGGTAGTGATGAATCTCGGTGAGTTGAAGTGGCAGGATCAGGCAGCATGTAAGCCTTACCCGCAGGAATGGTGGTTCCCGAACGCTGAACGTTCTAGCCACCAGTACGCCGCTGCACGCGCTGTGTGCGAGCAGTGCCCCGTGCAGGACGAGTGCCTAGCGTACGCTATGGCGCACGAGGAGCCACACTACGAGTACGGGATGTGGGGCGGCTTGGCACCCAGGCAGAGGCGGGCGCTGCGGAGGGCTGTGACGTGACTGCGTACATGGCTATCGGCGACTCGCTCGACTTGGTAAAGAAGTTGGGCGACGAGTCGATTGATCTGGTGCTTACCAGCCCGCCGTTTCTTGCGCTGCGGTCATACCTCCCGAGCGACCACCCAGACAAGGGGTTGGAGGTGGGCGGGGAGGACAGTCCCGCCACCTACATAGATACGCTGTTGGCGCACACGGCTGAGTGGGCGCGGGTGCTCGCGCCGCACGGCTCGATCGCAGTTGAGCTTGGCGACACGTACTCCGGTTCCGGTGGGGCGGGCGGTGACTACAACAAGGGCGGGTTCCGTGATGGGCAGAATCGTTTCAAGGGTTCTGCGAGCAAGAAGGGTACCTGGCCGCTGCCTAAGTCCTTGTGCATGGTGCCGGAGGCATATCGCATGGCATTGGCCTACGGGTACAACCCGCTGAACGGCGAACCGTCACCTGCGGGCCGGTGGCGGGTGCGTAATGTCGTCCGGTGGGTTCGACCTAACCCGCCGGTCGGGGCGCTCGCCGACAAGTTTCGGCCCGCCACGTCTACGATGGTTATAGCGTGCAAGTCGCGCACCCGCTACTTCGATCTCGACGCGGTGCGGGGCGACTCTGCCCCTCCGCTGGACTGGTGGAAGATTACCGCTCGGGGCTACAAGGGCGCCCACTATGCTACGTGGCCCCCAGAGATGTGCGAGACGCCAATCAAGGCGATGGTCCCGGAACGTGTATGCACTACGTGCGGCGTGCCGCAGAGTGCGCCGGGCTGCGGCCACGAAACCTGGCGCGCTGGTGTGGTGCTCGACCCATTCGTGGGCTCCGGCACTACGCTCGTGGTGGCGCAACAGGAGGGGCGCGACAGCGTAGGGTTCGACCTGGACAAGCGCAACCTGGCACTCGCCATAGAGCGGGTGCCAGGACTCTTGGCCTACGACATTGACGGATTCTGGCGGTGGGCATGACCGCACCGCAACCACGTTCGAGCCCGGAGGGTAGAAGGACCTGGGGGCATGATGACGGAAGGAAACCTGATGACTGAACGGACCTATAACTTTAGATACAACCCGGTTCCCGCTCACCGGCACACCAACCCCGACGGCACCGAGGGCGGGTGGGTCGCGGACACTGCGACGGTCGCCCCGACCGCCACCATCGGCCCCAACGCCCGGGTGTCCGACGACGCCTGGGTGTTCGGCAACGCCCGGGTGTACGGCAACGCCCGGGTGTCCGGCAACGCCCGGGTGTACGGCAACGCCCGGGTGTACGGCAACGGCTGGGTGTCCGACAACGGCTGCGTGTCCGGCGACGCCCGGGTGTCCGGCAACGGCTGCGTGTTCGGCAACGCCTGGGTGTACGGCAACGCCCGGGTTGAGGTAGCGCGCCATGTGCTGACGGTCGAGCCGGTCGGCTCCGAGGGGCGCACCGTCACCATCTGGCGCCACCAGGATGGCACTGCTCGCATCGCCGCCGGGTGTTGGACCGGCACTCCCGACGAGCTTGCGGAGCGGATCGCGCCGGGCGGCGCGCACGGCTGGCCGAAAGCAACCGAGGGCCGGTGGCGTGCCGACTACGAGGCCGTGATCGCCCTCGCCCGCGCCCGCCAGGCCGAATGGGCGGCGGCGTGACCGTCTACGCGCTCCGCTCGTCACGTCGGTGGTGGGGTAATGGCTGCTAGCTGGCGAGACTTGGCCCGGTGCCGCGGGATGGACACTGACCTGTTCTTCCCCGAACCCGACGTAGTGCCGACTGTGTTGGAGGTGTGCGCTGTCTGCCCCGTCCGGGATGCCTGTCTGGACGACGCGGTAGCGGTCGAAACCCGGGAGGGCGGGGGAGCCTATGGCATCCGGGGTGGTATGATTGCGTCCCACCGTGCTAGGCTGTTGTCCCGCATGAAGCGAAGCGGTACTATACTCTCCGCATCGCAGTTTCTAACTAAGGAGGGAGCATGAAGAAGCTGGACCACCCACCCGCCCCGCTGACACTCACGCGCGAACGATTGCGTGCGGTCATCTACGGGGAGTACGGCCGGGGTAAGACGACCTTGGCGCTGACTGCGCCACGCCCGCTGGTGATCGACACTAACGGCGGGCTAATCTCTGTGACGCTACAGGGCGGCACCGCAACCACGTTCGAGCCCGAAGGGTACGAAGATCTAGAGGCGCTCTACTGGTGGGTCAAGGAACACAGTGACGATTATGACACCATCGTCATCGACACTCTGGACTCGCTGGTCTACGCGCTAATGGACGAGTTGACCGACGACACTGTAGAGTCCAAGCAGGCGTCTGGTCGCAGGGTCGGTCTGCGAATGCGCTTCATCCCGGAGCAGGCGGACTACTACGCCAGCCAGCGGCAGATGCACCGGTTCCTGGTGGCGCTCCGCCAGCTTGGCAAGCACATCATCATCACGTCGTCGCTGCGCGATTTCGGGGGGCGGACCGCCCCGAACGTTTCGCCGGGGATGGAGCGGGTGGTGTGCGACTGGGCTAGCCTGATCGGGGAACTGATTATCCTTGACGACGTGGACGGCACCGAAGCGGCCGACGCCAGTGGCGAGAAGCCCAGCGCAGGTGGTAGAGTGCTGCTTACGAAGGAGTCCAACGCCCGGGCTACTAAGTCAAGGTTTCGGACTCTCGTACCATACGTGGTGGAACCCACATTCGATAAGCTCTGGACGCTGGTTCAGAAGGAATACGGAGGCAACAAGTAATGAGCACGCTTGACGACGCAATCAACGAGGCGGTCGGCGCCGGGGAGATCATCAAGGTCGATTTCTCCGGTCTCAAGGACCGCACAGAGTTCGGGCCGCTCCCCGAGGGCGACTACGTGTGCCGGGTGGTTCATGCGGAGAGTGGCACGAGCGCGGCCGGGAACCCTAAGGCGGTGTTCCGGTTCGAGGTCGCCGAGGGCGACCACAAGGGGAGGGTGCTGTTCCGGCATATCGCCCTTGTGGGGTCCAGCCTCAACATGCTTCGTGGGCTGCTGAGTGCGCTTGGGTTGAAGGACGAGGCGGAGGCCGGGGAGTTCAACACGGCTAACACCATCGGCAAGATGTGCGTCCTACACGTCAAGGTTGACGCCAACGACCCGAGGTACAACGACGTGCGGTATGCAAAGCCCTACAAGGCGCCGAACCCACTGACTTGACAGGTGTGGTATGGTGATCTCGTGGCCCGGGTCTTCCCTCCTTTTCTGACGGGCCACGCGGCCCGGCTAGCTGGTTTCCCCTTTCTCCCAGCTAGCCCGGCCACACGTAGCCCGGTCCGTTTCGGCAGACAGCGGACCGGGCTACGTTCTTTCTAGAGGGAGTTAGAGATGCTGATACGCACCGTTGACGGGGCGGCCGACTGCTTGCGGGCGGTGGCCGCCGCTGAGGTAGTGGCAATCGACACCGAGACGACCGGGCTGCACCCGTACTCGGGCGACTATGTGACGGGTGTAAGCGTCGCCACGGATACGGGGGCGTGGTACTGGCCGGTGGCGCACGTACCGAGCGGTGTACCTAACCGCGACCCTCGCCCGTTGCTTCGTCTGCTGCGGGATAAGCGCCAGATATGGCACCACGCCAAGTTTGACTGGGCGATGCTGTACGAGGGGTGGCGGTGGACGCCGAGCCCCGACTCGTGGGATACGCAGGTAGCCGCGTGGCTCATGGACGAAAACCTGCCCACCGGGCTGAAGGAGCGGGCAGCGTTCTTGTGGGGTGAGGATTCCCGGGCTGAGAAGGTGGCGCTACAGAGGCTGCTGCGGTCTCCTAAGGCGGGCGGGCAGGGCAAGACGTACGCCACGCTGACCGCCGAGGACATGGGCGCCTACGCCGCCAAGGACGCCGAGCTTACCTTGCGGCTGTATCGGCACTTCGAGGACACCACACCTCGGGCAGTGTGGGAGCACGAGATGGCAGTGCAGCGGGTGCTGTACGACCTGACCCGGCGCGGCATCGGTATCGACACTGAGCGCGCAGCGACGCTGCTAGCAGAGGCAGAAGCAGAGGTTGCAGACATCGAGGAGGGCGTGGGGATCAACCTGCGATCTACGGTGCAGGTGGCGCGGTTGGTGTACGACGAGTGGGGGCTCCCCTGTTATGTGGAGACTCCTACGGGGGACCGGTCTACGTCGGTCGCGGCGCTGTCTGCTCACGAGGGCGACTCTAGGGTGGCCCGCATCCTCAGGCACCGGCAGTTGTCCAAGGCCGTGTCGGCCTACTACCGCCCGTTGCTTAGCCGGGTAGGGCTGGACGGCCGGGTGCACCCGTCGTTTTCCTCCACGCGGACGGTGACCGGACGGTTGTCGTGCTCCGACCCGAACCTACAGACCATCCCCCGTGAGGACACGCTGTCGGGGGTCCGCGAAGTGTTCCGCCCGGCTGACGGTGCGGAGCTGTGGGAGTACGACCTGAAGGCGGCGGAGCTACGGGTGATGGCCAGTTGGGCGGGCGAGACCCACATCGTGGAGGCGTTGGAACAGGGACGCGACCTGCACTCCGAGACTGCGGCGCGTATCTTCGGGCCGAACTACACCAGCCTACAGAGGCGGGTGGCGAAGGGGCTCAACTTCGGGGCTAGCTACGGGATCGGCCCCGCCAAGTTGGCGTCAACGCTTCACTCCCCGGTGCGTCCTAAGGACATTGCGGAGGCCCGCAAGATTCTGGACAGTTACTTCGAGACGTACCCCCGTGTGTCCGCGATGATGCGGGGGCTAGAGAAGATCGCCCGCCGGGACGGCGTCATACCGCTGCACAAGCCCGGTAGGTATCGCCGCTTCCGGTCGCCCGGCAGGCAGGCCGACTACTATACTGCTCTGAACGCGGTAGTGCAGGGCGGCGTGGGGGAGTTTATGAAGGATGTGATGTTAGAGGCCGCAGACCTGCCCGACGGTGATATGCTGTTGCAGGTGCATGACTCGTTGGTGGTCGAGGTCGAGCCTGGCGCTGGACCGAAGGTTCACCAGCGGTTGCAGCAGATAGCCGACGACATAAACCCGTTCAAGATGCGGATGGAGTGGGAGGCAAAGCAATGGACGACACCGTAACGGAGCGAGCGCCCATCGTGTCTACTGCGAAGGTGGCGAAGTTCCCGGTGGGCACCGACCAGCAGGCGCGAGCGGTGGTAGTCGAGTGGGCGTCGGGTAATCCACCTGCTGTCGTCGTCACGTTCGTTGACCCCGCGCATGGGGCGACGGTGCGGACACGCGATATGGCATGGTTGCGTGGTTTAGGTGGGGCGTGCTTGGATGCGGCGGAGTGGGTGGACAATGGATGCCCGTAAGCGGCGGCAGCTAGCGGTATACGGGCTGTCGGCCGAGGACTACAACCGCATCCTAGAGTGGCAGGTTGGCGCGTGCGCTATCTGTGGGCGCAAGTTTACGCCCAGCCGCCCGGCGTGCATTGACCACCACCACAAGACGGGCCGGGTGCGAGGGCTGCTGTGCTCCGCATGTAACTACGATCTCGGGTCGTTGCATGAGGATGTGCAGTGGTTGGAAAGCGCCGCGATGTACCTTCGCACCGACCCCGCAGACTTGCTCTACATCGAGGCGTACCACAAGGATGCGCCACCACACATGTAAGACTGGGCCTTACACGGCATTAGAGATTGTTAGAGGTTACCGATGGCTGCGAGACTGTTCTTGTCTGGCCCGATGCGTGGTTACCCGAGGCTGAATCACGACGCCTTCGACCGGGCCGCGGCGCTGCTGCGCTACCGGGGGTACGCTGTCACGTCACCCGCTGAGATGGACCGGATAGCGGGGATCGACCCCGGCAACCCCGAAACATGGGATGACGAGATGGTCCGCAACTTGATGCGGTACGACCTGTCATGCGTTATCACGGACGCTGCGGTGGTGACGCTGCCAGGGTGGTACCGGTCGTGGGGCGCCACGCTAGAGGTCATGGTGGCACGGGCGGTCGGCACACCCGTGCTGCGGTTCGAGCAGGGCGACGGACCGCTAGTCCCGGCAGGCCCGCGGGCGCTTGTCGGGCTGTGCGGGTACGCGCAGTCAGGTAAGGATTCGTTGGCCGCGGGGATGGCCGAGTACGGGTGGCACCGCTTGGCGTTCGCCGACCGGCTGAAGGACGCGGCGTCGAGTGCGCTGCCCCGGGTGGACCGGCAACTGGTGGAGCAGTGCGGCTGGACTGACGGCTTGAAGGCCCAGCACCGGCCGATGCTACAGGAGCTAGGCGCCAAGGTGCGGGACTTGCGCGACGACGCGTGGGTAACTCCGGTGCTGGACGCTATGCACGAATCCCCTGATAGCATGTACGTAGTGACTGACGTGCGTTATCCGAACGAGGCAGATGCGTTGCGGTCGTGGGGCGGTACCATCGTCCGCGTCGAGCGGCCAGGGCGGGAGTCCGACGGCCACCAGTCTGAACGCCCCGACCTTATCAAGCATGACCTAGTGCTGCGTAACGGCGGGTCGCTGGACGACTGGGCGTACAAAGCTAAGCTGCTGGCGCAGTCTATGGAGTATGCAGCGCGGGCGCGGGCAGAGGAGTGTTGCCGGTGTGTTTAGGCGGCGCAAGCCTTACCGGCCCGGTGATCTTTGCCCCACATGCAGGGCGTACCTTATGGCGCATTGCAGCAACAAGAAGTGTGATTGGGTTAGATGTGAGAAGTGCGGGGGGTATGGGCAGTTAGACAGGTGGCATGTAGGTAAAAACCATGAGTGACACGACAACGCAATGTAAGAAGTGCGAAGGGTATGGGCAGTTAGACAGGTGGCTTGTAGGTAAAAACCATGAGTAACACAGCAACGCAATGTAAGCAATGCGATAGGGCGTTCGTACCGAAGTCTAAGGTGAACGTGTTCTGCTCTCGCCAGTGCCAGCTTGACTATCGGGCTAGGCGCTCTGCGGACGAGTCTGCCCGTCGTAACGAGACCGGGTTCGCGTGGCCGCCCGTGGCGCCCGCTCCCGCGCTGACCGTGAAGGTGCCGCGGGCTACGCCGCGGCCCGGCAAGTGGCGCACCGCGGTCGTGCTCCCAGACCAGCAGTTCGGCTACCGCCAGCTGCTTGACGGTACGTTCCAGTCGTTCCACGACGAGCGGGCGTTGCATATTGCGGAGCAGGTGATCGAGGTCGAGCGCCCGCACTTGACGGTGATGTTGGGCGATGTGTTGGACTTGCCCGCGCATGGTAGGTACCGGCAAGAGCCGTCGTTCGTGACCACAACCCAGCGGGCGATCGACCGGGCGAGCAGGCATATCGCCACGGTGGCGGCGCTGAGCCGCGAGACGCGGGTGTTGGAAGGGAACCACGACGCCCGGCTGAGCAACTACGTGCTGGATAACGCCTTGGCTTCTGCGGGGCTCCGGCAGGCGCGGCGGCAGCCCGGTGATTACCCGCCCATGACGGTGCCACACTTGCTCAACATCGCTGATATGCCTAACACCAAGTGGGTCGGCGGGTATCCCAGTGGCGCGACCTACGTCAACGAGAATCTAGCGGCCATCCACGGCCGCCGCACCGGGCGTAACATGCTGGACCGGGTACTGGACGATGAGCGGGTGAGCGTGGTGTTCGGCCACGTCCACCGTATCGTCGCGATGTGGCAGACCCGGAACACACGGACTAGCCCTAAGTTCAACCAGGCACTTAGCCCCGGGTGTCTGTGCCGGATCGACGGCACGGTGCCATCGGCGCGGGCGGGGCTTGACCCTTGGATCGCTCCGCCCCGCTCGTGGGAGGACTGGCAGCAGGGGCTGGCGGTAGTGCGATACGAGCCTGGCGACGGGCGTTTCCATGTTGAGATGGTGCCCATTATTCCTTTAGACGACAGGTCGTGGGCGTTGCATAGAGGACAAGAGTTCGTCTCTAAGAAGGAGTTTGACCCTAAATGACTGAGCTTGACAAGGACACTATTGCAGAGATTATCGACGCCATGAACGCGGGGCTTATTACGGATGAGGACACGCTTCATGCTGCGATGGGTGTGTTCGTCCTGTTCGGTTCTATAGGTATGATGGGTCGGCTGAAGAACGAGACCGAATACAACGTGTTGCCAGAGATGTTTACCACAGGTAAGGACTTTGACCTTTTGCGCGATTGGGTGACGCGTGCGGGTAACCTGCTTATCGACATTCTTGTAGAGCACGACCTTCCCTGTCTCTATGTTTCCTACAAGTGTGACGCGTGCGACCGGTGGATGACCGCCGGTGCCAGGTTGAAAGATGAAGATGAGTAGCGGGCTGAAGGTGGTAGACTGAACACATGGCACGTTCATTCTCTCGTGGAGATTGGGGGGCTGCCCCGCCTAAGCGGGCCGGTACCCCGTGGCCCGCAGGCGAGCCTGGCTCGCTAACTGTGCATTGGGTGGGGGACCCGCTGCCCCTAATCACCGATAGACGTGTCCCTTACGGGAATGTCATGCGGACGATCCAACGGTACCACCTGAACCACCCCACCGAGGACTACATCGACATCGCCTACAACATGGCGATCGACCGCTACGGTAACGTGTATGAGGGAAGGGGCCGTAACGTCAGGTCGGGCGCCAACGGCACGTCCACCGCTAACCGTGTGTCCGCTGCGGTGGTGCTGCTGACTGGACCCGGCGACCTGAACTATACCCCGGCCATGCTGTCTGCGCTGAAGGTCATGGCTGCGGGGTACCACGGGCTTCACGTCCATAAGGATTGGGTGGGTAGAGGCACCGTATGCCCCGGCCCGCAGATTACCGCGGCAGTCCGCAAGATTACCCCCGGCGCTGCGGTACCCACTACCCCCAGCGGCGAGCATCCACTGGTGGCCATCAAGCGGGCGGTGGACGCCGCATCGAGGCAGGTGCTGCGGCGGGGCTCTAAGGGTCCGGCGGTGTTCTGGTTGCAAGTGTTGCTCAATCAGAGGCGTGCAGCGGGGCTGCGGGTTGACTCCGACTTCGGCCCAGATACCGAGCGGGCGGTGCGCGACTTCCAATCCGATATAAAGCGGTTCTTCGGGTTTAGCAACAAGCAGATGCCCGTCGATGGTATTGCCGGGCCTAAGACGTGGTACTGGTTGCTGGCATCATAGTCCTGTTAGGGCTGCCGCTCGTGGCGCACGAGTTACGGTGTATAGCTGGCGTACTCGCCGAGCAAGACTGTGACGACGACGAGCCCTCTACTACGGCGCAACCGTTCGGATTCGTTGGGGGTTATTACATAATGGACGATGAAGATGAGTCGTCTGACCAGTCAGGGCTGATAGAGTAGGGCCATGCCGCCGAAGGGTTCATGCATCATATGCTCACGTGCTGACGCCGCGGAGATCGACGCGGCGCTGTTGGACGGTAAGGGCGTCAGGGCTACGGCCATCCGGTTCGGGCTTCCCGAGCGTACCCTCGCCCGGCACAACACGCGCTGTATGCGCCGCCGTATCGCAGAGGTGACGGAAGCGTCGGCCATTGCTGCGTTGTCGCCCGAGCAACTGTTGGCACGAGTCTCCCATGTTGAGCAGCGGGCGCTCCAACTGTGCAAGGACGCGGACTCAGACGGTTCCAGTATTCGTGACCGCGCCACCGCGATTCGCGAACTTAGGTCCGCCGTCGAGTTGCTAGCTAAGCTAACCGCTTACGTGGTCGAGCAGTCTGACCGCGAGCCCGACGCCGAGTATCGCCCCGACATAGATGCCGCGATTATGGCGGCGCTTACCGCTCGTGGTGTGGCTATCGAGCCGGGCCAGATTGCTTCTGACGACGTGGTGGTCGAGGCTGAGATTGTGGGGGATTAGCGGGGCGGCAACTATCGACTCTTGCGGCGCGATGCATACGTTGCCCTAACGGGTTAGCCGCCCCACCATACAATCCGAGCGTCTTGTCATCCCAGAGAAACAGTACCTTCCACACTCCGCGTTTACCGGAGACTCGCACGTAGTCTCCCACCTTAGGCTGCCAGGTGGCAGTCACTTTCTTCTCCCTTTCGTCCCTAGCGAGACGTGAACCACCCGCACTCCGTAGCGTCTCGCTTGAGTTGGGCGAGGTCATCGTAGTCATCTACGTGCGCGCTGACATAGCTCTCGGCGGCTTGCTTGTCCAGGTCGTCGATCGCTGCCCTCAAGAGGTGTAGACGATGCGTTCGCTGCCGTACTGGTGCGGCCGGGTGAACAGGTCCGCCGGGAGCACGAAGGCCCCGCCACCGAAGGTGCGTTCGGCGGCGTCACTAGCGGTCTTCTCCCCTTCGGTGGCGGGCCGGAGCGCGTCGCCCGTAAGGTAGTCGTGGAGCATACCGTAAGGCGGTTCTACACTGTTCGGCTTAGGTTCTGCTGCGTATACCGTTTGCCCAGTACCACAGTAGTGGACACTCCACCCTTCCGGGACCGGCGTAATAAACGCTTCTTCCGGTTCGGGGGATCCGGGATCGTCACGAACTACGGTGGCGCCCGCCACCTCCCGCAACTCTGGCCCCACTAGGTTAAGCCAGCCGACCGCCCAGGACACGGCGTCGTCTACGGTGCCGAACTCATACCTGGTTTCGTGCTCTGGCGCGCCGCCCCAGTCGGGGCGGGCGTAACAGTCGATGGCGTACATGGTATCCCCTCTCTGTTGGTTGGTTGTCGTGGGGGCCGTCGTGGCCCTCACAGTGTTTGCAGGCTAGCTAGTCGGGCAGCGCGGCATTCTCTATGTTGGCGCCGGTAAGGGCGGCGCCCTCCAGGTCGGCCCCCCGGAGGTCGGCGCCCGCCAGGTCGGCCCCCCGGAGGTCGGCGCCCCAGAGGTCGGTATCCCGTAGGTCGGCTCCCCGCAGGTCGGCGTCCCGGAGGATGGCGTTTACCAGGTCGGCGCCCCGAAGCACGGCGCCCCGCAGGTCGGCGCCTTCCAGGTAGGTACCGTGTAGCCGGGCGCTTTCCGTGTAGGCGCCGGTAAGGTCGGCTACGATCATGTTGGCACCTGTCAGGTCGGCGCCGTACAGGTCGGCGTTTCCCAGGTTGGCAGTCGCCAAGGTGGCGCCCCGAAGGTCCGCGCCCTCCAGGTCCGCGCCCTCCAGGTTGGCGCGCTCCAGGTGGGCGCCCCGAAGGTCTACATTCTGTAGGCTGGCGCCCCGGAGGTGGGCGCCCCGCAGGTCGGCGCCCGGAATGGCCAAGTCCCGAACTGGTATGGTGCCGACCACGTAGGC
>WBZO01001458.1_pt1 | contig 36964 bp, 29 predicted proteins | sample 5204261 | NCBI WGS metagenome assembly WBZO01 (sample SAMN12412400, study PRJNA552823) | activated sludge metagenome | isolation source: activated sludge from anammox sidestream of wastewater treatment plant... | place: USA: North Carolina | collected 2017-09
CATCGGATATCAGTGATTCCTGGCAGAGCATACCGCTTTTGCACGATATGTTCTTATAAACTATTTGATACCAACACTTTTTGCAAATCTAATTCTTCCCTTTCGTCTTACTTACAACAGTTTGACGGTATTTTCAGTTCGGCATCTTTAATTTTCAATGATAAATAACTCGAATAGCTAAGTTAAATTACATGAATTGATTAAAAAATTAGGTATAATCAACACTTTTTAATTTTTTTTGACAAACTATGAACGATTATCTTTTTACTTCCGAATCAGTTTCCGAAGGCCATCCGGATAAAGTGGCAGATCAAATTTCCGACGCGGTTCTAGATGCAATTTTGAGTCAAGATGCAAATGCTAGGGTTGCGTGCGAAACTCTGTGCAGTACAGGTTTGATTGTATTATCCGGGGAAATTACTACGCATGCATCGGTTGATTACAATATTATTGCGCGCGAGACGGTAAAACGTATCGGTTATACCAGTTCGAATATTGGCTTTGACTCGACGACTTGCGCCGTATTAACGGCTTTTAATAAGCAATCGCCGGATATTGCGCAAGGGGTCAATCGGACCAAAGAAGAAGAAATGGATCAAGGTGCCGGTGATCAAGGGCTTATGTTTGGTTATGCTTGCGATGAAACGCCGCAATTGATGCCAATGCCAATTTTTTATGCGCACCGGTTAGTGGAGCGTCAAGCTGAGCTAAGGAAAAAAGGCCAATTATCTTGGTTACGTCCTGATGCGAAATCACAAGTTTCGGTGCGTTACGAAAATGGCAAACCGAAGAATATTGAAACGGTTGTAATTTCAACCCAACACGACCCTGATATTTCACACCAAGCATTATCAGAGGCGGTGATTGAAGAAGTTATCAAGCCGATACTGCCGGCCGAAATGATCAGTAGCCATATAAAATACCTGGTGAATCCTACAGGACGGTTTGTTGTTGGAGGTCCGATGGGGGACTGCGGCTTAACCGGACGTAAAATCATTGTCGATAGTTATGGCGGGGCAGCACACCATGGCGGCGGCGCTTTTTCAGGAAAAGATCCATCCAAAGTTGATCGTTCCGCCACTTATGCTGGCCGCTATGTTGCTAAAAATATTGTGGCTGCCGGAATCGCCAGTAAATGTGAAGTCCAGGTAGCTTATGCAATCGGTGTTGCGCGACCGGTTTCATTAATGGTCAATACATTCGGAACGGGTAAAATCGCTGATGAAAAAATTGTTCAATTAATAGAGAAACATTTCGATTTGCGGCCGCGGGGGATTATTCATACATTGAACTTACTGCGTCCAATTTATTCACAGACAGCAGCTTACGGCCACTTTGGCCGTGAACTGCCTGATTTTACCTGGGAGGCTACGGATAAAGCGGCGCAATTGCGTGCCGATGCCGGGCTTTAAACTTTCTTCAATAAGTGCCGTCAACCATCGATCTTATTATTTCCGCTATGCTGAGGAGCGCTGCAACGGTTTTTTCCGTGAGGCTCAGCATAGATGGGGCATATTACAACTGCGCTCGTTCATATTTTTAGGAGATGATTATGAACGCTGTGCCAAATTCAAATGGCGGTTTTTTTAATGACTATAAAGTAGCGGATATTTCCCTGGCGGAATGGGGACGGAAGGAGATTGCGATTGCTGAAACGGAAATGCCCGGATTGATGGCATTGCGTAAAGAATACGCAAACCAGAAACCGTTGGCGGGGGCCCGGATCGCGGGTTCTTTACATATGACGATTCAAACAGCGGTGCTTATTGAAACATTAGTGGCGTTGGGCGCAGAAGTGCGTTGGGCATCATGCAATATTTTCTCAACGCAAGATCATGCAGCGGCAGCTATTGCGGCCAAGAATATTCCAGTCTTTGCTTATAAAGGCGAATCTCTGCAAGATTATTGGGAATATGCGCACAAAATTTTTGAGTGGACCGTTGACGGTCAACCAAGTGGCGCTAATATGATTCTGGATGATGGCGGTGATGCCACGTTATTACTGATTCTAGGCACCAAAGCGGAGAAAGATCCGGCAGTTATCGCTCATCCAAATAATGAAGAAGAATCTGCGCTGTTTGCAGCAATCAAAGCTAAACTGGCTACTCATCCTGATTGGTATTCCAAGAATCTTGCAAGAATTCGTGGTGTAACGGAAGAAACCACAACGGGTGTGCACCGGTTGTATGAGATGCAGAGAAGCGGTGAACTTCCGTTTCCAGCCATTAACGTCAATGATTCTGTTACAAAATCGAAATTTGATAATCTTTATGGTTGCAGAGAATCGCTGGTGGATGGCATTAAACGGGCAACAGACGTTATGATCGCTGGAAAGATTGCAGTGGTATGCGGTTATGGCGATGTCGGTAAAGGTTGCGCGCAGTCGCTGCGGGGCTTGGGAGCCACTGTCTGGATTACTGAAATTGACCCGATTTGCGCGTTGCAAGCGGCGATGGAAGGTTATCGCGTGGTTACCATGGACGATGCTTGCAGCCAAGCGGATATTTTTGTAACTGCAACGGGTAATTTGCGGGTAATTACGCACGATCATATGTTGCAAATGAAAGATCAAGCAATTGTTTGCAACATAGGTCACTTTGATTCGGAAATTGATATTGCATCGGTACAGAAATATTCCTGGGAAAATATCAAACCACAGGTTGATCATGTCATATTCCCGACCGGGCGGCGCATTATCGTGCTGGCACAAGGCAGATTGGTGAATCTTGGTTGTGCAACAGGACATCCATCTTTCGTGATGTCCAGTTCATTTACCAATCAGGTATTAGCGCAACTGGAGTTATGGCAGCATGGCACAAATTATCAGAAAAATGTCTATGTGTTGCCCAAACATTTGGATGAGAAAGTTGCAAGACTGCATATCGGAAAGCTTGGTGTAAAGCTGACAGAATTAACCGATGAACAAGTTAAATATCTGGGTTTAAACAAAGAAGGTCCTTATAAACCTGAAATGTATCGTTATTGATGAATGCAGGTTGCGGGAATTAATTGAAAGGTTTCGATTTGATTAATTCCCGCTTCTTTATGATTAACTTGGTGTTAGCATAGCTATCGATGACATCCAATTTTAGCTAAACTTGTGAAATGGAATCACAGAAAAAATTTTCTCCTGCGTTCAGTTTTGAGCTTTTCCCCCCCCAAACCCCACAAGGGATCGAAAAATTACGATTAACCCGGCAGCAGTTGGCAAAGCTGAATCCGAAGTTTTTTTCAGTAACTTTTGGTGCGGGAGGTTCAACCAGGGAAAGAACACTGGAAACGGTATTGGAGATTCATGCAGAAGGTCATAATGTTGCACCTCATCTGTCTTGTATTGGATCGACACGCCAAAATATCCACTCCATCTTGGAAAAATATTACCAAGCGGGTATCCGGCAAATTGTTGCTTTACGGGGTGATTTACCCTCCGGCATGGCACAACCGGGAGAATTCCGGTACGCAAGTGAATTGGTTGCTTTTCTCAGAGATGAATTTGGTTCCTCATTTCATATCGATGTGGCAGCTTATCCGGAATATCATCCGCAAGCGCGGAACGCGCAATTCGATTTCGAGAATTTTAAACGAAAAGTTGAGAGTGGCGCTGACTCGGCGATTACGCAATATTTCTATAATGCCGACGCATATTTTCATTTTGTTGAATCTTGCGAAGCCGTTGGCGTGAATATTCCCATAGTCCCCGGGATCATGCCGATTAATAAATTTTCACAACTTGTTAGATTTTCGGATTCCTGCGGTGCTGAGATCCCGCGCTGGATTCGAAAAAAACTCGAAGGATATGGCGATGACAGCGAATCGATTCAAGCATTCGGACTTGATATTGTGACCGATCTTTGTGAAAGACTGCTTACTGCCGGTGCGCCAGGCTTACATTTCTATACGTTAAATTCCGCGAATCTCACTTCCATTATTTGGCAACGGCTACAGCTCTCTAGCCGTATTTAGCTTCATTTGTCACGTTCCTGTTGCTTTTAAAGAAACGCTTATTGCAATCGATTTGGTGAAAATCAAACAATGAATCAGAAATGATCTTTTTCCTGATTATCTGACTCGGATATAATGTAGGCCATCACTGTGAAAGTAAAATTTGAAAGCACGAGACTTCGATATGACAGATAAAAAAACAACTGACAATATTTTGGTGGCAGAAATACCGGCTGAAGAAGCAAAAAATCCTGATGTATCTACAATTGATGCTTGTATCTCGCATGCCCGAGAAATAAAAGATGCGCAACTCGAACTGATCAAAAGTAAAAATTATGATTTTGCGCCAGAGTTCCGGGATTTAACCATTCAGCTCTACTTGCTCGGAGTTATGTGGAAATTTGCGGAAAGCTTAGGCAGCAATGTTGAAAATGCGCGTGAACTGGCATTCTCTGCTTTGCAGACAATGATGATGCAAGATAAACTGCAAAAGCAGAAAGCTATCAAGAGAACCGAATTTCTGAGAAAAATGTCGAAACTTGAAGATGATCACGATGCGCTTGCGGTAGCTATCGGTTATGAATCTGAACCGGATGATAATAGCCTTGCTGAGGTTTTTGATCATTATGTGGATGACTTGCAAGTATCGGGCGCATTCTGGCGTTTATACGACCGCGGTAAAAAAATTATGTTGTATGGCGGGTTAGGCATCGCTTTTCTGGTAATTTGGTTCATCACATTGTTCATGCCTGGGAATAGTGCGATAGCAATTCTTGCGGCAGGACTCATATCTGCTGCGATCTTTGTAATCCCGGTATTCTTGATCGGCGTTTTTATCTATCACACCAAGCTAAAAAAAACTAAACAAGCAAGTTAATATTTCTGGTTTTTTCCAGAACGGTTTTTTTGATTATTGACTGAAAGGTATTCAATAAATAGCAAACAATGGCTATTCTTCAATAAATGAGCACGCAGATAATTGATGGCAAGAAGATAGCCGAGTCAGTTCGGTTAGAATGGCGGGTGCGGGCTGAGAAACTGGCTCAGTTAGGTATTAAACCCGGGTTGGCTGTCATTATTGTCGGTGATAATGCGGCTTCTGCTATTTATGTCAGAAATAAAGTTAAAGCTTGCAGTGACATCGGCATTTATTCCGAAGTACATAGCTTTCCTGAGACTGCGAATCAGAATGAGGTTCTGACATGCATTCAAACTCTGAATAATAATCCTCATATTCATGGAATATTAGTTCAATTACCATTGCCCGCGCACTTTGAAAATAATCGGATAATCACTGCTATTGCGATTGAAAAAGATGTAGATGGTTTTCATTTCTATAATGTAGGCGCTTTAGTAACCGGTAATACCATTTTTTCCCCCTGCACGCCTTATGGTGTGATGGTAATGCTGCAACGTAATTTGATTAATGTTGAAGGGCAGCATGCAGTGGTAGTCGGACGCAGCAATATCGTCGGCAAGCCGATGGCAATGATGCTGTTAGAGCAAGGCGCGACTGTCACGATCTGCTCGTCCAAAACCCGCGATCTTTCCCAATTTACTAGAAGTGCGGATATTTTGATTGTTGCAATCGGAAAACCTCGTCTGATTACGGCTGAGATGGTCAAACCCGGCGCGGTCGTAATCGATGTGGGTATCAACCGGCTGGCGGATGGGAAGCTATGCGGCGATGTTGATTTCGAGTCCGTCAGCGGTACTGCCGGTTATTTATCGCCGGTGCCGGGAGGTGTAGGCCCTATGACAATTACCATGTTGCTTTGCAATACTATTTTAGCGGCGGAACGTGCTCAGGCTGGCGTTAGGGTGAGCTATTCGAAATAACCTTTCACAATAATACCTAATATGGAATTACAACCGGATATTGACCCGCAAGAAACTCAGGAATGGCTGGATGCGTTGGATTCGGTGATTACTCATGCGGGCGGCGAGCGTGCTCATTTTTTGCTGGAAAAATTGATCGAGAAAGCCCGCCGTTCGGGTGCTTATCTGCCTTATAGCGCCACTACCGCTTATATCAATACGATACCGACCGGAAAAGAAGAACGTTCGCCGGGCAATAACACCATTGAGCACCGCATTCGCTCATACGTGCGCTGGAATGCCATGGCGATGGTATTGCGCGCTAACAAAAAAACAAACGTAGGCGGTCATATTGCCAGCTTCGCATCGGCTGCTACCTTATATGATGTTGGTTACAATCATTTTTGGCACGCGCCATCCGAGACCCATGGCGGTGACTTGGTTTATGTGCAAGGACATTCGTCGCCCGGCGCTTATGCTTATGCATTTCTTTCCGGAGAACTCAGCCAGGAGCAACTGGATAATTTCCGTCAGGAAGCCGGCGGTAACGGATTATCGTCGTATCCTCATCCATGGTTAATGCCGACATTCTGGCAATTCCCCACCGTTTCGATGGGATTGGGTCCATTGATGGCGATTTATCAAGCCCGGTTCATGAAATATCTCGACAGCCGGGGATTGATCAATCGCACCAAACGCAAGGTCTGGGCTTTCATGGGCGACGGCGAAATGGACGAACCCGAATCGCTCGGCGCTATTCCTTTGGCTTCGCGGGAAAATCTGGATAATCTGATTTTTGTTGTCAATTGTAACCTGCAGCGACTGGATGGCCCTGTCCGTGGCAATAGCAAGATCATTCAGGAATTGGAGGGCGCATTTCGCGGCGCGGGCTGGAATGTCATCAAGGTGATCTGGGGATCCTATTGGGATCCGCTGTTGGCCAAAGACACCAAAGGTTTGCTGCAAAAACGCATGATGGAATGTGTCGACGGCGAATATCAAAACTTCAAAGCCCGCGATGGCGCTTATGTACGCGAACACTTTTTTGGCAAATACCCCGAGCTGCTGGAAATGGTCGCCAATATGTCGGACGATGACATCTGGCGGCTGAATCGAGGCGGGCATGACCCTTATAAAGTTTATGCGGCCTATGCAGCGGCGGCCAAGCACACCGGACAGCCAACCGTAATTTTAGCCAAGACGATCAAAGGCTATGGCATGGGCGAAGCCGGAGAAGCCCAAAATATCACGCATCAGCAGAAAAAAATGGGAACGACTTCGCTGAAGGCGTTCCGGAATCGGTTCGGTTTGGATATACCGGATGACCAAATCGACGAAATACCTTATCTCACCTTCGCTAAAGACTCTCCCGAATTTAAGTATATGAAAGAACGCCGGGATGCGCTGGGCGGTAACTTTCACCGGCGCAAAACCTCGGCGCCATCATTGCAAGTGCCGCCATTATCGGCTTTTGAACCGTTACTCAAAGCCAGCGGTGAAGGACACGAATCATCGACGACCATGGCGTATGTGCGCATACTGAATATCCTGGTTAAGGATAAGCAGATCGGCAAGCATATTGTTCCCATCGTGGCGGATGAGTCGCGTACTTTCGGCATGGAAGGGATGTTCCGGCAATTGGGTATTTGGTCTTCAGTCGGTCAGCTTTATACACCGCAAGACGCGGATCAGTTGATGTATTACAAAGAAGACAAGCACGGCCAGATTTTGCAAGAAGGAATCTGTGAAGCGGGCGCCATGTCATCCTGGATAGCCGCGGCGACTTCGTATAGCACGCATGGTGTTCAGATGATCCCGTTTTTTATTTTTTATTCGATGTTCGGCTTTCAACGCATTGGTGATTTAGCCTGGGCTGCCGGCGATATGCGCTGCCGCGGCTTTCTGATCGGCGGTACGGCGGGGCGTACGACATTGAATGGCGAAGGATTGCAGCATGAAGACGGTCACAGTCATATCGTTGCCTCGACCATTCCGAACTGCGTATCGTATGATCCCGCTTTCGCTTATGAACTGGCGGTGATTGTTCAGGACGGCTTGCGGCGGATGTATCAAGAGCAACAAGACATCTATTATTACATCACCGTCATGAACGAAAACTACTCGCATCCCGCTATGCCAAACGGTGTGGAGAATGACATTCTCAAGGGCATGTACTTGTTCAAGGAAGGCGGTAGCGATGATGGCAACCCGCGTGTGCAGTTGCTCGGAGCCGGTACCATTCTGCGAGAAGTCATTGCGGCCAGCGAGATTCTCAAATCCGAGTACCAGATCCATGCCGATATCTGGAGCGTAACCAGTTTCAATGAATTGCGGCGTGAAGCTTTAAGCGTGGCACGCTGGAATATGCTCCATCCCGCGCAACCAAAGCGGTTATCGCATGTGCAAAATTGCTTGAATGACCGATCCGGACCCGTTATCGCGGCATCGGATTTTATGAAAATATACGCCGATCAGATCCGGGAATTTATACCGGGAAAATACCGCGTATTGGGAACCGATGGCTTCGGACGCTCGGATACAAGGGAAAAGCTGCGGCATTTTTTTGAAGTGGATCGATATTATATTACTGTCGCAGCGCTCAATGCGCTCGCGGAAGATGGAAAGATTCCTCAACAGCAAGCGGCCGACGCAATACAACGCTATGGCATCAACCCGGAGAAACCCGATCCGGTGATTAGCTGAGTACATGAAAAAGCAGACGAATAGCATTTCTTGATTGAATTAACGAGAGGCTTCGTTGTTAGATGAGTTTTTCGAGGGATAACCTGTGGCGGAAATAAAAAAAGTTTTAATTCCTGATATCGGTGATTTTAAAGACGTTCCGGTAATCGATATCCTGGTGAAGCCCGGCGATGCCGTCAGTGTGGAAGATTCGCTGATAACGCTGGAATCCGACAAAGCCACCATCGAGATCCCTTCGCCTTATGCGGGAGTTATCAAGGAGATATTTGTCAAAGCCGGCGACAAGACATCCGAAGGTAATGCCATACTCGCCATTGAGATAACTGGGGATACGCAAACGGAGGCTGCTGGACAACTTGAAGCCAGTACAATTTCTGTGCAAACGGATACTGCTTTATCCGCACCGGCAAACCTGCCGGAAGCGGCTCAAGAAATACCCAAACCGCTACCGCAACAAGTCGCAACCACTCGCATTGTTTTTTCCAAAGCGCACGCCAGCCCGTCGATCCGGCGTTTTGCGCGGGAACTTGGCGTGAATCTCGACTTGGTGACGGGCAGTGGCCCTAAACATCGCATTCTAAAAGAAGATGTTCAAGCGTACGTGAAAGCCGAGCTTGCAAAATCCAAGACAAATGGCAATGGAACCGCACTGGATTTGCTGCCGTGGCCGCAAGTTAATTTTGCAAAATTCGGTGCGATTGAAATCAAGTCACTGACGCGCATTAAACAAATTTCCGGCGCCAATCTGCATCGGAATTGGGTGATGATTCCTCATGTCACCCAGTTTGATGAAGCGGATATCACGGAACTGGAAGCCTTACGAAAAGAATCGAATGAGCATGCCAAAACCAGTCCGGTGAAACTGACGCTTTTAGCTTTTTTAATGAAAGCATTGGTGGCGCCGCTGAAGAAATTTCCGGAATTCAATGCATCGTTGGATAGAAATGTCGAGGGTGAACTCAATCTGATCATCAAACACTATTATCATATCGGTTTTGCAGTCGATACCGCCAATGGCCTGGTTGTGCCGGTGATTAAAGATGTCGATCAGAAAGGAATTATCACGATTGCGGAGGAATTGACCCGGTTATCGTCGCTGGCCCGGGAAGGAAAAATCAAGCCAGCCGACATGCAAGGCGCCAGTTTCACCATTTCGAGTCTCGGCGGCATTGGAGGGACTGCGTTTACTCCGATTATTAACGCGCCGGAAGTTGCTATTTTAGGGATTTCAAAAGCCGGTATTAAACCGGTTTTTCGTGACAATCAATTCATTCCGCGCTTAATGCTGCCATTATCGCTATCGTATGATCACCGCGTCATTGATGGCGCCACCGCAGCACGGTTTACAACGCATTTGTCGGAAGTGCTGACCGATATGCGCCTGGCTTTACTCTGATGATTTCGCATTGTTATTGATAAAAGGTGCCAATTATCAATAAACTGCCTTTAACCGGCATCTATGGCGGCACATTCGATCCGATCCACTTCGGTCATTTGCGGATTGCCGAAGAGCTGTGCGACATGATCGGTTTCCGCAAAATTTCCTTTGTACCTTCAGGCGTTCCCCGTTTGCGGCAAGCGCCCGCAGCATCCAGAGATCATCGCGCAGCAATGGTGCGTCTGGCAATCGAGGATAATCCGAGATTCGAATTGGATACCCGGGAAATCAACCGGCCGGGTGTCACGGCGACGGTGCAAACATTACGGGAATATCAACATGAAGCAGGGGATAATGCCGCACTTTGTTTTATTCTGGGGATCGATGCTTTCACTAAGATCGATCATTGGACCGAATGGCCGGAATTATTCAATTTGTGCCATTTTATTATTGTCCCTCGCCCTGGCTTTACTTCATTGAGAGAAACCCGGCAATTGTCTGCCGCCGTTCAGCAGGAACTTTTCTCCCGCCATATCGTGAACGGCTCTGATTTAGCCCTTCAATCCAGCGGTTTCATCTATACTGCACAGACTTCGATGCTGGAGATATCCGCATCGCAAATCCGAACATTGTTTTCCACCGGTAAAAGTGCTCGCTACCTGCTTCCGGAGAAGGTGCTCGGCTATATTAAAAGCAACCGGTTATATACCTGAACAATATGAATTCTAAAGAACTTATTACCCATGTGATTGATGCGCTGGAAGAAATCAAGGCGCGCGATATTGAGGTGATCGATGTCGCAAAAATCACTTCTATGTTTGAATACATTGTTATTGCCAGCGCCGATTCGACCCGGCAAGCAAAAGCGCTCGCGGGCAACGTGCAAGAAAAAATCAAGGCCGCCGGCGGTAGGGTCTACAGCGTGGAAGGAGAACAAACCGGAGAATGGCTATTGGTCGATCTGGGAGACGTAATCGTGCATATCATGCTGCCGGCCATTCGTGATTATTACAACTTAAAGGCTTTATGGTCGGGCCAGGTTGCGGTTTCATCCGATACCGCTTGATAATTGGCAATCATGAAACTATTCATCATTGCCGTGGGAAATAAGTTGCCTGACTGGATCAACAGCGGTTATAACGAATATATCAAGCGGCTGCCAAGAGAAATCATGATCAATCTGATTGAGGTGAAACCCGAAAAACGTACCGCCGGAAAGTCGATCGAGCAGCTATTATCGTCAGAATATCAGCGAATCAAGATCGCGATGCCGCCGCAATGCCAAATCAAAGTACTCGATGAACGCGGTCAGCATCGGTCCACCAAAGAATTTGCGCTCGCTCTGCAAGAGTGGATGGTTCGCGGCGATCCGGTGGCGTTTGTGATCGGTGGCGCTGATGGTCTTCACCACGATATCAAAAGCGCCGGTAACGAATTGATCGCGCTGTCGAAACTCACTTTGCCGCACGGGCTCGCCCGGGTATTGCTGGCGGAACAATTATATCGCGCGGTATCGATTATCAAGAATCATCCCTATCACCGGGATTGATTATTGGCAGTTACCGTGAATCACGAACAATTCTCTTCATTGTAAGATGCAAAAACTGATTGATCGCAACCGCCACTTAATGTTTCTTTGATTGTAATTTGCTCTCTTTATGTTTCTTGATAATCAAATATACCTCGCTTCACGAAGCCCCAGAAGGCGCGAATTGTTGAGACAAATCGGCGTGAAATTTAATTTATTGATGATGCGTGAAACCGCTGGCCGCGCTATCGACATTGATGAGCAACCACTCGATAACGAAGCGCCAACGGATTACATTTATCGGATTACACGAACCAAAGCCAGTGAAGGCTGGAATAAAGTGTTGCAACGGCGCCTGCCGATTTTTCCGGTGCTCGCGGCCGATACCGTTGTGACGATAGACGGTTGCATTCTCGGGAAACCGCGCGATAAAGAGGATGCCGTGGAAATGCTGAAAACCTTGTCCGGCCGCTCGCATCAAGTGATGACCGCGATAAGCGTCGCGGTAAACGATGTTTTGCAAATCCGGCTATCCACATCGACAGTCCGCTTTCGTGAACTCAGTGAAAAAGAAATCCGGAATTATGTAACCAATCATCATGTGCTTGATAAAGCGGGCGCTTACGCGATTCAAGGGATGGCGGCAGCATTTATCGTGGATATTTCCGGCAGTTACAGCGGGATTATGGGGTTGCCCCTCTATGAAACCGCGCAGTTACTGGAGGAAGCGGGTATAACAATCATTTGATCAGGCAATTTATCGCACGTTATAAAATACCAAAAATTGAAATGCACGCTCGAAATCACTCAATTGATTTATTGGAAATAATTCGTCACTGGCATGAGTAATGAAATTCTGGTGAATATCACACCGCAAGAAACCCGGGTGGCAATTCTGGAACAAGGGGTGACGCAGGAATTACATATCGAACGCACCAGCGGCCGGGGTATCGTCGGGAATATCTATAACGGCCGCGTCAGCCGGGTTCTGCCGGGCATGCAATCGGCTTTCGTCGATATCGGCCTAGACCGGGCGGCATTTCTGCACGTAGCCGATATCCGCAATTCAGCGCAAGAGGGAGATGTGGTCAAGCCGATCGAGAAGCTCCTGTATGAAGGCAATTCCATTCTGGTGCAAGTGATCAAGGATGCGATCGGCACCAAGGGGGCGCGGCTCTCGACACAAATCAGCCTGGCAGGGCGGCTGCTGGTCTATTTGCCGCAAGAATCCTATATCGGCATATCGCAGCGGATTGAAGACAACAGCGAACGCGAAATGCTCCGTGAAAGACTGCAGCAAATCCTGCCTCCCGAAGAAAAGGGCGGGTATATCATCCGCACCATGGCGGAAACGGCGGACGAAGATGACTTGCGCGCCGACTTCGAATATTTGCATCGGCTGTGGCACGATATCGAGCAGCAATCGATCTTGATTGCGGCGCCGATGCTGTTGTATCAGGACCTGGACTTGAGTCACCGGGTGCTCCGCGATTTTGTCGTCGGCGATACCGGCCGCATTCTGGTGGATTCCCGTGAAAATTATCACCGCCTGGTGCGGTTCGCCAGGAATTACATGACCAATATCGCCGAAAGAGTGACGCTGTACACCGGCGACCGGCCGTTGTTCGATCTCTACGGCGTCGAAGAAGAGATCGGCAAATCGCTGGCGAAGCGCGTCAATTTGAAATCGGGTGGCTATGTCATCATCGATCAGACCGAAGCGCTTGCCACGATGGATGTGAATACCGGCGGTTTTGTCGGCATCCGCAATTTTGACGATACCGTTTTTAAAACCAACCTTGAAGCCGCGCAAGTCATTGCCAGGCAACTGCGGCTGCGCAACCTCGGCGGCATCATCATCATCGACTTTATCGACATGGATTCCGAAGAGCATCGTAACGCGGTTCTGGCGGAGCTGAATAAGGCGCTGCAAAAAGACCGGACCCGTATTACCGTCAGCGGATTCAGCGCGCTGGGGCTGGTCGAGATGACGCGTAAACGCACCCGCGAAAGCCTCGCGCAGGTATTGTGCGAAACCTGCCCGACCTGCCAGGGGCGAGGGGAGATTCGAACCGCCCAAACCGTCTGTTACGAGATTCTGCGTGAATTGTTGCGCGAAGCCAGGCAGTTCGAAGCCAACGAATTTCGCATACTGGCATCCCAGCAAGTCATCGACCTGTTCCTCGACGAAGAATCGCAAAGTCTGGCGCAATTGGGTGATTTCATCGCGAAACCGATCAGCCTGCAAGTCGAAGAATCGTATACGCAGGAACAGTACGATGTCATTTTGATGTAGCGGCTGGCATTATGCCAGCCACAAAGCTGAAATCAGCGGATCGAGAACTGCTTCATACCCCGCAGGCAGATCGGTTTGGCCGGTTTCCGGACGCGCGAGAGTCGCCATGACTGTCACCAAATTTTCAATGTTCTGATGTTGTACCGTGAAACCATTCGCAGTCGTGAATTGTTCAATGAGAGGATTTGATTTTAAATACCAATCGTTGATGATCAATTTGTCATGGGTACCGATGATGCTGACTTCCAAGTTATCCCCAATATGCTGGAACCAGATTTGATCCGGATTGATAGCCGGTAAAAAAGTCACTCGATCGGCGGTATCAATCGCAGAATCATCTTCGATGATCGTATCTTTTCCATATCCGCGCCCGAAAACGTAAGAGTCATTTCCTACGCCGCCGACGAGGATGTCCTTGCCGTACCCGCCATCCAGCGTATCATTTCCGGTTTCACCATATAGCGTATCCGCGCCGCCATCCCCAAAAAGCGAGTCGTCTCCGGCCCGGCCCCACAAGTCATTCGCGGCTTTATTTCCTGTAATCGCATTATTTTCTGAGTTACCAGCGCCGGCAATCGCTGAAGCACCGGAAAGTGTAAGATTTTCCAAATGATCACCGAGAGTGTAAGCAACCGATGCAATTACCGTATCATGGCCGCCGCTAAATGGTTCGACTGCTAAATCACCCGGGTGATTAACGATGTAAATATCATCGTCATCGCCGCCATACATGATATCTGCGCCGCTCTTGCCGTCGAGTTTGTCGTTGCCGGCATTCCCAATTAGTACGTTGTCAGCGCTGTTTCCGGTCAATTCATTATCCAGTTCATTGCCGCTGCCAGTAATTTTCTCAGTTCCGGTAAGTATCAGATTTTCAACGTTGCTTGTAAGTGCGTAGCTAATGCTTGATCTAATGATGTCAATTCCTTCAAGAGGATATTCGATAACATTATCTTCTAAATGATCGGTCCAGTAGATATCATTTCCGGCTCCACCAGTCATAATGTCGATGCCTTTTCCGCCATTCAACCGGTCATCGCCGCCTTTGCCTTCCAGCACATCATTACCGGCGAAACCGCTCAGCATGTCATTTCCATTTCCGCCAGTCAGGATATCCGGTTTTGAAGTACCGCTCAGCGTAAGATTTTGAGCCGCGATGTTGATATCGAAGGTGTCTGATACTGCTAAATTTTCAACATCGTTAGCTGTGATCATTATGCTCAATGTGTCCGATGTAATCGGTATTCCACTGAAAGTACGTGTGATTTCATCGAAATGAAGCCAGGCGGGCAATGGGTTGCCGTCCGCCAGTGAGGCGACAAATCTGAGCGTATCACCCTCGAAGTCAATGAATGCGCCGGGATCAATCGAGAAATTAAACACTGTTCCTTCAAAAGCGGATTGATCCGGGATAGCAGCGAGTAACACTGGCGCTTGATTACTATTCGCCAGTTTGGTTTTGACTGTCGCCAGATCCCAGGTTGCACCATTTTCGTTAAATGTGATCCGTTCAACGGAGAAGGGCGTGATACCGTCGTTTTCCAAGTAATTCTGGACAGTGAGTGTATCGTGGCTACTGATAATAGTAAGAACTAAATTATTGCCGGAGCGGCTGAGGCGTATATCATCGGGGAAAATCCCATAATCCAGTAAAATCGTATCTATTTTACCGGCACCCGTGTCATAGCTGTTAACCGTATCGTGACCGGAATTCTTGCCGAACAAGTAGACATCGTTACCACTGCCGCCTGTTAGAAAATCATTGCCGGTACCGCCGTTCAGAACATCGTCGCCGCCGTTGCCATTCAGCGTATCGTTTCCACCTTCGCCATAAATCACGTCATTTTCATTCCGGCCTGCGATAAGATTATCGGTATCTTGTGGATTCAGTTCCGGTACAGGAGCGGCAAGCGCTAGCAATTCCGGTAAAGTGAGTACCGTACCGTCATCAAACTGTACGCGCTCAAGCCCCATTCCAGGCAAATCGGTCGAGTTCGGTAAAACGATTTCGACGCCGCCGCCTGCCCACGACATGATAAGGGTAGCGTGCGCGGTTTGGCTGTACAATACGTCGGCAAATTCCTCGACGGCACCTTGCCAGTAATCACGTGCTCCTTCGACCACACGTTGTCCCCAAGCAAAGCGAATGTGATCCGGGTCAACACCGAATAATTTCAAAGTATCCTGTGCGATCGGACGTGGCTCGAGCCGGTTACTTAAGTACAGATAAGACTCGAGGGTTTCGGCGCCGGTGTTTTTGATTTGCCATAATTGCGTTCCGGAATCCCAAATGGTATCGACACCGGAGTCATCTGCAAATACGCCATAAGTGTCCTGGCTGAATCGGCCATCCAGGTAATCATTGCCGTCACCGCCAATTAAAGTATCTCTCGCATAACTCCCATACAGTTTATCGTTTCCTGAATTGCCGTAAAGAAACCCGCCAAGATTCGGCGCTGTATCGGCAAAATAGAACACTTCATCATTCAATCGAATTGTTCCGGAAGCATAGAGAGTATCATTCCCGCCACCACCGTCAATTAGTGAGATTTCGCTTCCCCGGATCAAGTCGCTGTGGCCGCTACCGTTACTAGACTGATAAAAATTCCCTTTCTTAAAGCCTTCAATGATATTGTCACCGGCGCTTCCCTCTATACGCTCGATCTGTGTATCAACAGCGACGGTTGTTTGCAAGAAACTCCGGATCGCATCAGGCGTTTCCGGAAACCGGTTGTCGGCAATGAAGCCTATCAAGATATCGCCATCGTAAACAGGGTACATACCGTTGATGCTGGTAACGCCTATCGGCAGACCTTGATTGTTGGTGATCCGATGCCATTCGAGAATAGAAATGAATCGCTGTTCGAACGGCGGTAGGTCTTCCGGTATCTCCAGAGGCGGTGGTTGGACGAGATTGACTGTCGTGACGGACGAATCCAAACCGTCAGATAGACGGCGAATCGTGGGCGCATCATTCACGGTGTCGATTATCGTAAAGCGTTGTTCAGCAATGCGGACTTCATTTTCTGAAATCGAACGCCCACGATAAGTTGTATCATCGATTCGTGTATATAAACCAAAATGCGGATCTCCCGCGTTATTTCTCAGGTCATTTAACCATTGCGCATGCGCGGCATCCAGGAAATCCGTTTTGAGTTGCGTGATATCGATGGTCGGCTTCGGTTTGGATAACCACTCGGCCAGATCCACGACAACATCATTATCTGCGTGAATGTTCCAGATTTGTTCTGATTGAAAATAATCTTTCAGCGTCAATGTCGTACCGCCGCCTCGTAGCATCAGAACCAAATCATCACCGGTTCGCACGTGCCGTAAATCATTCAGTGATGTATCTGCGGTCAATTTTATAGTGTTCGCACCGGTTGGATCCTCGACGACTACATCGTCACCGAGTGAATTCCAGCCGAACGGATAGCTATCAACGCCATCGCCGCCGAGTAATAAATCGTTACCTTCATTACCTTCCAGGCTATCGTTACCCGCGTATCCTTCGATATGATCATCGGCGGCCGTGCCTGTAAGAATGTCATCGCCCATTGTGCCGCCGAGAATACCGGTTGCGAGCATCGCCATTTTATTGGCATCGATGAGTGAAGAATCGCTCAGTCGCAATGCTGCGACATTGGGTCCTTGAGTAAACCAGTCTTTGAAAAGGATACTGTCCTGAGTACCTGCAATCCGCATCATTAGACTGCTATCGGCCAGCTTGAAGAAACGAAGATCCGTTGCAGCGATACCGGCTCCCAATTGCACCATATCGCCGACAGCATCATCCGCGGTTGCGATAATGATAGTGTCAGCGCCGTCTCCGAGATTGAACATAAAAATATCATCGCCGCTGCCGCCGGTAAGAAGATCGTCACCAATACTGCCTTGCAAGGAATCGCTGCCGGCTTGCCCGAATAACGCATCATTGCCTGATCCGCCCATAAGTTTGTCATCGCCGCCGCCGCTAAGGAGATAATCGTCACCGCCGTAGCCGTTAATGGTGTCGTTGTTGATGCCGCCTTGGATTAAATCAGCGCCCTTGCCGCCGTATGCTTTTGTAACCGGCTGTTCAGTATTTCCGGCAAAGGTGGATAAATTCAGAACAACCGCTTGATGCAAATTCTCGCTGACCCAAGCTTCCAAATCGATTGAATTGCGGCCGTGATCAAACTGGAATTGCGCATTCATGCCATACAGCGCATCTTGCAGATCCAATGTGCCACCGGTGTTAAGGAAGATTTGCAGAGTACTGGTTTCACCTGACCAGGCAAGATTCATCAATCTGCCTGAAGTTGCGGCATTGGCAGCCGCGGTCGCAGCAACTGAGTCCTGAGGATCGGCATTGAATTTAACTGAAAAATCCGCTTGAGGAATGGCGGTGTTGGTTTCAGCCAGCAAAATCGTATTCTGGCCTTCCAGATCGCTGATGAAATCGCCGGCTTCAACATCAATATAGATATCATTGCCCGCGCCGCCGAATAATCCGTCGTTTCCAGTGCCGCCAACCAGCGTATCGCTACCGCCGCCGCCTATCAGCAGATCATCATCGTTGCCGCCGTCGAGATAATCATCGCCATGGAATTGCAGAGAAATTCCATTGTCATCGCCAACCAGGATATCTCTTCCAGCATCGCCGGATAGATAATCGGACCCCCCGAATCCGATCAGCTGATCATTACCGCTACCGCCGTTTAAATAATCGTTGCCATGCAGCGATGGATCAACTCTGCTAGGGTGATTATCGCCAAATAACGCATCATCGCCGTCATTCCCCAATATAGTATCGTTGCCGGCGTCGCCGAAGGTGACATCACTATCGGATCCGGTATCGACAAAATCGTTACCACCGCCTGCGAAAATCCAATCTCTACCGGCGCCGCTTGAAATTACATCGTCACCGCCTGAAATCATGGCGGTTTCGGCAGGTGACACGCTGAATTTGTAATCCCGGAGGTACGTGATTAATTTGTCCTTGGTATCGGTTGATCGCGTGACTTTCCAATCGCGATCCGCCAATTCAATGTTGCAGTCGCCTTCAATGGTATCGTCGCCGCCCAGACTAATCAAAATATCGTTGCCGTGACCTCCCATCAAAATGTCGTCTCCGGCATCGCCGATAAGCGTATCGTCGCCGGTATAACCATCCAGCAGATCGCCTCTTTTACCGGTTCCGGTTTGCGTGTTGCTCAGCAAATAAGCCGTATCCAGACTGTATTCGGTGTCCGCATACAGCCGGTCGTTGTGCAAGTGCCCTTTAACGATATCGTTGCCGCTACCTCCCAGCACGATATCGTCGCCAACACCGCCTGTCAGCATATCGTCTCCACTGCCGCCCTCAATTCTATCTTTGCCGTCTTTGCCATCGATTTCGTCATTACCGCCGCGACCCCGGATATGATCATTCTCAGCGCTGCCGTACAAAAAATCTTCGCGATCAGGATCTTCTTCCGCGCCGACGATAAGATTACCCAGTTCATCATAATCCATCGGTTCTTCGGGTTTTAAATCACCGGTAATGACATGATCCAGAACCGGCGTATCGGCAGGGGCATTATCCCCGAGTGTGATACCCAGTTTGCCGTCGCTCCAATTTTTAATTCTGACTCTGGCGCTATTGCTGGAGCCGACAAAGCTTACAAGCAAATCATTGGATCCGTTCTCTTGGGCCACGAGGAGATAGACTAAATCGTTCTGCAGATCCATCCATGATCCGCCCACCTTGATCCAGTTTTTATTGCTACCGACACCGCTTCTGCCTTGTGCGATGACGGCACCGAATTGAATGACACCGAGTCCGTCGGTATCCAATACCGTATCGGTACCATGACCGGGATTGATGATATAGGTATCTACCCCGAACCCACCTTCCAGATAATCATTACCCTCAAGGCCTTTCAGTGTGTCATCTCCACCACCCCCATATAGGTGATCTTCAACAGCGGAAGCAGCCGGGTTGTCCGCGTCACCTCCGCCAAAGAAATAACGCGGTGTTTCAGCAGTTAATTCGCCTTGAGAAATCTTGTAACCGGAAGTGACATCTTCAAAATAATCATTGATGTTTTGAAAACTATGGTTGTTTGAACTGAACGTAACCGATGAATCCAGCGGATTTTTGTCCTCGGTATTGAACCAATTCTTGCGAATCAGCATGGTCATGCGATCCACTAAATACGCGGATGTTAACGCGCCATTCCCCGATACTGGATCAAAACGCGCCAATGCATCGCTTCCGTTAAAAATGCTGTAATCGAGATTTTCGTTTTCCAATATAAAAGGATTCAGCGCAACCAATGCAAAGCGGGCTGCCAGCCCTTGCTGGTCATTTCTTTCCAATTTGGTAATGAATTCACCCGGAGATAGATCGGATAGCATCGTCAATTGAGCCTTTCCCGCCAGTTCTTGAAATTTTGCACTGTTCTGCAGCTCATAAAGACTTGAATAGAATTTATCGCGATTACCCGTTTCCGTTTTCTGAGTATCAGCCAATGCAATCTTGCCGTCCGCGGAATTCAAAATAATGATGCGCAATGCATCGAGCGCGGCTTCCAGCGTTTTGCTGTTCGATGCCCCGATGACATCCTTGGTCGAGCCGAATGCGTCGACCAGGCTGCTGAGCTTCGGCAATTCCAGACTAGGAGCCAGTTGCGAAAAAATGGAGTAAATGGCTAAGGCATCAGTTAATACTTGTTGGCTATGATTGCGTGCTCCGGGAGGATTGCTGATATCGGAAGCCATTTGGTCTTCGATTATGATGTCAACCGGCGGAGCGACATCGAAACCGAGACCCGCGATGGGACTGACACCCGTTGCCGCGATGATATTGCTGATTTTAGATTGATCGTAGGCGGGGGCAAGACCCATCCAGTCAAGCACGGTATTGATAAAAGGCCCTGTGAAACCACCTAATCCCGGCGCATTAAAAAGATAAGCGTGAGAAACATTATTAGTAAAAAGCGGATCGTCGGCTAAGCCAATCGCCAGAAAACCACCCATACTGTGGCCAGTGACAGTGAACGTTGGGGATAATGTGCCATCGTTCAGCCATTCTGTAACTTTAGCTTTAAGGCTATGATATTGCGGATGCAATTGAGTACTGCCAAATAGCATAATATCAAAGACTCCAGTAGCAAAATCTCTGACATCGTTAATCTCAGTACCTCGTACGGCGAGGAAGGTTTCTCCGGAAACTTTGTCGATAAACACTGTTGCAGAAAGGCCGGTTATTGGGTCGTTATATTGACGATCGGCTATACGGTAGGTGGAGGCGAAAATATTTGCTTGACTAGTAGAAAAATCGGCATCTCTCAACTCAGCTTGAGTTGGTATATCCGAAGTAAAGTTAGCATAAGCAGCTAATGCCAATTCTGCTTGTTTAAAATATTCAATTTGTTGCCCCATGACCTTCTCCTGGTTATTTTGTGAAAATTAGCTTGTTTAAATCTGCATCCGTTTCTTCGGGGCAACGAAATGCTGGCATATGCCACGGTCCTGGCACGCCTCCACCACGCCTTGCATAATGGGTAATTTCTCCGAGTAATTTGCGATCGAATTGCCGATAAACTAAGTAACGATATTTGACTAATTCTGGATTTCCTCTTATTAAATAGTCTGTATATGATTCGTAATAATATTCATCTTCAGGCTTAGCAATCTCCTTGTAAGGAATGCTTATAAAGCCGAGTTGAGTAAACCGCTCCGCCGGCAACTTTACCGTTTCATAAACTTTAATCCCTCCATCAATCGCGCAAAGTCGTTTTACTTCCCTGTCCAGGCGGTCTTTTTCTGTAAAAAAAGAGGCATAGATCAGAGTTGAAGCGAATGCCAGCCAAAAAATGATTCTCATAGAGATAATTCCTTGATAGTGTGAGGTGATATTAAGCGGAACGCAGTGCGCCGTTGCTTATCCATTCAAACCAGGATGCAATGCTAACGGCACTAAATCAAATTAAAGTGAATATATTTTTAGATGTAATATTTGTGCGATTGTTATGATGAATGATTCTTTTATCAAAGGCCTGCCATGGCAAGTTATCAAATTTACGCAGGGATGGTTTCCGTAATGGAGCACTGCTGCAATTGCTCGAGTTTTCTTTTTCGCTGTCAAGCGTTATGACGCGACAAGCCACTCGAATTTTTCTTTCACTGGCATTTTTCTAATCCCATCGATGCGCGTCTATCTATCATCGACATTAAACGATCTGCTGGTCGAGCGGCAAGCAGTCAGGAATGTGAGCGGGGAGTGCATCGTGGTCGAGAGTTATACTGCCGGCGAGCGCAGCGTCGGGGTAGTTGCCTCGTCGATGTGGCCAGCTGCGATTGTATATCGGGATTGTCGAGCGGCATTATGGAAGTAAACCGTCCTGAATAAGTATGATTAATTGTGAACTTATCAGTAGGGTTAATTGTCTTTGTCACCAGTAACGTCGTTAACCTAGTTCCCGAGATTGAATTGGATAGGTATACTTGATTTGTTGTGTCATTATGTAACCGATAATGTAACAAGTATAAAATTTAAATTCATTCAAAATGCTCAGGGATCAAGTTGTATGGGTGATCGGGAGATCGATCAACAGTTAGTAGAAAGAGTTCAAGCCGGGGATAAGCATGCATTTGATCTACTAGTTATTAAGTATCAACGTAAGCTCGCACGTTTATTGTCGCAATTTATACGTGATTCGGCCGAAGTTGAGGACGTTACACAAGAAGCTTTTATAAAAGCCTATAGAGCGTTACCCTCATTTCGTGGTGATAGTGCTTTTTATACCTGGCTATATCGGATTGGCATTAATACCGCCAAGAATTTTCTAGTATCTCAAGGTCGTAAATTGCCAACCTTGCAAGGTTTTGAGAACGAGGACGGTGATGACTTCGAGGATAGCGGTTTATTAAAGGAAATGAATACTCCTGAAAGTGAACTGATGAGCCAACAGATTGCTCAAACAGTTAATCAGACTTTAGATTCATTGCCTGAGGAGTTAAGAACCGCGATTGTCTTAAGAGAGATTGATGGGTTAAGTTATGAAGAAATTGCAAATATTATGAATTGTCCCATTGGGACCGTACGTTCGCGCATTTTTCGTGCGCGAGAAGCGATATCTGAACAATTGCGTCCTTTGCTGGGGACAAGTAAAGACAAGAGGTGGTAAGGTGAAAAATAAGTTATCTTCATTTATGGATGGTGAGCTTGAACAGAAGGATATATCAAATGTTATTACTGCGATCAAAGAAGAAGGTGAATTGTATGAGCAGTGGAAAATTTATCATTTAATTGGAGATTCACTGCGGCAATCATCACGACTATCGATGAATATTTCTCCTAGCGTCAGTAAGAAATTAAAATCCGAGCCCACCGTTTTCTCTCCAGTTGTTTCAATGACCTCAACCAGTAATACTAAAAAACAAAGATATAAGGTATTTGCTTTTTCAATTGCAGCCTCGGTCGTTGCCATGGTTTCCGGATGGTTGGTGATGCAAAACATATATGAACCACCAACTTTATTAATTGCTGAACAAACCAATCGTGAAAGTAACTTGAATGTTGCGCCTGCCATGGTTTCAACTCCACCATCTATTCATAATTTCTCGCATCCGCCCATTGAAATGAATGACTATCTGTTTGTTCATCGGGAATTTTCACCAGGGGTAACTCCGCGAGGACATGTAACCACTGTAAACAGTGCTACTGAATATCATGAAAGATATGGGAGATGATGGGGGCATAATAGTCGGATTGTTTCTATTCTTTTATTATTTGTTTACATGCAGCATGGGCACAAGAGTTACCACCTTCTTCGGAAGGCTCGTTAGCTTGGATAAAAAATGATCAGTGCACTCCGCCAATACAATTTCTCGAGCACATCTACGTATCATACGGATCATCCAGATAGAAGCCTTTCGTATTTCTCACAAAATTGATGTCCGGTGAGTATCAAAGAATCGAAGTTATAGGTGAGCGCGTGCGCCCGCAATGTTTTTCGTCGTAATGATGAAATCAAATATTTTTTACCGGCGAGCATGATTCACACGAGAAAACACGGGTTTTGAAAGTTTCTTCTAAATTACATTCCACATTTGCTTGATGATATTGATGAGAATTACTATAAGGATGAATATGGCATTCTCGATATAGGTTGTTGGATTGAACGTTCAATTACCGCTAAATCTTTTCATAAAATAACTGCTAGTTCCGTACCGTAAGGATCAGTGCCATGTTTCAGTTTCTATTTTTTCCATTAGCATTATTCTCAACTTTTGTTTATGCGCAAGCTAATGAGCTTCCCGACTTTACAGGACTTGTTGAAAAACATGGGGCTGCAGTAGTTAATATTAGCGCCGTACAAAGCGCGAGCACATCAAATAATCAAATGATTCCTGAGTTGCCAGGAATCCCGGAGAATTCTCCTTTTTATGAGTTTTTCAAGCGGCATATGCAGCCGTTTCCAGGGCCGCGAAAATCGGAACCGAAGTCTTTGGGATCGGGGTTTATCATTAGTTCCGATGGTTACATTCTGACGAATGCACATGTAATTGAGACTGCGGATGAAATTACCGTGAAACTCAATGATAAGCGTGAATATGCTGCAGAGATTATCGGCACCGATCGGAAAACCGACATTGCACTGATCAAAATCGATGCGACCGACTTACCCGAAGTGACACAAGGCAATCCGGATAATTTAAAAGTCGGTGAATGGGTGATTGCCATCGGTTCTCCATTCGGTTTTGAACACAGTGTAACGGCAGGGATTGTGAGTGCAAAAGGACGTTCTTTAGCTCAGGAAAATTATGTTCCGTTTATTCAAACCGACGTGGCTATTAATCCCGGCAATTCGGGTGGACCATTATTTAACATGAAAGGTGAAGTGGTTGGAATTAATTCCCAGATTTACAGCCGGACTGGCGGGTTTATGGGACTATCATTTGCCATACCTATCAATGTTGCAACTGAAATCGCTGATCAATTGAAAGACAGCGGCAAAGTAAGCCGTGGAAGAATTGGTGTGATGATTCAGGAAATTACCAAAGAATTGGCGGAATCTTTTGGATTATCCGAAAGCAAGGGCGCTCTGGTGGTATCAGTTGAAAAAGGCAGTCCAGCAGACCGGGCTGGTATAAAAGCGCGCGACATTATTCTGTTGTTTGACGAGAAAGAAGTTGCGACATCTGCTGACCTGCCGCGGATAGTCGGAAATACCAAACCGGGTTCAAAAGTGTTCCTGCAAGTCTGGCGGGATGGTGCTTTGAAAAAAATCAAGATCGAAGTCGGGGATACGCCTTCTGATAAAGCCGTGGAAAAACGTAAACAAAAACCGGACATAAAGACCGAACGCCCGAATCGTTTGGGGTTAATATTGAGTGAAATCACAGTCGCGCAAAAGAAACAACTGGAGATCGCAAATGGATTGCTGGTCGAGGATATGCAACCGGGAATTGCCAGCCAATCAGGAATACGTATCGGGGATATTATTATGGGTTTTAATAGTAAAGATATTAGAACCCTTGAACAGTTTAACGAGCTGCTCAGTCAAGTGAAGAACGGAAAAAATATCGCTTTATTGGTTAAGCGAGGCGAAATGACGACTTTTATTACGATGAAACTTACTGACGATGACAACAAACCATAAATCGGATTCGGATGTTTCTGAACCCGCAAAGACATTGATATTGTATGGGCGTGAGGAATGTCATCTTTGTCAGAACATGATACTTGCATTACGAGAGTTGCAAACGCAAGTATCATTTGATTTTCAAGTCATTGATATTGATAGCGATCCAAGGCTGGTTGCTTTGTATGGAGAGAAAGTCCCCGTGCTGATGTCGACGGCTACCGATCAGGAAATCTGCCACCACTTTCTGAATTTAGCAGCATTAGATGATTATCTTGCTAAATTTCGTTAGAATGCTGCCTCTTTTATCTATTGATACAATATTTTAATTTCCGGATTGATTTTTTCGTTTGCTCTGGAAGTTAATTTAAATAATTTCATATCTCAATGCAGCATATTCGCAATTTTTCCATCATTGCCCATATTGATCATGGCAAATCTACTTTGGCGGACCGTATTATTCATTTATGCGGTGGTCTTTCAGATCGCGAGATGGAAGAGCAAGTGTTGGATTCCATGGACTTGGAGCGTGAAAGAGGCATTACCATCAAGGCCCAGACCGTAGCATTGCAATATAAAGCAAGAAATGGTCAAGTTTATTTGCTAAATCTGATTGACACACCCGGACATGTCGATTTCTCTTATGAAGTTTCACGTTCACTGGCGGCTTGCGAAGGTGCATTGCTGGTAGTTGACGCGTCGCAAGGTGTGGAAGCGCAGACAGTCGCCAATTGCTATACCGCAATTGAGCAGGGTGTCGAAGTTATTCCAGTATTAAATAAGATCGATTTGCCGGCGGCGGATCCCGATCGCGTCATCCAAAACATTGAAGATGTCATTGGAATTGATGCGCAAGATGCAGTGCGTGTCAGCGCCAAGACCGGGCAAGGTGTTGAAGATGTGCTGGAAGCTTTGATCGCAAAGATTCCCGGTCCCGCCGGTGACCCGAATGCGCCGCTTAAAGCACTGATTATCGATTCATGGTTTGATAATTATGTCGGTGTCGTGGTTTTGGTCAGAGTGATGGAAGGCACGCTTAAACCGGGTGAGAAGATGTTGCTGATGGCGACGAAAGCCGAGCATCTGTGCGAACAGGTGGGCGTATTTGTTCCCAAATCCCTGCAACGCGAATCTCTCAGTGCAGGGGAAGTGGGATTTATCATTTCCGGTATTAAAGAGCTCGATGCGGCAAAAGTGGGCGATACGATAACTTCTGTTTCGCGCCCGGCGGATAAACCGCTACAGGGCTTCAAGGAGATCAAGCCGCAAGTGTTTGCCGGGTTATATCCGGTCGAATCCAATCAATACGATGCATTGCGTTCAGCGCTTGAGAAACTGAAACTAAACGATTCATCGCTGCATTTCGAACCAGAAGTTTCGCAAGCGCTGGGTTTTGGTTTCCGTTGCGGTTTTCTGGGGTTGCTGCATATGGATATCGTGCAGGAACGGCTGGAACGCGAATACGATATGGATTTGATTACCACTGCGCCAACCGTGATTTATCAAGTGCTGATGCGAGACGGGTCGGTCATTGAAATTGAAAACCCATCCAAGATTCCCGATCTTTCAAAAATCGCTGAGATACGTGAACCGATCATCACTTCGACCATTATCGTACCGGAAGAATATCTTGGCGCCGTGATCAAGCTGTGCGTCAGCAAGCGTGGTAACCAAACCAATATGCAATATATGGGCAAGCAGGTGATGTTGACTTATGAGATGCCGCTTAATGAAGTCGTCATGGATTTTTTTGATCGCTTGAAATCCACCAGTCGCGGTTATGCATCGTTGGATTATGAGTTCAAAGAATTCCGGGCTTCCGATCTCGTCAAGCTCGATGTATTGATCAATGGCGATAAGGTTGATGCGCTGTCACTGATAATCCATCGAAGCAATAGCCAATACCGGGGCCGTGAATTGGTGCAAAAAATGCGCGAACTAATCCCGCGTCAAATGTTTGATATCGCCGTTCAAGCTGCAATCGGAGCGCACATCATTGCGCGCGAGACGGTTAAAGCGTTGCGCAAGAATGTGTTGGCAAAATGTTACGGTGGCGATATAACCCGCAAACGAAAGTTGCTGGAGAAACAAAAAGCAGGTAAAAAGAGGATGAAGCGGGTAGGTAATGTGGAAATTCCGCAAGAAGCATTTCTAGCAATTTTGCAGGTTGATAATAAATAATGTTGAATAAAAATGTTGACCCAGTCTCCAGCTTTAAACAGAAACTGGCGTGCGTAAATGAAAAACAAACTCAAATGAAATCAAGGGATTTATTATGAATTTTCCCTTGATTTTGTTTGTATTGCTTGTCGTAACAGGCATAATCTACTTATTGGATTATTTATTCTGGAGTAAGACGCGCGCTGAAGGTGAAAGTGAACCTTGGTGGATCGAGTATCCGAAAAGTTTCTTTCCAATTATTCTGATAGTTTTCAGTTTACGGTCGTTTGTGATTGAGCCATTTAAAATTCCATCCGGCTCGATGATTCCCACACTGCTGGTTGGTGATTTTATCTTGGTTAATAAATATACCTATGGAATCAGGTTGCCAGTAATCAATAAGAAAATTATCGATGTCAATGAGCCGCAACGCGGTGATGTTCTGGTTTTCCGGTACCCGGAAGATCCAACAATCGATTACATCAAACGCGTGATCGGAATCCCCGGCGACACCATCACGTATCATAATAAGCAATTAATCATTAATGGTGAAGTTGTTAAGCTGGAATATGAAGGCGACTATAAATATATCGAGTCGGGATTGGGATATATCTATGCCGATCGATTCACGGAATATCTCTCTGAAAAAAATCACTCTATCCTGATTAACCAGGATGTGAAAGGAATTCAGTATGCGAATGTCAGGCAATTCGAGTTTCGCGATAACTGCAAATACCGGCGATCGGGATTTACTTGCGAGGTGCCTCCCGGAAGTTATTTCACGCTTGGAGATAATCGCGACAGCAGCAGTGATAGCCGATACTGGGGATTCGTTCCGGAAGAAAATATTGTCGGGAAAGCTTTCATGATTTGGTGGAATTTCAGCGATCTAAGCCGTATCGGGCTGTCTATCGATTAATGCTTGATGCATTTTCATTAAAAAGGAGCAAGCATGAGATATCACAATACGCTTCACAAGCAAAAAGGTCTGGGGGTTTCAGACCTGTTGCTGTGGGCGGTGGTTATCGTAATGCTCGCTATTTTCGCTTTAAAAGTTGCGCCTGCTTATTTTGAGTATTTCTCGATAAAAAGAAATCTCACATCCATTTCCAAAGAAACCAATCCGCAAGCTCCGGATTTACAGCAAATCAGGATGTCTTTCGTCAAGCGCGCTTCCGTCGACAATATTAAATCCATCGGTGCTCAAGATATCCAGATGAAAAAAGAAAACGGGCGGCTTGTTTTAAGCGCGAAATACACTGCAAAAATACCGCTTGCGGCTAATATTTCATTAAACATTGATTTTCAGGCTGAGAATGATTGATATTTGGAAATACCATGACTCATGGAGCCATGCAGACAGATAATCAATTTTTAGCGGCATTTTGCAAGCGCCTTGGTTATTCCTTTAGCGATCCTAAATTATTGCAGGAAGCTTTGACGCATCGAAGTCATAGCGCGCCTCACAATGAACGGCTTGAATTTCTTGGCGATGCGGTGTTGAATTGCGCCATCGCTGGCTTGATCTATAAAAGTTTTCCGGATTTACCGGAAGGGCATTTGTCGCGGTTACGTGCAAATTTTGTCAATCAAGCGGCTCTCTCCAATGTTGCACTAAATTTGCAAATCGATAAACTGATGAAATTGGGAGAGGGCGAATTGAGAAGTGGCGGGGCGAGCCGGCCTTCGATACTCGCGGATGCATTCGAAGCCATCTTAGGTGCTATCTATTTGGATAGCGGTTTCGAACAGGCGGAACAAGTTATCAGCCAGTTGTATTCGCCTCTTTTCCAAACTATTGATTTGAAGACACAGGGAAAAGATTCCAAAACATTGCTGCAAGAATTTCTCCAAGGCCGCAAATTAGCGTTGCCGGAATATAATGTCGTAACAACAACAGGTAAAGCGCACAAACAGAAATTTCAGGTTGAATGCATGATTCCATCGTTTGACATCCGCACGATTGGAGAAGGCGCAAGCCGGCGGGGCGCGGAGCAAGCGGCTGCCAAACTAGCGTATGAAAAAATCTGCTTGCCTCATGAACGCCAATCCTGAAGCGTTGCATCTGGTAATGCTGCACATTGAATAAGTTTTTCCCGAATGATTAATGATAATGAGTTTCGTGCTGGCTATATCGCAATAATCGGCCGGCCAAATGTTGGCAAGTCAACCTTGTTGAACAAGTTATTGCATCAAAAAATTAGCATCACATCCAAAAAAGCGCAGACGACACGTTTTAGGATTCACGGGATTCTAACGGATCAACAAGCGCAGTATATTTTTGTGGACACACCGGGTTTTCAGACTCAGTATACTAACCGGTTGAATGCATTCATGAACCGGGTCGTGACTCAAAGTGTGCAGAATGTTGATGCCATATTGTTTGTCATTGAGGCAATGCGCTTTGATCAAAGAGACCGTGATGCGCTCAAAATCTTACCGAAGAATATCCCGGTCATACTGGTGATCAATAAGATTGATAAGGTTGCAGATAAAAATCAGCTGCTGCCTTTCTTGAACAGCATTGCAGGAGCTTTTGATTTCTCTACCATCATACCGGTCAGTGCCACGCATAAAATTCAATTACCGGAATTGCTCAATACGATCCGTGGTTTCTTGCCGCGAAATCCGCCTATTTATGAAAAAGATGATATAACAGACCGCAGTGAACGATTTTTGGCCAGTGAATTTATCCGGGAAAAATTGTTTCGCTTGGTTGGTGATGAAATACCTTATTCAACCAGTGTCGTGATCGATCAATTTAATGTGGAAAATCATTTATATAAGATTTATGCCACGATTCTTGTCGATAAAGCGAATCAGAAGACAATTTTGATTGGAAAGAAGGGTGAAAAACTGAAACAAATCGCGACCGAAGCGCGTAAGGATATGGAACGATTGTTCAGTGAGAAAGTGTACTTGGAAGTTTGGGTAAAAGTTAGAAACGGTTGGGCGGATAGCGAAGCAACGCTGAAAAGCCTTGGATATGAGTGAGGGAAAAAAGATTGATATCACGATTGTATGGGAAATTGCAGCACCATGATTGAACTGGGTGTCAATATTGATCATGTTGCAACACTAAGGCAGGCACGGGGAACGGCTTATCCGGATCCGATTGCCGCAGCGCTGATCGCGGAATCTGCGGGTGCGGATGCCATTACGCTGCATTTGCGCGAAGATCGCCGTCATATTCAAGACCGTGACGTGGAGATATTGCGCGAGCGGTTAACGACCCGGATGAACCTGGAAAGCGCTGTAACCGACGAGATGATCGCCATCGCGTTAAGAATTAAACCGCATGATATTTGCCTGGTTCCGGAGAGGCGCGAGGAACTAACGACGGAAGGCGGACTCGATGTGATCCGGCACTTTGATCAAGTCCGGCATGCGTGTCTGCGATTAAAGGAAGCAGGAATACGGGTTTCGTTATTCATCAATGCCGATCCGCGGCAGATCGAGGCGGCTGCGCGCGCGGCTGCGCCGGTCATTGAAATTCACACGGGCAGTTATGCCGATGCACCCACGATTGAAATGCAGCAGCTGCAATTCTCTGCGGTGCAAAAGGCAACTGCCCTAGGACTTGATCTGGGGCTGAAAGTCAATGCCGGTCATGGATTGCATTATGAGAATGTGCAAGCGATTGCCGCACTTCCCGGAATCTCTGAATTAAATATCGGTCATGCCATCGTAGCTCGGGCGATTTTTACCGGTTTCAAGCACGCCGTTGAGGAAATGAAACGACTGATGATCGAGGCGCGGCAGTGATCTACGGTATCGGAACCGATATTGTCGAATCCACCCGGATTGCGCAGTCGCTGGAACGGTATGGCGATCGCTTCGCCCGGCGCATTTTAACGGATCCGGAGTGGCGGGAATATCATAACAGCAGTAAACCAATCGCATTTCTGGCGAGCCGGTTTGCCGCCAAGGAAGCTTTATCCAAAGCAATGGGCACCGGACTCCGTCACCCGGTCAGTTTGACATACATCACGATAAGCCACGACAATTTAGGGAAACCTTTTTTTCAATTTCATCCGGAACTGAACCAACTGATCAGCGATAAAGGTATTATTCAGCATCATCTGTCGATTAGTGATGAAATCAACATGGTTTGTGCATTTGTAGTATTGGAGAAGTAATTGTGGCGCTTGGGCCCGTCATGCTTGATATTGCCGGTACGGAACTATCCGGGGATGACATCAAAAGGCTGACTCACCCGCTCACCGGTGGCGTTATTCTTTTTACGCGCAATTATGTCGATCACCGGCAATTAACCGGATTAACCCGGCAAATTCATGCGTTACGCACCCCTCACCTGTTGATTGCAGTGGATCATGAAGGCGGGCGTGTGCAGCGTTTTCAACAGGATTTCACGCAATTGCCGGCCATGCGTGAACTGGGTAAAGTGTGGGATAAACAACCTGCCAAAGCCCGTCATCTTGCTAGACAAGTTGGCTATGTACTAGCCGCTGAGCTGAATGCTTGCGGCGTCGACTTTAGTTTTACGCCGGTATTGGATATCGATCACGGTCAGAGCAGCGTGATCGGAGATCGTGCTTTTCACAGCAATCCGCATGCCGTGTCGGATCTGGCGCATCAATTGATGCTGGGACTTAAGCAAGGCGGTATGTTGGCAATCGGCAAGCATTTTCCCGGACATGGCTATATTCGCGCAGACACCCATCTCGAAAAAGCTATCGATCAACGTTGTTATAGCGAGATCGAAGCAAATGACTTGATTCCGTTTCAACATCTGATTGATAGCGGAATTGCCGGTATTATGCCGGCTCATGTGATTTATACGGAAATCGACCCCAATCCGGCTGGGTTTTCTAAAATCTGGCTACAAAAAATTTTGCGGACGACGCTGGGGTTTGAAGGATGCATTTTTAGTGACGACCTCAACATGCGCGGCGCCGGAATACTCCTCGATTCAATGCTGTTACGAGCGCAGACCGCTTTAACCGCAGGATGCGACATGATATTGGTGTGCAACAACCCGGCGGGTGCGGACGAAGTACTAAATGGGTTGCGCTGGGAGATGCCGGCGGCAAGTTTGGCCCGGTTGGCGCGTTTGCATGCAAAGAACCAAACCGGTTCCATGACGAAGCTGCGCGAACGCGGAGATTATGTGCAAGCTGTCCGGGAAATCAGCGGCATTGGGTGTGAAAGCGGCGAATTACCCTTGTAGTAAGGTTACCACAAAAAACAGCGAATGACGTAGAAGATCAATATCGCTCAGGTTTTTTATTTTAAAATTACTTTTTTTAAGCTATTTACGTAGGATGAATTATGTCAGAAACATTTGATGTCGCGGTCATTGGTGCAGGCCCTGGTGGTTATGTTGCAGCTATTCGGGCTGCGCAGCTTGGATTGAACACTATTTGCATTGACGAATGGAAGAACTCAAAGGGAAAACCAAGTCTTGGCGGCACTTGCCTGAATGTTGGCTGTATTCCTTCCAAGGCGTTATTAGAGTCTTCGGAAAAGTTTTTTCAGATCCGGCATAAAGTTTCCGCACATGGGATTACCGCGCAGCAGGTTACAGCGGATATTCCCGTGATGATCGCGCGTAAAGACAAGATTGTTACCACATTCACGACCGGTATCGCGTCGCTATTTAAAAAGAATAAAGTGAAGTCGATGCATGGGCGCGGATCGTTATTGACGCATGATGCATCGAACAATCTCTGGACAATTAAAGTTGACGACAATGGCGCGATGGAAACGATTCAAGCGAAGCACGTGATCGTGGCCACCGGCTCGACACCGAGACCACTGCCGTTTGCGTCCATCGACAATGCCATGATTTTGGATAACGCCGGCGCTCTGGCGTTAACGGAAGTGCCCAAGCGATTGGGTGTCATCGGCGCGGGAGTGATTGGCTTGGAAATGGGTAGTGTATGGCGCCGCCTTGGATCGGAAGTGACTATTCTGGAAGCCATGCCGGGTTTTTTAATGGCTGCGGATGAACAGATCGCCAAGGAAGCTAAAAGTTTGTTTGCCAAAGAGCCGGGGTTGCAGATTAATACCGGTATTAATATCAATTCGGTCAAGCTGTCCGGAGACTCGGTGGTGGTGAATTATAGTGACGCCAATAACCAGGAACAGCAACTGGAAGTGGATAAATTAATCGTGGCGATCGGGCGGATTCCGAATACCGCCGGTTTAGGCGCTAAAGAAGCAGGCTTGGCTTTGGATGAACGCGGTTTTATTGTGGTCGACGATTATTGCCGAACCAATTTGACGCATGTGTATGCCGTGGGGGATGTGGTGCGAGGGCCGATGCTGGCGCATAAGGCATCCGAGGAAGGTGTCGCGGTCGCAGAAATGATCCAACTGATAGAACAAGGCCATGAAAATCCGCATGAGGCAGTTGATTTTAATACCATACCTTGGGTGATCTACACGGCGCCGGAAATAGCTTGGGTGGGAAAAAATGAACAGCAACTCAAAGCCGCGGGTATTGCCTATAAAGCCGGCCAGTTTCCATTTATAGCTAATGGACGTGCCCGGGCAATGGGTGAGACAAGCGGTTTTATCAAAGTTTTGGCGGATGAGCAGTCGGACCGGATATTGGGTGTTCATATGATAGGACCGCATGTTTCGGAGCTGATTACGGAAGCGGTCGTGGCAATGAAATTCTCGGCCAGCAGTCAGGACATTGCTTGTATTGTCCACGCGCACCCATCGTTATCCGAGGTTTTTCACGAAGCAGCGCTTGGCGTGGATAAGCGCGCCTTACACATTTAAAGTAAACGCCAGGCAGATTTTTCGCTCTCTTATCCGGGCTTAATGATACTGGGTTGGTTAGTGGAATTCATGATCGATTGGCTGCGCGAGCCAATTGCTTTATTTGCGCGGAACTCGCACCCTTGTTTATCGGATTGATATAGTTTGGTTGCGGTGTTCCGGGCATCTCGCGCTTATACTAACCGGATTAACCGGTGTTTTAGCTTAGAAGCATTTGGCTTTATCCGTATCGACGCTGCAAGACCAGCGCAGATGCTGCATGCCCGCGGATTTATTGACCAAATAATCAGCTCTTAGGTGTTTGTTTTGCTCGGTTGTCAGAGAAGCTTTTTCAGGAATATACTTTTCCTGACTCCAAAACCGGATCCGGCAAAATTCATCGTCAGCGCGGCAGAGTCTGTTGATAGCGGCGCTATATACCGTTTTATCGGTGTAAACAGCATGGTCAACAAGTACCATGTGAACAAATTTCCCGGAATTGCCCATTTCAAGGCTACGGATGAGCTTCCATCCGATGCCACTCTCCTGGTTCGTGGCTGATGTATCTTCCGTTGCCTCATCGTGATTATGATCTTCCCCTTCATGCGCTGAAATGCTGCACGGCAGAGTGAAAATAGCGATAAAAAACAGGCTGATTACTAGTTTACGCATAAGTTCTCCTGGTGGTTTGCAATTAAATTTTTTAATTCAGTGTGTTGTATTCCCAAGTTATTCTTTAACCCGGATAACGCTGACAGCGGGGCAGTATACTCGAAAATAAGCTTTTGGACATTATTGTCCCGTATCAGAAAAGACGGATACGGACAAAGCGGATATGCCAAGTCAAGTGCGGTATGCGCCAGCATTTTTTCACAATTTCTTCAGAAAGTTACGGATAGCGATCGGAGCGTAATGAGAGATCGGCGCGCTTTATTGATGACCGGAAATAATTAACGCTGTAAAGGCAGCGCTGATTAATTCAACGAACGTGATGAAGGGCGAGGCGCACGGAACGCAACAACCGAGACCTATCAATCTGATAGGCGAGGGAGTGAGTACCGCGCAACGAAGCAATTCGCTCGCGCAGTCAATTAATCAGCGCTTCCTAAATTAACCGGATGCGATTGCGTTTCTGAAAAAATAAGAAATTATGGAATCCGGCACGCGCCTGAGGTTGATTTGATATACTGCTGAAATTAATTGTTTATTTCCTTCCAGCAACGGTTCTTGATCGGTATGCTGCAACCTCAAGCTTTTCGGGCACGTTTATGAAAAATTGGCATGTACAATCATCACGATTTATATTTTTTGTGTTTGCTCTCGTCGCAACCGCCGCAACGCGGGCAATGCCGGAGGATTGCAATGGTTTGACCGCACCAGCGGCATTTTTTGAATCCGATGGGTTAGTCTGCTTGCAAAATATCAAAGTAACGGACGCATCGGGTGAACAGTTCTATAAAGCCGCGCTTCAGTGGCTGGGGGCTGAAAACCCCAAGCAATTCAAACTGATTAGCGTGGCATTTGATGAAGGCCCTCGTGCGGATAGCCCAGCTTTCTCAATCGTAAACGGTGAACTCAGGTTGCCCAAGATAGACGTGCCCAAGCTTTATGGAATCGAGCGTTTTGACGTCAGCCTGAATTGGGTTAAAGATGCCGATGACATCGTTTCTGTGTTTGAACTGGCCGATGTGGCGTTGTACAACAACCCCGGATATGTACCCAATGTCACATGGAAACCTTACGGGATGCTGCTTTCCAACGAACGCCGGGCGGTGGATCTGATGATCCGGTCGATTCCATTTGCGAAGCTGGCAGATGCGATTTACGATTTTGATAATGTGACAGTCGATAACTGGGTTCTGATTCAGTCCAATGGCAAAAGCTCCGGAATGGACGCGGGCGTTTTCAGGAATCGCGATACAAATGAATTAGCGCTAGTTTTTCGGGGTACTGAAACATGTGATTTTCCTTGCTCATTTAAAGAATTGGAAGATACAACCCGAGATGCCTTAGCGGATGCGGCAATCGGGATCGGCAGGGTCAGCGATCAATTTAAAGATGCCTTCAATTTTGCACAAAGTGTAATCAGTAAGCATCCAGGCGCAAAAATTACCGTAGCAGGGCATTCGCTAGGCGGCGGATTGGCGCAAGCGGTGGGCGCAACATTGGGTTTAGAGACATTTGCATTCAACTCTTCGCCGGTTCCGGATCATTTTTTCGATACATACAGGATTACACTGCCTTACGAGGAACTCGAGGATTTGATTTACGTGATTGCCGATGTGCATGATCCGGTATCGAATACCAATGAAACCGGCGACATCTATTTGGATTCTCATCATGTTACATCTTTGATTCAATTCAATTTCGATTTGAAAGAAATGCTGACCAGCCGCAAAGTGGATCTCGAGGATTTGCGCTTTGACCGGCATAGTATTACCCGGTTGACTAATCATGCCACTCAGTTGATGAATTTGTACCGGGATGGCTGGTGATCGAAACCGTACCTTTTGGTTCAAAATTGCACGGAGCGGTTCTACTTTTACCCATTGATGTACTATGTACTCATTAATCCATCTTGAAAGAAGTTGAATGAAATAAGATTTGTTTCTTGATATTTATATATTACGCCCATATTAAACAAATCAATGTATAAGTAGGGCCTCAACAATTCAAAGTTTTTACTAAACAACCACCGGCTAAAGCCGGTGGGTTTGAGTTACGGACTGAAAGTCCGGATACGCGTCGACTAAACGACGCGTCTTATTCCGGCTCCATTTTAAAATTGTCGT